>Ga0207650_10002484_pt1 | contig 12828 bp, 12 predicted proteins | sample KBSS63metaG_FD_184325 | JGI IMG/M metagenome (GOLD analysis project Ga0207650, IMG submission 184325) | Switchgrass rhizosphere microbial communities from Kellogg Biological Station, Michigan, USA - KBS S6-3 metaG (SPAdes) (version 2) | ecosystem: Host-associated > Plants > Roots > Rhizosphere...
GATTTCGACACCGCCACGCCGCGGCCATACATGACCGGTCCGTGCGGGCCGTCCTCGATCACGGCGCCATAGGGGTCGAGGCGCCAACCGAGGCCGGGCGGCACCACATCGCCGTGCGCATTGAGCGCGATGACCGGCCCGTCACCGAAGCGATGGCGGACGATGAGGTTGGTGACGCTCTTCATGCCCGCCGTTTCCACCACGGTTCGCGGCACGTCATGCGCTTCGACGGTGAGACCCAGCTGTTCCAGCAGCTCGCGCGCGCGGCGGGCATGCGCGGCGCAATCGCCGGGCGGATTATCGCTCGGCACCTTCACCAGCTCGGCGAGGAATGCGATCTCGCGCGCAAACTCGCGATCGACGAACTCGCCGACGACCGTGGCCAACGTCATGACGTTTCCGCCAATCGGAGAACGGCATCGAGGATGACGCGCGCGGCGATGTCGGCGTCCTCGGCGGTGATGATTTCGCGCGGCGAGTGGCTGACGCCGCCGTTCCCGCAGCGCACGAACAACATGGCGATGTCGGTAATGCCGTCGAACATCATGGCGTCATGGCCGGCGCCGCTCGGGAGATGACGCGGCTTTATCCCTGCGCGCGCGACGGCATCTGCCAACACTGATTGCAGGCGCGGCGAGCACCGCACCGCGGCCGTCCGCTGCACCTCCCTGCTCTCGATGATGACGCCGCGCTTTTCCGCGATCCGCCCGATCTCCCGCATCACGTCGAACACAGCCGCATCGCGGGTGGAGTCGTCGGCGGCGCGGATGTCGAGCGACAGCTCGCAGCGGCCGGGAATGATGTTGATCGCGCCGTTGGGAACAGCGAGCTGGCCGACCGTGCCGACGAGCGTGGGGGCCTGCGCGCATCGCTTCTCCACATAGAGCACGAGCTCGGCTGCCGCCGCGGCGGCGTCGTGGCGCCGCGCCATCGGGACGGTGCCGGCATGCCCGGCCGTGCCTGAAATCGTGACCATGCACCGGACGGTGCCGGCGATCGCGCTCACGATCCCGACCGCCAGTCCTGCCTCGAGCAGGACGGGTCCCTGCTCGATATGGACCTCGAGATATCCCACGAGCTCCTCGCGACGGCGCGCCAGCGCTGGAATGCCGGCAGGATCCAGCCCCGCCTCGGCCATTGCCGCCGCCAAAGTGATGCCATCGGCATCGCGGCGCTCGAGCAGGCGCGGATCGAAGCGTCCCGCGACCGCGCTGCTGCCGAGGAAGCTCGAGGAAAAGCGCACACCCTCCTCTTCCGAAAATGCGATGACCTCGAGGTGAAATGGCAGCTTGCGACCGAGCCGTTGCAGATGCTCGACCACCACCAGCGCAACGAGGACACCAAGCCGGCCGTCATATTTTCCGGCATTGCGGACCGTGTCGTAGTGCGACGCCAGGATCAGCGTTGGCGCGCGTGGATCGTCGGAGGCATAGCGTCCGACCACGTTGGCAGCCACATCGATCTTGGTGGCGAGACCGGCCTCGTCCATCCGGCCGCGGATTTCGGCGGCGACGGAACGATGGGCCGCAGAGAGATAGGTGCAGGTCAGCGCGTCCGCAGCTTCCGACCAATGCGCCAGCCGGTCGGCCAGCGCCATGATCTGCTTCCCGAACGCCGGCCCCTCCGCGCCGCCGACCGCGCTTTTTGCTTCTGTCGCCATGCCTATGCACTATTTGTTCGGCATCTCTCTTGCAACGCTCAATAACCGTCTGTCATCCTGCCGCGGGCTTGGCCGAAATGACGAGCGGCTGAAGTAAGAGGAAGGATCGGCGATCGTGGAGACCGTGCTCACCGAGTGGTTGAGCCTCATCATCCGGTGGCTGCACGTCGTGGCCGGCATCGCCTGGATCGGCAGTTCATTTTATTTCATCCATCTCGATCTCAGCCTCAAATCGCGAGCCGATCAGCCCCAGGGCGTGCAGGGCGATGCCTGGCAGGTCCACGGCGGCGGGTTCTATCACATGGTGAAGTATCTCGTCGCGCCGGCCCGCATGCCGGATGAACTGACCTGGTTCAAGTGGGAGGCCTATACCACCTGGCTCTCCGGCTTCGCGCTGCTGGTGGTCGTCTACTATCTCGGCGCCGAACTCTATCTGATCGACAGGTCCGTGCTCGACGTCACCGCGCCGACCGCGGCGGCCGTCGCCTTCGGAAGCCTCGTGCTGGCCTGGCTGTTCTACGAAGCGCTGTGCCGCTCGCCGCTCGGCGGGCATGAAGTGACGCTCGCCCTCGTCGGCTACGTCTTTCTGGTCGGGCTCACCTATGCCTTCACTCACGTGTTCAGCGGCCGCGGCGCCTTCACCCAGATCGGCGCGCTGATCGGCACCATCATGGTGGCGAACGTCTTCATCATCGTCATTCCGAACCAGAAGAAAACGGTGGCGGCGCTGCTTGCGGGAAAAAGCCCGGACGCGCGCTGGGGCGAAGAGGCCAAGCAGCGCTCGGTCCACAACAACTATCTCACGCTGCCGGTCGTTTTCCTGATGATCGCCAACCATTACCCCCTGATGTTCGCGACCCGCTTCAATTGGCTGATCGTCGCCATCGTGCTGGCGGTCGGCCCCGTCATTCGCCATTTCTTCAATTCCAGGCACGAGGGCAAGGGCAGCCCCTGGTGGACCTGGGGGGTGGCGGCCGCCGGCATGATCGCAGTGGCGTGGCTGTCAGGGGCTGGACCCGGGGGCAGCGCACCGCGCGCGGAGAAACTCGACATCAGGGCTGCCGAGAACACGGTGCTGTCGCGCTGCAGCATGTGCCATCGCGACGAGCCGCTCTGGCCGGGCGTGCATGCGCCGCCCAAAGGCGTCGTGCTCGACGATCCCGAAAATATCCGCCGCCATGCTCGCCTGATCGAGATCAACGCCGTGCGCTCGCATGCCATGCCACCCGGCAACATCACCGACATGACGCCGCAGGAGCGCCAGATCCTGGCGGCGTGGATCGCCGCCGGCGCACCGGCGCAGTGATCCCGGGCGGGCGTCGGACCGCCCCCCTTCGGCGGGACAGCAAAGGAGTGACTGGCGGACTGAACCGTGGCTTCTCACCGCCGGGCAGCGGGCGCGCTTGCAAGACACGCTTGCACCGAACTTGTATAGACACCCCATGGCCCCGCACGATTTCGCCAAATATCCCCGCGATCTCGCCGGCTACGGCCGCGACCCTCCCGACCCGCGCTGGCCGGGCCGCGCGCGCGTCGCGGTTCAGTTTGTGGTCAATTACGAGGAGGGCGGCGAGCGCAGCATCCTGCACGGCGACGCCACGTCGGAAGCGTTCCTGTCCGATGTCCTCGGGGCACAGCCCTGGCCGGGGCAGCGGCACATGAACGTGGAGTCGATGTACGAGTACGGCTCGCGCGCGGGCTTCTGGCGGCTTTGGCGATTGTTCACCCGGCACAACATGCCCGTGACGGTATTCGGCGTTGCGACCGCGCTGGCGCGTTGTGCCGATGCGGTCGCGGCGATGCGCGATGCGCGCTGGGAGATCGCGAGCCACGGACTCAAATGGATCGACTACAAGGATGTGCCTCCGACGGAGGAGCGCGCGCATCTCGCCGAGGCGATCCGCATCCACACGCAGGCCACGGGCGAGCGGCCGTTCGGCTGGTACACCGGCCGCAACTCGGTCGAGACCTTGAAGGCGGTGCTCGATGAAGGCGGCTTCCTCTACTCCTCCGATTCCTACGCCGATGACCTGCCCTATTGGGTCAATGGGCCGAAGGGCGCGCACCTGATTATTCCTTACACGCTGGACGCCAACGACATGCGGTTCATCAATGCCCAGGGCTTTAGCACCGGCGAAGACTTCTTCGGCTATCTCAAGGATGCGTTCGACCTGCTCTACGCCGAGGGCGAGCACGCCCCGAAGATGATGTCGGTCGGCCTGCATTGCCGGCTCGCGGGCCGCCCCGGGCGCGCGGCGGGGCTGGCGCGGTTTCTCGACTACATCGCCGCGCGCGAGCGCGTCTGGGTCGCACGCCGTCTCGACATCGCGCAGCATTGGCATCGCGAGCATCGGGCGCTGGCCGCGGGTGCCCCGACGATCGCCTAGAACATAAGGTCATCATGGCCACGGTTTCGCTCGAAAGCCTCAACGCAACCGACGCAGCGAGCTTCGTTGCCGCGCTGGGCGATATTTACGAGCACGCGCCGTGGGTGGCGCAGACCGTGTCTGGGCAGCGGCCGTTCGGGACGCTCGCGGCTCTGCACCAAGCGATGATGTCGGCGGTGCGCGCCGCGCCGCCGGATCAGCGCCTGGCTTTGATCAAGGGGCATCCCGATCTCGCGGGCAAGGCAGCGCGGGCAGGCGCGATGACAAGCGTATCCGCCGCCGAGCAGGCAAGCGCCGGTCTCGACCGCCTGTCAGAAGCGGAATTTGCCCAATTCCACCGTCTCAACAGCGCCTATCGGGAGAAATTCGGCATCCCGTTCATCGTCTGTGTGCGCCGACACAGCAGGGATTCGATCCTGCAGCAGTTCGAGCGTCGTGTGCAGAATGGAGCGACGGCCGAGATCGAAACGGCGCTCGGCGAAATCTTCCGCATCGCCGCGCTGCGCCTCGATCAACGCGTCGCGGCCGGCGATCGCCTCGAGGTGCACGGCCGATTGTCGACCCATGTGCTCGACACCCACCGCGGCAGGCCCGCGGCCGGCGTCGCGATCGAGCTTGTGCAACTGTCGGCCAACGGCGAGCACGTCACGCTTGCGCGCGCCACCACCAATGGCGACGGGCGCACCGACGAACCCTTGATCGGGGGTCAGCCCCTGCCGATCGGGCGTTACGAGCTGCGCTTTCATGTCGCGGACTATTTTGCAGGTCTCGGCACGCCGCAGGGCGACCCGCCGTTCCTCGATACGGTGCCGGTGCGGTTCGCGGTGGCCGAGCCCGAGGGCCATTATCACGTGCCGTTGCTGGTGACCCCGTGGAGCTATTCGACCTATCGCGGCAGCTGACGATCGCCGGCTGACTGGGGAATAGGCAAGAACCGGCAAAATGCCTAGTCTTGAAGCAAGATGCGGCGTCCCCGGTCGCGGGTGCAACGCGATCCGGGCTGGCACGCCGATTGCTGCAACAGCGCATACAGCGCCGGTCAACCGGCCCCATAGGGAGCGTCAGACATGCAGATGACCAGGCTTTTTGGGATGCTCGCGGGAGCGGCAGTCGCTGCCTTGGCGGCGAGCCCCGCATTCGCTGACACCGATGTGAAATTTGCCCTCGATTGGAAGTTCGAGGGGCCGGCGGCTCCCTACTTCGTCGCGATCGACAAGGGCTACTACAAGGCCGAAGGGCTCAACGTCACGATCGATTCCGGTCCCGGCTCGGTCGCCGGCATCGCGCGGGTCGCAGCCGGGACGTACCCGCTCGGCTTCTTCGACATCAACTCGCTGGTCAAGTTCCAGGACCAGAACCCGGACAAGAAGGTCCAGGCGGTGTTGATGATCTACGACAAGCCGCCGTTCGCGATCGCCACCACCGCCAAGACCGGCATCGCCAAGCCAAAGGACCTCGAAGGCAAGGTGCTCGGCGCGCCCGCGGCCGACGGCGCCTTCGCGCAATGGAAGGCGTTCGTGAAGGAAAACGGGATCGACGACTCCAAGGTCAAGATCGAGAACGTCGGCTTTCCCGTGCGCGAGCCGATGCTCGCCGACGGCAAGGTCGATGCCATCACCGGCTTCTCGTTCTCGATGCACTACAACCTGCTGCAGAAAGGCCTCAAGCCCGAGGACATCAAGACCATGCTGATGGCGGACCACGGCCTCGTGCTCTACGGCAACGCCATCATGGTCAATCCGGACTTCGCCAAAGCCAATCCGAAGGTGGTGGCAGGATTCGTGCGCGCGACCATCAAGGGCGTGCTCGACACCATCAAGGATCCGGATGCTGCGATCAAATCTGTGATGAGCCGCAACGAAACCGGCGACCCCAAGATCGAGCTCGATCGGCTGAAAATGTCGTTGCGCGATAATTTCGTGACGCCCTGGGTGAAGGCCAACGGCTTCGGCGATGTCGACATGACGCGGCTTGCCAAATCGATCGATCAGATCGCCCTGACCTACGATTTCAAGAACCGGCCGAAGGCTGAAGACATCTTCACCAGCCAGTATCTGCCGCCGCCGGCCGATCGGAAGCTGTGACGGCGTTCGACAGGAGTCTTTCCGCTGTCATGCCCCGCGAAGGCGGGGCATCCAGTACCCCCGTTTCGCGCGAGTGACGCGCAGCCGGCGAATACTGGATCGCCCGCCTGCGCGGGCGATGACAGGGGCAGGCTGCCGCTTAGGGCAAGCGCCATGACCCCCTCCGTCGACATCGGAAATGTCACGCTGACCTATCGCGGCGGGTCGGGCGGCGTGCTGGCACTCAAGGACACGAGCCTCACTGTCGGCCGCGGCGAATTCGCCGCGGTGGTTGGTCCTTCCGGCTGCGGCAAATCGTCGTTGATGAAGCTCGTGACCGGGCTCGTGCCACCCGACTCCGGTGACATCGTCATTTTCGGCGACCGGGTGCGCGGCCCCGTGAAGATCGCCGGCATGGCGTTCCAGAATCCGAATCTCCTGCCGTGGCGCAAGGTCATCGACAATGTGCTGCTCCCGCTCGAGATCGTGCAGCCGCACCGGCAGAAATTCCGCCGCGAGAAGGAGCAGTATCGCGTCCAGGCCAACGCGCTCCTCAAGACCGTCGGGCTTGACGGATTCGACGACCGGTTTCCCTGGGAGCTTTCCGGCGGCATGCAGCAGCGAGTGTCGCTCTGCCGCGCGCTGATCCACCAACCCGCTTTGTTGATGCTCGACGAGCCGTTTGCCGCGCTCGATGCCTTCACCCGTGAGGAATTGTGGTGTGTGCTCCGCGACCTCTGGCAGAAGCTCGGCTTCACCGTGATCCTGGTGACGCATGATCTGCGCGAAGCGGCGTTTCTCGCCGACAAAATCCACGTCATGAGCGCGCGGCCCGGACACATCGTCATGACCAAGACGGTCGATCTGCCGCGCCCGCGCGACCTCGACATCTGCTTCGAACCGCGCTTCACCGATATCGTGCACGAGCTGCGCGCCAAGATCGCCGAGGTGCGCAAAGCATGAACACGTTTGCTCGCCTGCGGTGTCCCGGACGCGGTGCAGCGCGAAGCGCGGTCGCGCGGAGCGGTGCACCGCAGATCCGGGGCCGCCACGGACTGGAACGGTCCCGGGTCTGCATCGCACCGCTACACTTCGTTTCGCGCTGCGCTGCGCCCGGGACACGCGCTTTGAGATCGGCATGAGCACGACTCTGGAAAAGCTGTCGCCATGGCTGTTCACCATCGGCCTGTTCGTGCTGTGGGAGCTCGCGTGCCGGGTCTTCAAGATCGACACCTTTGTTCTTCCCGCGCCTTCGCAGATCTTCGAGGCAGCCGTCAGGTACTGGTCGCCGCTCCTCAAGAACTCCTTCGTTACCTTGTGGACGACGCTCGCCGGCTTCGCGCTCGCGGTCGCCTTCGGCATCGTGCTCGGCATCATCGTCGGCTGGTCGCGCGCGATCTATCGCGGGCTCTATCCCGTGATGATCGGTTTCAACTCCATCCCGAAGGTCGCAGTGGTCCCGATCCTGATCATCTGGTTCGGCATCGGCGTGGTGCCGGCGATCCTCACCGCCTTTCTGATCTCGTTCTTTCCGATCGTGGTGAATGTGGCGACCGGCCTCGCCACCATGGAGCCGGAGCTCGAAGACGTGCTGCGCGCGCTCGGCGCCAAGAAGCTCGACATTATGCTGAAGGTCGGCATTCCGCGCACGCAGCCCTATCTGTTCGCTTCGTTCAAGGTCGCCATCACCCTTGCCTTCATCGGCGCCGTGATGTCCGAGACCATCGGCGCCAATGCCGGCCTGGGCCATCTGATGGTGCAGGCCGGATCGAACTTCCAGATGCCGTTGGTGTTCGCCTGCCTGCTCGGACTCGCGATCGAAGGCATCGCGATGTACGCCGTATTCGCCTATGTCGAGTCCTATTTCACGCGCTGGGCCTTCCGCTCCTCCATGAGCGCGGCAGGTTGAACGCTTCGCTCTTGACGCCGGAATTCAATCCCGCTCGACTGCCGCCGGACTCGATAATCCAGGCGCTGCACGGCAAACGAGCGGCGGCCAGCGACTGCGACCTTCTTGATCTCCGCTTGCATCGAGGCGGGTGAACGAGCCGAAAATACCGGGCTCAAGCGATCAATGACCGACGGGCACGAGGAGCAACCATGCGCATAGGCAACGCGATCGTCGCAACCGGCATCTTGCTGTTGGCGGCCTTGTCCGGCATCGCATCCGCGGGTGCGCAAGCCACCGACGTTCGGTTCATCCTGGACTTCCTGCTGCAGGGGCAACAATCGCCATTCGTGCTCGGCCGGGAGCGCGGTTACTACGCCGCGCAGAAGGTCAACCTCGCGGCCTTCGATCCCGGCCGCGGCGGAGCGGACTCGATTACCAAGGTGGCGAGCGGCACGCACGATATCGGTTTCGGCGATCTCAGCGCCATGATCGAATTCAACGCCAAGAACCCGGGACGCGAGTTGATCGCCGTCCTCCTGGTCTACGACCAGGCACCGCTGAGCCTGATCTCGCTCAAGAAGGCCGGGATCGAGAAGCCCGCGGACCTCATGGGCCGCAAAGGCGGTGCCCCCACGGTCGACGCCACCTATCGCTTGTTCAACGTCTTCGCGCGGGTGAACGGGATCGATCCCGGGCGCGTGCAATGGGCGAATGTGCAGCCGCAAGTCCGTGAGCCGATGCTCGTGCGCGGCGACATTGATTTCGCCGCCGCCTGGGTGATGACGGCGGTCCCCTCGCTGCTCGGGCTCGGCATCAAGCGCGACGACATCAACGTCATCATGCTGCGCGACTACGGCGTCGACCTCTACGCCAACGTAGTGTTCACCACCCCCGCCTTTGCCAAGCAGCATCCGGACGCGGTGCGCGGATTTGTCAAAGCCACGATCCAGGCCTGGCAGAATGCGGCCGCCGATCCGGACGCGGCGATTGCGGCGCTCAAGAAGGCCGAAGCGCTGTCGGACCCGGCGGTCGAGCTGGTGCGGCTGAAATGGGCGCTCGACTTCGTCGTCACGCCCGGCGTACGAAAAAGCGGAATCGGCAACGTCGACCCCGCGCGCCTGAGCAAGCACATCGACATCGTCACCGAGGGCTTCCAGCTCCCCCGCAAGCTGCTGCCAGAGATGGTATTCGATCCGCAGTTTCTGCCGCCGGTTGCCGAGCGTCAGATCGGGAAATGATCGCGACCCCGCCTGCGGCAATCCAGTGAATGGTGATCATGACCGATACCAAAACAACGTCCTCCGAGATTTACCGCAAACAGGGCATGGGGCAGCGCATCGGCTTCGGCCAGCGCCCGGCCGTGCTGATCATCGATATGCAGCACGACTTTTGCGACCCGGAGGCACCCACGACCCTGTGGCCATCGATCGGAGAGACCTATGCGCCGATCCGGCAGTTGTGCGCGAGCGCTCGGGCGCGGCGCGTGCCGGTGTTCTACACGCAGGGTTTGGTTGCCGGTGATGGCTCGTCGGCCGGTCTTTGGCGCTACAAGCAGCGTTATCACGCCGAAGGCCGCGTCCAGATCGACGGCAGCAAGGGTGCCGCGATCATCCCCGAGGTCGCACCCGAACCGGGCGATCGCATCATCCGCAAGTGGCGGCCGAGCGCCTTCTTCCGCACCGACTTCGAGGTCTTTCTTGGCGTCTACGCCATCGACACTTTGTTGGTCTGCGGGACGAGCGTCAGCGGCTGCGTTCGCGCGACGGTCACGGATGCGTTCATGCGCGACATCCGCTGCATGGTGGTGCGCGAGGCGGTGGCGGATCGCACCCCGGCGGTCATGGAGGCCAATCTGTTCGACATGGACCAGAAGTATGCCGACGTGGTGCCGCTCGGCGAAGCCATGGACTACTTGAACAGCTTCGCCCTCAAGAACTGAGCAGACACGGAGCTTTCCGTCTCGCACGCGCGGGGGGCCGACCGTTTGCGGTCGCGCTTCTCACTGAGCGGGCGATTGGCTAACGTGTCGCCTCGCTGAAAACAATAACGGGAGGATGCCTTGATCATGACTGGACGCAATGCGCGCTGGACCAGTTTCGTTGCCGCAACCGCGGCTTTCTGCTGGTTGCTGCCAAGCGGGCTGGCTGCGCAGGATAAGCCGCTGACACCGGTGCGCGCGGCCTATGTTCCGGTCGCCACGTGGCTTCCCGCATGGGTTGCCCTGGACAAGGGCATCTTCGCCAAGCACGGCCTCGCGGTCACATTGAGCCCGATCCAGAATCTGTCGCTGCTGCCCGGCACCGTCGGGCGGCAGTTCGAGTTCGCGGCATCAACCCCCACGGATCTCATCAAGGCGGTCGCCGGCGGCCTCGACGTGGTGGCGACCGCGGGGGAGGCGATCGAGGTCAAGAGCAATCCGACCACCCAGGTGATCGTACGCAAGGAATCCGGGATCAAGAGCGCCGCCGACCTCAAGGGTAAGGCGATCGCGGCTCCCACCCTCGGGGCGGTGATCCATGTGGCGACGCTCTATTGGCTGAAGAAGAATGGTGTTGATCCGGCATCGATCCGTGGTGTCGAGGTGCCATTCCCGAACATGGGCGACCAGCTCAAAGCCGGCAACGTCGACGCGGTCGAGGCGCTCGAGCCATTTGCCGGCGCCCTGCTCGCGGCCGGCAATGTCTCGCTCGGCGACCCGCTGTTGGCGGCCGGTGATGAGGTGCTGTTCCCGTTCTGGATATCCGATGGCACATGGGCCCGCGCCAACGGTCCTGTCATCAAGGCGTGGATCGACGCCCTGACCGAAGCGCAGAGCTACATGAATGCCAATCCCGCTGACACGCGAGCGATTCTCGCCAAGTATTCGCGCCTGCCGCCCGAGGTCGTCGCCAAGGTACCGCTCCCGACCTATCGGTTCACCATCAAGCCGGATGAACTCGGGGTGTGGATCGATGTGCTGAAGGACCTCGGACAACTATCGGTGCCGGTCGACAAGGCCAAGATCGTGGTGACCGCCCCGTGAATGCAACGGGTGCGGGGCATCCGTCGGGAGCATTGCCTGATCTCGTTTTTTCCTGCCGGGATGTCTCGGTGGAATTGCCGCACCAGGACGGGGTACGGCGGATTCTCGCGGATATTTCGCTCGAGCTGCGTCGCGGCGAATTCCTGACCGTTGTGGGGCCCTCGGGCACCGGCAAGACGACCCTGTTGCGGGTACTTGGGGGACTGACGGCCAGCACACGCGGCGCCGTCCATGTGAATGGACGACTGATCGACGGGCCGCCCGCGGATGTCGTCATCGTCTTTCAGGACTATTCCCACGCTCTGCTGCAGTGGCGTACGGTCGCCCGCAACGTCGCTTTCGGGTTGGAAGGCAAGTTGCCGCGAAACCAGATCAGCGAGCGAGTGCGCGACGCGTTGCGGCTCGTCCGGCTGGACGGACACGAAGACGACTATCCATGGCAGCTTTCCGGCGGCATGCAGCAGCGGGTGCAGATCGCGCGCGCTTTGGCATTGCGCCCGGCCGTTCTGCTGATGGACGAGCCCTTTGCCGCACTCGACGCCATGACCAAGGCGACGTTGCAGGATGAGCTGCTCCGGCTTCGCGACGCGACCGGATCGAGCTTCGTCTTCGTCACCCACGATATCGAGGAGGCGGTCTATCTCGGCGACCGCGTGGCGGTGATCACCGGCGCGCCCGGCCGCATCGAGCGCACGGTCGCGGTCGATCTGCCGAAGCCGCGCGACCAGGTGGTCACCCGGCAGATGCCAAAATTCCTGGAGCTGCGCTACCTGCTCCATCAAGCGATCGGACAGACCGAGCATGCGTGAGCCGAGACGCATCCTGGGTCGCGTCAATTGGCTGGGCCTTGCCACCATCGCACTCGGCTTCGCGCTCTGGGAACTCCTGCTGCGAGCCGGGTTCGCGCAGTACCAGAATCTGCCGGCGCCTTCGGCGATGGCCAGCGGGCTGGCGGAAATCACAAGCAGCGGTCAGCTGCTTGCCGACACGCTGCATACGCTGCTGTCGGTCCTGGTCGGCTGGACGGCGGCGCTTGTCCTCGGCGTCGTGTTTGGACTGCTGCTCGGCGCATCGAGCACGCTGCGGCGCTATTCGCTGGCGTCGATCGAAATGCTGCGCCCGATGCCGGGCATCGCGTTCGCGCCTGTGGCGCTCTTGCTTTTCGGCTTCTCGTTGCAGATGGAATTGATGGTCATCATTCTGCCCGCGCTTTGGCCGGTGCTCATCAACACCATGGGCGCGGTCATGGGCGTGCATGCCCGGCTGTTCGAAGTCGGGCGGACGTTCCGGCTCTCACGGGGCGAGATCATGCGAAAGATCATGCTGCCCGCGGCCCTCCCCTGCGTCCTGGTCGGTGCGCGGCTGAGCATGACGCTGGCGCTGGTGCTGGCGATCGTGGCCGAAATGGTCGGCAACCCTGCCGGGCTCGGCTACGCGGTCGTGCGCGAGCAGCAGGCCATGCGTCCCGAACTTGTGTTCGCCTATGTGGTCGTCATCGGCGCGCTCGGCGTGATCCTGAACGCGGTGCTCACCGGCGCTGTCGCCATGCTGTTCCCGGCCGCGTCCGGACGGTTACGCGAGGCGGGCTGATGGATCGCCAGTCGAAAAAAAACGCGGATTTCGCGGGACAACTACGCACCGTGCTGGCAAGCCTCCCACCCGCGCGCGGATTGCTCCCCTTGATCCTGCTGCTGCTGGTCTGGCAACTGCTGCAACCCGGTCCCTCGCCTTATTTCCCGGGGCCGTCGCAGTGGTGGACCGCCGCGCTGACCCTGTTCAGCCGCGAACATCTCGTCGCCGCCTTC
>Ga0207650_10002485_pt1 | contig 12825 bp, 10 predicted proteins | sample KBSS63metaG_FD_184325 | JGI IMG/M metagenome (GOLD analysis project Ga0207650, IMG submission 184325) | Switchgrass rhizosphere microbial communities from Kellogg Biological Station, Michigan, USA - KBS S6-3 metaG (SPAdes) (version 2) | ecosystem: Host-associated > Plants > Roots > Rhizosphere...
TTAGGCCTGTCCGCAAAGCAACATCGTTATCAGCGTCCCCATCGTCTAGAGGCCTAGGACATCACCCTTTCACGGTGGCGACCGGGGTTCGAATCCCCGTGGGGACGCCATTTTTTCGCAAGACCATCGAAGTCCGGCACCGCCGGACTTTTTTTGTGCGGGGTGTGTACATTTCGCAGAAATCGGGTAAGATTCCGCTTCTGTCAGTTTCATGTGGGGCCATAGCTCAGCTGGGAGAGCGCTTGCATGGCATGCAAGAGGTCGCCGGTTCGATCCCGGCTGGCTCCACCAACTTTTCGGGCATTAGGCCTGTCCGCAAAGCAACATCGTTATCAGCGTCCCCATCGTCTAGAGGCCTAGGACATCACCCTTTCACGGTGGCGACCGGGGTTCGAATCCCCGTGGGGACGCCATTTTTTACGAAGACACCCGGCACTGCCGGGTGTTTTTTTGCCTGCGATTCGGGCGCCGCCGCTGCGTGCGCCGTCGTGTCCGGCCCGGATGTGGGGTGTTGCGGCGAGTAACCGCGCGCGGCGCTCATGCCGCCACCGGCACGCGCGCCGCGCCGTTGCCCCGGCGCAGCGAGAACAGCAGGTCGTACAGCACGGGGATGACGCCCAGCGTGACCAGGGTGCCCAGCGCCAGCCCGCCGATCATGGTGATCGCCATGCCGGTCCACAGTGGCCCGGCGAACAGCATCAACGGCACCAGGCCGACGATGCAGGTCAGCTTGGTCATCACGATCGGGCGCAGGCGCTTGACCGCCGCGGCGACCACCGCCTCGTGCCGGCCCAGGCCGCCGGCCAGTTCGGCATCGATGCGCTCCAGCAGCAACACCGCGTTGTTGACGATGATGCCGGCCAGCGCGAGCAGGCCGAAGGTGGCCATGAAGCCGAACGGATAGCCGGTGACCAGCAGCGCGAGCGCCGCGCCGATCACCACGAACGGAATGCTGGCGACCACGATGAACAGCTTGCGGAACGAGTTGAACTGCCAGACGAACAGCAGCAGGATCGCGACCAGCGCATGCGGCATGTTCAGGCCGAGCACGATGCGCGGGCCGCCTCGGCCACGTAGCCGATGCTGTCCACGATTGCGCGCTGGTGCGGTTGCCGCGGGTGACCTAGGCAGGTTCTGGAGCACGGAATGGCCGCGTTGCATGCCGATCGAACCGCGCGCGCGTCTGCCAGCGTGGTGCCGCCCGATTGCCTCCGGGCCGGCGCGGTGGAAGAGTTCGGTGGCGTCATCGCCATCGATCGGGCGGAGGTCGCGGGCAGGGAGGCCTGTCTTGCCGCCATCGCCGTCGACGTGGCGGTAGACTTGCGCCTGGCCGACAGGATCGGCTCAACCAGGAATTCCGCGAGGCAGACGCATTGACTGGCAAACGCCAAACCGGCCCGACCGGTACCACCAAGTCCGAGTGGCAGGCGATCGAGCGTGCCGCGACGCAGGAACTGCAGCGCCGCACCGCCGAGGCGCACGCGGCGCTCCTTGTCCTGCTGCAGCGGTACGCCAAGGATTTCAGTCCGAAACAGATCGCCGGGCTTCGACGGCGATTGCGCAAGGGTCGCTGAATCGTTGGGCGCGGACGCCAGGAAGGGGCGCTGCACTCCCACCGCAGTGGCTGGCTTGCTTCAGCGGCGCTCGCGCCCACCGGTTCGGGATGAAGCGTCTGGCGAGCACGCGGCAAGCAGGAGCAGCATGGCCGGCGCCGCGAAGCGGCGCGTCGTGTCGAGGGACAAAAGCTTGCGGCGATCATCGCGCCACCGTCTCAGCCGGGGATGCATGCGGATCGCTGCCTGGAATGTCCTCGCGCCATGTAGAGGGTGGTCCTTCGGATGCCCGGCAGGCACATAGAGCAAGGCACCGCAAGCGGGGCCTTGTTCGGATGCAAAACCGATCTTCTAAGACGTGGCGTTGCGCATTCCCGAGGTCAGCCTTGCGGGAGGTCGCACTTCATTTTTCCGTCCACGTAGTAAGGCTTGGGCACATCCGGGTTCTGGCTGGTTTTCTCGAACACCACCTCGAACGAGTCGGGTTGCGGCTTGCCCTTGCGCGACGTGCAGGCCTCCTGCAACTTCTGCTTGACCGCGGCGATGCCGGCCTCGCGGTTGGCGCCATCGGCGCTGTTGGTCAGGTTGGCGACCTCGGCGAATGCCGGCGAGGCGATGCCGAGCAGGCATCCGGCGAACAAGAGTCCGTGCAGCTTCTTCATGGCGTCTCCTTTTCAATGTTCGTGGGCGCCGGTCAGCGTACTCCCCCCTTACACGGCATCGTGGCTGCGGCGGGCGCGGTCCAGCGCGCGGCTAGGATAGGGGGACGTGGTTAAGACTTCGTGCGGACGGCGGCGCTGGCGATCGGATGGCGCCCTGCGCCGTGCGACCGCGGGTGCTGTGCTGCGTAGCGGCATGGCGGATCGGCAATGGCATGGGGAATCGATCCAGAATTATTTCCGCGACTTTCTGTTTTCAATCGCTTGGCGATTGCCGAAAGTGGCGGCGCCCGAGGACCGCCGCCACCGTCCTCGGGCGCGCGCATCGGCGTGCGATCCCGCCATCAGGCCGACGCCGCGACCCGGGCGGCGAACGCGCGGTAGGAATGCAGGGGGCGTCCCAGCAGCGCGGTCAGGCGTTCGACGTCGCCGGCGTCGGGCAGCATGCCGTCGCTGATGAAACGTTCGCTCATCAGGCGCATGTCGAAGGCCATCCAACTCGGCATGAACTGGCGCAGGTTCTGTTCGAAGCCCGCGGTGTCCTCGCCGGGATATGCAACGGGGCGGCCGAGCGCGTCGCTCCAGATCGCGGCCACGTCCGCGCCGGTCAGCGTGTCGGGGCCGACCACGTTGATCCGCTCGAGCGGCAGCGGCACGGGCGAGCGCTCGCGGCGGAGCAGTTCGATGGCGGCGACCTCGGCGATGTCGCGGGTGTCGACCATCGCCAGGCCCTTGCTGCCGATCGGCATCGGATAGAGGCCGTGGCCGCGCACCACGTCCTGGATGGACAGGTCGTTGTCGATGAAATAGGCCGGGCGCAGGATCGTGGCGTGCAGCCCCATCCGCTCGATCATGCGCTCCACCGCGAACTTGCCGGCGAAGTGCGGCACGTCGACGTAGACGTCGCTGTGGATGACCGACAGGTAGACGATGCGTTCGACGCCGGCCGCACGGGCCAGGTTGAGCGCGATCAGCGCCTGGGTGTATTCGTCGGCTACCACCGCATTGAGCAGGAACAGGGTGGAGACGCCGGCCAGGCCGCCGCGCAGCGCGTCGACATCGAGCAGGTCGCCGCGGACGACGTCGACGCCGGCCGGCAGGGCCGCCTTGGTGGGATCGCGGACCAGCGCGCGCACGTCCGCGCCGCGCTGCACGAGGTGTTCGACGACCTGGCGGCCGACGGTGCCGGTGGCACCGGTAACGAGAATGGTCATGTGTGTATCCTCTGGTGGGAATGTTGCGTGCAAGGTCGGCCCGCGCGGGATGCTCAGGCCGAGAAATCGACGACGGTCTTGCCGGTCTGCGGCTGGGTCCGGTTGCGTTCGATCGCCGCGGGCAGGTCGTCGAAGCGCACGACCGCGCCGATCCTGGACTGCAGGCGAGCGTGCGCCACGTCCTCGGCGATCGCCTGCAGGCGCGCGGCGTCGGGGGTGTGCATGAACCACAGGCCGCGGCGCCCGGCCGGCGTGCTCGACAGGATGGCCGGCGAGACGGTGCTGACGATGGCGCCGTTCTCGGCGAGCACCGACCACGCGCGGCTCAGGACCTCGCCGCCGACGTAATCGAGCACCAGCTCGATGTCGCTCAGCGCATGCTCGAACGGCTCCTGGTCGTAGGCGATGACCCGGTCCGCGCCGAGGCTGCGGACAGAGTCGGCCTGGCGATGCAGGGCGGTGGCGTACACCGTGGCGCCGGCCTGGTGCGCGAACTGCACCGCGAATCCGCCGACGGCGCCGGCGGCGCCCTGGATCAGGATGCGCTGCCCGGCACGCAGTGGACCGGCGGCATTGAGGCTTTGCCAGGCCGTCACCGCCGCGATCGGCAACGCCGCCGCCTCCACGAATCCCAACGCATCGGGGACCAGGCTGAGGTTGGCGGCATCCACCGCGACCAGTTCCGCGTAGGCGCCGAGGCCGCCGCGCGGGCCCATCACCCGGTCGCCACGGCGCAGGCGGGTGACGCCTGCGCCGACCGCCTCGACCACGCCGGCGAGTTCGATGCCCAGCACGGTCGGCAACTGCAGCGGGAACGCATCGCGGACGAGGCCTTCGCGGACCTTCCAATCCAGGGCGTTGACGCCGGCGGCATGGACCCGCACCAGCACCTGGCCGGCGGCGGGCGTCGGCGCCGCGATCGATGCGATCCGGGCCGCATCGGCGCCGCCGTATTCGGTGAGAAGCAGGGCACGGACGTTGTTCATGAGGAACTCCTTCGGGGTTGGGTTGCGGACGACTCCACGATAGGTGGTTCCACATTCGAAACACAGTCGGTAATATTTGGACATCCCGTATCGGATTTGAGACACATGGATCTCAATGCCCTGGAGGATTTCCAGCTCGTCGCCACGCATGGCGGCTTCGGCAAGGCCAGTCGTGCCAGCGGGCGCTCCAAGGCCACCCTGTCGCGGCGTGTCGCCGATCTCGAACAGGCGCTGGGCACCCGGCTGATCGAGCGCGGCACGCACCGCCTGGAGCTGACCGAGGCTGGCCGGTTGCTGCTGAGCAGGACCGAAGGTCCGCTGCGCGAGGTGGCCGAGGCCGCTGCCGCGGCCCGCGACGGCGAGGCCACGCCCAAGGGACGGTTGCGGATCGCGGCGCCGGTGCTGTTTTCCCAGTTGGCGCTGGGCCGCATCGCCGCCCGGTTCGTGGCGCGCTATCCCGAGGTGCGGATCGATGCCGCGGCCGAGGACCGCTTCGTCGATCTCGTCGACGAACAGTTCGACGTCGCCATCCGTGTCAATCCACGCAAGGACAGCGCGCTGGTCGGCCGATGCTTCGCCAGGGACAGGATGGTGCTGGCCGCGGCCCCTTCCGTGCCGAGGCCCGACGGCGCCGGCACCACGCCGTTTCGGGTTCCGGCGGTGGTCATGCGGACCTATCGCGACGGCGAACCGTGGTCCGTGCGCGACGGCCGATTCAGCATCGAGCCGCAACCGGTGCTGCGCCTGTCCTCGCTGCTGGCGATCCGCGACGCGACCGCCGCGGGTGCCGGCGTGGCGATGCTGCCGCAGTCCATCATCGGCGGTTTGCTGGCAAGCGGCGAACTGGCGGCGTGGGGCAGCGTCGGGGATGACGTCGAGCTGTGGGTGCTGCACACCTCGCGGCGGCTGCAGAGTCCCAAGGTGCGCGCGTTCGTGGAGTTCATGTGCGAGCAGTATCCGAACGGCAGGTTCGCCATCCCGCCGTACTGAGGCGCGCGGGGCGTTTGGCCGTGGCGTTGCATCTCCGGCAGGTCGCTCGATCCGTGCCAGCCGCGACGACTGCGCGCGATCGCCATCGGCAGTCGCCTGGCGATGCGTTCGTTCGCAGAGTGCCATGCCGTCAGTGCGCCTTGGCCTTCGCGTTGCGCTTGGGCTTCGACTGCGCCTGACCATGTGTCGCGGCATCGCGTGATCGAACACCTTGTCCTCGATGGCGATCACCTCCCAACTCCGCTTGGTCTTCCACGCCGCGTGCCGCAGGCGCTTGAACTTCGCCTGGCTCACGAAATCGAGGCCGTCGGGGAGAGGTTCGATGACGACTCCGGACGCGCGTGCGACGCCCTGCTGCAACTGCGCGCTGGTCTCGTCAGCGTCAGGGCGAGCGCGGAAACGCAGACCAGGCCGACGGCCTTGTCGTGCACGCAGGCCCTGGCGATCGATCGACGGCTGAACGTCGCGTGGTATCCATGACGTGGCCTTTTGCCCGTGCTAGGTTGTTTTTATCTGTGGAGAGGGAAGGCCGTGAAAAGGATTGCTTACGCCGTCGTAGTCGCTTGTATCCAGCTTGCCTCCAGCGTCGCTGCACATGGCCAGGTCCATGTTCCGGATCTGCAATCGGTCCCGGAAGCAAACGGTTGGAATGGCGCCACGTCCGCGTTCTCGGTCGTCAATCAGGACGGCAACGCCAGCCTCCAATGCGACCGGCCCGGCCAACATGTCATCTGGCTGAAAGACATGGAGCTGGAGGGCGGGACGATCGAGTTCGATGCGAAGGGAAGGAGCCAGCCCCAGAGCAGCTTCATCGGCGTGGCTTTCAGGGTCCGGGATGGCCGCCTGTTTGACGCGGTCTACTTCCGCCCCTTCAATTTTCGCCCGGACGCGCCTGATCGCCGCGCGCGTGCGATTCAATACATTTCCGAACCCGCCTGGCCCTGGGAAAAGCTCAGGGCCGAGAGGACGGGCGAGTTCGAGGCTGCGGCTGTTCCCGCGCCCGACGGCGATGCCTGGTTCCACGCGAAAGTGGTGCTCGAGAATCGGCGGGTCCGGGTGTGGGTCGATAATGCTCCCGCACCCTCCTTGCAGGTCGATGAGCTCAGCGATCGCAAAGGTGGAGCGGTTGGTGTGATCTGCATCGGACACGGCGCCATCGCAAATCTCAGGATCACACCCGCTCCAGGAGCCGGCGCGCCGAAAGCACGGGTGGCGACACCGTAGCAAGCGCGGTCTGATGGTCCCGCGAGAAATCACAGAACGTGGTGAGCCGCGGATTTTGTAAACTCAATCCACCTTTGGCCGGTGGACGCGGTTCGGATGGATCTGGAGACGTTGGACAGGCAACTGGATCCACTGCCGTATCAGCGGGGTGTGGTCGCCTACCTGAAGCAGCACGAGCCCGATGTCTGGGCGTGGGCCAGTTCGCAAAAGGCGCGCGACGAGCACCTCGCACAGGTTCGGGCCCAACTGTTGCGCGGCACCTATCGGCTGGAGGTCGACGCCCATCCGGAGGTGCATGCGCTGCTGGCGCTGGCCATGGAGCGGCTCGGCATCCGCGCCCCGGCCATGCTGTACCAGGCGGGCGGGCAGGCCATGAATGCCGTGCTGGTGCACGTGCCTGGAGAGGTGCACATCGTGCTGGAGGGGCCGCTGCTGGAGCGCCTGTCCGAGGACGAGCGCCTGGCCCTGTTTGGCCACGAACTGGCCCATTATCTGCTGTGGTCGCAGGACCAGGGCGAATTCCTCGTGGCCGACCGGATCCTGCAGGATGCAGTGGCGTCCACCAGCGCCACCGACAGCCATCGCGAGACGGCACGGTGCTACGGACTGCATACCGAACTGTTCGCCGACCGGGGGGCAGCGCTGGCGGCACGGGCGCTGGCGCCTGCCGTCAGCGTGCTGGTCAAGGTGCAGACCGGTATCGCCAATCCCGACCCGGCCGCCTACCTGCGCCAGGCCCTGGAAGTCGAAGCCGCCTCCGATACCGGCAGCCAAGGCAGCACGCACCCGGAGACCTTCATCCGCGCGCGGGCGCTGGAACTGTGGTGGCAAGGCGCCGAGGAGTTGGAGGCCTGGACCGACCGCAGGCTGCGCGGCCCGCTGAGCCTGTCCACGCTGGACCTTCCGCGGCAGGCGCAGCTGCAAGCGATGACCCGTGGCTTCCTGACCTGGTTCCTGGCCGGCCAGCGCTGGGACAGCGCGCCGATGTGCAATCAGGTGCGCCAGCTTTTCGCCGACTGGGCCGAGGGCGAGGTCGCCACGCCGCCGGAGTCCTTTACCGTACTGCACGTGGCAGACGATGTGCGCGCTTATCTCAATGCCCTGATGCTCGACCTGGCACTGGTCGACCCGGAGGTGCGCGATGTCGCCCTGGAGCGCGCACTGGTCGCGGCCCGGGTATTGGGCAGCGAGGAGGCGCTGCTGGTCCAGCTCAAACGCGATGCCGGCATGGGCAAGCGCGAGATCGACCGGCTGCGCAAGCGGGTCAAGACGGAGCTGCCGGCATGAGTGCGCACGACCAGGCCCAGCCCGCGACCCTGGCCACGGTGCTCGAGGCGCAGGGTGGCGCGCCATTGTCCACGGATGATGTGGTGCTGATGGTGGTGCCGCTGTTCCAGCAGGTTGCCGCGCTGCACGAGCAGGACCGGGTCGCCCGGCTGGATCCGCACCGCGTCGTGCTGGCCGCGGAGGGCGGGCTGGTGCTGGCGCAGCCGCAGGGCCAGCCACGGCTGATGGACATCGGCGCGGTGCATCGCGTACAGCCGCCGCCGGCCTCGGCGCTGAACATCGTCGGCGAGTTGCGGCGCCTGCATGACCAGGCCGGGATGGAGGCACTGGCGACCCTGGAGGTCCAGGAGGACCTGGCCGCTGCGATCGAGCGCCCGGTGTATCTGCCTGCCTTCGCAAGTTGGGAGCTGCAACTCGGGCACCACGACGAGATCACCGACGTTTTCCAACTGGGCATGGTGCTGGCGGCACTGGCCTGCGGGTTGGACTTCAACGATCCAGGCGACGTGCGCCGCTTCGCCGAGCACCGGCGCAACCTGTTCCTCATCAATGAGCGCCTTCACCCGGTGGTGGCCGCGGTGATCGTGGAAATGACCGCGCTCAACCGCCACGACCGCGCCACGGATGTGGCCGGCCTGGCCACGCGGCTGGGCACCTGGCGCGAGCAGCCCGGCGTGCTGGACGTGGAACGGGCGCTGGCCGGTGCCAGCGGCGTGGTCTCGCGCCGCACGGCGGTGCTCGCGCATCTGCGCGACCGGCTCTTCGATCTCTCGCGGCGCAACCGGCTGCTGTATTTCAAGCCCACCGCCAGCAGCGTCAACCTGACCGTTTCCAGTGTGCCGCTGATGCTGCAGGTCGAGAGCATCCGGCCGGAGCACCTGTGCACCTGGGGCGGCCCGTTCGCCTCCGAGCTGCTGGCCGGACAGGCGGTCGACCTGCAGCGCTGGCTGCGCTTCGAAGACCAGCCTTACCTTCCTGTCGCGCTGGACAAGCTGATTCAGGACACGCGCCGGGACCGTGCCGAGTATGGCTTCGGCACGCTGCGCCTGGTGGTCGCTTTCCTGCGCTGGCACAACCTCAAGGAAACGCCCGAGGAGCGCATCGTCACGCCATTGCTGTGGCTGCCGGTGGAGCTGACCCGGCGCAAGGGCGTGCGCGATCAGTACGTCCTGCAGGTCGAGGACGACGATGCCGAATTCAATCCCGTGCTGCGCCACCAGCTGCGTCAGCTCTACGACATTCAGTTGCCCGAGAAGATCGATCTGCAGTCCACCCCGCTGGCGCAGATCCATGCCGATCTGCTCGCGCAGATCCGGCGGACCGAGCCCTCGGTGGAGCTGCGCCTGGTCGAGAAGCCGCAGGTCCGCTTGGTGCGGCAGAAGGCGCTGCAGCGGCTGAACCAGTTCCAGCGCCGGCGCGGCCAGTCGCGGCGGCCTGGAAGCAGCGGACTGCCGGACTACAGCTATGCGATAGACGATTACCGGCCGCTGGGCCAGGCACTGTTCGCGCGATGGGTCGCGCCCAGTCCGCTGCCGCAGCGCTTCGAGGCCGGTGCCGCACCTGTGGCCGGCCCGCGCCATGCGCGCATGGTGGACGCGGAGGCGGCGCAGGAACGGGTCGGGTATGCGCTCGAGGAATCCGACGGTCACCGCTACGCCTGGGACTTGGATCTGACCCAGGTGAGCTTGGCCAACTTCAACTACAAGAAGATGTCGCTGGTGCGCGACTATGCGCAGCTGATCGAATCGTCCGAGGCCAACCCTGCCTTCGACCAGGTATTCTCGATCCAGCCGCGCGAGACGCAGGTCGATGCGCCGGCGGCGCTGCCCTTGGCAAGCCAGTGGAACGTGGTGGAGTCCGATGCGACCCAGAACGCGGCGGTCGCCCTGGCGCGTACCCAGCGCAGCTTCATCATCCAGGGGCCTCCCGGGACCGGCAAGTCCCAGACCATCACCAACCTGATCGCCGATTACGCCGGCCAGGGCAAGCGGGTTCTGTTCGTCTGCGAGAAGCGCGCGGCGCTGGACGTGGTCTTCCACCGTCTCAAGCAGAGCGGACTGGATTCGCTGTGTTGCCTGATCCACGATTCGCAGGCCGACAAGAAGGCCTTCATCGCCGAGCTGCGCGATGGCTATGGGCGCTGGGTCGCGCAGCCGCACGGCAACGAGGCGCTGCTCGCCCAGCGCGAGCGGCTGGTGGCGACGATCGATGCCAGCCACCAGCGGATCGAGGCGTTTGAACGCGCCATGTCGTCGGTATCGGACCAAACCGGCACCAGTGCGCGCGCCCTGATCAGGCGCCTGGCCGCACTGCCGGCGGCCCAGGAACTGGACGCCAGCAAGCGCGTCCGGCTACCGGATCTGGCAGCCTGGGATACACAGCGTGAGCTGGCTGCACGCGTCCACCGGCAGCTACAGGCCCGTGTCGGCGTGGAATGCCTGGCCGAGCATCCGCTTGGCCGGGTGCGCTCGGTCGTGATCGACGACCCACGCGCGTATGCGCGCCTTACCCAGCTACTGGACGATGCCGAAGCGCTGCTCGGGCAATTGGATCCGCTGCTGGAACATCCGGGCCATCTGCTCGATGGCCATTCACGCCTGGACCAGGCGCGCGCGATCGCAACCGAGGCGCAATGGCTGCTGTCGCAGGGACTGGCCGCGCACCTGACGCTGCTGGACGAGGCCGCGCCGGAGTCGGTCGAACTGCGCACGCTGCGCGAGGGACTGGCACAGAAGACGGCCGCGCTGGAGCTGGCGCGCGGGGGCACCACGCACTGGCGCGACAAGCTGGATCCAGCCGATACCCAGGCCGCGCTGGCCATGCTCGGCCAGATCGAAGGCTCGGTGCTGCGCTGGCTGAAACCGGCGTGGTGGCGCTTGCGTGGCGAACTGAAGCGTCGCTACGACTTCGGCCGCCATGCCGTCCATCCCGGCTATGCGTCGGTGCTGCGCGCCCTGGCCGCCGAGCAGGCGGCGGCCGCCGCCGTCGAGGCCGAGCAATCGGCGGGTCTGCAGCGCTATGGCGTGCCGCGCCTGCAGGACCTGATCCAGGCTGTGGAGCAGCTCAGGCAGCGCTTTGCCACCTCGGCGACCACGCGCCAGTTGGTCGATCACCTCCGCGCCGCGGTCGATCCGCTCGCTTCGGCGCGGACGCATTCCAATGCGCGCGAGCCGCTGGACAAGCTGGCCGTTCGCATCGAGGAGTCGCTGGACCTCGACCAGGGGATTGGCCTGGATGCGCTCGCCGAGTCCCTGCGTGACCTGCGTGAGTCGCTGGACGATCTTCCCGATCTGCTGCCGCTGCTGCGTGGCGTCCACGCGGCGGACCCCGGCAGTGCCTACGTGCTGCTCAACCTGGCCGGCCCGCCCGAACGCATGGAGGCCGCGGTCGCCCATGAGGCCTGGCGCAGGCTGGAGACGGCCGCGCCGGAGCTGGCGCGCTTCGACGGAGCGGCGCTGGCTGGCCATGCGCGCACGCTGGCCAGTGGCCAGGCGCAGCTGCTGGCGCTGAATTCTCGGGTCATCCAGGCCAACCAGCACCGCCTGTTCGCCGAACACGTGCGGCTGTCGTTGCTCTCGGCGACCCAGCTCGACGCGGCAGGCAAGGCGTTCAAGAAGACCTACGCCACCGGTCGGCGCGAGCTCGAGCACGAATTCGCCAAGAGCATGCGCTATCGCTCGATCCGCGATCTGTCCGATGACGAAACCGGCGTGGTCATCAACGACCTCAAACCGATCTGGCTGATGAGTCCGCTTTCGGTGTCCGACACGCTGCCGCTCTCGCCGGACCTGTTCGATGTCGTGATCTTCGATGAGGCCAGCCAGATTCCGACCGAGGAGGCCGTGCCGGCGCTGAGTCGTGCCCGACAGATCGTGGTGGTCGGCGATGAGATGCAATTGCCGCCGACCAGCTTTTTCTCGGCCGGTGGCGAAGCCGACGACGAACTGGTGGTGGAAGACGAGGGCGAGCGCATCGCGATCAGCATGGATGCCGAGAGCCTGCTCAATCAGGCCGCGCGCAATCTGCCGGCCACGCTGCTGGCCTGGCACTACCGCAGCCGCCATGAGGCGCTGATCAGCTTCTCCAATGCCGCCTTCTACGATGGACGGCTCGTGACCATTCCCGACCGCCGCATCGAGCCGGCAGACGACACGCCGGCGCTGCTGCGTTCGGATCAATCCGACGCCGGCATTGTCGGCGCCGATGCCGTGCTGGCGCGCGCGGTCAGTTTCCACCAGCTTGCCGACGGCGTTTACGTCGGGCGGCGCAACAGCGCCGAGGCGCGCTACATCGCCCAAACGGTGCGCGAGATGCTGCGCCGCGAGACGGGCTTGAGCCTTGGCATCGTGGCCTTCTCCGAGGCCCAGCAGGACGAGATCGAGAGCGCGCTGCAGACGCTCGCCGCGGAAGATGCGGACTTTGCGCTTCGGCTCGATCGCGAATACGTGCGCGAGGACGACGACCAGTTCAACGGTCTGTTCGTCAAGAACCTGGAGAACGTGCAGGGCGATGAGCGCGACGTCATCCTGCTGAGCATCTGCTATGCCCCGGGGCCGGACGGGCGCATGCTGATGAACTTCGGTCCGATCAATCAGCGCGGAGGCGAAAAGCGCCTGAATGTCATTTTCAGCCGAGCCCGCCACCGCATGGCGGTGGTCTCCACGATTCAGGCCGAGGCGATCACCAACGTCCACAACGACGGTGCCGCCGCATTGCAGGCATTCCTGCGCTTTGCGCAGGCCAGTGCGGTCGGCGACCACCGCCGAGCCCAGCACGTCCTCGGGACACTCAACGCAGGCGCCCGCGACGCCTTCGCACGGCCTGCATCGTTCGACCCGGTGCGTACCGCCCTGGCCGATGCTCTGCGCGCGCGCGGACATCTGGTCGATGAGGACGTGGGGCGCTCGCAGTT
>Ga0207650_10002486_pt1 | contig 12815 bp, 12 predicted proteins | sample KBSS63metaG_FD_184325 | JGI IMG/M metagenome (GOLD analysis project Ga0207650, IMG submission 184325) | Switchgrass rhizosphere microbial communities from Kellogg Biological Station, Michigan, USA - KBS S6-3 metaG (SPAdes) (version 2) | ecosystem: Host-associated > Plants > Roots > Rhizosphere...
GGTTTCGCCGTCGTTGCCAGCGAAGTGAAAACGCTGGCAATGCAGACGTCGAAGGCAACGCGGGACGTCACCGAACAGATCGGCAAAATCCAGGAGGTGACGCGGCACTCCGTCGAGGAGATTACCGGTACCGGTGTCGCCATCACCAGACTTGCCGAAACTGTCGAACGGATCTCCAACAACATCAACGATCAGACGCACACCACTTCGAGCATCGCCACGGAAGCGGCCAACGCCTCGAAAAACGCAACAACCGTGGCAACAGCGCTTGCGGCATTCGGGGCGACGATCAGCGAAACGAGACACGCCGCCGACATGTCGCTTGAAATCTCCAAGTCGCTGTCGAGTGGCACGGCGAAAGTCCTTGAGGCGATCAATCGATTGTTCGAATTCGCGGCCAGGCACGAGACCGTCGAAAATCTTTCCAGCCTCAGACACATTCCGAGCGCGCAACGCAGCCCACGCGTGGCGGGTTGAGCAACCGCCGCTTGCTGCTCCACCGAGAGCGGCAAACCAGCAACACTTGCTGGCGGTTTATGAGCGCTCGTCCGACCCGGGTGAGTTCACGCATTTCCCCGCAAGGAGATCAGGACTTTCCGTAGACCGGCACGATGGCGCCGCGGGTGACGCGGTTGTCCGGCGAGGCAAGGAACAGGACGGTCGCCGCGACCTCTTCGACCTTGGGCCACAGGCCGTAGTCGGCCTTGGGCATGGCCTTCCTGTTGGCGGGCGTATCCATGATCGACGGCGCGACCGCGTTGACCAGGATGCCGTCCTTGGCGACCTCCTCGGCCAGTGCGGCGGTGAGCGCGGCGACCGCGGCCTTGCTCGCCGTGTAGGCGACCATGCCGGCGCCGCTGCGCCACTCAAGAGCCGGGCGGGCGGCGACATTGACGATGCGGCCACCCTCGGCGCCGCCGCGCGTCATCGCGCTCACTGCGGCGCGGCAGCACAGGAGGCAGGTGAGGAAGTTCATGTCGATCTGCTGCCGCAGTGTCGCCGTGGCGGCTTCGCGCAACGGCCCGGCGGCGAAGCCGCGGGCGAGGTGGATCGACGCCCAGAGTGGCGTGATGGCGGCATAGAAGCGGGTGACGGCCTCGTCGTCGGCGAGGCTACCGGTGACGCTCAGCACGACCTGCCTATGCTCACGCAACGGAAAGCGCTGCGCCTCCGCCTCGTCGTGGCACGGCACATGGCAGGTTGCTCCGGCGTCGACGAGCGTCCTGACCACGGCGGTTCCGAGCGCGCCTGCACCGCCGGTGATCACCACGTGACGATTGCGAAAATCCATGTCCTACGCTTCCTGTCGTTATCATCGCCGATCCATGGCTGGAGGCAAGATCGCACCGGCACTTGCCCGCCGGCGGAAACATGGGATTTGCTACCCTGCGAGGGGAGCCTGCAGTGAACGAATTCGATCTCGCCATTATCGGCGGCGGCATCAACGGCGTCGGCATTGCCCGCGATGCGGCCGGCCGCGGCCTCAAGGTGTTGCTGGTCGAGCAGAACGATCTTGCCTCCGGCACCTCCTCGGCATCCTCGAAGCTCATTCATGGCGGGCTGCGCTACCTGGAGCACGGCGCGCTGCGGCTGGTGCGCGCGGCCCTCGCCGAACGCGAGGTGCTGCTGCGGATGGCGCCGCACCTCATCCGGCCGTTGCGCTTCGTGCTGCCGCTCGACGAAGCGCGGCGCTCGCCTCTGCTCATCCGCCTCGGCCTTTTTATCTACGATCGGCTCGGCCGGCGCGAAATCCTGCCGCCGTCGCGCGCGCTCGACCTCATCACCGACGAAGCGGGCCAGCCGCTGAAGCGGCAGTTCCATCGCGCCTTCGAGTATTCCGACTGCTTCGCTGACGATTCGCGCCTCGTCGTGCTCAACGCGGTCGATGCCGCCGAGCGCGGCGCGACCATTCGCACGCGCACCCGCTGCGTGCGCGCCGAGCGCGGAGCGCGCGGCTGGCGGCTCGTCCTCTCCACGCAGGGCCTGCGCGAGACTGCGACGGCGCGCGTCTTGGTCAATGCCGCAGGGCCCTGGGCCGAAATGGTGACGGATACCTTGCTGAAGCAGCCGCCGAAACAGCTGCTGCGGCTCGACAAGGGCAGTCACCTCGTCGTGCACCGCCTGTACGACCACGACCGCGCCTACATCCTGCAGACGGCCGACGGAAGAGTCGTGTTCACCATCCCGTTCGAACGCGACTTCACGCTGATCGGGACCACCGACCAGGCCTATTCCGGCGACCCGGCCGTCGCCGTGCCCACGGCGGAAGAGATCAGCTATCTCTGCGGCGCAGTGAACGAGTATTTCCGTACCGTGGTCAGCGCCGCCAACGCCGTCTGGGCGTTCGCCGGCGTGCGCGCGCTCTATGGCGACGGCCACCGCAAGCCGCAGGACGTCGGGCGCGACTACACGCTGGTGCTCGATCGCGGCTTCCGCAAAGCGCCGCTGCTCACGGTCTATGGCGGCAAGCTGACGACCTACCGCCGGCTTGCCGAGGACGCGCTCGGGCAGGTCGCCCGCTTCTTCGGGCGCGCGCGCTCGCAGCCGTGGACGGCACGCAGCCCATTGCCGGGCGGCGACTTCGCCTTCGACCGCACGCCGGAACTGATCGAGCGTACGCGGCAGCGGTGGCCGTTCTTGACCGACGACCATCTGCGGCGCCTTGTCGGTGCCTATGGCACGCGGGTGGAACGGATACTCCACAGGGCCACCCGGCTCGACGATCTCGGCATGCGCTTCAGCGCCGACCTCACCGCCGCCGAGGTGCGCTACCTGATGACGACGGAGTGGGCCCAGACCGCCGACGACGTGCTCTGGCGCCGTTCGAAGCTTGGCTTGCGTTTCACCGACGCCCAGCGCGCGATGCTCGACCGCTTTATGGCGCAGACGGACGGCTGAGATCGGTTCGCGCCGTTAACCGGATGCACACCACGCCTGCAGTAGCGGCCGACGTATGGCCTGGGCCACGCGGACAGCCGCCTACGCCTTTACCAACCCGCAAGGGCCGCATGATCTGATGCGCTGAGAGGCGCCGTGCCGGCGCCGCCGGGCTGCCGGAGACGGACTACACCGCATGTCATCCAAATTGTCGAAGAAGGACGTCGCCGACCTCATCCAGGCGCTCTGCGTCGTGGTGGTCGACGACAATCAGCACATGCGCAAGATGATCCGCACTCTGCTCGTCAATTGCGGCATCAAGGACATCTACGAGGCTGCCGACGGCATCGCCGCGCTCGACGTCATTCGCACCGTCGGCCCTGACGTGGTTATCCTCGATTGGGAGATGCCGCTTCTAAGCGGCGCCGAACTCGTACGCATCGTGCGTTCGCCGGGCGTGTTCCCGATACCCGATGTGCCGATCATCATGCTCAGCGCCCACGGCGAACGCTGGCGCGTCATCGAAGCGGTAAAGCTCGGCGTCAACGAGTATCTGGTCAAGCCGGTTTCGGCGAAGGCGCTCTACGACCGCCTCGTGTCGATCACGATGCAGCCACGCCCGGCAGTGCAGCTCGGCGACTATTACGGTCCCCAGCCGCGCAAGTTCCCCGGCGACAGCGCCGATGTTGGCCCGCCCGTCCCCACCTCCGACGTTGCGATACTGCCCTGAAGCCACGCGCCTGCGACAGGCGGTCGGCACTTGCGTGGATAGAGTGCCAAATTTACGACTCGACAAACTGGACCCGGCGACGCACAGTTTTTGCATCACTGACAAGGTCAGCAGGCGTCGGTGACTGAGAGACCCATCGCGCTCCCCCTGTGCCGCCGTGGCGTGATGCCGATTACTCCCTTCCTGGCCGGGCAGCCGTTTGACCCCGAGGCCGTTCGCGCGATGTCGACGGCATTCGACAGGGTATGCAAATCGCTCGGTCTGCGCGCCGCCGCCGATCCAGCCGCCGAAGTGATCGCCAAGAAAATCATTGAGTTAGCGCAACGCGGCGTGCGCGACCCGACGGCACTTGGAGAGCGCGTCCTCCGGGAATTAGACCTCAACCAGTGATGTCATACAGTTGTCGCGCACCCCGATTTGCGCTATAGGGAGCGTGAGGTCGGGCTTTTCACCGTGTCATGACACGCTCGGCCAGAGAACCCCGGGACGCTAGCGCTCGGGGTTCTCATTTTTTAGCGCCCACCGCGTCGGCGGCGCGGCGAGATCAGGTTCAACTTTTCGCGATCCTGTTCTAGGTGTTGCGGCAGCGCGCGCCATCCCGCCGCGGCGCCGCGGCCGGAGTGCGCATGCGGACTTTCGGAGCCAAAAGAGGTTTTGCGCCTTGGGCCGATCCGAACCCGCGTGCGCTGCTACGCATCGAAGCCGTCAGCAAGGGCTTCGGCGGCGTTGCGGCGGTCGATCATCTCTCGCTCGATATCTTCGAGGGCGAATTTTTCGCCCTCCTCGGACCCTCGGGTTGCGGCAAGACCACGCTGTTGCGGTCGATCGCCGGCTTCGAACGACCGGATACCGGCCGGATCGTCCTGGACGGGGTCGATCTGGCGCCGGTGCCGCCGTACCGGCGGCCGGTCAACATGATGTTCCAGAGCTACGCGCTGTTCCCTCACCTCAACATCGAGGCCAATATCGCTTTCGGCCTCAAGCAGGAGGGCCTGCCGAGGCGGGAGATCGGGCAACGGGTCGCCGACATGCTGGCGATGCTCAAGCTCGAAAACCTGGGTAGGCGCAAGCCGCACCAGCTTTCCGGCGGTCAGCGCCAGCGCGTGGCGCTGGCGCGCTCGCTGGTCAAACGGCCGCGCCTTCTCCTGCTCGACGAGCCTCTGGCGGCGCTCGACAAGAAGCTGCGCGGCGAAACCCAGTTCGAGTTGATGGAGTTGCAGCGCCGGCTCGGCCTCACCTTCGTCATCGTCACGCACGACCAGAGCGAAGCGATGACACTCGCCGACCGTATCGCCGTCATGGATCGCGGCCGGCTCATGCAGGTCGCGCCGCCGGCGGAGATCTACGAGCGACCGAATTCACGCTGGGTCGCCGACTTCATTGGCGAGGTCAACCTGTTCGAGGGGCGCCTCAGCGACGACGGCGCGAGCGTCGAAGGTACAGTGGCTGGCCGGCTGCGCGCCGCCGCCAAGGTCGACGCCGAACCGGGAGCGCAGGTCTGGGCCGCGGTGCGACCGGAGAAGATTGCCATTGCGCGGGAGCCGCCTACCTCCGGCGACGACAACAGCATCGCCGCGACTGTGGTCGATATCGGCTATCTCGGCGACATGTCTGTCTACAAGCTGCGCATCGCCGGGGGTACGCAGATGAAGGCGGCCATCGCCAATATCGGCCGCCCCACCGGCGAGGTGGCCGGCTTCGACGAGGAGGTGTGGCTCACCTGGTCGCCGGACGCGACGATCGTGCTGACGCGCTAAGGGTGACGACTTACTGCATTGCGTCCGCAAAAATCACGGCGACCGAGGAAATATGAAGCGGCAACGGGGAGAATCGTTCTGGGGAATGCTGGTGGTGCGCATCCCGTATGCGTGGTTGCTCGCGTTCTTCCTCATACCGTTTCTGATCGTACTCAAGATGAGCCTGTCGCAGACCGCGATCGCGCAGCCACCTTACACGCCCGTGCTCGACCTCGCCGCCGGCTGGCATGGCATCGCGGCTTTCTTCTCCGCCCTCTCGTTCGACAATTACGTGCTGCTTGGCTCCGATCCGCTTTACCTCCTCTCCTATCTCAAGAGCGTGGAGATCGCCGCCTTCTCCACGCTCATCCTGCTCCTCATCGGCTACCCCATCGCTTATGCGATCGCGCGCACGCCGCGGCGCTGGCACGCGGTGCTCGTCGTCCTCACCGTGCTGCCGTTCTGGACCTCGCTTCTCATCCGCATCTACGCCTGGATGAACATCCTCGAGCGCGACGGGCCGCTCAATAAGGTGCTCGTGGCGCTCGGCTTGGTGAGCAAGCCGCCGGCTTGGCTCGCCACCGATACCGCAACCTATATCGGCATCATCTATTCCTATCTGCCGTTCATGGTGCTGCCGCTCTATGCGATCCTCGAGAAAATGGACGAGACTCTGCTCGAAGCAGCGGCCGACCTCGGCTGCCGGCGCTGGCGCGCGTTCTGGCGGGTGACCTTTCCGCTGTCGGCGTCCGGCGTGCTCGCTGGCGCCCTCCTCTGCTTCATCCCGATCGTCGGCGAGTTCGTCATTCCCGATCTGCTCGGCGGCTCGCAATCGCCGATGATCGGGCAGACGATCTGGACGGAATTTTTCGGCAACAAGGACTGGCCGGCGGCCTCGGCGGTCGCCGTGGTGCTGGTTTGTGTGCTGGTGACGCCGATCCTCTTCTATCAGCACCAGGCAATGCGAATGGCGCGGCGGGACTGAACAATGCGCAAGGTTTCCGCCTTCAATCTCGTCGCCCTCGCCGCCGGCATCGTCTTCCTTTATCTGCCGATCGCGGTTCTCGTGATCTACTCCTTCAACGCCTCGCGGCTCGTAGGGGTCTGGGGCGGCTGGTCCACGCGCTGGTACGCCGCCCTCATCAATGACGCGGCGCTCATCGATTCCGCGCTCATCAGCATCCGCCTGGCGCTCGTTTCGGCGAGCGCGTCGACACTCTTGGGCACGCTCGCCGCGCTGGCGCTCACGCGCTTCGGCCGCTTCCGCGGCAGGCTGCTCTTTGCCGGGATGATCTACGCGCCCCTGGTCATGCCGGAAGTGATCACCGGCTTGTCGCTGCTCTTGCTCTTTGTCGCCGTTGCGGTGGACCGCGGCTTCTGGACGGTCGCCGTCGCCCACACCACCATGGCCATGTGCTTCGTCACCGTCATCGTGCAGTCGCGCCTCGTCGATTTCGACCGCAGCCTCGAGGAGGCGGCGATGGATCTCGGCGCCTCGCCGCTATGGACGTTCCTCGCGGTGACGCTGCCGCTGATCCTGCCGGCGATCGCCGCCGGCTGGATGCTTGCCTTCGCGCTCTCGCTCGACGATCTGGTCATCGCGAGCTTCACCACCGGACCGGGCGCGACCACGCTGCCGATCCGCATCTATTCCGAGGTCCGTCTCGGCGTGAAGCCGGAGATGAACGCGGTATGCAGCATCATGATCGCTGTCGTCGGCGTCGCCGTCATTGCCGCTTCGCTGCTCGCGAAATTTTCGAGCGGCGCCGGCGCAGCGGCGCGCGCCAACGCGGACCATTGAGCGTCGATGTCCCGATCGTTACTACCGCGCCGCGGGCAGCCGTCAGCGCTCTTGCAGCGGCTTGCGCTGCAGACCAAGGGTCCGTGGGACTTGCTCGCGACTACACGTGCCGGAGCGGCAAATTCGTTTGCACACCGCCGGCGCGCGCGAGCGGCGCCAGCATCTCGCGGATATCGGGCAGATGCTCGCGGCCCCAGAAAAGTTCGCCGTCGACAATCAGCGTCGGCACGCCGAAGACGCCGGCCGTTTCCGCCGCCGCGCGGATCGCGTCGTGCTCGCGCCGGCCGTCGCCTGGGAGATAGTTATCAAAACCTGTCGTTGCGGCGCCGGCCTCGGCCAGCACGCCCGTGATCACACCAGCGTCCTCGATATCAAGCTCGCGCCGCCAGAAGTGCTCGAACACCCGGTCGTGATACGCGCGGAACACCGCGGGACCCTGGCGCTTCGCCCAGAGCATGCCGATGGCCGCGATCGAGGAGTCCCAGACCTTGCGCGTGCCCAGGATCACGAGGCCGCGTTTGCGCGCCTGCCGCCGGCAGTCCATGTAGGAATAGCGCACCCGCCGCCACTGATGCGGGCTTCGCTCCGACTCGATGACGTCGCCGCCATCGTCGAGGCGCGCGCTGCCGAGGTAGCTTGGAATGTCGAGGGTGTAAGGCAGCCAATCGAGCCGGACGTGGAATTCGTCTTCAAGACCGTAAATCAAATCCTTGGCGAGATACGCATAGGGGCTCTTGTAGTCGGTGTAGACGACGATCGTTTTTGTTTCATCCATGACTGCACTGATGTTTCAAACAACTACGTGCTCGCGGGTGATGATGATCGGCAGATGCCCGCCGGGCAGGAAATTGGCCTCATCGGCACGGGTCGCGGCATATTCCGCCGTCGCGGCTCCGCTTCTCATCTCGGCGGTCGAGGCGAACCAGGTGATCGCCAGCCCATCATAAGGCGGCGATGCGGCCTTCTCATATTCGCCGAGCGCCAGATGATTCTGCTCGTAGCGGCGGATCGAGGAGATTTTGGCGGCGAGCGGCCCATGGACGTTGCGCCAGTAGGAGCGGAACGGCTCGAGCGCCATGCCCGCGCGGCGGTTGACGAACTCGATGTTCTTGACCGCGTTGGCGGGGACCGCGCCATCCTTGATAACGTGGACGTCGACCGGCATCGTCACCGTCCGCGCGCGGTCGAGAAACGTGCCTTCGTCTGCGCGCGCCGCGGCGAATTCCGCCGAGCGCAGGCAGCGCTGGTAGTCCTCGGGCGAGTCGAACCACATCTCGCCGACGGCGTCGAAGATGAGATCGCCCTTGGCATAGCCCTGCGGCAGCGCGCACGACTGGACATAGCGGCGCAAGCCGGGGCCCCGCGCCGCCAGCGGCCCGTAGCAGGTCTGCACATGGCTCTGAAAGTCCTCGACCGAAAGGCCGATGCGGCGCTTCATCAGGATTGCAAACTTCACCATGCACGCCCTCCTCGGCCGACCGCGCGGCGCGCCGCGCCCGCCGTCTCCTATCGCTGCAGCTCGTCGCGGAGCAGCCGCTTCAACACCTTGCCCGAAGGATTGCGCGGCAGCTCTTCGCGCACAATCAGCTCCTTCGGCACCTTGAAGCCGGCGAGCTGCGCGCGGCAATGCTTCGCCAGCGTTTCATAGTCCAGGCTGTGCCCGGCGTTGAGCGCGACCACCGCCACGGGCCGTTCGCCCCATTTCTCGTCCGGCAGGCCGATGATCGCCGCTTCGCGCACCTGCGGCAGCTGATAAACGACCCGCTCCACCTCGGAGGAGGCGATGTTCTCGCCGCCGGAGATGATCATGTCCTTCACGCGGTCGGTGAGATACAAAAATCCCTCCGCGTCGAGATAGCCGACGTCGCCGGTGCGGAACCAATCGCCGTGGAAGGAGGCCGCCGTCTTGTTCTCGTCGCGCCAATAGCCCTGTGTGATCTTCGGTCCGCGCAGGCAAATCTCGCCCGCCTCACCGGTCGGCAGCAGCGCTCCAGCCGGGTCGCGGATTTCGATTTCCACGTGGGCGAGCGCGCGCCCGACCGAGCCGATCTTCTCGATCTCGCGACCTGCCTCCATGAACGAATCGCCGCTGCAAGATTCCGTCAGCCCGTAGGCGTCGATGTAGCGGCCGCGAGCAAAATAGTCGGAGAACTGACGGATGCGCGCCTCCGGCGTGCGCTCCCCGCCGCCGATGATCCAGCGCACGCTGGAAACATCGAAGGCTGCCCGGCGTGCATGCGCTAGGATCGTGCCCAGCATTACGGGGGCGAGCCACGCTCCGGTGAGCTTCTCAGCGGAGATCGAGGCGAGCACACGCTCCACCTCAAACTCGCGGTGAATGAGCAGCGCACCTCCGACCCAGAGCACCGCCACGCCGGGCAGGTCGAACGCGCCGACATGGTAGAGCGGTCCGGCGACGAGCAGGCGGTCGTGTTCGCCGAGCCCGAGCGCAATGACGTGATCGACGCTCTTCCAGTAGAAATTATCGTAGGTGTGCATGACCCCTTTCGGCCGGTCGGTCGTGCCTGAGGTGTACATCAGGCGGAAAAGATCGTCCGGCTTGCGCACGTGCATGGCCGCCGGTTGATATTTTTCCGAGAGCGCGGTGGTGTCGGCTTGCGCCGTTTCGTCGAGCAGGATAGTTGCCGGCAGGTTGGCGACTACCGCAGCGAACTCAGCGTCAGCGAGTACGAGCTTCGCGCCGGCATTGGCGGCGATGTATTCGACCTCGTCGGCGGCGAGGCGGAAATTGATCGGCAGGAACACTGCGCCGAGATGACTTGCCGCAAACGCCAGCTCGAGAAACGCCGCGCTGTTCTTCATCATCACCGCGACGACGTCATCTGCGCCGATGTCCTGCGCCGCGAGGTAGCCGGCCGTCTGCCCGATGCGCCGCCACAGCTCGGCGTAGCTGATGCGCTGATCCTGGAAGACGACGGCAGTGCGCTGCGGTGACCGCGTGGCATGGAAGCGAATGAAGCTCGACAGATTCACCATCCCTGCAGCGTTCCACTATCCCGGCAAGCGCGCCAGCGATCCGCGCCGTCACGCGGCAGCAATGCGCCGCCCGCTCGATTGACTGCCCCAGGTGGATGCTCCAGACTTGCGAGCAGGACGAGGCCGGTTCAATCAAAACACACGCGGCACCCGCGTCAAGCCGCGGCCTCTGTGTCGCTGGTGCAATCCGCAATGGGAGGAAGCCCGATGACCAACGCCAGCCGGATTCATGTCAATCGCCGCGCGCTGCTCAAGGGCGCTGCGGCAGGCACCGCCGCGGCGATTGCCGCGCCGATGGTCGCCCGCGCCGACAGCAAGTCGATCAAGATCGGGATGTCGACGATCCTTTCCGGCCGGGTGGCGCAGCTCGGCACTTCGTCGCGCAACGCGGTGATGATGGAAGTCGAGAAGATCAACGGCGCCGGCGGTCTCGCCGGGCGGCAGATCGAGATGGTGATCCGCGATTCGAAGGGGCAGCCCCAGGAAGCGGCGCGGCTCGCACGCGAGCTCATCAACACCGACGGCTGCGAGATTTTGATCGACGCGGAGGCGTCGTCGGGCGCATTCGCCGTGCACGAGGTGGCGCGCGACCTCGGCATGCTCTGCCTGCACACCAATTCGGAGACCAGCGCGCTGACGGCAGATCCGAAGCTGCACCTGCCCAACACGTTCCGCACCTGCCGCCAGGGCGTCCACGATTCTATCGCCGGCGGCGCCTACGCCGCCAACATCGCCAAGGCCAAGAATCTGTCGAAGTGGATGACCGCCTCGCCCGACTACGCCTACGGCCGCGACACCACCGCTGAGTACATGACCTACGTCAAGCATTTCAAACCGGATGTGGAGTTGGTCGGCGAGTCCTGGCCAAAGCTGTTCCAACCGGACTACACCGAGGTGCTCACCAAGATCCTGCAGACCAAGCCGCAGGTGCTTTACACCTGCCTCTGGGGCGGCGACATCACTGCCTTCATCGACCAGGGCAACATCTATGCGGTGTTCGGGCAGACCGAGACGTTCGCGGTGAACATGGCCGACTATACGGCGCTCACCGCAGTCAAGAACCTGCCGCGCGGCATCCACTCCGGCAACCGCTACATCAAGTCCTTCCCGAATACGCCCGAGAATACCGCCTGGGGCGACGCCTATCGCGCGAAGTACAACGAGTACCCGACCAACTGGTCGTGGGAGAACGCGACCGCGATTCAGTTCCTCGCTGCGGCGGCCAAGCAGGCCAACTCGTCGGATGGCGCCAAGCTCGCCGAAGTGCTGAAGGGATTGACCATCCCCTCCCCGTTCGGCGCCGATGGCAAGCTTACTTTGCGCGCCGACGATCATACCCTCGTCGGCTACGCCATCGGCTGGGGCACGACACTGCCGAACGAGCCGTATATCGCCGACATGGTACCTGGGGACTGGAACCAGATCTTCCCGCTCGAGGCCGAGTGGAAGAAGTCGAAGAACTTCATCTGAGCAAATCGGCGGTGATTTGCCGGCGCCCATCGCGCCGGCAACCTCCTCGCAACAGCTGAGCATCCGTCTCGCGGTCGGCCATGGACCTTGCTGCGCTCGCGAATTGCCTCTCCTCCTCGGCCTGCATTGTCACCCAGTCGACAGGCGGCCTGATCATCGGCATGCTGCTGTTCTTGGTCGCGGCCGGATTGACCTTGATCTTCGGCGTTCTCAAGGTCATCAACTTCACCCACGGCTCCTTCTACATGCTCGGCGCCTATTTCGCGCTGACCATCTTCCAGCTCACGGGCAGCTACACGCTGACCATCCTCGGCGCCGGCGCGGCGACGGCGGTCGTCGGCCTCGTGTTCGAGCGTCTGTTCATCAGCCGGGTCTATGGCCAAAACGTCCTGATGCAGCTTCTGGTCTGCTACGGCTTCGTGCTGATCTTCGACGATGTTGTGAAGATCGTCTGGGGGGTCGAGTTCAAGTCCATGGGGATGCCACCGGCGTTCCAGATGCCGCCGCTGTTTATCGCCGGCGGCGTAGTGCCGCCGTTCTATCTGTTCCTGATCGGCGCGGCGTTTGTGATCGGCCTGGCGCTGTGGCTGGTGATTGACAAGACCCGCCTCGGCAAGACCATCCGCGCCGCGGCGCACAATCCGAGCATGGTCGCCGCGCTCGGCATCAACACCGGCTTCCTCTACGGCCTGGTGTTCGCCCTCGGCGGGCTGCTGGCCGGATTCGCCGGGGCATTGGCGGCGCCGGTGCGCTCGCTGACGCCGGGCATGGGATTCTCGATCCTCATCGAGTCGTTCATCGTCACCGTTATCGGCGGCATGGGCTCGATCGTCGGCGCATTCGTGGCATCGTTGGCGCTCGGCCTTATCCGCTCGTTCGGCAGCCTGGGATTTCCTTTGTTCACCGATGGGCTGATGTATCTGTTCATGGTCATCGTCCTGATCGCCAAACCGACCGGCCTGTTCGGCAAGGAAATCGCCTGACCATGCAGCGCCGTTCGCTCGCCTTCGACATCCTGATCGGCGCTGCCGCGCTCGCCGCGCTCGCCGCGCTGCCGTTCGTCTTTCCGAGCAAGGCGCTGGTCGATTTCGTGATCCGCGGTTCGGCGCTCGCTTTGTTCGCCACGTCGCTGAACTTTCTGGTTGGCTACGGCGGCATGGTCTCGTTCGGCCACGGCATGTTCTACGGGCTCGGCGCCTACTCG
>Ga0207650_10002492_pt1 | contig 12804 bp, 12 predicted proteins | sample KBSS63metaG_FD_184325 | JGI IMG/M metagenome (GOLD analysis project Ga0207650, IMG submission 184325) | Switchgrass rhizosphere microbial communities from Kellogg Biological Station, Michigan, USA - KBS S6-3 metaG (SPAdes) (version 2) | ecosystem: Host-associated > Plants > Roots > Rhizosphere...
ATGCTCGAGCCAGAGAGCACGCCCATCCAGGTGGTGCCGCCGATGCTAGTCAGGCCGATTTTCTTGCCACGCAACTCTTCCGCGCGTTTGATATTTGGTCGCGCGATAAAGTCGTAGGTGTTGCGGCTGGAGAAAGTAGCGACGATCTTGAAATCATGACCGGCGCCAATCGCGGCCAAGGTCGCGCTGCCGCCGCTCCGGCCGAGCTGAATGTCGCCGGACGCGAGCCCCGCGACTAACGTCGGCGCGCCGCGCAGGTAAACCTGCTCGACCTGCAGACCGTATTTGGCCAGATAGCCCTGTTCGTCGGCCAGCCAAAGCGGGCTGATGCGTGCGTTCAGAGCGGCGTAACCGAGGATCAGTTTAAACGGTGCTGGTGCCGCGCAAACGGAACGGCTGAGCAACATGAACGCGACCGCGAGGAAAGCGACCCCTAAATTCATTTGTGCACACCACGAGCATCTTCTCATTTCAGGCCCCGCTTAGTCCGTTCGAAGTTACTGCTCTGGTTTAGCCCACGGACAATGGAACCGTCAATCAACTCTTCAAGCTAATTTGGCCGCGCTTCGGAAACTAGGTCTGGAGAAAACGCCGAATGTTGTGCCTCAGTCGCGAAACTGGACCAACCATTCATCGATGATCTCAACAAACTGCCGTGTGTGACGGTTATAAAAATGATTGGCGCCGTCGATCAGCCGGCAACTTCCCTTAGCGCCGACAGCCGTGGCGATCGCCTGGGCATACTCGTAGAAAAATTTGGGTTCGGCACCCCCAACCAAGGCGAGCAGGGCGCAGCCGAGACGCCCGGCATAAGGCCGGCAATCGTTATTGTCGTCGCGGCCATATTTGTTGACGTGCGTACGCGCCGTGAAGATGCCCGGTGTGGCGCCGACGCCGACAAACAACAATTCGTCGCCTTCGTTTTCAGCGATCAGCCCTTCGGCTTTGTCCATCAACTCGCGAAAACCCGGTTGGCGTGCAACCCGCTCTGAGTAAAATTGCCGCGGCGCCGAGCAGGAGACGATGCCGACAATGTCTCGGCGCCGGCGGGTACCCTGGTAGATGATCGACTTGATCGCGCCGAGGCTGTGCCCGATCAACACGAAGCGGTGGTAGCCTTGCTTCCGGAGAAATTCCAATGCGGCGTCGAGATCGGGCAGGCAATCCTCGAGAAGCTCATAAGCCGATCCGCCGAACTTGGTGAGATTGCCGGCACGTGAGATCCAGTCGTGGCCGCGGGTATTGATGACGAAGCTATGAAACCCACGCGCGGCTAGCTCTTGCCCGAAAACGGATAGTGGCGGCAAGTAAAAATTCATCGCGACACCGTGCACAAACAACAGCGCAAGGTCGGTTTGCTGATCTTGCGGTGTGAACAACAAGCCGTGCAACCGCTCGTTATCGTCTGTTTTGAACGTGCAAAGTCGGGTGTGGAAACTCATCGAGGCTTGCGGAAGAATCGGGGCGGATTCTATCGTTAAGGCAGAGTCTGTCAAGGCAGAAGCGGAAGGAAAGAAACCGCGCGGCCAGAGAACAGACCGAGTGTTCGCGGTCTATCCCATGCCAGCAATCTGCTACTTGACGCCGTATTCAGTATAGAGTTTTTCGAAGAACCCGCTGTCGTCGAGTTTCTTGACGATGCTCGAGTCAACCAGAGATTCGACTTTGATCTCACCGATTTTCGGGTTCTGCGTCTTCAAGAGGCGCTGCAATGTTCTCATCGCCTCCATGGACACGTAGGGTTTGCGGTACTCCTCGAGTCGAACGAGCGAAACGACGTCCTGGTAGGCTCCTTCGGCGGGCGCGACGTCGGTCATCTTGAACTGCTTCATAATCGTCTCCAGCACGGCGGGCTTGTTCTTCGGACTTGCGATGAACACCATCGCTTCGACCAAAGCTTTCATGACGTTCTGCAGGGTTTCCCCATTCTGTTGTAAATAGGGTCTTTCAACCAGAACGGTCATGCCGACCGAAGGCAAACGAGTCTGTTCGCAGTTACCCAAAACCACAAAGCCTTTTTCGGCGAGTCTGCGGCTCAGATATCCGGGCATGACGGTCGCGTCGATCAAGCCACTTTCAAGCGACTGGCTCAAGACGGTCACGTCGCCGATGACGATCATTTGAATGTTGTCGCGCCGCTCGTCCATACCGAAATGCTCCAACCAAACCGTCGCGGTCTTCCATACGCCGCCGCCTAAGCTCTGGACGCCGAAGCGTTTGCCGCGCAAATCTTTGGCGCTGGTGATGCCCGGTCGCGCAACGAGATCGAGATTTTCACGGCTGCTCAGGCTGGCGATGATTTTCATGTCGCGACCCCCAACCGCGGCAGCCATGGCGGTGGGTGCGCCGCCGTAGGCGATTTGCGTATCGCCCGATACCAATGTAGCGATCTGCGTCGGATTGCCGCGGACCCAGACGGTCTTGGCTTTGACACCATACTTCGAGAAAAAATTCTGCCGTGCAGCCACCCAGAGGGGAATCGATGAGGTGCTCATGCTCGCATGGGTGATCATCACCTCGCCGGAAGCGGCGCGAGAAAGATCGCGAGACCCGGCCCAGAAAACCAGCCCAAAAATGATGACCAGATAAATTCCAGGGCAGAATATTTTCATGTTTCACCTCGGAGCTGCTCCAAAACTATGGCCGAACTATAACGTCAACAATTTGAGCCGCGCAAACATCACACGCCTCCATACGACGGCGTCATCTCGCGCAGTGTAAATTCTCATTCCGGGCGACGAGCAAGGAAGTTTCCTATCCGATGGGATTTTTGGTGTGGCAACTTGGAACAAGACGAGTTCTTGACATACCTGACCATTTTACTTAGGATCAGCCAATCCCTAACAGGCGGGTCAGGTGAAGGTCGGTTCGAAGGGTCATTACGGATTGCTCGCGCTCGCAGAACTGGCGGAGAACTATAAGCTCCGGCGTGCCGTGCAAGTGAAGGAAATCGCCGGTAACCAGCAGATCCCGTTGCAATATCTTGGTCAAATCATGGTTCTGCTCAGGCGCGGTCATTTGGTTCACGCGGTCAGAGGTCCGTCGGGAGGATACATGCTGGCGCGACCGCCGGAGACGATTACTGTTAAAGAGATCATCGCTTTGCTCGAAGGGCCGGCGATCGGTTTGGAGCTCCAGGCGCAAATGCACGTGCGCTCCGCATCGAAAGTGACGCAGCGTTTTTTTGAGACCTGGGCACGCGGCATACGCGCAATGGAAACCGTTTTGGAGGAGACAACGCTCGCTGATCTCTGCAAGCCCGAAACGAGTGCATTGATGTATTACATCTGAGCGGAAAATTTTTTGACGCTATTTCTGAGTAAACCAATCATTTAAGTCTGCTATTTGCGCAACGGAGGCAAAGTTGATGGAAGCGCACCGAATCACGTGGAAAGAAAAACTCGGCGAAAAAATCCCCGTCGAACTTGGCCGCGAGATCGATATTTTCGAGCAGCAGATGCAACTCCGTAAGCAAGGCAAGATCGACGAGAAAGTCTTCGCCGAGACCCGATTGCGTCGCGGCATTTACGGCCAACGTTACGACAATGGCCAGAGGCACGACGGCAAACGGGTGCAGAAGTTAAAAACGCCGACGGACCTCATCAAGGGACCGGATACGCTGTGGGATGCGCCGGGCATGATGCGGATCAAAATTCCTTTCGGCGGCATCACGCCTGAGCAGCTTGAGACGATCGCTGATCTGTCGGAGGAATACGCCGACGGCGTCGCGCACGTGACCACGCGCCAAGATTTTCAGCTTCACTACGTGCACATCGAGGACACGCCGGCGCTAATGCGCCGTCTCGCGGCCGTGAGCGTCACGAGCCGCGAAGCGTGCGGCAATTCGGTTCGCAATGTAACGGCTTGCCCGTTGGCGGGAATCTGCCATGAGGAATCGTTCGACGTCACGCCTTACGCCAGAGCCTGCTCAAAGTTCCTGATGGGTCATCCCGACACCCAGGACTTCGGGCGGAAATTCAAAGTCGCTTTTTCGGGCTGCAAAGAAAATCCCTGCGGCCTCGTGACCATGCATGACGCCGGAGCGATCGCCAACACCAAAATGGTGGACGGGGCCGTCAAGCGCGGCTTCGAGTTTTACGTCGGCGGCGGATTGGGCTCGGTGCCGTACAAAGCGAAGCTCTTCGACGCCTTTTTACCGGAAGAAGAATTACTGCCGACGTTGCAGGCGATCGCGCGCGTGTATGCGCGCCTGGGCGAGAAACGCAACCGCGCCCGTGCGCGAATAAAATTTTTGATCGCCCACCTCGGTATTGATGGATTCCGCAAGCTTGTGCTCGAGGAACGGGAGAAGCTGCCGCGAGATCCGCGCTGGACCGATTTCCTTTCGTCGATTAACCAGCAAACCGAGCAGCCGCTGAAGGCCGGGATCAACCTCAATGGCCGTCAGCGCCCGGACGGGTTCGACGCCTGGTATGCGACCAATGTTTACAAGCAGCGCCAGCCAGGCTACGTCGCAGCGACGGTTTCGCTGCCGTTGGGAGATGCGAGCGCCGATCAGCTGCGTGCGCTCGCCGATATCGCGCGGCGCTTTGTCAAAGACACGCTGCGCACCACCGTGGAGCAAAATATTCTGTTTCGCTGGGTGAGCGAAGCGGACCTGCCGGAGTTCTACCAGGCAATCAAGGCCATCGGTCTGGGGGCCGCGGATGCCGCGACCATCGTGGATGTTACCGCTTGCCCGGGGACCGATACTTGCAAATTGGGCATCGCCTCATCGCGCGGTTTGGCGCGCGAGCTACGCTACCAGCTCGGTGAAAAAAGCCTGGAGCTCGATGAGGCGGTGAAAAACCTCCGCATCAAAGTGAGCGGCTGTTTCAACTCCTGCGGCCAGCACCACGTCGCCGATATCGGCTTTTACGGCATCAACCGGAACGTGAAGGGTTTTCAGGTGCCGCACTTTCAAGTGATCCTCGGCGGCAAGTTTCACGATAATGCCGGGGAGTATGGTGTCGCCATCGGTGCCGTACCGTCAAAGCGCGTGCCCGAAGCCGTATCGACCATCACGCAGTATTATGTGGAAAGAAGACTCAAGGACGAACGCTTTCAAGATTTTGTCGCGCGGATCGGAAAAAAGCAGATCAAAGACCTGCTCGACAATTTGACGAAAATTCCCGCCCATGACGTGGATCGCTCCTACTACAGCGACTGGGGCGATCCGCGCGAGTTCACGCTTGCCGACATGGGGGTGGGCGAGTGCGCCGGCGAAGTGGTCAGTCAAGCCGAATTCGCCTTGGCGGCGAGCGAGCGTGAGTTGTTCGAAGCGCAACTGCTGTTGGATGCCGGCCATAGTCAACCCGCGGCAAAGGTCGCCTTTGGCTCTATGGTGCGCGCCGCACAAGGTCTGGTGAAAGACCAGAATCCCAACGTTTCAGACAACGAAAACCAGATCATCACGGAGTTCACCCGGCGCTTTTACGACACGCAACTTTTCTGGGACAAGTACGCGGGCGGAAAATTCGCCGAGTATTTGTTCAAGGCCAAAGAGTTCGTCGCGTCGGGCGACTCGCCGGACACGGATCGCGCGGTGCAGCTACTGCAAGAAGCGCAGCTCTTCATCGATGCGGCGCACGACTGTCATAACAAGCTGCGCAGCCCGGCGCCGGGCGCTGCGGCCATTGCTCCGGCGGCACAGCCGAGCGCGTGAGAAGAAGAAGAGGAGAGAGGGATAATCTCCCCTGACCTCTCTTTTATAAGAAGGGAACCGGAAAACCCGCCAATGGAACAGCAAAAAGCTTGGATATCAGGGAAGGGGAGTGAGTTGGATAAAGGCTGTTTCCCTCTTTGAAAAAGGGGGACCAAGGGGATTTATCCGCGAATGGATCTGCAAAAGCTCACTGTAAAGTTTTTCACCGTGCCGCCCGATAGCGTGCCGCTGACGGACTTCATCGAAATCTTTCACGGCTGGATCCAGGCGACCGACGGAATTTATCACGACGTCGCCGACTACAGCCACATGGAGTCGGGCCCGGGAATCGTGTTGGTTGCCCAGCAGGCGAATTTGAACATCGACGAGACCGGCGGAAGGCGCGGTCTGCTGTACTCTCAAAAGGCGCCGCTCAGCGGATCCAATCAGGAAAGACTGCGTACGGTGTTACGCACCGCGCTGGAGAATTGCCGTCGTTTGGAGCGCGATCCCGCGCTCAAAAGAAAAATCAAGTTTTCCGGCGATGAGGTTTTAATAACCATCAACGATCGCCTGGTGGCGCCGAACAGCGCGGAGACTTTTCAGACCTTGAAGCCGGACTTGGAGGCGGCGGCCACCGAGCTGTTTGGTCCGGCCAGGGTGACGCTCAGCCACAACAAAGACCCGCGACAGCGCTTTTCGGTAGGGATCAGAACGTTTGAGCCTTTCTCAGTGGACAGATTGATCGCCAACGTCGGCTGAGATGGAAAGAATCGACGATACGATGTCCGACACGCTGGAAACTCTGAACGAGCTTTCAACCGCAGATTTGCTCGTGGATATTGGGCTTTTTAGCCGTTCTTTGTTTGTTTCCGAGGCGCGCCGCGAGGTAGAGTTGGGAAAGGGATTACTCTGGGAAATCGATTCTCCGAGAAAGGATTCCGATGGGTTACTTTCCAATCTATCTCGAAATCAGCGGCCGCCGCTGCCTGGTGATCGGCGGCGGAACCGTCGCGGAGCGTAAAGCGGCCGCGCTACTAGACGCGGGAGCTGAAGTGACGGTGCTCAGTCCCGATGTGACAGAAACGATTGCCTATTGGTTGAAGCAAAACGCGATCAGCGTCATGCCGCGCCACTACCAGCCGGGTGATTTGGCGCGATTCGACCTGGTCTTCGTCGCCACGGACGATGCCCAGGTAAACGCGACGGTTTATCGCGAGGGCAGGAGCTACGGCATCTGGGTCAACTCGGCGGACGATCCGGCGCGCTGCGATTTTATTTTGCCTTCGGTGCTTCGACGCGGCGAGTTGACCGTGGCGGTTTCGACGGCCGGTCATAGCCCGGCACTCGCGCGCACAATTCGCGAAGAGCTCGAGCTTTATTTCACTCCGGAATACGAATCCCTCGCGGCGCTCGCCGCGGAAGTCAGAAATGAGTTGCTGCAGCGCTCGCTCACCGTGCCGTTCGAGGCTTGGCGGCGCGCGCTCAGTGGCGATGTGCGCCAGTTTCTCATGCGCGGCGATTATGCCCGCGCAAAGAATCAGCTGTTGTACGAACTGGGGGTTGCAGAATGACCGTCGGGAAAGTTCATCTGGTCGGTGCCGGCCCCGGAGATCCAGGACTTTTGACCGTACGGGGACTCGAACGGCTGCGCTCCGCGGACGTGGTCGTTTATGATCAGCTCGTGAATCCGGCGCTAGTAGCGGAAGCTTCGGATGCGGCGACAAAAATCTACGTCGGCAAACAAGCGGGCCATCATTGCGCCGCGCAAACAGATATTAATCGTCTACTCATCGACTACGCTCGTGCAGGCTATGAAGTCGTTCGACTGAAGGGCGGCGATCCGTTTGTGTTCGGGCGCGGCGGTGAAGAAGCAGCGGCGCTGGCCGACTCGGGCATACCGTTCGAGATCGTTCCCGGCGTCACTTCGGCAGTCGCCGTGCCGGCGTATGCCGGCATACCGCTTACCCATCGCGGCATCGCGTCGTCTTTTGCCGTGGTTACCGGTCATCCGGCACGCAATGCCAATTCGCCGGTTCAATGGGCAAACTTAGCGCGTGCCGTGGACACGCTGGTCATTTTGATGGGTGTGAAAAATCTGCCGCGCATCGTAGCGGAGTTGCTTGCCGGCGGCATCTCGGGCGAAACACCGGCGGCGGTCATTCGGCAGGGAACGACTCGCGAGCAGGAGACTGTCATCGGCACACTGGAAAATATTGTCGAGCGCGCGGCGCACTTCCGCTCGCCCGCTGTGATCGTGGTCGGCGATGTTGTGCAATTAAACGAGCAACTTCAATGGTTCGAGCCGGAAATTTCGCTGGGCTTTCGCCAAGGCCGACCGGTTGAAGAAGCGGCTCGCGACGTGGCGCTGCATTCGTGAAGACAATCAGCGTTTAAGAAGTGCATTCTCGCGACCGATACGAAGCTCAAGTCGAGCGCGCGGCTCGTCAATTTCGCGATCGGCGCGCCGCCCTCATTCTGATCGATGAGGCGACCAACCATACCGTGGGCGCCGCCATGATCGCCTGATGATTCGATCAGTGTCGTATCTCCTGGATGAGAAAGCGGCAGAATTCCATGGATTCAAGTGAAAAGACCAACCTCGCTGGGCTAAAGATTGTTAGCTTCGAAAGCCGGCGCGCCAAAGAGATTGCGGAGCTCGTTCGGCGCTATGGCGGGGAGCCGATCACCGCGCCATCGATGCGCGAGATCCCCCTCGGTGAAAACCAAGCTGCGCTGGAAATCCTACCTCAACTCGAAGCAGGTCAACTCGATTTGCTTATTCTCATGACCGGGGTCGGAACCCGAACGCTCAACGAGCTTCTCTTAACGAAGTATTCTCAAGCGCAAATCGGCGCCGCGCTGCGCAAGGCCCGTTTGGTCACACGCGGGCCGAAGCCGGTCGCCGTGCTGAAAGAGCTCGGAGTGCAACCCGACATCACGGTGCCGGAGCCGAATACGTGGCGCGAGGTGCTCGCCGCTATAGAGCAGACGGTCGATCTCCAAGGAAAGCGCATCGCGCTGCAAGAGTACGGCATTCCGAATCCAGAGCTGGTTGCCGGCTTACAGCGGCGCGGCGCCAGCGTTGAAACGTTTGCATTCTATAAGTGGGCGTTACCCGAAGACATCGGCCCATTACGCGCGGCGATAAGAAAAATATCGAACGGCGAAGCCGATGTGGCGCTGTTCACGAACGGCGCACAGGTCGATCATCTCTTTCAGGTCGCGATCGAGGACGGCGCGGAAGAAGATCTTCGCCGCGCGCTCAAGACGATTGTGGTTGGATCCGTCGGGCCTGTCTGCACTGAAGTGCTGCACCAATTTGGTGTTGAGCCAGATATCGAGCCGGAGCATCCCAAAATGGGCTCGTTGATCGCCGATGTCGCCGCGTCCGCGCGCAATGTGCTGGCGCGTAAACGCGCCGGATAGAATTCATTTCCTTATTCAGCGCAGCGGAAGCGATTCTTCGAGTGAAATGTTTTTGACGAGGAAAGGTTAATACAGGCCCCGCAGCGATCATGGCAAAAAAGAGGCTGATGCTGGCGAAAGCGATTCTCTTGCGGTTAATTTTTCTTGTAGAGGCTCTGAATGTAACCCGACGATTCGAGCTTGTTCATAAAAGAACTGTCGACTGCGGTTTCGACCCGAACGTCGGCGAGCTTCGGAGTGATCTGCGCCATCAGCGTCTGCAGCCGCTTCATGCCTGCAACGCTGGTGTGTGGTGCTCGCTCGTATGAATTGATTACTGAATGATACGCCTCCTCCGCATCGGCTGAACTGGCCAATCGTAGATTCGTCATTTGTAATCGCATCACTAATTCTTTGTTCGCCGGATCGACGGTCACCGCGATGGCTTCCACGAAAGTTTTCAGGTACGCGTCGATAACGTGAGGTTTGGCGGCTGCAATCCGGCGCGTCGTCACGAGCGGTTTGCGGCAATGTCGCGCCCGTATTTTTCGAATTGTACAGCACCGTATAGCCCTTATTGCCATAGAGATCGCCGACCGATCCTGTCAGTGCCGTTACATCTATTCCACCCGTTTCAAGCGCCAGGCGCCGGTTGATCTCTGTTCCCGGAATCGTGATGAAGGCGACCTTCGATCGAACGAGATCGACGTTGAGATCCTGGAGCGCCAGCAGAGCCTGAAGGTGTGACGTCGAACCAGGGCCGCTGACCCCGATGCGTTTACCGCGGAGCTCTTCCTTTGTCTTGATTTCGGGTCTCGCGGCGAGCCGGTAGTCGAGCTTCTGCTTCAAGTTGGCGATGCCGATGACATCCACACCGCTGCTGGCCGCATTGATGACATGGCCCGGGCCGACGATTGCTGCATCGATTTCTCCGGCCAGCAACGCCGCAATTGCGAGCGGGTTGCGCGGCATAAGAATGAATTGCATGTCGAGGCCGTGGTTCTTGAACAAACCACGGTCCCGTGCGACCCAAAGCACGGTCATGGTTTCACTCGTGACGCTGCCGGCGAGGTTGGTGCGCGTCTGCGCGGCAAGTCCAGTGGCGAATCCGTGGTCGAGCAGCAGCGCCAGAAACAGCAAAACTCCGACCCGTCCGAGCGGGGCGGAGTTTCCGGCCAGGTAAGATCTCATCGCGTTTAGTTAACTCGGCTTTTTCTCGCCCACGGGTTGCACATCGAGGAAGCCATGCTCCGAGATATCGAAGTAGTTGCCGTCCGGATCCGACCCGCGCGTCTCCGCGTAAGGCCGACCATTCGGCCGCGGCTTTGGGAGCTTGTTGGGATTGATCTTTTTCATTCTTTCGACGATTGCTTCGCCGTCTTCGACCTGAAAACCGAAGTGATAAAGTCCGTTGGTTGCGTTTTGATCTTTGTTTGGGATGATCGCGAGATTGAAGTAGCCGTCGGACAGGAATACCGTTCCGCCTTCTTCTTTGCTCTTGTGAATCACCTGCATGTCAAAAACGTCCACATAAAACTGGGCTAGCTTTCCCGTATCCTCGGTGCGGATACCTAAATGACGTAGCTTCGGCATGATTTCCTCCTCATTTGAATTCTAAATATTGGCCGATCGAATTCGCCTGACGCTATAAGATGGCTTGTTCGATTGTCAAGGCAAGCGCAGGCGACACCATGATGGCGGGTGAGGTCTTCTCGATCCGCTCCGTGACACGGCACGTGTAATCGTGACGGAAATATGCGATTTCTGAGTTAAGGGGACAAAGCGCTGAGGTAAGTACTTATGACGATGATCATCAATAACCAGGAAGTCGAGAAAGTTCTTACAATGCCGGACACCATTGCTGCACTGGAAAAATCTTATCTGCAGCTCGCCGCCGGTGAGGCGGTTTGCCGACCGCGCATCGACATTCGCATCCCCACCAGCGATCCGGCGCGGAACTATCAATGGGGCACGATGGAGGGAGGATCGACCGCGGGCTATTTCGCCATCCGCATGAAGTCCGACATCATCTATGAAACCGAATATAACGGCGCTGTTACCCAGGAGAAGTACTGTATGCGGCCCGGCCTTTACTGCGGGCTGATCCTTTTGACTTCGATCGAAAACGGTGAGTTGCTGGCGTTTATCAACGACGGATACCTGCAGCACATGCGAGTCGGCGCGGACGGCGGCATTGGCGTGAAGTACCTCGCGAACAAAGACGCGGAAGTGGTAGGCATGCTGGGCTCCGGCGGCATGGCGCGCACCCATATGGCGGCGTTCATGCACGTGCGCAAAATCGAAAAACTGCAGGTGTTCAGCCCAACGCGCGAAAACCGTGAGCGCTTTGGCCGCGAGATGGCGGCGAAATACAACATCGAAGTGAAGGTTTGCAACCGACCCGAAGATGTCTACAGGGGCGCGCACATTCTCGCGGCGCTGACCGATTCTGCCGTGGAAGTAACCGATGGAACGCTCCTCGAGAAGGGCACGCATATCGTCACGGTCGGCGGGTCCGGCAAGCCGGACCCGGAGAGTCTCAAACGCGTGGATGTTTATCTGCGGTTTGGCGACACGCCGGCGCCCGTGGGTCATCCGGAGCTCGCCACGGATGCCGAGCACATCGGCTACGAGGCGCGGCCACGGCAAAATAAGTTTGGCGACGGCCGCCAAAGCCGCCGCAAGCACGGCAACTCGCTTCCCGATCGGCGTGTCACGCTCGCTGATCTGGCGTCGGGAGAAGCGCAAGGGCGCACCTCACCGGACCAGATCACCTATTCAGAACGCGGCAATCTGCAGGGCACGCAGTTTCATGCGGTGGCCGGCAAGGTCTACGAGCTTGCAAAACAAGCAGGTCTGGGGCGCGAGATTCCGACCGAATGGTTTCTGCAGGATATTCGCGATTGATGTGTTTGCTAGCTATGTGGCCTCAGAAGGGCGCTTGCAGAAACGCCGTTTGAGGTCATTTACCGCGTGCTCTTGCTACGTCATGGTCTGCGAGCCGTCATGAGACTCCCGGCGTCAGTCAGGGGAGAACGTTTGATATCCACGAAACCTGCGGCAGTGAGCCAGTCTCGGTGCTCACTGTCAGTGTAAGACTCGCCGGAATCGAAAAAGTTTATAAACGCTAAATTGAATCCGACCGCATCCAATGGAGAGAGGCGAGAATCGTCCAGAATCTGACCGATGATGAACAATTTCCCGCCGGGATTTAATATATCGTACACATTCTGAATGGCGCGGTGTGCGTCTTGCGCGGAAAGCACCTGAAGAACCGATTTGAGAACGGCGGCATCGTAAGTTCCCGGAAGCGGACCCTTGACAGCATCGGCCGCGACGACTTTGATTCGCTCAGCTGCTCCTTCCTCGGAGACGATCTTCTCAGCGATCGATGTCACCGATGCAAGGTCAACGGCTGTCGCCGTGATGTGGGGGCATAGCTTCGTGATCGTTATGCTCATCCCGCCACCGCCGCAACCCACATCCAGCAGTGTTTTGATCGACGAGAAGTCGGCGGTTTTCACTAAAGCACGCGCCGATGGAGCTGCGCTGGCGTTTATGTTGCGCAGGAAGGTTTCCAGTGCTTCGGGTGAAGCCGTGGAGAAATCCAGCTTTCCGCTTGGCGCCCGCTGCGGATGGATTCGGCGGTTCCGAAGTTTTGCCGCCACCGCATAGCGATGGCCGCGTGTCGATTGCCCATGTACGAAGGCTCGCCCTTGACCAAGTATCCGTTGGCTTCATCCGTGTTCGAA
>Ga0207650_10002497_pt1 | contig 12777 bp, 14 predicted proteins | sample KBSS63metaG_FD_184325 | JGI IMG/M metagenome (GOLD analysis project Ga0207650, IMG submission 184325) | Switchgrass rhizosphere microbial communities from Kellogg Biological Station, Michigan, USA - KBS S6-3 metaG (SPAdes) (version 2) | ecosystem: Host-associated > Plants > Roots > Rhizosphere...
CCTTGGCGACGCCCATGACGTTGTAGTGCGGCACGGCGCGCTCGCCGCCGAGGTACGTCATCGTGACGATCGAGCCGCCGCCGCGCGCCTCCATCAGGGGCTCGGCCAGCCGCGAGCACGCGACGAAGGAGTATGCGCTGATGTCGACGGCCATCCAGAAGCGGTCGCGCGGCGTATCGACGAACCGTCCTTCGAGGTCCTCGGCAGCGGCGAACGCGACCGAGTGCACGAGGACGTCGAGCCCACCGCCGAAGGCGTCCGAGACCTCCGAGAAGACCCGCGACAGGTCGTCGTCGGAGCGGACGTCGCACTCGGTGACGAGCGGGCTGTCGACGCTCGCGGCGAGATCGCGAACGTTCTTCTCGATCCGTTCGCCCTGATACGTGAAGGCGACGCTCGCGCCCTCGTCCGCGAGGCGCTTCGCGATTGCCCACGCGATCGAGCGCTGGTTCGCAACGCCGAGGACGAGCGCCTGCTTGCCTTCGAACCTGCCGGCCATCGCGCGATCCTAAACGGCTAGCCTCCCGCGGCGGTGGCGGGAACACGTGTCGCGGTCGTCACGGGAGCGTCGACGGGGATCGGCGAGGCGATCGCGCGCGAGCTCGCCCACAGGCGCTGGCACTGCGTGCTCCTCGCGCGACGAGCCGACCACCTCGAGCGGATCGCAGGGGAGATCGGCGGCGAGTGGGAGGTCTGCGACGTCTCCGACCGCGCGCAGGTGGATGAGGTCGCCGGGCGCGTCCTCGAGCGTCATCCCGCGATCGAGCTGCTCGTGAACAACGCCGGCGTGCCTGCGCGCGGCAGCTTCCTCGACGTCGACCCGGAGGTCATCGAGCGGGCGATCCGCATCAACTATCTCGGCGGCGTCTGGTGTCTCCGCGCTTTCGCGCCTGCCCTGCATGCCGGAGCCCACGTGGTCAACGTCGTCTCGGTCGCCGGCACCGTCGCCTTCGCGCCTGCCGGCGCGTACGCGGCCTCGAAGCACGCACAGCTCGCGTTCTCACGATCGGTCGCCGCGCTGCTCCGCCCGCGTGGGATCCAGGTGCACACGGTCATGCCCGGCTTCGTCGAGACCGAGGGCTTTCCCCAGCGCACGAAGCTCCGCAGCCCCTTCATGCGCCGCTTCGTGATCGAGCCCGAGGACGTCGCCCGCGCGGTCGTGAAGGCGATCGAACGCGGAACGCCGGAGGTGACGGTGCCGTGGTTCCCGTACCGCATCTCCACGCTCGCGCAAGCGGTGATGCCCCGGATCTTCTCGCGGCTCGTCACGCGTCGTGCGGGCGAGCATCGCGACGGAGGCTAGACGCCCGGCTTCCGGGCCACGTACCAGCCCACCTCGACCTCGTAGGACTGTGCAGGCGCCGAGCCGCGGATCCGCGCCCGCTCCTCCTCGTCGAAGCCCGCCAGCGCGAGGCGCTGCTCGAGGTCGACGCTCTCGCGCGTGACCTCGGACGAGAGGAGCACGAGGTCGTTCGCGTCGAGGAAGCCGCGGATGTCGGCATCCGGGAGGAGCCGCTGGTGCGTCGGGTCGCGGAGCCGCTCGAAACGGTCCATCTCGAGGCTCACGAGCGGGTCGACCGAGCCGAGCTGGTCGGCGATGAAGAGCTTCCCGCCGGGACGCGTGACGCGAGCGAGCTCGGAGACTGCCAGCGCGGGCAGGCGGACGTGGTGGAGGACGCGGTGGCAGCACGTGAGGTCGAACTCCGCATAGCCGAACGGAAGCTCCATGACGTCGCCCTCGGCGAGCCGGACGTTGGCCGGCGCGCTCGCCCGACCTGCGTCGAGGTAGTCGGCGCGCGTGTCGACGCCCACGACCTCGGCGACGTGCGGGGCGAGCGCAAAGGCGACGGAGCCCGTCCCACACCCCGCGTCGAGTGCGACCTCGTTTCCGGTGAACGGCCCGAGGAGACGCCGCAGACGATCGGCGAGTTCGGGCGCTCGCTCCTCCTGGAGTGCGAGCCGAAGATCGACGCTCACTCGTCGCCCCTGTCTGCGAGCGCGCGCGCGAGCGCGAGTGCTTCCTCGCGCGTCGAGATCGTCCCCGCTGCCCGCTCCTCGTCGATGGCGTCGAGGATACGCCCGATCTCGGGGCCGGGATCGAGGCCGAGCTCGTCGCCCCGCACGAGCGGGGCCGACGGATCGGCGCGACGCGCAGCCTCCACGACGTCGACGAGCCCCTGCTCGTCGACGAACGCGAGCGCGTCGAGCGCCCACGGCTCCGTCTGGCGGCGGAAGCGGTGGATCGCTCGCGGTGACGCGTCTTCGGGCTTGCGTGCGCGCAGCAGCGCCGCGGAGTAGCGCTTGAGGTCGTTGGAGATGGGGAGCCTCGAGAGGTTCTGGCCGAACACGACGACGAGTCGGAAGTCCGGGTCGTCGAGGGCGTCGAGCCGCTCGTCCAAGGTGCCGCCGAGCGGCGCGAGCAGCCCGACGTCGTCGAGGCGGCGGTAGGCGGCCGCGGTCAGGCGGCGGAGCTCGGCGAGCACGCGCTCTCCGGCGGGCTCGGTGACCAGCGCCGCCGACGCGCGCAGGAGCGACTCGGTGCGCCCGTCCATGCGGAACCCGAGCTCGTCCTCGAAGCGAACGGCGCGCAGGAGCCGGAGCGGGTCGTCGGCGAACACCGTGTCCGTCACGGCCCGTACCACGCCGGCGCGAAGATCGGCACGGCCGTCGTGCGGGTCGTACGGAGCGCCGGTCGCGACGCTCTCCGCGATCGCGTTGAAGGTGAAGTCGCGCGTCGCGAGATCGGCGTCGATCCCGTCCTCCAGCGGCGTGAAGTCGACGGTCTCGTCGATGCCGTCCGCGACGACGCGCCAGGCGCCGTGGCGCTCGGAGAGTGGGAACACGGCGCCGCCGAAGCGTCGCGCGAACCGGTGCGAAGCGTCGCGCGGATCCGAGCACGCCACGTCGATGTCGAGCACGGGGCGAAGCAGCAACTCGTCGCGCACGGCGCCGCCGACGATCCAGGCGTCCTCGCCGCCCAGGATCTCCTGCACGCGATCATCCATCGACGGCGACCCGTCGGGCGCGCCCCGAGCGCGTGTTGAGACCCGTCGCGATCTCGTAGCCGATCGTGCCCGCGACAACGGCATGCTCCTCGATCCGGATCCCGTCGCCGACGAGCGTGACCGGCGCGCCCGTGGGCAGCTCGACATCGAGCAGCACCGCAAGAGCGTCCATCGAGATCGTCCCGACGACGCGGCGGCGGCGTCCGTCCACGAGTACGTCGGTGCCCGTCATGTCGCGCCGGAAGCCGTCGGCGTACCCGACGGGGACGATGCCGATCCACGTCGCACGGTCGGCGACATAGCGTCGGCCGTAGCCTGTGCTCTCGCCCGGCTCGAGCCGTTTGACGAGCGCGACGTAGGACTCCCAGCGAAGCGCGGGCTCGAGCCCCTCGTCCGCCGGATCCGCGCCGAAGGGAGAGATCCCGTAGAGCGCGATCCCGCAGCGGACCGCGTCGAAGCGCGCCTCGGCGTAGCGGAGCGTCGCGGCGCTGTTCGCGAGATGCCGTGTGAGCGAGCCGAGCTGTGCCGTCGCCTCGCGGAAGCGGTCGACCTGGAGCTGTGTGAAGGCGGGATCTGCCTCGGCGGACGCGAGGTGGCTCATGACGCCCACGACCTCGCGCGTGGGCGCGGGGATCTCGGAGAGCCCCCAGCGACCCATCCCCGTGTCGACCTTGAGATGGACCTTCACGCCCTCGGGGATCCGGCCGTCCGCCGCGACGAGCTCGAGCCGGGCGACGCGAGCCTCGCCGATCTCGCGCTCCGACACGGGTCCCATGACGACGATGCGAGCGTTGCGAAGGGCTGCGCGCAGGTGGAGGGCCTCGGGCAGCGTCGCGACGCAGAGCGCGGTCGCACCGGCGTCGAGCGCTGCCTTCGACACGTCGACCGCGCCATGGCCGTAGCCCTCGGCCTTCACCACGGCCCACAGCTCGGCGCCCCCGGCTGCGCGGAGCAGGGTCTCGGCGTTCCGCCGGATCGCGCCGAGATCGAGGGTGAAACTCGACCGCTCCACGGGTCCATTCTCCGCGATGCGGTCGCCGCACGTGAACGATGAAGGGTGAGAGGCGACGCGGCCACGTAGCCGTCGCCTTCAGGGGATTGCGCGAGCGAGATCCGCGCTCGCGGATCTGGGTGGTTCGCAGATGGTTCGGTGGTCTACTGGATCTGGGTCTCGCAGGAGGCGTTGAAGGTGTCGGTACCCCCGCCGCCGATGCACACGTCGGTACCTCCGTCGCCACGCAGGCTGTCGTTCCCGGCGCCGGCGACGATGCAGTCGTTGCCGTTGTTGCCGCGTATCGCGTCCACGCCCGCGCTGCCGAGGACCAGGTTGCTCGCGGAGCCGTCGTTGATCGTCCCCGAGCCCGTCGTGATGCCGGCGAGCGTGAGCGACGAGCATGCCGAGGGCTTGACCGTGTTCTCCGTGATCGTCACGAGACGGCGACCCGCCTTGCTTGCGGGAACCGTGTTCGACGCCGTGAGGCCGACACCGAGCCCGAGCACCAGAGGGACGATCGAGAGCAGCAGCAGTCGGCCTGATAGGACGCCGCGCCGGGTCACCTGCTGCTCAGTTTCCCCTTCGCTGCCGGCCGAACGACCGCTCCGCCCGAGAACGCCACGAGAGTCAGGAGGAACGCAAGCAGCGCCGCATGAGGCGGCGCCTGCATCCACGAGAGCGCGGCGCCGGCCCGGGGAACAGCGAACCAGTACGAGCCCACGACGTCCGTCGAACGCGGACGCGCGTCGTCGACGAAGTCGTTCGCGTCCCCTTTGAGCACGAGACGGTCGCCGTCGACACGAATCACGCGGTGCAAGACGCGCACGCCGAGCGTCGGGTCCCGGTAGAGGACGACGTCGCCCACGGCCGGGGTCGTGCCGGCACGGACGAGCACGAGGTCTCCCTTGCTGAGCCCCGGCTCCATGCTCGCACCCTCGACCACGGCGTAGCGAGTCGCGCCGCCGAGCTGTGCCGGAGCGAGCAGCAGCCACGCTCCGAGGAGCAGAACGACCGCGAAGACTGCGGTCGGTGCGGTGTAGAGGATCCTTCGCACGGTGTGAGCACGATCCGGGAGAGGCGGGTGCCTCCCCCGAATCGCAGGTCTGCTACCCGACGGCGACGACCGAGAGCTCGTCGGCCGACGTGACGGAGACGTCGGGCGAGAAGTCGCACGTGACACTGGTGCCGCCCGAGACCGAGCAGCTCGTGTAGGTCGAGCTCCCCTGGACGAGCTTCGCCTTGACCGTACTCGCAGCCGAGTTGAGCGTGAAGGCGACGCTGTCGATGTTGGACGGATTCGCCGCGAGCGTGTAGGCGACGCCCGAGACGGTGTAGCCGCTGATCGTTCCCTCGCCCTGGCCGGCCTTCGTGCCCGGGACGGTGTTCGACGCGGTGAACGCATAGGTCGCAAGGGCGAGCGCGGCCGCAAAGGCGACGACCAGGACCGAGCGCCGACGAATTCGAAGCATGTTGACTCCTCTGTCTGATGCTGGGGACGCTGCGAGCCTCGGGCGTCCGTCGGGGTTCCCTACTCACCCGTCTGCGGTAAATCCTTTCGGGCTAGTCACGAGGTGCGCAGCGACCCGACCTGCTGTGCGAGAAACTGACTCGGCGTCAGGCTTCGAGCGCAGCGGGCAGCAGCCCGAGGAGGTCTCCGGCGACCAGCCCGGCCGCGTGCTCCGCGAGCGTCGCGGCGCGCCCGTGAGCGATCGCCGCGGCTGCAGCAGCCGTGGCTGCGTCCAGTCGCTTCGAGAGGAACGCCGCGACGACGCCGGTGAGGACGTCGCCCGTCCCGGCCGTCGCGAGCGCGGGCGGTCCGAGGTCGCAGACGACGACTGCGCCGCCGGGCGAGGCGACCAGGGTGTCCTGCCCCTTGAGAAGAACGGTCGCGCCGAAGCGCCCGGCGGCGGCTCGCGCGGCCGCCAGGCGATGCTCGCCGACCCAGGTCGAGTCGCGATCGAGCAGTCGCGCGAGCTCGCCCGCATGCGGCGTGAGCACCGTCGCAGCCGCGCGTTGCACGGGCTCGAGGCCGAACAGCGCATCGGCGTCGACGACCGCAGGCACGTCCAGCCGCTCGAGCAGGGCGCGCACGAGCTCCCGCCGGCCCGGCCCGCGGCCGAGGCCCGGCCCGATCGCGAGGGCGCCAGCGCGCTCGGCCGCGGCGGCGATCGTCTCGACGGCGTCGCTCTCCTCCCAACCGACCTTCACGGGCTCGAGCGCGATCGCCTCGGCCGTCGCGAGCGCTGCGGCCGGGACGGCGAGCGTGACGTAGCCGGCGTCCGCGCGCAGCGACGCCATGGCAGTCAGGCAGGCGGCACTCGTCATGCCGGGCTGCCCGCCGACGACGAGGACGCTGCCCGCGCTGTACTTCGTGTCGCCCGCACCCCTGCGCGGGACGACGTCGAGGAGTGCCGGCGTCGCCCGCGTGCTCTCCGTCTCGCTCGTCGCGAGCCCGATGTCGGCGACGACCACGCGGCCCGCATGGAACCGGCCCGGCGCCACCGCCAGGCCGACCTTCTGAGCATGGAAGGTCACCGTCAGATCTGCGTCGACGACGGCGCCTGCGATCTCTCCGGTCGACGCGTCGACGCCCGACGGAAGGTCCACCGAGACAACCGCTGCCCGCGAGTCGTTGATTCGCTCGACGATCGCGGAGGCGTCCGGACGAGGAGCGCCGTGGAAGCCGGTCCCGAAGAGCGCGTCGACCACGACGTCGTAGCCGTCGAGCCCGTCGTCGACCTCGTCCGCGACGTGGCCGGCGTCGCGGAGCATGCGCGCCGCAAGCCGGCCGTCGCCGCCGTTTGAGCCGCCGCCGCACACGCATGCAAAACGGGTTGCAGCCGGGTACGCGAGCATCGCCTCTCGCGCGACCGCGCCACCGGCGCGCTCCATCAACTCCGGAATCGTGTCGGGGTACCCGGGGTAGCGCTCCTCGGCCGCCCGCATCTCGGCGGCCGAGTACAACGGCTCGTAGTGCTCAGCCATCCTCGCGTGGCGAGACGACTGCAACGGCAGTGGCGAGCTCGCGCGAGTGGGTCATCGAGAGGTCGATCCCGCCCGCCTGCACTCGCTCCGCGTACGCGGCGGTCCTCCCCGAGAGACGCACGCCCGGCTTGGGACGACCGACGATCTCGATCTCCTTCCACGTGAAGCGAACACCGCAGCCGAGCGCCTTGCCTACTGCCTCCTTGCCTGCAAACCGACCGGCATAGCTCTGCGCCGGTCGGGCGCGAGAGTCGCAGTACTCGCGCTCGGCCTCCGTGAAGCAGCGCTCGCGGAAGCCCGGTCGCTCGAGCGCGCGCTCGATCCGCTCGATCTCGATGATGTCGACGCCTACTCTCACGGCGCCCAGCCGCCGCCCGCCAGGTCCTCTTCGAGCAGGGCCGGGAACTGGGCGAGCGACGACACGACGATGTCCGGAGTCGTCTCGGCCGACTCGAGCGCCTCGGGCCGGAACTTCCCCGTCCGTACGAGCGCCGTCTTCATCCCGAACAGGCGAGCGCCGCGCACGTCGGCATCGACGTCATCGGTGACGAGCCACGTCAGCTCGGGCTCGGCGTCGAGCGCGTCGAGCGCAGCGGCGAAGTAGGACGGGCTCGGCTTGCCGAGCACCGTCGCCTCGACTCCGGTCGCGTACTCGAGCCCGGCGACGAACGCACCCGAGTCGAGCATCGGCCCCCGGCTCGTCTGCCACCACTTGTTCTTGTGCAGGCAGTACAGCGCCGCCCCCATCTGGATCTCGTCGAACGCACGGGCGAGGTTCATGTAGCTGAACACCTGATTCGGCTCGAGCGTCTCGTCGCACCCGCCGATGAGCACCGCGTCGGCGTGATCGCCGACGAGCTCGAGCGCGTCGAGGTCGGGGACGATCGACGGCATGACGAGCGCCAGCACGCGCTTGCCTTCGAGCTGGCTGACCGCGGCGCCGGGCGTCGTCTGCAGCTCCTCGTCGTCGAGCGTGAAGCCCATCTCGCGCAGCTCGCCCGCGAGGCGGGAGCGCGGCCTGGTCGAGTTGTTCGTGACGTAGCGGAGCGCGTGACCCGCCCGACGGAGCTCCGAGATCGCGTCTGCGGCCCCCGGAATGGGCTCTCCGGAGACGTGCAGAACGCCGTCGACGTCGAGCAGAATGCACGCCATGGAGCGTGAGTCTATGAGCCGTAGGCTCGACGGAGGCGACCAATAGCGATGGTGCCGGCTTTGCCGGCGCCTGAGCGGGTCCGCGTGACACGCTCCGTCCTCTTGCCGCTGTCGGACATCGAGCTGCGCGTGTCACGCTCGAGCGGGCCGGGTGGGCAGCACGCGCAGAAGTCGTCGACACGAGTCGAGGCGCTGTTCGACGTCGAGGGCTCGGACGCGCTCACCGAGACGCAGAAACGACGCGTGGTCGGCCGCGTCGGGCCGGTCCTCCGGGCTGTCGCACAGGACGAGCGAAGCCAGCTCCGCAACCGCGAGCTCGCGATCGACCGACTCGTCGAGAAGCTGCGCGCGGCGCTCGCCGTCCCGCGCAGACGAGTCGCGACGAAGCGGCCTGCTGGCGCCAACGAGCGGCGCCTCGAGGGCAAGCGCCGCCGCGCACGGACCAAGGCGCTTCGGAGACCACCCGCCGAATAGACTCGCGCGGGTGGAAGTGCTCCGACTCGCAACGCTCCTCCCCGAGCTTCCGCGCGAGCGGACGCGCCTTCTCGACAACCTCGGGCGCGTTCGGCGTGAGGTCGGCCCGATCACGATGGAGCTGTCCGACGCGCTCGCGGACCACATGAACATCCGGCGCGGCGAGGTGCACGAGGTCGTCTCCTTCTACTCCTTCCTGCAGGTGCCCACTGACGCGGCCCGTGTCTGCACCGGCCCCGTCTGCGACTGCTTCGGAGCGCGCGAGCTCCTCGCATCGACGCCCGGCGCGATCGAGGTCGCCTGCCTCGGCCACTGCGACCTCGCGCCCGCGATGACCCGAGGCGACGAGATCGTCCCTGCGGTGACGCACTCGACCAACGACGGGCCGGCGGTCGGGCTCGGTGGCGGCGACCCGTCCCTTGCGGAGTACGAGGCGCGCGGCGGGCTCTCCCTCCTCCGCGACGTCCCCGCCCTCGAGCGAATCGTCGACGAGCTGAAGGCCTCGGGCCTGACCGGCTACGGCGGCGCCGGGTTCCCGACCGGCCTCAAGTGGGAGGCGGTTGCGCGCGAACCGGGTCCGCGATACGTCGTCGTGAACGCCGACGAGGGCGAGCCCGGGACGATCAAGGACCGGTACGTGATGGAGCTGCGGCCACATCTCATGCTCGAGGCGACGGTGCTCGCGATGCGCGTCCTGGAGGCGAGCGAGGGCTACGTCTACCTCCGCGAGGAGTACGCGACGTCGCGGTCGCGCCTCCAGCAGGCGATCGACGAGTTCCGGGCCGCCGGGCTCCTCGACGGCCTCGCACTCGAGCTGGTCGTCGGCGCAGGCGCCTACATCGCCGGTGAGGAGACAGCCATGCTCGAGTCGATGGAGGGGCGCCGCGCGATGCCCCGGCTCAAGCCGCCGTTCCCGAGCCAGGTCGGGTACCTCGGCCGCCCGACGCTCATCCAGAACGTCGAGACGCTCGCGCACATCCCGGCGATCCTCCGCAACGGCGGCGACTGGTGGGCGGGGCTCGGGACGGGCGACGCGAAGGGCACGCGTCTCTGGTCGGTGACAGGTGCCGTGGGGAAGCCGGGCTGCTACGAGGCGCCGAACGGCATCACCACGCGCGAGCTCGTCGAGGAGTACGCCGGCGGCTTCTCGGACGACGTCGGAGCCGTCGTCCCCGGCGGCGCCGCGAGCGGAATCCTGCCACCGGCCGCCCTCGACGCCCCGCTGACGCGGGACGGGCTCCGAGAATGGGGCGCCGGCCCCGGCTCGGCCGCGGTGCAGGTCTTCCCCACCTCCTACTCGCCGCTCCGCCTGCTCGCCGAGACGATGCGCTTCTTCGCCGAGGAGTCGTGCCAGAAGTGCACCCCGTGCCGGATCGGCAACCGTGCGCTCCATCACCTCGCGGAGGAGCTCGAGCACGACCGGGCGGCGATGTCGCGCGAGAAGGTCGACGAGTGGCTGCTCGCGATGGAGAAGACGTCGATCTGCGGGCTCGGCCAGGCGTCGCCGTTCCCGGTTCGCAACGCGATGGCCCACTGGCCCGAGCTGTTCGCTCCACTCGCCGGGCCGGCGGCATGAGTGCCGACCTCGTCAGACTCGTCGACGGCTTCCGGGTGACACAGACGCTCCACGCCGGCGTCGAGCTCGGAATCCCCGACCTGCTCGCGGACGGAGCCCGCACCGCCGACGATCTCGCAGAGGCTTGCGGCGCCGACCCTTCGGCGCTCTACCGCCTGCTGCGCACTCTCGCGAGTCTGGGGATCCTCCACGAGGCCGATGGACGCCGCTTCTTGCTGAGCGAGCTCGGGCAACCGCTGCGCGGAGACGTGCCCGGCTCTCTCCGCGGCTGGGTGAGACTGACTGGGCGAGACCACGTCTGGCGATCCTGGGGAAATCTCACCAACGCCGTCCGCGAGGGCAAGAACTCATTTCGGATGCTCCACGACGCCGACATCTGGGAATGGCGTGCGGACCGTCCGGAGGAGAGCACGATCTTCGACGAGGCGATGATGTCGCTGACCGGTGCGGGAAACTCCGCGATCCTCGACGCCTACGACTTCGGCCGGTTCGAGACGGTCGTCGACGTGGCCGGAGGAAACGGGACGCTGCTGGCCGGGCTCCTCGCGGCGCATCCGCAGATGCGCGGAGTCCTGTTCGACCAAGAGCACGTCGTCAGCGGCGCCGAGCCCGTGCTCCGGGCCGCAGGGGTCCTCGATCGTTGCATGGTGGTCGCGGGAAGCTTCTTCTCGTCCGTGCCCGAGGGCGGCGACGCGTACGTCCTGAAGTCGATCATCCACGACTGGGAAGACGACGAGTCGGTCGCGATCCTCCGCACGTGTCGCGAATCGATGGAACCGGAGGCCGTCGTGCTCGTCATCGAGCGCGATCTCGGGCCGCCGAACGAGAACCCCGTCGCGAAGCTCTCGGATCTGAACATGTTCGTGATGCCCGGAGGCCGGGAGCGCACGATCGACGAGTACTCCGAGTTGCTCGATCGAGCAGGGCTCCGGCTCGACGACGCGCATCCGACAACGACCGGACATCTCGTCATGGAGGCCGGGGTACAGTGACTGCGATGGTCGAGTTCACACTCGACGGCAAGGCCGTCAGCGCGCCCGAGGGCGAGCTGCTCGTGCACGCGGCCGCCCGCTACGGCACCTTCATCCCGACGCTCTGCCACGACTCGAAGCTCGACCCGTACGGCGGCTGCCGGATGTGCGTCGTCGATGTCGAGGGAGCGCCGCGGCCCATGCCCGCCTGCGCGACCCGCGTGAGTGAAGGCATGGTCGTTTCGACGAACGGGCCGATCACGGGCTTCCAGCGGACGCTGACCGAGATGCTCCTCTCGGAGCATCTGAACGAGTCGCCTGGTGGACGCCCCAACGAGCTCGTCGACCTCGCGCAGGAGCTGGGGGCCGACGCGCCACTGATGCTCCCGGACGCGAAGCGCAAGGAGTACGACGACCGGAACAAGCTGATGGGCTACGACCCGGACGCTTGCATCCTGTGCGCGCGCTGTGTCCGCTACACGCAGGAGGTCATGCAGTGCTCGGCGCTCTCCCTCGAGGGACGCGGCGGGCACGCGCGGATCGTTCCCACGTGGGAGCTCTCGTGGCTCGACACCGAGTGCGAGCTCTGCGGCGGCTGCCTCTCGGTCTGCCCGACCGGCGCGATCTACGAGAAGTTCGAGGAGGGCACGTCTCGGCCGGAACGGGCACTCGAGCAAGTGCGCACGACGTGCACGTTCTGCGGCGTCGGCTGCCAGATCGACCTGAACCTCGATCCCCAGACGAAGCACATCGTGAAGGTCACGTCGAAGGACGAGTACCTGCCGAACGAGGGCAACCTCTGCGTCAAGGGCCGCTTCGCCTTCAACTTCGTCCACCACCCGGACCGGCTGACGCAGCCGCTCGTCCGCGGCGAGGACGGCGAGCTCCATCCGACGACCTGGGAGCACGCGCTCGAAACTGCCGCAGCAGGACTCAAGAAGGTCATTGCCGAGCACGGCCCGCAGGCCGTCGGCTTCCTCTCCTCGGCACGGCTGACGAACGAGGAGAACTACCTCATCCAGAAGCTCGCCCGCACGGGGGTCGGGACGAATTCAGTCCACTCGTGCGAGTCGACCTGACACGCTCCCACCCTTTACGGCCTGGTCAGGTCGTTCGGCAGAGGAGCAAGCACCAACTCGATCCCGGAGATCGAGAACGACCGCTTCATGCTCGTGATCGGGTCGAACACGACGGAGGCGCATCCGGTGCTCGCGCTGCGGATCAAGAAGGCGGTGCGGAAGGGTGCGACGCTCGTCGTCGCCGACCCGCGCGCGATCTGGCTGACGAAGCTCGCGAAGCGCCACCTGCAGGTGCGCCCCGGCACGGACGTCTGGCTCCTCAACGCCTTGATGCACGTGATCCTCGAGGAGGGACTCCAGGACGAGGAGTACATCCGCGAGCACACCGAGGGCTTCGACCAGGTGCGCGAGGTCGTGGCGCGCTACACCCCCGAGGAGGCGGAGAAGGTCACCGGCGTCCCGGCGGAGGCGATCAGGGAGACCGCGCGCGAGTACGCGCGCGAGCGCCACGCCGGGATCTTCTACACGCTCGGGATCACCGAGCACGCGTGCGGAGTCGACAACATCTGGTCGCTCGCAAACCTGGTGCTGATGACCGGCC
>Ga0207650_10002504_pt1 | contig 12755 bp, 11 predicted proteins | sample KBSS63metaG_FD_184325 | JGI IMG/M metagenome (GOLD analysis project Ga0207650, IMG submission 184325) | Switchgrass rhizosphere microbial communities from Kellogg Biological Station, Michigan, USA - KBS S6-3 metaG (SPAdes) (version 2) | ecosystem: Host-associated > Plants > Roots > Rhizosphere...
GCATCTCAAGCTTGCGTTCGGCCCGCCTTTGCCGGTGGGCTCGACGTCGATCGCGGAATATCTCGATCTCGAGTTCGCGAAGCCCCCCGCCGCGGACCTCGAAGGCCTGCTCAACGAACTGCTGCCACAAGGGCTGAAGGTGACCGGGTGGCGGCCCATTCTCTACAAGACGGCCTCGCTGATGGCCGCGGTGGATCTTGCAACCTGCCGCGTGCGCTTCACGGACGCGTTCCTCGCGTCCGGCGAGGTTTCTCCCCTGGCCTTCGAGGACCTCCTCCTCGAAGGCATCTCGGAACTGTTGGGGGCGACCGAGCTGGTCGTCCGTCGCCAGGGCGGGGAGGGCGTGAAGGAATTCGACGCCCGCCCGTCGCTCGAGAGCCTCGTGCCGTTGCCCGGCGCGCGTGCGCTCGACGTGGGAATCCGCTTCACCCCGCGTGCCCAGGGACGTCCCGACGAGCTCGTGCGACTGATGTTCCCGCAGGCGGATTCCCGCCTGCTCGAGCTCGAGCGCACGGGCCTTTACCGGGTCCAGGGAGAGGAGCGTCTGAGTCCTTTCGACCTGTTACAGAGTGCGGTGGGAGCCCAGGAGGCGAGCCGCGCAACCGGGTAAAGAATGCGGAAACGCATCGTCATCAACGCCGATCCACATGAGACACGCATCGCGATCCTCGAGGACAACGAGCTGGTGGAGCTCCTCGTCGAGCGCGGAGACAAGAGACGGCACGTCGGAGACATCTACAAGGGACGGGTGAACGCGGTCCTGCCCGGGATGCAGGCGGCGTTCGTCGAGATCGGTCTGCCCAAGACCGCGTTCCTGCACGCCTCCGACCTTTCCGAGAACGCCGAGATCGACGATTTCGAAGGCGACGACGAGGAGGGCGGCAGCCGCGGCGGCGGACGCCGCTCGCGCCGGCCCGCGCCCAAGATCGAGGACCACCTCAAGAAGGGCCAGGAGATCGTCGTCCAGGTCACCAAGGAATCGATCGGGACCAAGGGCCCGCGCGTCACGCAACAGGTCTCGTTGCCCGGGCGCTTCACGGTCTTCATGCCGGGCGTCGACCACTCGGGGGTCTCGCGCCGCATCGAGGACCGCTCCGAGCGCTCGCGGCTCAAGCAGCTCGTGGCCGAGCACCGGCCGAAGGGCGCGGGCCTGATCGTCCGCACGGCGGGGGACGGCAAGGGCGAGAAGGAGTTCGCCAACGACGTCAAGTACCTGATCCGGCTGTGGGAGAAGATCGAGAAGAAGACCCACACCTCGCGTGCGCCGTCGCTCATCCACCGTGAGCTCGAGCTCACGACCGGACTGATCCGCGACCTCTTCACCGAGGACGTCGACGAGCTGGTCATCGACTCGAAGGACGACCACCGGGACATCCTCAATTACCTGCGCTCGATCTCGCCCGAGCTGCGCGACCGCGTGAAGCTCTACAAGGGCAAGCAGCCGATCTTCGACGGGTTCGACATCGAGGCCCAGATCGAGAAGGCGTTCGAGCGCAAGGTGTGGCTCAAGAAGGGCGGCTACCTGGTGATCGACCAGACCGAGGCGCTGGTCTCGATCGACGTCAACACCGGGCGCTTCACCGGCAAGAAGAACCAGGAAGACACGATCTTCAAGACCAACCTCGAGGCCGCCAAGGAGGCCGCGCGCCAGCTGCGCCTGCGCGACATGGGCGGCATCATCGTGATCGACTTCATCGACATGGAGATCGAGTCGAACAAGAAGGCGGTGCTCGACGAGCTGCGCTCGAACCTGAAGCGCGATCGCTCGCGCACGAAGGCGTTCGCGGTGAGCGATCTCGGCCTGGTCGAGATGACCCGCCAGCGCGAGCGCCCGTCGCTGCTCGCCTACTACAGCGAGGACTGCTCGACCTGCAGCGGCGTCGGCAAGATCCTCTCGCTCGAATCGGTGATGGTGAAGCTCGAGCGCCTGCTGCGCCGCATCTCGGCCGCGGGCAAGGAGCGCGAGATTGTTGTCAGAGTGGCGCCTGACGTTGCCCTCTACATCCTCGAGCACAACGGCCGGCGCCTGGCCGACGTCGAACGCCGTTACAAGATCTCGATCGACTTGAAGGACGACCCGCAGGTGCGGCGCGAGGAGGTCCGCCTGTTCTCGGCGCGCAGCAAGTCGGAGATCACCGAGCAGTACACGACGCGGTAGAGATCGGGCATTGACCGCAGCCGGGCGACAGGCTTAAGCTCGTCGCCCGGCTTCCGGTACGGAGAGTCCCATGGCCCGCGCGATCGATTCCGCCGCCCTCCTGCTCACCACGTTGCTCGCCCCTGTCTGCCTCCTCCAGTCCGCGGCGGCCGACCCGCTCGACGGCCGGTGGGAAGTCTTCGGCCGGGCCGAGGGTCGCACCTTTTCGGTTGCGGTCTTCGATCCCGTCCGCAGCCGCATCCTCGAAGTCGGCGGGCTGGACGAGACCGGGCAACCGACGAACCATTGCAAGGTCGCGAGCTGGGGTGACGTGCTCACCTGGTCCGAGCTCACGACCTCGGGCGTGCTCCCGCCGGTCTGGGGTCACTCGCTGGTCTACGACGCGGCTCGCGACCGCGTGGTTCTCTTCGGCGGCGTGACCCCGGCCGGCCGCAGCAACGAAGTGTTCGTCCTCTCGCTCACGGGACCACCGACGTGGGTCGCGCTTCCGACTGGCGGCACGCCGCCGTTGCCGCGCAACTTCCACACCGCCATCTATGACCCCGTCCGCGATCGCATGGTCGTCTTCGGCGGGAACATCGGAACGTCCCGGCGGAACGACACATGGGTGCTCGATTTCGCGCAGGTTCCGCCGGCCTGGTCGCAGCTCGCCCCGCCCGTTGGGCCGATTGCGCGCGACGGTCACGTGGCGGTCTACGACGGTGCGCGCAGGCAGATGATCATTCACGGCGGGCACGCGACCACCCGCGACCTGAGCGACGCGATGGCGCTCAACCTCGACGATCCGCCGACGTGGGAGTTCCTGCCGCCGAGTCCCGTGCTTGCCGGACACGCGGCTGTCGTCGACCCGGCGGGGGACCGGATGCTGGTGGTCGCGGGTTCGGCGCTCTGGTCGTACGCGCTCGGCGCCCGAACCTGGACCAGCCTTGTCCCCGGCGGGCCCAGTCCATCGGCATCCTATCCGGGCATCGCCTTCCATCCCGCGCGGCGCGAGCTGGCGACGTTTGACGGGATTCCGTGGTCGACATGGATCCTGCCGGTCGACGCGCCGCTCGTGTGGCAATTCTTCCAGGGCCAGGGTCCGATGCCTTCGCTCAAGTCCGGCGCCGTCGCCGCGATCGACTCGCGGCGGCATCGCATCCTGTGTCTCGGTCCGGGTGGCCCAGGGGATCTCTGGGAGTTCTCGCTCGGGACATCTCATGCCTGGGGCCGGCTTGCCGTCTCCGGCAGCGGGCCGGTCTCGAGCGGAGACGCGACGACGTTCTACGATCCCGTCGGGGACCGCCTGTTGTTCTACCTGGGAGGGTCGACCCCGAACGAGCTCTGGGCGCTCGACCTCGCCGGCACGCCGACGTGGAACCGCCTTCTCGACACTTCGCGGCCCTTGCCGGTCGTGGAAGCGGGGGCCTCGTACGATGCCGTTCACCGACGGCTGGTCTTCGATGGCGGCACGGAGCTCTCCGGCCGGTATTGCTCGGCCTATTTTTACTACGCCCATTCCTATCCGCAGGCGGCCTGGCTCCTCGATCTGTCCGGGACGCCGACGTGGAGCGCGCTGCCGTTTTCCGGAGGGTTCGAAGGTCTCGCGACGGTGTACGACGGCACGCGCGATCGGTTCGTGCGATTCGGCGGGCATACGCAATCGGACGATTGCGTTGGCGGACACGACCCGCTCCAAACCACGTTCACGCCGCGCGACGTGCTCGACGCGCTCGACGTCGTGAACGGGACCGCCACGCCGATCCCCCATGGCGCGGGTCCGCTCCCGCGCACGCGCTGGAGTGGCGTCTTCGATCCCGCGGCAGACCGCGCGGTCCTGTTCGCCGGCGCCACGGCGTTTCCGTTCACGAGCTCCGAACTCTGGGAATGGAACGCGGCCACGAACGCATTCCGTCAATTGCATCCCGACGGCGAGGTGCCTCCGGCGCGCGGGCGCCCCGCGTTCCTGTTCGACGCGGCGACGCGTGACATCTGGATGTTCGGCGGTCCCGACGGCTTTCTGTGGCGCCTGGTCTCACCCGACATGCCGACCCCGATCCTGGCGTCCGTCGAGGACGCGCGCGTCGAGCAGGGCATCGCGCGCGTGCGCTGGACCGTGGACCCCTCGCGGATGGCAGGAATTCGTCCGCAGCGGCGCGTCGGCGACGCGTCGTGGGCGGATTTCGCGGGCACGGTGCAGTCGAGCGGATCGAGCGTCGAGTTGTTCGATCCGGACGTCGTCGGCGGCGACCTGGATTGCTATCGGCTCGCCTGGGCGGGCGGACCCGAAGCGGCGGGCACCGGCGAAACCTGCCTTCGGATTCCGGGTCTTCGTGCGCCTGCTCTTGCGCTCGCGCCCGGGGAGCGATCTCCCGGCGGCGCGCGTCTGCGCGTCGATCTCGCGGCGGCGGCCGGTGGACGCCTGGACCTGATCGACGCCCGGGGACGCATCGTGCGCTCACGTCCGCTCAACGCGGGCAACGGACAGGTGCAGGAAATCGACCTGGCGGCGGGGAGCGCGCTTGCAGCCGGGCTCTACTGGGCGAGGCTGCTGACACCGGTCGCCGTCGCAACGATGCGCATCGTCCACCTGCCCTGACGCAGGCTTGAAGGCATTCGCTCCCGAGATCGCGTCCCGAGCCCTCTCCCGGTGGCAGGGCGGCGACGTGGCGCGCCGCTCGCTCGTGCGCGTCGCCACCTCGGGCAACGACGTCTGGCGCTTTGACCACGACGGCCGCCCGTTCATCCTCCGCCTGACCCACGACCAGTGGCGCACGCCTGCGCAGAACGTTGCCGAGTGCGCGTTTCTCGAGCACGCTTTCGCCCGCGGAGCGCAAGTCGCCAGGCCCATCCCCGCCCGCTCGGGCGCACTGGTCGAGACGCTGGGCGACGCCTCGGCGAGCGTCTTCACCTGGGCCGACGGCGATCACGTCACGCGCGACTCGCCGCGCTGGAACGAGGCGTTCCTGCGCGAGTGGGGGCGCGCGCTCGCCGTCCTGCACGAGGCCGCGACCTCGTACGAAGGGCCGCCGCGCTGGGACTGGCCCGAGGAGGGCCTGCTGAAGGATGCCGACCGCATCCTTCCCTCCGGCGACGACTTGATCCGCGCTCAGCGCGACGAGCTTTACGGATTGCTCGCAGCGCTCCCGCGCACGTGCTCCTCGTATGGCCTGATCCACGCCGACTTCGGCCCGCAGAACTTCCGCTACGGGGCCGACGGGCGGATCACGGCGTTCGACTTCGGCAACCTGTGCACCCACTGGTTCGTCAACGACCTCGTGATCTCGCTCTCGACGCTGCGGCGCGATCCCGCGCGCGACCGGCTGCGCGCATGGATGCTCGCGGGCTACGAGTCCGTGCGCCCGCTCGATCCGGCTTCGTGGGCCGAACGCGACTCGCTGTTGCAGCTGCGCATGCTCTACGTCTACCTGTCGCGGCTCGTCCTCTTTGGCGAGGCGGCGACGGCGGAACAGCGGGGGACGCTTGCCCAGCTGCGCGCGCTCGTGCTCGAGCGCGTCACGTGGCCGTGAGCTTCGTCGACGTCGCGGGCGGCCGGCTGGCGTACGAGCGCGCGGGCGCGGGGCCGGCGCTGGTCCTCCTTCCCGGGCTCGGGCTCGACGAGGAGCTGTGGTCCGACGTCGCCGCGCTGCTTGCCCCGCGCTTCGACACGATCCGACTGCAGCCTCGCGGCCACGGCCGTTCGTCCCGGCCCGTCGCGCCCTACGTGCACGCCGACGACGTCGCGCGCGCGCTCGACGAACTCGCGATCGAATCCGCGCACTTCGCGGGACACTCGCAGGGCGGCGCGATCGCGCTCGACGTCGCGCTCGCGCACCCTTCGCGCGTGCGCTCGCTCGCGCTCGTCGACTCCGGACTCGACGGCCATGCCTGGTCGCCCGCCTGGCGGGACCTGTTCCGGGCCGGGGGGGCGCTGTTCGCCACGCGGCCGGAGCTGGCCGCGCGCGTCGACGCCATGGTCGCGCGCGGGAGCCGCCCCTCGGGGCGCAATCCCGCGCGACCGCTCGCGCCGCGCGCAGCGACGCGGCTGGCCGAGATTCGCGTGCCGACGGTCGTGATCGTGGGGGAGCACGATCTCGCGGACTTCCAGGAGATCGCGCGCAAGCTCGCGGCGGAGATCGAAGGCGCGTACCTGATCACGCTCGAGGGCGTGGGGCATCTCGCGCCGCTCGAGGCTCCCGCGCAGGTCGCCGACCTGATCGCGCAAGGCGCGCGCGCCTGACCGGTGGGGGTCGAAGTTGGCAATCCAGCAGCGGGCGCTCTACTATCCCGTCGTGCCCGATTCAGCAATGCTCCGGGTCTCAGGTCCGAGCGACCAGGAGCGATGAAGAGGTCTCTCCATGCTTGCCTCGATGATTCGTTCCTCCCGGTGCCAGGCGATGGCGCTCGCCATGGTTCCTCTTGTCGCTCTGAGCTTCAGCCCGAAGCCATCCGCTGATTCAGCGGGTCGACCTTCCAGAGTCGAGTTCAGGGAAGTGCGGGTCTTTCCGCATCATTTCCTGGCATATGGCCAGCCTTGGTCTCCGACACATGAGCGGCTTGTCATGCAGGGCGGCGAGGGGCTCTCGGTCTATGACGCCACCCGGCCGCAGTCCGGACTTCATCAGATATTCAAAGGCGCGTGGGTGCGGCAGGTCACATGGTCTCCCGATGGAGACTGGCTTCTCCTCGTCATCGGGGATCCGAATCCGACCAATACCCGCACCTTGATCGCGGTGCCGTGGCAAGGCGGGACGCCCGACACTCTGGTGGAGGATGAGGCGTTCTTTCCGGCAATCTGGGCATCCGACGGGAATGTTGCCTACCTCACCGGATCAATTGTCCACTGGATCAGGCCGAGGCATGGTTCAGATCCTCCTCCGATGGATCCGCGCGACGCTCCGAGCCTTGTAACGCGCCATGGAGAAGGGGGCATGAATTTGCAATGGATCAGGCCTGGTAAGCTCGAGACCGAACCGCTTGCAATTCCCGTCCGGGGTTACCACATCCTGATCGCCGATGCAGTTCCTCGACTGGGTCGGTATCTCATTCGCGGAATCGCAGCCGACAGTGCCTCCATGCTCATTCTGAACGCGCACGGAGGAATCGACGCCGATCTGGGTGCTGCCGGCATTCCTTTCGAACCCAGTGGGCTCTCCGGCGACGGATCCCTCGTCATCGGTTATAAGGAGATCGACGACGGTCATACGATCAGCTCATCGAAGATGTACGTCGCCTCGAGTCGTGGAGCCTGGTCGGCGCGGGTTGAGAAAGTGAATGCTGCGGTCAAAGCGTGTTTCGCCCGGACCGGACGGACAATCGCCTACGAAGATCCCATCGTGGGCGGGGTTCACGTCGGAAGCTTGAGCTTCGAGCCTTGAGGGTTTGGCACAGCAATCGCCGCTCCATAGTGGCCGGCCAACGGAGGGCTCACGGATGAACTCATCTCGGCAACGGATCTTCCTGCTTCTGCTGGCCGCCCTGGTCGCTTCAACTACCGCCTGCGCGAAGACCGAGACCCGGCGCCAACTGACCGAGCGCGAACGCGATTCGACGCTCGGAAAATCGGCCATCCCGGGCGGCGCCGCCGTCACGCGCGCGCTTGAAGTCTCCGATTCCGCGGCGGTGCGCGCGAAGGCGATGGATCGAAGCACGTCCGGACAGTGATTTGACACGGCGGAGGGTTTGCACGCGCGGGGGCGGGGGAGTAGCCTTTCGCTTCACCCCCACTCCCGATCGCCGAACCCTTCCCGCATCGGAGAATCCGCCATGACCACGCAGAAGACGACACATGCCCCCGGCACGTTCTGTTGGCCTGAACTGACGTCGACCGACCAGGCCGCGGTCGAGAAGTTCTACACCGGGCTGTTCGGCTGGACGATGAAGCAGAGCCCGATGGGGCCGGACGCGCACTACACGATCTTCCTGAAGGACGACGAATCCGTTGCCGCCGCATCGCAGATGGACAAGCCGCTGCAGGCGCAGGGCGTCCCTTCGCACTGGCTGTCGTACGTCTCGACCGCGAGCGTCGACCAGAGCGTCGAGAAGGCGAAGGCGCTCGGCGGCACGCTCGTCGCCGGGCCGTTCGACGTCATGGAGCACGGCCGCATGGCGGTCTTGACCGACCCGACCGGCGCGACGTTCGCGCTTTGGCAGGCGAACCAGCACCCGGGCGTCACGCGCCTCAACGAGGACGGCACCCTGGTGTGGACCGAGCTCATGACCGGCGATACCGGCAAGGCGGCGACGTTCTACAAGGGCCTGTTCGACTGGGGCACCGAGAAGTTCCCGGGCGAAATGGACTACACCCTGTTGAAGCGCGGCAGCGAGAACGCCGGCGGGATGATGGCGATCACGAAGGAGATGCAGGGCGTTCCACCCCACTGGATGGTCTACTACGGCGTCGCCGACGTGGACGCCACGGTGGCGAAGGCGCAGAGCCTTGGCGGCTCGCTCGTCATGCCGGCCTGGGACACCCCCGGCGTCGGCCGGATCGCGATCCTCAAGGACCCGACGGGCGCGAAGTTCTCGGTCATCAAGGGCGATCCCGAGCAGAAGTAGAATCCCCACGAATGGCGCGGGGTTTCGGACGGCGCCTTCGGGCGCCGTCCGGCCCCGGACCCCCCGGTTGACGAGGCGGGCCCTTCCTTGGTATAAACCGACGGGTTTGCAGCACGTTGGGCGGAACTCGGGTGCCACCGCCGTTGCGACACCGGCCCCGGTCCCGCCCGCTTTTTTGGTCCGGCACGGCGCCGGAACGCCACCCGGCCACCGCCGGAACACGAGGAGAAGCATCCATGTACGCGATCGTCACGATCGCCGGCAAGCAATGGAACCTGTCGCCGAACCAGGTGATCGAGGTCCCCTTGCTCGCGGCCGAAGCCGGCAGCACCATCCGCTTCGACCAGGTGCACCTGCTGGCCGATGCCGGCAAGGTCACGCTCGGCAAGCCGTTCGTCGGCAAGGCCATCGTCACCGCGAAGGTGCTCGAGCACGGCCGGGGGCCGAAGATCATCGTCGGCAAGTTCAAGCGCCGGAAGGAATACAGGAAGCGGAACGGCCACCGTCAGGGCTTCACCCGCATCGAGATCCAGTCCATCACCGCCTAAGAGGTCGCGAACAGCCATGGCTCACAAAAAAGGACAGGGCAGCTCCCACAACGGTCGCGACTCGAACGCGCAGCGCCTCGGCGTCAAGGCGTACGGCGGCCAGCTCGTGCACGCGGGCTCGATCATCGTCCGCCAGCGCGGCACGGTCTTCCACCCGGGCGCGAACGTCGGCAAGGGCAAGGACGACACGCTGTTCGCGCTCGTTCACGGCACGGTGCGGTTCAGCCGCTGGGGCAAGACGCGCCAGCGCATCGCGATCGAGCCGATGAAGATCGAGACCACGGCGGAGAACAACTGACGTGAACGTCAAGGTCTCGGTCGTCGGAGGCGGCAACGTCGGCGCGAACACCGCGCTCTACATCGCCGAGCGCGGACTCGCGGACGTCACGCTGATCGACATCGTCGAGGGCATGCCGCAGGGCAAGGCGCTCGACCTGACGCAGGCCGCTCCCCTGTGGCATTCCGGCGCTCGCGTCACCGGCTCGAACTCGCTCGACGACGTCAAGGGCTCGGCCGTGGTGGTGATCACGGCGGGCTTCCCGCGCAAGCCGGGCATGTCGCGCTCGGACCTCCTGAAGGCCAACACCGACATCGTCGGCCCGGCCGCCGAAGCGGTGAAGAAGCACGCGCCCAACGCCTACGTCATCGTGGTGACGAACCCGCTCGACGTCATGGCCTATGTGGCGTGGCGCAAGACCGGCTTCCCGAAGCAGCGCGTGCTCGGCATGGCCGGCGTGCTCGACTCGACGCGCTTCCGCGCGTTCGTCGCGATGGAGCTCGGCGTCTGCGCGTCCGACGTGCAGGCGATGGTGCTCGGTGGCCACGGCGACTCGATGGTGCCGTTGCCGCGCTACACCACGGTCAGCGGGATCCCGATCCCCGAGCTGCTCTCCAAGGAGAAGATCGACGCGCTCTCGCAGCGGACGCGCGACGGCGGCGCCGAGATCGTCAAGCTGCTCAAGACCGGCAGCGCCTACTACGCGCCCGCGATGTCGGCGGTCGACATGGTGCAGGCGATCCTCAAGGACGAGAAGCGCGTGATCCCGTGCTCGGTGCTGCTGAGCGGCGAGTACGGCCTCAAGGACCTGTTCCTCGGCGTGCCGGTCGTCGTCGGCGCCGCCGGCGTCGAGCGGGTGATCGAGCTCGGACTTGCGGCCGACGAGCTGGCCGCGCTGCACGCATCCGGTGCGGGCGTGCGCGAGATGATCGAGGAGCTTGCGCTCGACACCGTGGCCTGAGCCGGCGCCAGGCGCCACGCACGCACAACCGTCGCATCCGCGTCTCCTGAATCGAAAGTCGCCCCGGTGAAGGTCCTGGGAGTCATCCCGGCCCGCATCGGGGCGACCCGTTTTCCGGGCAAGCCGCTCGCGCTCCTCAACGGCCGCGCGCTCGTGTTGCACGTGCTCGACCGCGCGCGCGCATGCGATGCGCTCGACCGCGTCGTGGTCGCGACCGACTCGCCCGAGATCGCACGCATCGTCGAGGAGGACGGCGGCGAGGCGATGACGACGCGCGGCGACCACCCGAGCGGAACCGACCGCGTCGCCGAGGTCTCCGCGCGCCTGCCCGAGTACGGCGCGGTGGTGAACCTGCAGGGCGACGAGCCGACGCTCGACCCGCGCGCGATCGCCGCCGCGGCGCTGCCGATCGTGCGCGGGGAGGCCGTGCTCTCGACGCTCGCGCACGAGGAGACGGACCTGGCGGCGTTCGCCTCGCCCGACGTGGTCAAGGTGCTGGTCGACCCGGACGGCTTCGCGCGCACGTTCACGCGCTCGCCTTTGCCTGAAGCGATGGACGGAGGGGTGTTCCTTCGCCATGTCGGGCTGTACGCGTTCGAGCGCGGGACGCTGGCGCGCTTTGCCGCGCTCGAGCCCACCGCAGGCGAGCGCGCGCACCGGCTCGAGCAGTTGCGCGCCCTCGATCACGGGATTAAGATTCGCGTCGTCACGACCCCGTGGCGGAGCCGCGGCGTCGACACTCCTTCCGACCTGGCTGCGCTGGAAGAACAGGAGCCCCTCCGATGACCCGATTCGTCTTCGTGACCGGTGGCGTCGTCTCCTCCCTCGGCAAGGGCATCGCGGCCAGCTCGCTCGGGCTCCTGCTCAAGCAGCGCGGCCTCTCGGTATCGATGCAGAAGTTCGATCCCTACCTCAACATCGACCCGGGCACCATGAGCCCGTTCCAGCACGGCGAGGTGTTCGTCACCGACGACGGCGCCGAGACCGACCTCGACCTCGGCCACTACGAGCGCTTCACGGGCAACACGCTCGGCCGCTCGAACAACGTCACCGCGGGGCAGATCTACCAGGGCATCCTCGACAAGGAACGCCGCGGCGACTACCTGGGCCGCACGGTGCAGGTCATCCCGCACGTCACCGACGAGATCAAGGCGCGCATCCTCGGGCTCGCCGAGACCTCGGGCGCCGAGGTCGCGATCGTCGAGATCGGCGGCACCGTCGGCGACATCGAGTCGCTGCCGTTCCTCGAGGCCATCCGCCAGATGCGGCTCGAGCTCGGCCGCGAGCGCACGTGCTTCATCCATCTCACGCTCGTGCCCTACATCCGCTCGGCGCACGAGACCAAGACCAAGCCGACGCAGCACTCGGTCAAGGAGCTGCGCGAGATCGGCATCCAGCCGGACCTCCTCCTGTGCCGCTGCGAGGAACCGCTCGGCGCCGAGGTGCGGGCGAAGATCGGATTGTTCACGAACCTGCCGGCCGAGGCCGTGATCGAGGCCCCCGACGTCGACTCGATCTACCGCGTGCCGCTCGTCCTGCACCAGAACGGCCTCGACGAGCGCGTGATTGCGCACCTGGGCGTTCAGGCCGTCGAGCCCGCGCTCGACAACTGGCGCTCGCTGGTCGACCGCGTGACCGCGCCGACGCGGCACGTCAAGATCGCGGTCGTCGGCAAGTACACGAACCTGCATGACGCCTACAAGTCGATCGTCGAGGCCTTCGTCCACGCCGGGGCGGCGCACGACGCGCGCGTCGAACTGACGTGGGTCGGCTCCGAGGAGCTCGAGGCGGCGAAGGACTTCAAGGCGCTCGAGGGCCATGACGGCGTGCTCGTGCCCGGCGGCTTCGGCGAGCGCGGCATCCAGGGCAAGATCAAGGCCGCGGAGTGGGCGCGCACGAACGAGGTGCCGTACTTCGGCATCTGCCTCGGCATGCAGGCCGCGGTGGTCGAGTTCGCGCGCAACGTCTGCGGCTGGCCCGACGCCAACTCCGACGAGTTCGCGCCGCACTCCGCGCACAAGGTGATCGACCTGCTCGCCGACCAGGTCGGCGTCGAGCAGAAGGGCGGCACGATGCGCCTCGGCAGCTACCGCTGCCAGCTCGCACCCGGCTCGCGCGCCCGCGCCGCGTACGGTGTCGACGTCGTGCACGAGCGCCACCGCCATCGCTACGAGTTCAACAACAAGCTCGGCCAGCAGCTGGTCTCGCGCGGTCTCGCGATCACCGGCCGCTGCCCGAACCGGGACCTCGTCGAGATCGTCGAGGTGCCCGACC
>Ga0207650_10002507_pt1 | contig 12749 bp, 12 predicted proteins | sample KBSS63metaG_FD_184325 | JGI IMG/M metagenome (GOLD analysis project Ga0207650, IMG submission 184325) | Switchgrass rhizosphere microbial communities from Kellogg Biological Station, Michigan, USA - KBS S6-3 metaG (SPAdes) (version 2) | ecosystem: Host-associated > Plants > Roots > Rhizosphere...
GCACAGAGCCGGAAGACGTTTTTAACTCAACCAATTTAGATTGCAGGCAGTGGTGTCGTATAGCAAAAGCTTCGGGAGCAAAGGGAATTATAATTACGGCAAAACACCATGATGGATTTTGTTTGTGGCCAAGTAAGTATTCTACCCATACGGTTCGTGAAAGTAAATGGCGGAATGGGAAGGGAGATGTTCTGAAAGAACTTTCGCAGGCATGTAAAGAATACGGGTTGAAGTTTGGTGTATATATTTCGCCGTGGGATCGAAACCATCCCAAATATGGAACACCTCTGTACAATGATGTTTTTGTGAATATGATGAAAGAAATTTTTACCAGCTATGGACCTATTTGGGAATTGTGGTGGGACGGGGCGAATGGCGAAGGGCCAAATGGCAGGAAGCAGGTTTATGACTGGCATCGATTTGAAACCACGGTACGAAAACTTTCGCCCGGTACGGTAATTTTTAGCGATATCGGACCCGATATACGATGGTGTGGAAATGAGACCGGATTTGCAGGGGTAACCAATTGGAATTTTTTGGATACTGCCGGATTTGCAAGAGGAATAGGTGCGCCACCAACTGATACTTTGAACCAAGGTAATTACAATGGTAAAAACTGGATACCTGCTGAATGCGATGTTAGTATTCGGCCAGGGTGGTTTTATCACAAGGAACAGGATGATAAAGTGAAATCACCCGAGCAATTATTCAATATCTATTTGAAATCTGTTGGTCGCGGAGCAAATTTATTGCTAAATGTTCCAGCTGACAGAAGAGGCTTGATCAGCAAAAATGATTCGGCTGCATTGATTGGTTTTAAAATGCTGCGTGATTTGAATTTCAAAACAAATTTACTTAGCACTTCCAAATTCAAACTGAGTTTTGGCAATATGGAAGGTTCATCCTTTAAGGAAAAATCAAACAGCTTACGAATAACAAAGTTTTTTGACAATCCTGTTTCATTCAGGTTTACAAAACCTGTCGAACTGAATTGTATTGTACTTGGGGAGAATGCCCAACTTGGGCAACATATCCGAAAATTCCAAATTCAAATCGTGGATGAAAAGAATAAAGATCAATTTATTGAGGGTACCTCTATTGGGCAAAAACGAATAATTATTTTTCCCAGGACTAAAACTTCTTCAATTGTTTTCAGATTTCTGGAATCAACGTCCAGTATAGAGCTTAGCCATATGAAGTTTTATCTTATTGATGAGAAATTTGTAGAATCTACTCATTAGCATGCTGTTACTGTCGGGGCGGCTTAAGATTAGCCCAATACTTGCATAAACTACTGTGAAAAGCAGATACTATGAAGTTGTGGATACTGGTACTGGCATTTGGATTTTCATCCTGCATTTTTGTTTGGGATAACAAGGAGAAAAAAATGAAAGATTCAACCCAGCTTGAATCAACTGACACCTCTCACGCAAAATTTGACTCCGTAAAAAAAGATTCAGTGGTACTTGTGGTAGATACGGTTAAACAGGATTCTGCTTTAGTGCCGGCCGGCCAAATTCACACAAAAAATGTAAATCCCCAACAAGTAGTTGACTTCGCAAAAACCTTGATCGGAGTTCCGTATAAATATGCTTCAACCGATCCAAAAGTTGGCTTTGATTGTTCCGGTTTTATTACCTATGTTTTTAGTCATTTCAATATAATTGTTCCACGGTCTTCAATAGATTTTACAAACGTCGGTACAGAAATATCTTCAAGCGAAGCCAAGCCAGGAGATCTGATTCTTTTTACGGGCACAGATAGTACCGAAAAATTTGTTGGTCACATGGGATTGGTAGTAACAAACCAGAATAACCAGTTAGAATTTATTCATTCCACTTCGGGGAAGAAATACGGTGTTACTATTACACCGTTTAGTTATTACTATCACAGCCGATATATGAAAACAATAAGAATTTTCCCTCAAAACAATTAAAGAATTTAAATTTAGGCATGCGCCTTTTGCTTAGTCTTCTTATTTCATTATCTGCTTGTTGCACCTATGGTCAAATGCTATCAGATACCTCGACCATAAAAAAAGTTGTTGACTCAATTAACCGTGAAGTGGACAGGGCAGTGGCTCACAAGAACATTTCCTACATGCAACAACATTATTCAGATGATTTTAAGTTCACGCATGGTACCGGCATGATCGATAACAAAGAATCATGGATTGGTAAGGCGCAAGCGCCAAAACTGCAATACCTGTCACGGGAACAGGACTCTACTAATGTTGAACTTCATAACGATATTGCAATTGTGACAGGTGTTTTAAAAGTTGTTTTACCACCCGGTGGCAGCAGGTATGGATATGGCATTCGCTACCAACGTATTTATCGCTTGACGAAAAATGTTTGGCAGATGATCTCACACAGAACATTTGCGGAGTGGGATATCAAGCAATAGTTTTATTGACCTTTAAAGTGAGGCTTTCTTTTTTCTAAAAAAGCTGCAGTCCCTTCTTTCATATCAGTTGTGCTAAAGCATTCTCCAAAACCTGTTAGCTCCACCTCATAACCATTTGTGTGGCTAAAAACAGCATTGGCAGCTTTAATACATTTTTCAATAGCCAAAGGAGCTTTAGCAATGATTTGTTCAAGGATCATTTTAGCTTTGGGCAGAAGATCATCCTGCGGTACTACATGATTCACCAATCCATAATCCAGCGCAATGCTGGCATCGATTATATTTCCAGTCAGTAGCAATTCCAGCGCTCTTCCTTTTCCAATCAATTGTACCAAACGTTGCGTTCCGCCGTAACCAGGAATCAACCCCAGATTGACTTCGGGCTGACCGAATTTTGCATTATCGCTTGCTATTCTGAAATGGCATGCCATTGCCAGCTCGCATCCGCCACCCAGGGCAAAGCCGTTTACTGCAGCTACAATTGGCTTTGTGCAATTTTCAATTCTAAAAAAAATATCCTGACCTTTTTTTGCTAAAGCTTTTCCTTCATCAATAGTCAATCCAACAAACTCGCTTATGTCGGCACCAGCAACAAACGCTTTTTGACCCGCTCCCGTAATTATTACCGCCTTAACCTGTGAATTGCTTTCTATTTCATTTACCAAAGTATCTAAATCAGACATTACACTCGTATTCAGTGCATTCATCTTGTCGGCACGATTAACTGTTACAACCAGTAAACCATTTTCAAGTGAAGTAAGCAGGGTTTGATACATAATTCAATTTTTCCAAAAATAGAGAAAGAATAAGATCCTGGTTCATTCATAACAGCTCCTTCTTTGCACTTTATCCTGCCAAACACACCATTCAATAGTTTTTGTGTACTATTTACTCATAAGTTATTTTTTATAACAGCACTTTGCGATTTTTTTGTACTGTAAAGTAGATTTTAGACATGCAGCAATAATTCTTATGCAAAACAGTATTTCTCTTTCAACGGAAAAAAAATGGAAGTCAACTGACTGGCTATCGGAATGGAGTGTAGATCATAAAACCTCAGCCATTCGATTTTCGGTAGGGCAACGCAATTTTTTAGCACACCCATTTCGAAAAATCTGGGGAAAATTTAAAGTGTACGACGGACTGGTTCGAACTAATACAGAAGATTTTTCCGGTGCCAGTATTCACATGATCATAGAAGCTGACAGTATTTCTACAGGCAAACATAGAAGGGATAAGCACTTAAAGTCGGAAGATTTTTTCGATGTTGAGCAGTTTCCTTTTTTGCGTTTTAGAAGTCTTTCATTTGAAAAAGGCAGAGATAATAAATACATACTTGAAGGTGATTTAATCATTCGGGGAATTTGCAAAAGAGTAGTGATCGATGTAAGCTATCACCACGGTGTGGATGGTAAAACCGGGGAAGCAAAGCTTTGTTTTGAATCGGAATTTCAGATAAATCGTCATGATTACGGCTTGCAGTCTAATATGTTTTTTGAAGCTTTCATTGAAAGAGAAATTACCATTCAATTGGATCTTGAGTTTTTGAGGTTAGCTGATACTATTTTTTAGTGGATCAACATCTAAAAGGCAATCAATGTATGCCCTCATCTTAAATTTTATAAAACATGCAAACGCAACTACAAATCGAAAGAAATAAATCCCTGGCAAAAATGTTTTTGCAACTTGTAAGTGAAGGCAATCTTGAGAAGATATATAAGATCATATCTCCAGATTGGAAAATGAATATTGGCCTTGGTAAGGCAGAAATTCCGAAAGGCCACGAAGGAATAAAAAAGCTTTTTGAAACCTTTGGAAAAATTAAACAGCAATGGTTTATAAAGGATGTAATTGCTGAAGGTGATAAAGTTGTTGTAAGGGCAACTAATAATTGCTGGCAGGAAAGTTTCCTGGGGATCCCTAGCTATGGTCAAACGCAAACGTTCAGCGCTACGTTTACACATAGGATTGTAGATGGAAAGATAGATGAAACCTGGCGAAATGCAGATGACCTGGGAAGAGTAATGCAACTTGGCGCAAAGATTCAACCGGCAGACGAGCCACAAGCTACCACCGAAAACATGCCATCCACCAGGTGGAATCGGAGAAAATATATTTTTGATTCTTTTTGGTGGAAACGATCATACTAAATAAAAAATCAAAATTTCCTGTTTGTTTTTACCCAATTGGTAATATAGTTTGCAATTTCAGAGGTTGGGGTGGCAGGCGGAAATAATTTTCCAACACCTTGTTCCTGTAGTATTTTCATGTCTTCTTCTGGTATAATCCCGCCTCCTGTAAGCAATACATCCTGCATTTTTTTTTCCTTCATTAAAGAATTAACTTTTGGAAACACAGTCATGTGAGCACCGGAAAGAATGCTGATCCCAATTGCATCAACGTCTTCTTGCAGAGCAGCATTTACCACCATTTCAGGTGTCTGACGAAGTCCGGTATAAATTACTTCCATGCCGGCATCCCGTAAGGCGGTGGCAATTACCTTAGCGCCTCTATCGTGGCCATCCAGGCCAACTTTTGCAACTAAAACCCTGATGGGCCTATTGAGTTCAATCATAGCACGTCAAAATTAAAGTACTTTGCAACAGCTTATCCCGCTTTATGCAATACCGAAAATTTGGAAACACAGATTTAATGGTTAGTGAAATTGGTTTTGGCGCGTGGGCCATTGGTGGCAACGCTAGGGTCGGTAATACGCCTATAGGGTGGGGAATAGTTGACGACGACACATCAAAGAAGGCTATAAAGGCTGCTTTGGATGAAGGAATTAATTTTTTTGATACAGCGGATTTTTATGGACTGGGACATTCTGAAAAAATCCTTGGTGAGTTGAAGGATCAGAGATCAATTATTGCAACAAAAGTTGGGCATAGGAACATTGATGAAAAAATTGCGATTGATTACTCCAGCGAATATATTATTCAAGCCTGTGAAGAAAGTTTGAAACGATTGAAAAGAGATAGTATAGATTACTATCAGCTTCATTCAGCACGCATACAACATCTGCAAAATGGCGAATGTATTGAAGCGATGGAATTGCTGAAGCAACAAGGGAAAATTCGTTACTGGGGATTGTCATTGAATACTTTTTATCCTGATACAGAAGCAGAGTTTTTGATGGAAAAAAATTTAGGCGATGGATTTCAACTCGTGTTTAATCTTATCAATCAAAAAGCCATTACCGCAATAAAAAATGCTTCCAGCATGCGTTACGGAATCATAGCACGAATGCCGCTGCAGTTTGGATTATTAACCGGAAAGTTTTCGGCAGATACAAAATTTAGAAGTGATGATCATAGAAGTTTTCGGCTAACCCCTGAGATTATCAGAAGTACATTAAAAGTTTTGGAGGATAAGGTGTGGCCTGTGGCAACAAAAGAGCAACTGACAAAAACACAATTGGCGCTGAGCTTCATCCTTAGTTTTAAAGAAATTTCAACCACGATTCCGGGAATCAGAACGCCGGATCATGTTCTTCAAAATACAAGCGGACTAAAATTATTGAAGAAAGAAAATGTTGAATTTCTTCAATTACTTGCCCAGACGGACTGGAACGCAATCATGGCTTTAATGGAGCAACAAGGTTAAAAATTAAAAGCATTTAATGCAGAATCGATCCTGTTAATTGTTTCTTCCTTGCCCAATACTTCTGCAATATTGAAAACGCCGGGTCCAAATTTATCGCCAACTAGCATGATTCGTAATGGCAATTGCAACTCACCTGGTTTTATTGCAGCCTTTTCTGCCAATTGCTTAAATATATTTTCTAAAGTACTGGCATTCCAGTTTGCATTACTTGCCAATGATGCAGAAAAACTTCGAAAGAAATTTCTTTTATCATCATTCCATTTAACCTGCAATGGTGCGGTATTATATTCATTTGGTGCTTTGAAAAAGAAGTGACTGTGCTCCCAAAAATCAGTAAGAAACGTACAACGGTCTTTCACAAGCGTCAACACTTTTTCTAAATAAACATCATCACTTACTTTTAGACCTTTCTCTTCAAAAATCTTTTTTACCTGCCTCTTAAATTGCGAACTGTCAGTTTTTTTAATCCATTCGTGATTGAACCATTTTGCTTTTTCGAAATCAAACTTGGCGCCACTATTATGCACTCTTTCCATGGAAAATTTTTCAACCAGTTCCGATAAAGAAAAAAGTTCCTGTTCAGTTCCATCGTTCCATCCGAGCATGGCAAGCATATTCACAAATGCCTCGGGCAAAAAACCTGTTTCTCTAAATCCTTCTGTTAGTTCCCCGGTTTTAGGGTCATTCCATGTCATGGCAAAAACAGGGAAACCGTATTTTGCGCCATCTCGTTTACTTAATTTTCCGTTGGGACCTAGTATCAAAGGAAGATGAGCCCATTGAGGCATATCGTTCTCTCCAAATAAATATCGCCATAGTAAAATATGGACCGGTGCACTTGGCAACCATTCTTCTCCACGAAAAGCATGACTGATCTTCATTAAATAATCATCAACAACTACGGCTAAATGGTATGTTGGCATTCCATCAGCTTTCAATAATACTTTATCATCAACAACGGAGGTATGAAAACTTACAGTGCCACGAATCATGTCATTAAATGAAACGGTTTCATTTTCCGGCATTTTGATGCGGATAACATGAGGAGTATTATTGCCAAGCAATTGATCAATTTCGTCCTTCGGTAAATTCAGGGAGTTCCGCATTTTCAGTCGTACAGAATGATCGTATTGAGGTGTAGGATTGGATTCAGAACGTAATTGAATTCGCATTTTATCTAATTCGTCCGGAGTATCGAATGCATAGTAGGCATAGCCTTTTTGCACCAGTTCTTCTGCATATTGCCTGTATAAATTTTTTCTTTCACTCTGCCTATAGGGACCATATTTGCCGCCATGGTGAACACTTTCATCGGGTTCCAACCCACACCATTTTAATGTTTCGAATATGTATTCTTCCGCGCCAGAAACAAAACGGCTTTGATCAGTATCTTCTATTCTTAAAATAAAATCCCCGCCATGCTTTTTTGCAAACAGATAATTGTACAACACTGTGCGGACACCACCTAAATGCAAACCGCCAGTGGGACTTGGAGCAAAACGTACGCGTACTTTATTCGACATAGTGGCGCAAAAATAAAATTTATTATGCAGCCATCGCCAGTGCTGCTATCAACTGCTGTTGTGTCACTCACTTGTACTGCACTAACTTTACTGTTCATGCATAAATACTTTATTAAAACTCCATGGATTGCAAAAAAGTTTTTTTCGTCTTATGTGTGGAGTTTATCTCCTGATGATAATACAGTTTATTTAACTTTTGATGACGGTCCACATCCAGTTGTTACTCCATGGGTATTGGATCAACTAAGAAAATATGATGCAAAAGCTACTTTCTTTTGCATTGGGAACAATGTTGAAAAGTACCCGGACATCTTTCGACAGGTTTTAGAAGAAGGTCATAAGATTGGCAATCATACCTATCATCACCTGAACGGTTGGAAGACTGATGATAAAAAATATCTTGACGATGTGTCAAAAGCATCGAGCCTAATTAAAACCAATTTGTTTCGACCGCCTTATGGAAGAATTAAAAATTCGCAGGCGAAAAAAATTCCGGATGCTATACAAGCAAGTGGGGCGAAAATTGTAATGTGGGATGTGTTAAGTGCAGATTTCGATGATTCAATATCTACAAAACAATGTCTAAACAATGTGCTCCAAAACGCATGTTCTGGATCCATTATTGTTTTTCATGACAGCCAGAAAGCATTCACCAATTTAGAACACACATTGCCAAAGACATTAACGTCTTTAATAGAAGGCGGATTTCATTTAAAAAGTATTGATTTATAATCGCTATAAAAATTAGGGCCTGGGTAGACACCCTGGCCCGTTTTTAATCCGTACCCTATGAAAACTGGTTTAAAGGTAAAAACTTTTTCCGAATATAAAATTCAAATTAATTTTCACATGTTTTACCCTAATGAGGTAACTGTATCTCATGTACCTGCCTATTAATTGTGAGACTAGCCAAAAAGTCACAATCACCTTGCCCATAATTAAGAATAGCTGCCCATTGAGAGTTGTCGGGTAATGTTTCTCTTTTCACTCTTACTGTTCCTTTTGAGATCCATGGGCAGGTGAATTTTTTGATTAATGGTTCAATGATTTCCGACTGCCATGCATAGATCAAATCTGCATGTTTTACCTTGCCATGAGCACTTCCTGTTATTCTGAAGATATCATCTTGTGGAATTTGGGGGGTCCCAGTACCTTCAATCTGGGTAATTATTCTCTGGCTTGACCACATTGAATAATCGCCATTTAATTTGGTCAATTTTGCATCAGTAATGTCTATTGTAAATTGGCGTTGATTGATACCTGGTGCAGTCGTATTACTAATTTTATGGGTTCCTTGTACAGAAATACTGTCAAACTTAAAGTCTTCTAATCGAGTAATGGCAACGCTTCCGGGTTCAATTAGTCGGCCAGAATACTCGGTGATAATTTTCCCTGAGCGTTTGTGACCATCGCGTCCTATACAGCCAGTGCCAAAATCAATAACGATTTTCATGGGGAAGCGAGCTGGTGCATTCAAAAGTGTGGTAGTAACATGGGTACAAGAAGGAAGTGAATCAATATTCGTGTCACGGCCATTGGTAGCAATACGTCCAAAAATACCTGTACCACCTATGCCTACTTCAGTATTTACACCCATAACGTTATCAAAAACGTCATTAAATACAACCTCGTTTTCAGTTTCTGACTGTGTTGAGTAATTAGCTGCCTGTTCTTCTTCCGAAGGGGATAACGTTCCGCTCTGTTCTTTCTTACAGGCTATCATAATTAAGGAGCTGAAAAAGGCGGCAGTTATCAATTGGGTAATGCAGGACGATTTTTTCATAACAATTATTACAAGTTAAGGTTTTAACGGTCTTATGAATGGCTTCAGTGTGGCAGGTTTAAAGGTTTCTTAAAATATTTTCATCAGCTTTGTTGATGCAACTCTTGTAACACATGTACTTTATTGATACTCATACTCATATTTATTTGTCTGAATTCGATGAAGACAGGGATACTTTAATGCAAAGAGCAAAAGATGCAAATGTGGAAATTACTATTATGCCTGCTATTGATTCGAGTACCCATGAAAAAATGTTTCAAATCGAATCCTTTTATCCTCATTGCTATTCCATGATAGGATTGCATCCATGTTCCGTGAACCAGGATTTCGGAAAAGAACTGAGTTTGATAAACGACTATCTGGCCCAAAGAAAATTTGTCGCGATAGGGGAAATTGGCCTCGATTTTTATTGGGATAAGACTTTTTCTTTTGAACAATATGAAGCATTTCGCAAACAAATACAGGTTGCATTAGTACACCATTTACCAATTGTAATCCATTCACGCAATGCCATTGATGAATGTATTGATGTAGTAAGCGAATATGAGGGTATCAAAGGTGTTTTTCATTGTTTTTCCGGAAACGAACAACAAGCAAAAAAAATTATACAGCTGAATTTTATGTTGGGAATCGGAGGAGTTGTTACATTCAAAAATTCAGGACTTGATAAAGTGATTGAAAAAATCGGGTTAAGCAATGTTATACTTGAAACAGATGCACCTTATTTGGCTCCAGTGCCACATCGCGGAAAAAGAAATGAACCGGCTTACACGAAACTGGTAGCTGAAAAGCTTTCTACAATTTGCAGTTTGCCCCTCGATAAAATAGCAGAATTAACAACAGAAAATGCAAGAAACTTATTCAAGCTACCATAGCAAACTGTAAATTTGCAGCCCTTTGTAAGGAGACTTGTCCGAGTGGTTGAAGGAGCACGCCTGGAAAGTGTGTATACCTCTAAAGGGTATCGAGGGTTCGAATCCCTCAGTCTCCGCAAAATCTCCCTCGAATCACTGCAACAGCCTGTAAATTGTGATTTCCAGGCTGTTATTTTGAACACTGTCTCAATCTCATTCATTAATTCTTACATCGTAGAGTGCAAATTCCTGTATCTGGGGAAAATTCAAAATCTGGATATCGGATTTCCCTGAAAATTATTTTCGGATAAGGAGTCACAATTTGAACAACTTGTTTCAGTATCCTTGAATGTAGTTTTATTAAACTAAAGTGTATCCAATGAGTAACGCATCATGTTTGCTCTTTTATTGCAAAACGGCAAAATCACAAAAGGCAATTTCCTACCCGTCTTTTTGTATGTCACAATCAATGGTGAAAACATTGAACTAGACAATCAGCTAATGTTCACAGGGATAAATGGTGCGCGGAAACGAATCCTCTAAGTCTTGTGGCAGTACGCTTACTTTAAATGTATAACAAAGTAGCAGTTACATTTTTTTGCTGCGAACGACTTCTAAAAAAAGACGCAAGGAAATTGTGCAAACTGTAATTCCAAATGAGCAAGTTACCTGTTAAGGTTCAGGACTCAGTTAACATTTTCCTTAGAAGTTTCGCTTACAGCAGTCTCGATGTTATTAATGAACAAACTGTCTCGTTTGATTGGCGTAATCTAGCCCTATACGATTAATCTGTTTTATTCACTGTTTGTAAGAAAAATTCCAAGAAATTATTCAATCACTTGCACATTTACTGCATTCATTCCCTTCTTACCCTCTTCCAGATCAAATTCCACGTTATCTCCTTCCTTAATGGTTTGGGACTTTAACCCGGATGAGTGTACAAATGTTTCCTTATTGCTATCAGAATGTTTTATAAAGCCGAACCCTTTTTCTGCATTAAAAAATTTTACAGTGCCTTTTTGCTTAGCCATGATAAATACTTTTGATAAAAAATTAGATTTCGTGAATGTAGCAAATGATCAGTACTATGGTTGAATTATCTTTTAGTCAATCCTTTCGCCCGCTGCGGAGGCGGGTTATATTCTAATCAAACGATGGGCTTAAAAACTTCTTCCGAAAGGTGTCCCGACTTTATTCTCAGCGCTTTATTTGCTTCTTCACAATTAAGAGGAGTTTCATGTGATAACGAGGTAAATAACCTGTGTACGGCGTAGCGGAATCAGGTTAAAGATCCCTCTGACCTCCTCGTTAATAAAAATGGGAGATTCCAATCTCCCATTTTTGTTTTTTGCTAATGCTTAAGCAACATTTATCCTATGTTTCTTCTTTATTTCCTGTTCCACTGAGTAAATGGCTTTGATCGTTTTAATCACCGAATCAGGTGTAACCGAGATGGAATCAATTCCCTGCTCTACCAGGAATTGTGCAAAGTCGGGATGATCTGAAGGGCCCTGACCACAAATACCAACTTTTACATTACACTCTTTTGCTGTTTGTATTAATTGAGACAGCATTCTTTTTACGGCAGGATTTCTTTCATCATATAAATGCGCTACCAATGAAGAATCTCTATCCAAGCCCAGAGTTAATTGGGTCAGGTCATTTGAGCCAATAGAAAAGCCGTCAACATGTTCTGCAAATTCATTTGCCATAATAATGTTCGATGGTATTTCTGCCATTAGATATAATTCAAGTCCCTCTTTGCCAGGAACCAGGTTATATTCAGCCATTACCTCCTTTACTTTCAAAAGTTCTTCCACAGTTCTGCAGAATGGAATCATTACAACCACGTTAGTCAAACCCATTTCTTCCCTGGCTTTTTTAATGGCTTTACATTCCATTCCAAATGCCGCTTTATAATCTTCTGAATAATATCGACTCGCGCCTCTCCATCCAATCATCGGGTTTTCTTCTTCAGGCTCAAAGTATTTGCCACCTAAAAGGTTCCGATATTCATTTGATTTGAAATCGGAAAAACGAACAATCACCTTGTAGGGATAAAAAGCTGAAGCAATTTTTGCAATCCCAAAGGAAAGTTTAGAAACAAAGAAATCTTCTTCATCTTTAAATCCAATGATTTTGTTTCGTATTGTATTGGAAAGATCTTTATCATTCAATGCACGGTGTGCCAACAATGCCAAAGGATGAACACCGATATAATTGTTAATGATAAATTCTTCTCTTGCTAATCCAACGCCTTTATTGGGGATATGGGAGAAGCGGAAGGCGAGGGAAGGAGATGCCACGTTTAACATTAATGCTGTTTCAATAGAAGGCAAATCACTCAGCTTAGTTTCAACAATTTCGTAATCAAGTTTTCCTTCATAAACAATTCCTGCATCGCCTTCAGCACAGGAAATGGTTATTTCATTGCCATCATTTAAAATGGACGTCGCATTTCCACAACCAACAATAGCAGGTACACCCATTTCCCTGGCTACAATAGCTGCATGGCAGGTTCTTCCTCCTTTGTTTGTAACAATTGCAGACGCTTTTTTCATGATTGGTTCCCAATCC
>Ga0207650_10002513_pt1 | contig 12729 bp, 12 predicted proteins | sample KBSS63metaG_FD_184325 | JGI IMG/M metagenome (GOLD analysis project Ga0207650, IMG submission 184325) | Switchgrass rhizosphere microbial communities from Kellogg Biological Station, Michigan, USA - KBS S6-3 metaG (SPAdes) (version 2) | ecosystem: Host-associated > Plants > Roots > Rhizosphere...
GAGAGGAAATCCTTGGCCTTGCCCATCTGCTCGGCCGGGTAGTACTCGAACTCGATGCCCTTGGCGGCCGGGTTCGCCTTCAGCTTCTCCATCATCGGCGTGGTGATGTACCTGGGCAGGTAATGGCCGACCGGAAACGAATCGGCGATCTTGATCTTGGTCGTCGTCTGCGCCTGCGCGCCGGCGCCGAGGGCGACGGTCGCGGCGACGGCCAGCGCGGCCTGGGCGAACTGCTTGAGCATGGTGGTTTGCCTTTCTGAGTGAAGCGGTGGGCGGTCAGGGCGCCATCTTGGTCGGCAGCCAGAGGATGATCGAGGGAAACGCCACCAGCACCGCGAGCAGCAGCAGGTGGCTGAAGACGTGCGGCCAGACGCCGGCGAAGATCTCCTGCAGCGGCCGCTTGGCGTAGCGCGAGACGACGAAGACGTTGAGCCCGACCGGCGGCGTCACCAGGCCGACCTCGGCGACGACGATGACGATCACGCCGAACCAGACCGGATCGAAGCCGAGCGCCTTGATCAGCGGTAGGACGATCGGCACGGTGAGGATCAGGATCGCGATCTGGTCCATCAGGCAGCCGAGGACGATGTAGCCGAACAGGATGAAGGCCAGGATCACCCAGCGCGAGACCTGCAGCGAGCCGACCCACTGCACGATGTTCTGCGTCGACTGGGTCAGGGTGAAGAAGTAGCCGAAGATCTTCGCGCAGACGACGATCATGATGATCATGCAGCTGGCGTGCGCGGCGTGGGTCAGCGCCTTGACGAGCGTCGCCCGGTTGACCTTGCCCTCGCGGATCGCGAGCACGAAGGCGCCGAACGCGCCCAGGCCCGAGGCCTCGGTCGGCGTTGCGATGCCGGTGTAGATCACGCCGGTGACCATCATGAACAGGACGATCATCGGCCCGACGACCTTGAGCGAGCGGAACTTCTCGGCCATCGTGTAGGCGGCGCCGCGCGGCGCCGAGCTCGGGTCGATCGCGACCAGCGCCCAGACCGTCGCCATGATCGTCATCGTCACCAGGATGCCCGGGATCACGCCGCCGATGAGGAGCTGGCCGATGCTGACGTCGGCGATGATCCCGTAGAGCACCAACGCAATGCTCGGCGGGATCAGCATCGCCAGCGTTCCCGAGATCGCGACCACGCCGCCGGCGAGCTTGGGGTCGTAGCCGGCCTTCAGCATCGCCGGCATCGTCGTCGACGACAGCGTCGCGGCCGACGCCGTGCTCGACCCCGAGATCGCGCCGAACCCTGCGCCGGCGAGCGCGGTCGCCATGCCGAGTCCGCCGGGAACGCGGCCCACCCAGGTCGACGCGGCCTTAAACAGGTCGTCGGCGACGCCGCTCAGGATCACGAACTCCGCCATCAGGATGAACATCGGGATCGAGATCAGCTCGTACGAGCCCGCGGTCGAAAGCGGCGTCGTCGTGATGACGCCGGCGAGGACCTCGAGGCCGCCGATCAGGTACAGGCCGATGCTGCCCGAGACGACGAGCGCGAACGCGACCGGCATGCCGCAGGCAAGCAGGACGAACAGCAGCAGCGTGATGCCGGCCGACATCATGGCGCGAGCTCCTCGGTGCCCGAGATCGGCGGCAGCGCTGTCACCTCGCGCCCTGAGACCAGCGTGGCGATGTAGCCGATCGCGTTGATCGACAGGCGCAGCGTCAGCAGGCCGAAGCCGATCGGCAGCATCAGGCTGATCGTCCACGTCGGCAGGGCCAGGCCGCTGGTCGACGTCGCGGCAGTGACGATGTCGTCGAACGTGTGCCTGGCCGAAACGACGGTGCAGAAGGCGAACACCGGCGTCGCCAGCAGGCTGACCAGCGCCTCGAGCACGTAGCGCGTGCGCCGGCTGACGTAGTTGTGAACGATGTCGACGGCGACGTGGGCGTGCGCCTTCAGCGTGTGCGACGCGGCGAAGAAGAACAGGCCCGGCATCAGGTAGCTCGAGATCACCTCGTACGACCATTGCAGCGGCGAATTGAACAGGTAGCGCAGCGCGACATCGCCGACGACCACGAACATCAGCGCGAACAGCATCAGGCAGCCGACCACCATCAGCACGTCGTCGATCCTGTCGACGATGCGCCGGAAGCGGTTGTAGAGCGGGCCGGCCTGCATCGCGGTCATCGTCCTTTCCATTCGGGCTTTCTTTTCTCGCGGAAGGCGCGCGGGCCTTCCTGGGCGTCTTCGCTGCGGTAGACCGACTCGAACAGGTGCGCGCCGGCGCGCAGCGCCGCCGAGCGGCCCATCTCGGTCGACAGGTAGACCATCTCGCGCGCCGCGCGCACGGTGAGCGGCGCATTGGCGGCGATCTTCTCGGCCATCGCGAACGCGCGCGGCAGCAGCTCGGCAGCCGGGACGACGTGGTTGACGAAGCCGATCTCGTGGGCGCGCCGCGCATCGATCGGCTCGCCGGTCAGCAGCAACTCCATCGCCGCGCGCTGCTGCACCATGCCGACCAGTGGCGCCGCCCACGGCATGCCGCGGCCGACGCGCGCCTCGGTGATTCCGAAGGTCGCATGCTCGGCGGCGATGCACAGGTCGCACATCTGCGCGAGCAGCCAGCCGCCGGCGAAAGCGAAGCCGTTGACGGCGGCGATCGTCGGCTTGGTGACGTCGAGGCCCTGGCCGATGATCGGCAGGAAGCCCTTCGGCGGCACCGCCAGCGACATCTCGGCCGCTTCCTTCAGGTCCATCCCTGCGCAAAACGCCTTGGGCCCCGCGCCGGTAAGGATCGCGACGTGCGCCGAGTCGTCGGCCTCGAAGCGCCGGAACGCCGCGAACAGGCCGGCGCGCACGTCGCTGTTGATGGCGTTGAGCTGGGCCGGCCGGTCGATCGTGACGAGCACGACCGCGCCGGTCTGCTCGTAGCGAACCGCCGTCGCGGCGCTCGGTGTCGTGTCGTCGCTCATGATGTCGCTGCGCTCGTCGTCGGCCGGTCAATACGATTTGGGCAGGCCGAGCACCTTCTCGGCGATGAAGCACATCACCAGCTGAGGGCTGATCGGCGCGATGCGCGGGATCATCACCTCGCGCAGGTAGCGCTCGACGTGGTACTCCTTGGCGTAGCCGAAGCCGCCGTGCGTCATCACCGCCTGCTGGCAGGCATTGAAGCCGGCCTCGCCGGCGAGGTACTTGGCGGCGTTGGCGGCGGCGCCGCAGTTCATGCCGTTGTCGTACTGCCAGGCGGCCTGCATGACGACCAGGTTCGCCGCCTCGAGCTCCATCCAGTTCTGCGCGAGCGGATGCTGGATCGCCTGGTTCTGGCCGATCGGCCGGTTGAAGACGACGCGCTCCTTCGCATACGCGACCGCGCGCTCGAGCGCGAGCCGGCCGATGCCGACCGCCTCGGCGGCGATCAGCACGCGCTCCGGGTTCATGCCGTGCAGGATGTACTCGAAGCCGCGCCCTTCCTCGCCGATCAGGTCGTCGGCCGGAATCTCGAAGTCGGCGAAGAAGAGCTCGTTCGAATCGACGCACTTGCGGCCCATCTTCTCGATCTCGCGCACCGAGATGCGCTGGCGGTCGAAGTCGGTATAGAAGAGGCTCAAGCCGTGCGTGGGCTTGGTCACCTCCTCGAGCGGTGTCGTTCGCGCCAGCAGGAGGATGCGGTCCGCGACCTGCGCGGTCGAGATCCAGACCTTCTGGCCGTTGACGACGTAGCGGTCGCCCTTCTTGACCGCGCGCAGCTTGAGCTGGGTCGTGTTGAGGCCGGTGTTCGGCTCGGTCACGCCGAAGCAGCTCTTCACCTCGCCGCGCGCGATCGGCGGCAGCATGCGCCGGCGCTGCTCCTCGCTGCCGAACACCGCGACCGGGTTCAGGCCGAACAGGTTGATGTGCACCGACGATGCGGCCGACATGCCGCCGCCCGACTGCGCGATCGTCTGCATCATGATCGCCGCCTCGGTGATGCCGAGGCCCGAGCCGCCGTACTGCTCGCCGATGCACATGCCGAGCCAGCCGTCGTCGGCCAGAGCGCGGTAGAACTCTTCGGGGAAGCGACCGTCGTGGTCGCGATCGAGCCAGTAGCTGTCGTCGAAGCGCGCGCAGACCTTGGCGATCGCGTCGCGGATGCCTTCCTGCTGCTCGCTGAGGGCGAAGTTCATGCGGATCCTCGATCCAGTGAGGCTGCCGCGCTCGAGGTCAGGACGGCGCCCTGGGCGATCAAGGCGTCGATCTCCTCGCCGCTGTAGCCGGCCTGCGTCAGCACCTCGACGCTGTGCTCGCCCAGGCGAGGCGCGGGGCGCGCCGCCTCGGGCGTGCTTTCGGAATAGGTCATCGGCATCCGCATCGAGCGGACCCGGCCCTCGGTCGGGTGCTCGCTGGTCGTGAAGAAATTCGTCGCGACGAGGTGCGGGTCGTCGAGCACGCTCTTCAGGTCGTGCATCGGCATCATCGGCACGTCGGCCTCCTCGAGCAGCGCCATCCACTCGGCGGTGCTGCGCTGCTCGAAGATCCGCGCCAGCTCGCCGTAGACGAAATCGATGTTGCGCGAGCGATTGGCGAAGGTCGCGAAGCGCGGGTCTTCCTGCGGCAGCGACTCGCGGCCGATGGCGCGCAGGAACCCCTGCCACTGCTTGTCGTTGTAGACCAGCGCGCAGATGTAGCCGTCGCTCGTGCGGTAGGGGCGCCGCTCGTGCGAGAGCTGGCGCGCGTAGCCGCCTTCGTCGAGCGGCGGGTCGTAGCTGAGGCCGCCGAGATGGTCGCCGAGAACGAAGCCGACCATGGTCTCGAACATCGGCACGTCGAGACGCTGGCCGCGGCCGGTGCGCTCGCGTGCGAGCAGCGCGGCGAGGATGCCGCCGACTGCCGTCAGGCCGACGATGCGATCGGCCATCGCGCACGGCACGTAGCGCGGCGGCCCCTTGCTCGCCACCGAGATCAGGTGCGGCAGCGTCGCGCCGCCCTGGATCAGGTCGTCGTAGGCCGGGCGCGCCGCGTACGGGCCGTCCTGGCCGAAGCCGAACAGGCCGGCGTAGACGACGCGCGGGTTGATCGCCGCGACGGTCTCGTAGTCGAGGCCGAGCCGGGCCATCGCGTTCGGGCGAACGTTGTAGATCAGCACGTCGGCATCGGCAAGCAGGCGCCGCACGACGGCAAGGCCGGCCGGCTTCTTGAGGTCGACGGCAACGCTGCGCTTGTTGCGATTGGTGTTGAGGAAGATCGGGCCCATCTCGGGATGACGCGCCGGACCGATCTGGCGCACGAGGTCGCCCAGCGGCGCCTCGACCTTGACGACTTCGGCACCCATGTCGCCGAGCGACTGCGAGGCGAACGGGCCCATCAGCACCGACGTCATGTCGATGACCTTGATACCGTGGAGCGGTCCCATGGCCGGGCTTTGCGAGTCTCTGTGTCGGTCGGCACCAGGACGGTGCGCCGCTTCCGGGAGAGCAGAGTATTCATGGGTGTGGACGACCGGTACACCGGATGAAACCCTGTAGTCCGCGCCGACCGCTCGTTCACGCCGCCTTCCCTCGGAGGTGTTTGGCGATGAGAGACCCTTTCTCGGGTTGACACGGTGGATTCATCGTTCATGAGCAAGTACAGTGAATACATGCTCAAGAACAGCGTGGCCGGCAAGGCGACGCCCCCGGCCACGCCGGTCGCGATGGCCGCCACCGTGCTCGTCCTCTGCTTCGCCTTCAACTTCGTCGGCCGCGGCGTCGGCGACACCTACATGGTGTTCCTGCTGCCCCTCGAAAAGGAGTTCGGCTGGCACCGCTCGCAGATGACCAGCGTCTACTCGGCCCTGATGGTCGTGAGCGGCCTCGCTGCACCGCTCGGCGGCATGGTCTTCGAGCGCTGGGGGCCGCGCGTCCTCTACGCCGGCGGCTTGGCGCTGCTCGGCAGCGGCTACTACCTCGCCTCGAAGGTGACCGCGCTGTGGCAGTTCTACGCCTGCATCAGCCTGCTCGGCGGCCTGGGCGCCGCCGCGGTCGGCATGGTGCCGGCGGCGGCGCTGATCAGCCGCTGGTTCGAGCGCCGGCTCAGCACCGCGATCGGCATCGCCTACGCGGGCTTCGGCTGCGGCTCGCTCCTGATCGTGCCGCTCGCGCAGACGCTGATCGATACCGACGGCTGGCGCCACGCCTACGAGGTGATCGGCGCGTCGCTGCTCGTCGTCCTGCTGCTGTCGCTGGCGGTGCCGTGGCGAACGATCCGCGCCGGCCTGCCCTCGCTCGTCGTGCCGCGCCACCACATCGCTGCCGGCGCCGGACCGGTGCGCGCGGCGCTGCGCGACCGCAACTTCTGGCGCCTCGTCCAGGTGATGTTCTTTACCGCCGTCGGCATGTACCTGATCATCGTCCAGTCGGTCGCGTACCTCGTCGACGTCGGCTATACGCCGCTGCAGGCCGCGACTGCGTTCGGCGCCGCCGGCGCGCTCTCGGTCGTCGGCGTGTCGAGCTCGGGCTGGCTCGCTGATCGCTTCGGCCACCGCCGCGCCGCGACGGTCAGCTTCATCGGCACCTTCCTCGGCATCTCGCTGCTGCTCGCGATGTCGTTCGGTGCAAGCCTCGCGATGCTCGTCGCCTACGTGCTCCTGTTCGGTATCTGCCAGGGCGCGCGCGGCCCGCTCGCCGCCGGCCTCAGCGCGCGCCTGTTCTCGGGCCCGGGCCAGGCGACGATCTACGGCGTCATCTTCGCGTGCATGTCGGTCGGCTCGGGCATCGGCTCGCTGCTCGCCGGCGCACTGCACGATGTCACCGGCGGCTATCGTGCCGGCTTCGTGCTGTCGATGGTCTGCGTGCTGCTCGCCGCGCTGCCGTTCTGGACCACCGACGCGCTGCTCCTCGGCCGTTTCCGTCCGGCAGAATGATCGCCCTCGCCATGCACCGCCCCTTCTTCAAGCGAGGCCGACCGTGAACGTCAAGCAAGCCGCCAACGTTCTCGACCTGATCGAATTCTTCGCCAGCCACAAGCGGCCGGCAGCGCTCGCCGAGATCGCCAAGCACTTCAACTGGCCGCGCTCGTCGACCTTCAACCTGCTCGGCACGCTGGCCGGTCGCGGCTACCTGTACGAGCCGCGGGCGCGCGGCGGCTACTACCCGTCGCCGCTGTGGTCGTCGCTGCTGCAGCAGATCGAGCGCGCCGAGCCGATTCCCGATCAGCTGCGAGCGTTGCTGCGCGCGCTGGTCGAGCGCACCGGCGAGACCGCGGTGCTGGCGGCGACGAGCGGAACTTACGCGATGTTCATCGAGGCGGTCGAGTCGCCGCACGCGGTCCGCTACACCGCGCCGCCCGGCAAGCTGATCCCGCTGCACGTCACCGCGACCGGGCGCGCGCTGCTCTCGCTGCTGTCACCAGCCGATCGCGCCGGCGTCCTGCGCCGCGCCACCTTCGAGCGCTACACGCCGACGACGCTGATGAGCGTCGCCGCGGTCGAGAAGGAAATCCAGCGCTCGCTCCAGCGCGGCTGGTTCGAGGGCGCGGCCGAATTCACGATCGACCTCGGCGGCATCGCCATGCCGCTGCAGGTGCCGCACCGCCAGTTCGCCGTGCTCGTGGCCGGGCCCATGTCGCGCGTCAAGGCGCGCAGCAAGGAGCTCGCCAAGATCATGTCGACCGAGATCGAGAACCACCTCGGCGACCTGATCCCCGAGCTGCGCAGCCCGCGCGCCGCCGCCGGCGCCTGAGGTCGGCCGCCGCTAGCGCGGCGCGAACGGCGACTGATACGGCCGCCCGAACGCGACGCCGGCGACGACCGCGCCGACCGGCTTCAGGTGTATCTTGCCGGTGCGCTTGTTGTTGCGCGTGTCGACGAACTCGACCGCGCCCTCGACGACCTCGAGGATCGAGAGATCGGCCGGCGCGCCGGTCTGCAGCGTGCCGTGTTTGGGCAGGCGGGCAATCACCCGCGCCGGCGCGGTCGTGACCATGGCGACGACCTCGGACAGCGAGAAGCCCATCCCGATCAGCTTGCTCATGACCCAGGGAAGGTACGGCATCCCCGGCGTGTTGCCGGAGAACACGTGGACGTCGGACGAGATCGTGTCGGGCGTGCAGCCTTGCGCGATCGCCGCCTCGGCGATCGTGTAGTCGAAGCTGCCGCCGCCGTGGCCGATGTCGAAGATCACGCCGCGCTTCTTCGCCGCCAGCGCCGCCGGCAGCAGCTTGCCGTCCTGGACGATATTGGTGCCGTCGCCGGCGATGTTGGGCGCGCCCGAGAAGCAGTGCGTCAGGATGTCGCCGGGACGAAGCAGGTCGAGGATCTGCGACATCAGCGCGCGATCGGCGACGCCGCCGATGTGGCACATCACCTTGGCCGGCACGCCCGACATCTCGCACGCCTGGACCGCGCGCCTGAGCGGCTCGGTGCCGTTCCTGGCGATCACGTTCTCGCTCATCCGCACCTTGACGCCGAGCACCAGGTCGGCGTTCTCGGCGACCGTGCGCGCGGCGGCCTCGGGCTGCGCGTACTCGATGTTGTAGAGCTCGGGGACCGGGAAGCCCGCCGGGCCGACCAGGCCGATGTGGACGAACGCGTACTGGCGCGTCCGCGATGCCGGAACGACGAAGCGGCGGAAGCCGGCGAAGTTGTTGGCGCCGGCGTCGCCGGCCGAGACGACCGTCGTCGTGCATTGGTGCTGGACCAGCTCGTCGGCCGGGATGCCGATCGCCGAGCCGTACGGATACGAGTGGCAATGCAGGTCGATCAGGCCCGGCGTGACCAGCTTGCCGCCGACGTCCATGACGCGCGCGCCGCGCTCGGCCGCGATCGTCGGCGCGATGGTCTCGATCTGGCCGTAGCGGATGCCGATGTCGCGCTTGCCGGTGAGGCCCTGGCTCGGGTCGAGCACGTTGGCGTTGCGCACGAGCAGGTCGTACTTGTCGTTCGGCCCCATCGCCGCCTGCAGCGCGCGGGGCAACGCGCCCAGCACGGCGAGCGATGTGCCCGCCTTGAGGAATTGCCTGCGTGCGGTTGCGTCCATCGTGTCCTCGCTTTGCTTGGAACAAAGGCCCCGGGCGGGGGGTGGCGCAGCTTAGCGGCGTCAGGGGCGCCTGTCATTCGGGCAAGACCGCCGACGCGGCGAGCCCGAGGCAGATCACCGCGAGGCCATCAGGCCACTCAGCTCGACCTGCGTCGTCCCCAGCTCCGCCGGGTGATCCGGATCGTCGGCGTCGGTCACGAGGGTGAGGATCACCGTCGTGCCGACCACGCGCGCCTCGATGCCCTCGACCTTGCGCGTCGGCTCGAGCAGCTCGAGCGAGCGCACGACGTCGTCGCTGCCACAGACCCCGATCGCCGCAGCGACGCAGGGACCGTCGTCGTAGCTGTCGTCGCGGTCTTCCGCGACCGCGCTGAAGACCCACGAGCCGTCGGCGAGCGCGGCGCCGTCGGTGAACGCGAACGCGATCCCGCTCGCGGCGCCGAGGTCGGCGCTGCGCACGCTCCATGCGCGCAATGCGCCGGGCCTGCGGCCTGCCACCCATGCCATGACCTCGGCGAGCTCGTAGCGGATCGCCGCGCTCTCGCCAACGCCGACGCCGCGCTGCAGCAGCATCAGCGATTCGCAGCTCACGAAGGCGCCTTCGATGTTGAGCTGGTCGAATCGCTCGAAGATGTCGGCGTAGAGCGGCTTCAGATCGATCGGCCGCACAGGGCCCAGCACATCGCCGCGCGCGTCGAGGCTCGCCAGGGCACCGACGAACCGGTTGGCGCGCGACCCCGAGCCGAGCGCGAGGAGCGATCCGCCGGGGCTCTCGTCGCTTGCGGGTAGGACAAGCAAGGATTCGAAATCGGGCTTGAGCTTTTTTCTCTTCTTGGTCGACGCGGGCAGGTCACCGTCGAGCAAGCGGACGAGCTTCAGCGGCTCTTCTCCGTCGACGCCGAAGACACCGAGATGGCGCTCGTCGTCGGCAATGACGTACAGCTTGTCGCGCACCCGCACCAGCCCGCTCGCGGCGCTCAGGAACGCCAGCCCGCGCGGGTGCGAACCGGCTTCGAGCGCGAGCTTTCTTGCTTCTCGGTAGGGCAGCGTCACGGCGTCGGTGGATTGAACAAGGAGCGAGTCGACGCCATGCGAGTCAGGGCGCCGCGCGCTTGTCGCCCCGATCGTTCCAGCTCGTGATTCCGGAGTCGTTTCGCCGGACCGTTGCGCTGCCCCAGAAGTCGACGGTGGCGACGCCCGACACCGAGGCGGTGAGCTCCTTCGTCGCCCAGACCTTGACGTCGCCGGCGCCGCTCACCGAGAGCGTCGCGAACTTGCTCGCCAGGTTCTCGCCGAGATAGGCGCCGCGGCCGGAGATGCGTACCTGGAGCGTGTCGGCCGAGCCCGCGACTTGCGCGCTACCGATGCCGGCGATGTTGACCTCCAGCTTCTCGGTCTTGATCCTGTCGAGGCGCACCGAGCCGGCGCCGGAGATGCGCACCTGGATCTGCTTGACCGTCATCGGCTCGGCGGCGACGACATCGGCGGCGCCGCTGATCTCGATCCGCTTCAAATCGCGCGCGGTGACCGTGATCATGAGCTGCTTGCTGCGCCAGAACTTCCACGCGCCCGAAGGACGGACGCGAAGCACGCCGTCTTCGACATCGAGCCGGGCGGCACCCTGGGCATCCTCGTCGCCTTCGACGAAGACGCTGTCCTCTCCGCCCTGGACGAGCTTGAAGGTCGCCGAACCCGAGATCACCAGCGTGTCGAACGGCCCAGGTGCGTATCTGCGGCCCTCGACGCCTTGCGCCCGCGCTCCCGACGCCAGCGCGAGCAGGGCGAGGAGGCAGAGCCTCGCGACCAGCGATCCGGCACGCGCGCTCACAGCGAATCGGCCCTCAGCTGCTTCGAGACTTCGCGGCTGGCCGTGACCTTGGAGCCGTCACGAAGGCGCAGGACGAGCTGCGAGCTTTCCTCCGGGGTCATCGATTCGACGAAATCGAGGTTGACGATGCACGAGCGGTTCACCTTGAGAAAGCGCTGGCGATCGAGCCGCTCGTCGAAGCTCGTGATCGGCAGGCGGACGAGATAGGTGCGGCCCCGGGTCGCCACTGCCGTGTACTTGGTGTCGGCGCGGAGGTGCTCGATGTCTTCGACGAGCACCGGAACGATCTTGCCCTGATCGCGCACCAGCAGGCGCGTCAGCGGCGCCGGCTCGACGGAACGCGCGCCTTCGAGCGCCGACAACGTCCGTTCCTCGCGCGCATCGCCGCTCAGCGCATGGCGGATCGCCTCCTCGAAGCGATCGCGGTCGAGCGGCTTGAGCAGGTAGTCGACCGCGTGCAGCTCGAAGGCGGTGATCGCGTGCTGGTCGTAAGCGGTGGTGAGGATGACGGCCGGTTTGGCGATCGCCGGATCGGCGCCGAGGGCGCGCAACACCTCGAGGCCGGTCATCCCGGGCATGTGGATGTCCATCAGGACGAGCGCCGGCGCGAGCTCGCGGATCGCCGCCAGCGCGCTGATACCGTCGGCGCGGCAGCCGACCAGCTCGAGCATCGGCATCTCGTTCACCCACGCACTGAGCGCTTCGCGCGCGAGCGGTTCGTCTTCGGCAATGAGGGTCCGGTGGCGCATGGTGTTGAGTCGTTGATCCGTTCCGACGCGGCTTCGTTCGCTCGGGAGTCAGTGAATGGGAATGAGGATCTCGACGCGGAAGCCGCGGCCCGGCGCCGACTGCACGTCGAGCAGCGCCAAGCCCTCGAAGTCGAGCTCGAAACGGCGCCGCAGCGCGCTCAGCCCGACGCCGCCGACCTTCGCGGCAGCGGACGGCGGCCACTTGCAGCCGGCGCCGTCGTCGCGCACCGTCAGCGCGAGGACGTCGGGGTTGGCACGGCGCTGCGACTCGATCGAGACCGTGCCGCCGGCGATCTGCGGCGCGATCCCGTGGACGATGCTGTTCTCGACCAGCGGCTGAAGCGTCAGCGGCGGAATCGCGTCGCCGAGCGTCGCCGGGTCGATGCGCCAGTCGACCTTCAGGCGCTCGCCGAGACGCAGCGATTCGAGCGCGAGGTAGTCGCGGACGAACTCGAGCTCGTCGTTGAGCGGCACGCGATCGGTCGCCGAGCGCGTCGTGTCGAGCACGTATCGCATCATTCGCGAGAAGCGGAACAGCGCCTGCTCGGCGGCGGCCGGGTCCTTGCGCGTCAGGATCAGCAGCGCGTTGAGCGTGTTGAAGAGAAAGTGCGGATTCAGCTTGCCGCTGATGTTGGCGAGCTCGGCGCGAACCAGCGCCGCTTCCGCGCGCGCGGCGGCGATCGCGACGCGATGCGCGCGCCGCGCATGCAGCGAGCTGCCGAAGCCGAAGACGAGCGCGGCGTACGCGAACACGCCCCACATCGCCCGCCACAGGACGCGCTGCTGGAAGGTCGCGGTGGCGTGGTCGGCGCCGAACAGCGCCCAGGCGACAACGAAGTCGGCGAGCTGCCAGGCGACGACGAAGCCGATCGCGCCGAGCAGATGGAGCACGATCGTCATGACCGAGTCGCTGCGGCGGCGCTGCAGCCAGCGCACCCACGGCAGCGCGAGAGCACCGAGAACGATCGGCGGCCCGAGGTTCAGGGTGGCTTCGTAGATGCCGTCCCAGAAGTGCCAGCTGCCACGGTCCCACTCGGTGCCGGCCATCGCGTAGAGCAGCCAGCAGAGCGCGCACAAGGCGGCGTAGCCACGCCAGAGGCGGGCGTCGCCCTCTCGTCCGTCCGCGGTGCGGAGAGGCTCTGCCGGAGTGCTGGAATCGCTCACACGCCGATCCTAGGGCGCCTGCCGGCGGCCGGGGCCCGGCAGGCGAC
>Ga0207650_10002515_pt1 | contig 12726 bp, 7 predicted proteins | sample KBSS63metaG_FD_184325 | JGI IMG/M metagenome (GOLD analysis project Ga0207650, IMG submission 184325) | Switchgrass rhizosphere microbial communities from Kellogg Biological Station, Michigan, USA - KBS S6-3 metaG (SPAdes) (version 2) | ecosystem: Host-associated > Plants > Roots > Rhizosphere >...
GTTGGGCGCCGGCCTCATGTACTTTCTCGATCCCGACCGCGGGGGGCGCCGCCGGACCCACGCGCGCAACCAGATCATCCACGCCTCTCACGCTGTGGGCGACAACGCGCGCGCCCAGCTCGTGGCGCTGCAGCGCGCCGCGGACGACGTGGACGATCGTGCCCTGGCCGAGCGGATCCGCGCGATTCTCGGCCACGTGGTCACGCACGCGCACGCGGTGGCGCTCGAAGTCTCGAAAGGCGTGGTGACAGTGAGTGGACCGGTGCTGCGCGAGGAGATTCGCCGCACCATCACCGCGCTCAGGCGCGTGCCCGGTGTGCGGCGCGTCGTCAACGCGCTCGAGGCACGCCCTGCTCCGCAGCGGATATCGGCGATGTCCCACGATGCGCGCCTCGCCTGGGCACGAGACCGCATTACGGCCCGCCGTGTCGCCACGGCACTGGCTGGCGCCGCGAGCCTCGCACTGGTGGCCCGGGCCGCCATGAGCGGTCGTTCAGACGAGTTCGAACTGCGCTCCTAGCGGTGGCTGGCGCCCGTGCATGACACGAGAGCGCCGCATACCCGGAGCGCGACGTGGGGCGGGTCCGTGCGACCCGCCCCACGTTTACATCGCACTCGCAGGTTGCCCGTCGTTGGACACCATCGTCCCACCAGCGGACAGGCCGTCTTGAAAAACACCGCCTCTCGCACGCTTGCGGTGGCACAGGCCATGCCCCTGGCTCGAGCGTGATTCGCCAGGACCTGCGCCACGCCTTTCGCGCTATCGCTGCCCGCCCCGCCTTCTCGGTAATGGCGGCCTTGTCGCTGGCGCTCGGCATCGGCGCCAATACCGCCCTTTTCAGCCTCTGGGACCGCGTCGCCCGTGAGCCGCTGCCGGGCGTCGCCGATCCCGCGTCGCTGGTGATGTTGACCGACCCGGCCGTCTCGGGGTCGTGGCACGGCACCTGGTCCACTCGTACGGACGGTCCGCGGGCCTGGGTCACCTTCGCCGAGTTCGAACAGCTGCGCGATCACGCCGGCAGCTTCGCCGGACTGATGGCCACGGAGAGCGCGCTCGAAACCTGGCAGGCTCGCCTCGACGGCGTGCCGGAGCCGGTGACCGGCCGCCTGGTGTCGGGCACGTTCTTCGACGTGCTGGGCGTGAAGCCCGTCGCGGGACGGCTGTTCGGGCGCGAGCACGACGCGGCCCCCCGCACCGAGGCGGTCGTGAGCCATGCGTTCTGGCAGCGGCGTTTGGGCGGCGCTGTCGCCGCCATCGGCCGCACGCTGATCGTACGGGACACGCCGCTGACGATTGTGGGCGTCGCGCCGGCCGGGTTCGCCGGGGAATCGAGTGGACAGCAGCCGGACGTGTGGCTGCCGCTGCGCCTGCAGCCGGCCATGCTGCCCGGGGCCGACTGGCTCTACGAGCAGCCACCCGATCAGGTGATGTGGCTTCAGCTGTTCGGACGGCTGAACCCCGGCGTCACGGCGGCGCGCGCGGAGGCCGAGGCCAATGCGCTGCTTCAGCGCCACCTGCGGGCCTTCTACGCAACGGCGGATCCGGAGCGGCAGCGCACGCTGCTCGATCAGCGCCTGCAGATCCGTGCGGGTGCCCGCGGCGCATCCTCCACGCTCGAGCAGTTTGCGTCGTCGGTGTCGGTGCTTTTCGCGGCGGTGGCCATCTTGCTCGGCATCACGTGCGCCAACCTGGCCAACCTCCTGATGGCGCGCGGGACGTCGCGCCGCGGCGACCTCGCGGTCCGCCTGGCGCTGGGCGCGACGCGTGGTCAACTCCTCCGCCACGTCTTCGTCGAGAGCGCGGTGCTCGCCGTCATCGGCGGCGTGATGGCGATCGCCATCGCCCAGGGGCTCCATGCCGGCCTCGTCCGGCTGCTCCAGGCGTCCGATCCTCGGCTCACGGTGAGCTTCGCCTTGAACGTTCCGGTGCTGCTCTTTTCGAGCGCGGCCACGGCGGCCGCGGCGGTCGTGGCCGGCCTGCTGCCGGCGTGGCAGCTCAGTCGCGTCGACGCGAGCGTGCCGATGGCCGAGGCGCGACGCGGTGCGCTGGGGTCGTCGCGCGACCTGCGTTCGGGCCGGTGGGTGGCGGGGGCGCAGCTGGCGTTGTCACTCCCACTGCTCGTTGCCGCCGGGCTGCTGGTGCAGACCATCCTGAACCTCCAGCAGCCGGACCTGGGGTTTCAGGCAGACGGGTTGCTGCTGGCCCGGTTGAATCTCGGGCGCCTCGCGCAGGACGCGCCCCGCCGCGACCTGGCGCTGCGCGCCATCGTGCGCCGGCTGTCGGCGGCGTCCGGGGTCGAGCGCGTCAGCTTCTCGCAGCTCGGCGTGCTGGGCGATGGGATGTCCACGGCGCCAATCGAGGTGGAGGGGGGACGTTCGCGCGAGGACGGCGGCCGAGACGCGGCGCTGGACCGGGTGGCGCCGGGCTACTTCACCACGCTCGGTATTCCGCTCCTGGCGGGGCGCGACATCGAGCCGCGCGACGACGCGGCCGGGGCACAGGTCTGCGTCGTCAACGCGGCGTTCGTGCAGCGCTACTTCGGCACGCCGGCGGCACTGGGCCACCACGTCACCGTGATCGAGCCGGACGGCGGTCGCATCGCCTACACCATCGTCGGCATCGCCGCCGACGCGCACACGCACGGCCTGCGCCACGCTGTGGATCCGCGTTTTTTCGTACCGGCGGAGCAGCGCCGATCGGCGTCGAACGCGCGCACCCTGCTCGTCCGCACACGCCTCCCACCAATGGCGCTGCGGGCGCGGCTGCTCGAGGCCGTCGCCGCCGTCGACGCCGAGGTCACGGTCACCGACGTGCGGTCCACCGCTGCGCACGTCGCCGGCGTGACCGCCGAAGAGCGGGCGCTGGCGCAGCTCGCGACAGTGTTCGGCGCCGTGGCGGTGACGCTGGCGGCGCTGGGGCTCTACGGCGTGCTTGCCTTCGGCGTCGCCCGGCGCGCGCCGGAGATTGCGGTCCGCGTTGCGCTCGGGGCCGAGTCCCGCCGCGTCGTGCGGATGATCCTCTCCGAGAACCTGGTGCTGATGGCCGCCGCGATCGCCGCGGGGTCCGTGCTCGCGGCGCTCGGCGCGCGACTCTTGCGCGCGCGGCTCTATGGCGTGGCGGCCGACGATCCGTTCACGCTCGCCGGCGCCGCGGGCGTGCTGCTGGCGGTCGCGACCATCGCCGTCTACGTGCCCGCGCGTCGCGCCTCACGCGTAGAGCCGATGGTGGCACTGCGGCGGGTGTAAAGACCCACACCGACGTACAGCACAAGGGCCGGGATTTCTCCCGGCCCTTGCTGGTCGGGCCGGCTGAAGCCGGCCCCTACTTCCTATCTGTCCTAGAAATTCACCGTGAAGTTCAGGCGGACGAAGCGCGGGTTCGTGATGCTGGTCGGCGAGCCCCAGCCACTCGGACGCGGCGTGTTGTCCGTGGCGTAGATGTAAGTGTTGTTGTAGCCGACCGCGAAGTTGGTATTCGTCAGGTTGTTGATATCGACGCCGATGTCGGTGCGGGTGCGGCCGAACCGGACGATCTTGGCGATGCGCATATCGATCTGCGTCCGCCGGTTGTCCGCGTAGATGCGGTGCTCGTTGTCGCCGAGCGGGATGTTCGTAGTGCCGGTCGCCGTGGCACCGGGCGGCAGATGGCCCAGCGCCGCCGCGATCACCGAGTTCGGCACCTGCCAGGTGGCGGCGGTGTCCGCCGTCGCGCCGAGCAGCACCGGCGGCCGCGAGCGCAGCACCGCGCTGAGCAGCACGTCGATCTTCGGGATCGTGTACGACGTCGATCCGCCGAGCGAGAGCTGCCACGGCTCGACGTTGTGGCAGCCACGGGGATTGGGGCCGGCCTCGGCGCCAGTGTTGGCGTTGACGTTGTTGTACTTGGTGATGGTGTCGCAGGTGTCGACCAGGCCACGGCCGGTGCCGCCGCCGAACTGGATGGTGAGCCCCTGCTTCATGCGTGCGTTCACCGTGAACTCGACGCCGTCCCACGTGCTCTGGCGCTCGTCGCCGTAGTACGACTCCGGACGCAGGATCGTCTGCGGCTGCACGGCGTTGGCCGCCGCAGTCGGCACGTACACGAGCACCGGGTAGCCGCCGCCGTCCGCCAGACGCGGGTCCGTCGGCGCCGTCAGCGTGTAGCTCTCGTACGACGTCGCCGGATTGCGGTTGATGTCGTCGCTGACGAAGAAGCCGTGGAAGCTCCGGTGGGTGTAGCTGAAGTCCGCCGATACGCGCGGGATGACCTGCTGCTGCACGGTCACGGTCATCTGCGTGTCGCCGGGACGCACGCCCCAGCCGCTCAGCACCGCGGGATCCACCAGCGATGCCGTGCCCGCCTGGCCGAAGTTGCGGCTGTTGCCGGTCACCGCGGCGCATTCACCGTTGAGGTCCGGGTTCAGCAGGTTGCAGTCCACCACGAGGTCGCCGTTGCCGCCGGCCGCCACCGAGGCATTCCACTGACGGTTCAAGACGTTGCGCACGATGGTCGCGCCGGGGTTCGTGGACGTGTACGGCGAGTCATTCGCCGCGTACGCCAGGTACTTGCCCCAGTTCGCCTTGAGCGCGGTCTTGCCGTTGCCGAACACGTCGTAGGCCACCCCGAGGCGAGGCGTGAGGTCGTTGTAGGCGTCGACACCCTTGGTCTCGGCGATGGTGATCGGTTGCGGGTTGAGGAACGAGGTCTTCCCGAACGTGCCGTTGCCCTCGACCGGTGCGAAGCTCGACGCCCGGTCCCACCGCAGGGCGCCCTGCAGCGTGAGCCGGTCGTGCGTCCAGGTGTCCTGCACGTAGAGGCCGTTGGTCTTGGTGATGGTGCGGCGGCCCATTTCCGGCAGGTAGTAGCTCACCGCGTTCGGCGTCGCGCCGTTGAAGCGGTAGCCGAGCTGCGTCTGTCCGGCCAGGTCGTCATCCTGCAGATCGAGCATGCGGTACTGGTAGCCGATCTTGGCGTTGTGCGCGCCGGTCACGTACGACATCGAACCGGTGATGTCGTCGGTCTTGCCCGTCGCCGGTCCCCAGCTTTCGACGCCGCGATAACGGTAGTTCGCCACCGGCGCGAACGGGATGCCGGTTGCCGGGTTGATCGCATTCGACTGCTGGGTGACCGGGATCAGGTTGGTGACGCCGTCCGGGGCCGGGTGGCCGAAGATCGGCTGGTAGCGGAACGCCTGCATGCCGGCGTCGAACAGCAGCTTGTTCGAGTGCGTCATCGTCCACGTTCCCTGGTTGACGTAGAACGGGACGTCGAAGTAGCCGCGACCCGCGGTGGAGGTGGCCTCCGGCGACATCTGCGTCGGCGCCTGGTTGTTGCCAAGGCCGATCCAGTTGTCGCCGCGCTTGTGGCAGCCCTCACCCGCCAGCGTCAACGTGGTGCCCTCGCACCGCTTCTGGTACTCGGAGTAGAACCGGGCGCGGCTCTTGCCGAACTGTCCGGTGAGGCGGCCGATGATCATGCTGCGGTCCTGCACCAACCGGGTATTGATGTCGTTGTCGGGCGCCCAGTCCCAATGCGCCGGATCGCCCGCGTAGCGGTTGGCCACGATGCCGTCCTGCGAGGTCTGCGTGTCGAGCTTGCGGTAGCTGCCGTAGAACCACACCCGATCCTTCAGGATCGGACCGCCGACGGAGCCATTCCAGTCGTAGGCGCTGAGGATACCGGCCGCTTGTCGCAAGTTCGGGTTGAGCGCCTTGAGCTCGCTGGTCAGATTGTCGCCGCTCGACCACTCGCCGGCGGTGCTGAGGAACGCGCTGCCGGAAAAGTTGTTGCCGCCCGACTTCGGGACGATGTTCATGATCGGACCGCCGATGTCGCTCTCGCCCAGCCCGCCGCCTACCGTGATGGCGACTTCCTCGACGTTGACGGTGTCGTAGACGACCGACGCGAAGCCGCCGCTGCGCGCCGCGGTCAGCGGGAACCCGTTGATGGCGTAGCGACCTTCGCCGGCGATGGAGCCCGAGTTGATCGTGCTCGAGCGGGCGTTGAATGCGGTCATGGTGGGCGACAGCGCAGCGCCCGTCTCGCCGACGATGATGCCAGGCGTCGCGTTCAGGAGCGCGCCGGCCGCCCGCGTGGCGGGAAGCGCCTGGATGACGTCGTCCTTCATTACCAGCTGCCGCGTGGCGTTCTGGACGTCCACCACCGGCGTCTCACCGGTCACCGTGATCGTCTCCTCGAGGCCGCCGACCCTCATCTCGATCGGGATGGTGAGGGTCTGCGAGCCAGTGAGCTCGATGTTCTCGCGCTTGACCACGTTGAAGCCGGGCAGCGTGAACGTCAGCGAGTAGGTGCCCGGCCGCAGATCCACGATGCGGTACAGGCCCGACGCGTCGGAAACCGCGGAGCGCACCTTTTCGATGAGCGCCGGGCTGGCGGCTTCTACGGTCACACCCGGCAGCACGCCTCCGGAGGCGTCACGTACCGTGCCCGTCAGAGAGGCCTGGGCAAAGACCGTGGCTGGGAGCAGAAGAACGACGGCGAGCGTCAAACACTTCAAAGCGGTTTTCATAAGAGAGGCGTCTTTCCTTCCAAGTGGTCGGCACACGGGTGACAGGCGGCATCATGGCCGCGTCGTCCCCAATACCCCCGCAGGGTTATGCGCGAAGAAGAATACGGGGCGCGAAAATCCCTGTCAAATTCATGTTCGCTAAACTTTCGCCTGACACGGTATGACCCAGGTGCAGGATCGGTATGGAAATGGCGTGCGTGGTCGCGGCGCGGGAGCTTACGCCATCGCGTCGATGAGCTGACGCATGCGCTGTCGTGCCGCTGCGTCAGGGACCGCCCCGAAGGCGGCCCGCGCGTTTTCTTCCATATGCGCCGGGCTGGTCGTCTCGGTGAGCACGCAGGTCACCGCCGGGTTCGCCAGGATGTACTTCAGCGAGAACTGCGACCACGTATGGCAGTCGAACTCCGCCGTCCACGGCGGGAGCGGCGTCGTCTCCAGCCGCCGGAAGTAGGCGCCGTTCATGAACGGGCGGTTGATGATCACCGGCAGCCCGCGATCGGCCGCCCGCGGCAGCAGACGGTTCTCCACCTGCCGCTCGGTGATCGAATAGTTCATCTGCACCACGTCCGGCTTCTCGCGGGTGAAGAAGCGCTCGAGGGCGTCGTGGAGCCGCAGCTCCGACACCGTGACGCCGATGTAGCGCGCCTCGCCCGCCTCCTTCCACGCCCGCAGCGACGGCCAGTGCGTGTCGACATCGGTGAGGCTGAAGATCTGCATGAGGTCGATCGTCTTGCGGCCGTACGAGCGCTGCACCTCGCGGAACTGCGCGATGCCCGCGTCCTTGCCCATGCGATCGATCTTGCCGGTGACGAACAGCCGATCGCGGAGCTCGGGCTCGTTGATCACCTGGCCAAATCGCTGATCGTTGGCGGGGTTGCGCGGCCACGTGTCCACCACCCGACCGCCCTGCGCCACCAGGGTCCGCAGCACCTGCCGGACCGGGTCCTCGCCGTGGGTGGCAATCTCCTCGACCACCTTGCTCGAGCCGAGGCCGATCACCGGAAGGCGCTCGCTGCCCACGAACGGCCGCGACGGCATTGCCTGCGCTCGCGACCCTGGTTGCGCGCGCGCCGGCGTGGCCAGCGCCGCCAACGGAAGAGCGGACACGGCGGTGAGAAAATCGCGGCGGGTGGGTCGGGTCGTCATGGCGCGAATCCTAACGTACGTAGTTGCGGGGTCTTTCGTACGTAGTTGCGGGTCTTTAGACCCGCCCTCCGATGCGCGCACGCTGCGGGCCGTGCGCCGTTTCGACGCGTTAGCTGTCAGAGGAGACAACCATGCGCGTTCGCATCCTGATCACGGCCTTTCTGCTGGGGGCGCCGCTCGCCGCCCCCTCAATCAGCAGTGCCCAGTGGGTGAAACATCCAACCCCGGATCTGCCCCGGACGGCCGCCGGCCAGCCCGACTTGTCCGCCCCCGCGCCGCGCACGGCTCACGGCACGCCGGATCTGTCCGGGGTATGGCAGGCCGAGCCGGCGCCGATTCCCGAGCTCATCAAGATGCTGCCCGGCGGGCAGAACGGCTTGGGCGAGGACATCCCGTCGAAGTACTTCATCAACCTTCTCGCCGACTACCCGCGCGGCCACGAGCCGCTGCAACCGAAGGCGGCCGCCTACTCGGCGCGGCTGGCGGTCGACACCATTCAACACGACAACGTTGGCATCAACTGCCTGCCGAGCGGGTTACCCCTCTTCATGACCACGCCGGCGCCCTTCAAGATCGTGCAGACGGGCGGCCTCGTCGTGGTGCTCTCGGAAAGCGACAACAGCTTCCGGCAGATCTTCACGGACGGCCGCAAGCACCCGGAGGATCCGACCCCTTCGTGGATGGGCTCCTCGATCGGCCATTGGGAAGGCGACACGCTGGTGGTGGAGACGATCGGCTTCAACGGGCGCGGACAGCTCGACGCGATGGGCCATCACTACAGCGGTGCGATGCGCCTCACCGAGCGCTACACCCGGCGCAGCACCGGGCGCCTGGAAGCGCAGTTCACGATCGACGACCCGGAGACATTCACGCAGCCGGTCACGGTGTCGATGGCCATGGTCCTCAAGGCCGACACCGACCTGATCGAATACGTCTGCGCGGAAAACGAGAAAGATCGGCAACGCGTGGTGCTGGCGCACTAGCGCCGCCTGAAGATGGCCCTACCGCGACGCGCTCAGCCGGCGCGCGCGCTCCACGGCGGCGGCCACCTGGCGACCATCGGGGTCCGCCGCGGGATTGACCGGCACGAACAGCGTGGTGGATTCGCGGCGGGCCAGCACGTTGCTCGCGACGAGCGCCCGCATCAGCCACACCGCCGAGGGAACGTCGTCGCACGCCTCACCCCTCCAGCCTGCGTGGCCGGCCTCGAACGACGGCTCGATGAGCGGCGCCTCGCGCTCCATCGTCAGCAGCAGATCGGCAATCGCGTCCTGCCGGGCGCGCGGTGTGTGCCCCACCCAGTAGTGGCAGGTCTTCGCCATCACCGTGACGACGTTCTTGATCTCCTTCTCCAGCCGGAACTGCGGCGCGGCGGGCACGTCGAGCATCGCGCCCTGCCGGCGTGCCGCCACGTTCTCGGTGGTGATCGCGCGCAGCAGCCAGCCCGCCATCGCGTCGCCCGGGCACGACACGCGCACCCAGCCCGGATCGGGGGACACGTACGCGCGCAGACCGGTCACCAGCCGGATGCCGCGGCAGATCTCTTCGGCCGCCTCGTCGTAGCGATCGAAGTCGGCGTCGATGTCAGCCTCGCGCCCGGGTCCGAGCAACGTGCCCTTGTGTGGGGGCCCGCCGGCGAGCGCCAGGTCGCAGAAGCTCCCCCACATCTCGTCCCAGGCAACCCGGCCGTCCGCCGCGAACTTGAGGCCAGCCGACCGCATCGGCACGGGCTGGAGCGTCTCGAATGAATCCTGGTACAGTTCGGGCAGAAGCGTCCTTACCCGGGAGTTCAGCCTGTCGAGCGCCTCGCGGTCCACATCGTCGATCTTAGTCATGCTTGCCATCCTCGTGGCGAGCTCGGCCTCGTCGGCCCAGTGGTTGAAATATCCGACGCCTGGTGTCCCTCGCTCCGCGGACGGCAAACCGAATCTGGGCGCACCCGCGCCACGCACGCCCGACGGCAAGCCGGACCTGTCCGGGCTCTGGCTCACCGGCAATCCGATGTGCCTCGGGCAGCCGCAAGACCCCGTCACGCTGATCTGCGGCTTCGAGCTCCCCATGGGGCGCGACGGGCTCGACATCGGCGCGACACTCAAAGGCGGCCTGCCGTATCAACCCTGGCTGGCCAAGCTCGTGAAGGAGACGATCGCCAACGATCACAAGGACGACCCGCACGTGCGCTGCCTGCCCGACACGTTCCTGCGCGCCTACAGCCTGCCGCACCTGACCAAGTTCGTGCAGACGCCGGGGCTGCTGATCATGCTGAACGAGGTGAACGCCGGCTACCGGCAGGTGTTCCTCGACGGCCGGGCGCTGCCGGTCGATCCGGCGCCGTCGTGGCAGGGCTACTCCTCGGCCACCTGGCGGGGCGACGCGCTGGTCATCACGTCGAAGGGGTTCCGCGATGACCTCTGGATCGACTGGAACGGCAGCCGGCTCACGGAGGCCGCCACGGTCACCGAGACGATCACGCGGCCCGACTTCGGCCATCTCGACATCGTGGTCACGGTAGACGACCCCAAGGCCTACACGAAACCGTGGACGGTGACGCTGCGGCAGCAGTTCGCCCTCGACACCGAGCTCGTGGACGAGATTTGCCTTGAAAATGAGCAGTCGTCGCGGCGCATGAAGTAATCGCCTGCGCTATAGTCCCCCTGCCCTGGCAGCCCTTCCCGGCCGCCGGAAGGAGTGTGACTCATGCGACGACCCACGCCTCGCACGGCGCTCGTGGCTGTCGTGCTCGGCCTGCTTGGCTCGGCCATCATCACCTCGGGGCAGTCTTCCCCAGGACTCACGCCGGGATCGGGATCGAGGCCGTCGACGCGCAACGGCGAGTGGCCGCACTACACCGCCGACCTCCGCGGCACCAAGTACTCGCCGCTCGATCAGATCGATGCCCGCAACTTCAACCAGCTCGAAGTGGCCTGGCGCTTCAAGACCGACAGCCTGGGCACGCGCCCCGAATACAAGCTCGAAGGCACGCCGCTCATGGTCGGCGGCGTGCTCTACACGACCGGCGGCACGCGGCGCTCGGTGGTGGCGCTCGACGCGCAGAGCGGCGAGCTGCTGTGGGTGCACCGCTATCCCGAAGGCGCGCGCGGCGCGGCGGCGCCGCGACAGCTCTCGGGCCGCGGCGTGGCCTACTGGACGGATGGCCGTGGCGACGATCGCGTGCTCTACGTCACGCCGGGCTACCGCCTGATCGCCCTCAACGCCAGGACTGGCGTGCCCGTGCCTGCCTTTGGCAAAGGCGGCGTGGTGGACCTGAAGGCGGGCGTCGTCTACGGCGACGGCAAGCCGATCGATCTCGAGAAGGGCGAGATTGGACTGCACTCCACCCCGACGGTCGTCAAGGACACCATCATCGTGGGCTCCTCGATGAAGGAAGGGATGACGATCGAGACCCACAACAACACCAAGGGTCTGGTGCGCGCCTTCGATGCGCGCACGGGGAAGCTCCAGTGGACGTTCAACACCATCCCGCGGCCCGGCGAGCCGGGCAACGACACCTGGCTCAACGGATCGTGGGCCGTCAACGGCAACGCCGGCGTGTGGACGCAGATCACGGTGGACGAGGAGCTCGGCCTGGTGTACCTGCCGGTCGAATCGCCGTCGTCCGACTACTACGGCGGCAAGCGCCCCGGGAACAATCTGTACGGCGAGAGCCTGGTGTGTGTGGATCTGAAGACCGGCCTGCGCAAGTGGCACTTCCAGCTGGTGCACCACCCGATCTGGGATCACGACATCTCGTCGGCGCCGATTCTGCTCGACGTGACGCTCGAGGGGAAGCCGCGAAAGCTGGTGGCACAGCCGACCAAGCAGTCGTTCCTCTACGTGTTCGACCGCGTCACCGGCGAGCCGATCTGGCCGATCGTCGAAACCCCAGTGCCGCCCGGCGACGTGCCCGGCGAGTGGTACGCGCCCACGCAGCCGATTCCGTCCAAGCCCGCGCCGTACGGGCGGCCGGGGCTGCAGATTCCCGACCAAGTGATCGACTTCACGCCGGAGCTGCGCGCGCAGGCGATGGAGAACCTGAAGCATTACAAGTGGGGCGGCAACTTCCCTTTCAGCGGCACGCTCTACAATCCGCCGATCGTCGGCAACGTGAACGGCCTGCTCGGGGCGATCAATCTCGGCAACGCGAGCGGCGGCACCAACTGGCCCGGCGCCGGCGCCGATCCGGAGACCGGCATCGTCTACGCGCAGGCCAACCTGTCCGCGATCAGCCCCGAGTCGCTGGCGCCGCCGCCGGCGGGGTTCTCGGACATCCCCTACCAGGCCGGCGTGGTCGGGCAGCCGTTCCGCCTCCGCGTCGCCGCGGGCACCGGCACCTATGCCGACGTCCGCCAGCAGGCCGCTGAACCCGCGGCCCCCGCAGCCGCCGGACCCGCGGCGCCGGCATACAACGCGGTGGAGGGGCTGTCGCTGGTGAAGCCGCCCTACGGCGTGATGTCGGCGATAGATCTCCGCAGCGGCACCGTGAAGTGGCAGGTGCCGCACGGCGATACGCCGGACGTCGTGCGCAATCATCCGAAGCTGCGAGGGCTGACCATCCCGAAGACCGGTCAGGGCGGCAGCGTCGGCGTGCTGGTGACCAAGACGCTGGTCATCGCCGGCGACCCGTTGGTCACCACCACACCGCAGCATCCGCGCGGCGCGATGATGCGCGCTTACGACAAGCAGACCGGCGCCGAGGTGGGGGCGGTGTGGATGCCGGCGCCGGTGAGCGGTTCGCCGATGACCTACCGGGTGGGTGGACGGCAGTTCATCGTGATCGCCGTGAGCGGCGGCAACTATTCGGGCGAGTACATCGCCTTCGCGCTGCCGTCGTCGGCCGGCGACACCAGCGGCACCCGGGAATGAGCGTCTCGAGGGCAGGCCTGAAGGCCTGCAATCACGTTCTCGACGCAGGCCTGAAGGCCTGCAACTACGTACGCATGCGTGGCTGCAGGCCGTCGGGCCTGCCGTGGGTCGCGGCCGCGTGGCTCGTCGCCACGGCGCTGAGTCTCGAGGCCGCCGATCCGTCGGTGTGGAATGGCGTCTACACTCCGGAGCAGGCCAGGCGGGGCGA
>Ga0207650_10002519_pt1 | contig 12718 bp, 12 predicted proteins | sample KBSS63metaG_FD_184325 | JGI IMG/M metagenome (GOLD analysis project Ga0207650, IMG submission 184325) | Switchgrass rhizosphere microbial communities from Kellogg Biological Station, Michigan, USA - KBS S6-3 metaG (SPAdes) (version 2) | ecosystem: Host-associated > Plants > Roots > Rhizosphere...
GTGACCCGCCACGCGGTGCGCGAACCGCGTCCGCACGCCCTCGATCACGGGTCGCCCACCGCGTGGCGGGTCACGAGCCCGCCTCGACCGGGTTGGCGAGGGCGCCGACGCCGTCGACCTCGACCTCGACGAGGTCACCCGCCGAAAGCGGGCCTACCCCTTCCGGAGTCCCGGTCAGGATCACGTCGCCCGGCAACAGGGTCATGAACGTCGTGATGTACTCGATCAGCGTGGCGACCCCGAACACCATGTCGCTCGTCTGCCCCGCCTGGCGGATCTCGCCGTTCACGCGGGTCTCCACCCGGACGTCGTTCGGGTCCAGGTCGGTCTCGATCCAAGGCCCGAGCGGGCACGACCCGTCGAACCCCTTCGCGCGGGCCCACTGGTCGTCGGTCTTCTGCAGGTCCCGAAGCGTGACGTCGTTCCCGCAGGTGTAGCCGAGGATGTGCTTGAACGCCTCCTCGGTCCGGACGTTGCGGGCGATACGGCCGATCACGACCGCGAGCTCGCCCTCGTAGTCGACCCGACGGCTGACCGGTAGCAGTCGGATCGGGTCCCGCGGACCGATCACCGCGGTCGAGGGCTTGAGGAACACGAGCGGCTCCTCGGGGACCTCCATCCCGAACTCGGCAGCGTGTGCGGCGTAGTTCTTCCCCACGCAGACGACCTTCGACGGCAGGATCGGCGCGAGCAGCCGCACGTCGTCGAACGGGACCTCCTCGCCGGTCGGCACCGGATCCTCGAAGAACGTGCCCCTCAGCACGCGGATCGTGTCCGACTCGAACTCGGAGGCGCCGGTCGCGATCCGGTCGCCGAAACGGAAGCGGACGAGCCTCACGGCCCGAGGCTACCGCACGCCCCGCTCGGGCCCGCTGAACGGCTCAGCGCAACGCGTTCCGGAACGACGCCGGCGCGGGAGCCTCGAGCTCGATCTCGCTCGCGCCGAGCCATCCGGCGAGCTCCCCCACCGCCCCGGCCACCGAACGCCAGACCTCGGCGGTCGGTGTGGTCCCGGGCGCGGCGTGGACACCCCGCACGAGCAGACGTCCGTTCGCGCGGTCCATCGCGGGATCGACGAGCGCGACGAACCGGTCGCCGTCGAGCACGGGCATCGCGTAGTAGCCGTAGATCCGCTTGTCCTTGGGGACATAGATCTCCATCCGGTACGGGAGGTCGAACAGCAGCTCCGAGCGGGCGCGGTCCGCGATCAGATTGTCGAACGGCGACAGCATCGTGGTGCGCGGCTCCCACCGGCCCCGTTCGATCCGTTCGAGCAGCGCGAGGTCGTCCCGGTGCACGAACCAGATGCCGGGGAGCGCCGCACCGTCGTGATCGACGGTCACGCGTTCGACCCTCCCGGCGCGCTCGAACTCGGCGAGCACGCGCTGGAGCTCGGGGTACCGGTCCCTGGTGAAGTGCGCCTTGATCTGTTTGGCGGTCCCCACCCCCAGGCCGTGGAGCGAGCGGTCCACCGCGCGCCGCGTCACCTCGAGGTCTGAGAGGCGTTCGCGAGGCGCGTCCGGCGACAGGACGCGTTCGGTCAGGTCCCAGAGCTTCTGGATGCCCTCGCGGCCGGCGACCATGATCGCGCCCGACGCCCACAGGAACCCGAGCATCCGGTCCACGTTGCGCTCGTTCGTCCAGCCGCTCGAGCGCCACGATTCCCCCGTCAGGCCGCCGGAGATCCGGCGCGCGAGCACCGGCCCCTCGCGGCGGATCTGCGTCATGACCGAACGCTTGAGCTTGGCGTTGGCCGCCATCCAACTGAGGCGTCGCCGGTCCCACCCCGATCCGTCGTCGCGCAGGTACTGCCGCATGTACCAGGCGTGGATCGGGTGGTCCTCCGCGAGGACGATCGACGCCGCGTGCGCCCAGTACTCGTAGACCGAGCGGTCGCGCCACAGGAGCCGGTCCAGGTGCTTGGGGTCGAACCCGGCGACCCGGCTCCCGAGCACCAGGTGCGGGCTCCGCGCCACGACCGCGATCGGATCGAGCTGCACGCAGCGGATCGAGCGGATCACGCCGAGCACGGCCCGTGGGCTCGAGCGGGGCGGCGTGCCCGACAGGCGCTGCACCGCGACGGCGAGGCGGCGTGCGGTCGACCGGTCGATCGTTCGGGGAGCTCGAGCCACTCGGGTCAGTCGAGCCTCGTGCCGACGCCCCAGGTCACGCCGACGCTGCGCCAGTAGCCGGCGATCATCTCGACGGGCGCGAGGCTCTCGAGCTCCTCGACCGGCGAGGCGCCGAACGAGAGCGTCGCGTCCCCCGTCCAGACGTCCGAGCCCTCCCAGTCGTAGCTCTTCATCGTGACGAGCTCGTCCATCGAGGGTGGCGAACCCTGCTCGATGCTCGGGAAGTAGCGCGAGTGCAGCATCGGGAGCGCGTTCACGAACCCGTTGGTCTCGGCGGGTCCGGTGATCGTGAAGCCGGCGTCGACCACCCGCCGGTCGTGGACGCTGACGCTCGCGCCGAACCGCCCGCCGGGCTCCAGCCGAGGGCCGGCCTTGCCGTGGCGGACCGGACGGGTGATCCAGATCGAGCCGAGCTTCTTGGGATAGCCCTGGTGCCAGCCTCGGACCATCGCGAAGTCCTTGTCGACCCAGATCAGGATGCAGCGCGAGTACGTCTCACCCCGGTATCGGCACCGGACCACGACGAACGCCTCCTTGTACTGGGAGCGCACCGGGTCCAGGACCTCCTCGAACGCGTCCGAGCAGGACTGCCAGTCGGCGAAGATCACGGCGACGGCGTCCGGGTCGTCCTCGGCCGGCTCGACGGGGTCCGGCAGCCAGCGCGCGACCGAACCCGGGCCCGCCCGGTACTCGATCGTCAGCAGGTCGCCGGAGTAGTGCCACGGCGGACCGGGCACCACGGAGGACCTGCCTTCGGGCGAGAGCGGCGGAACGAACCCCTTGAGCTCGGCCACGGGCGAGATACTACCGGTCGGTCCCGAACGACCCGGAGGTGCGTGTGGAGACACGACGGATCCTGCTCGACGGCATCCCGACGACCGTCGAGCGCGACGGCGACGAGTTGGTCGCGCCCGGCGGCGTGCGGATCCCGCTCGGGACCGCCGAGCACCTCCCGCCCACCGTGCCCACCAAGATCGTCTGCGTGCACCTGAACTACGAGAGCCGCGTCAAGGAGTTCCTCGCGCAGATGCCACCGGCGCCCACCTACTTCCACAAGCCCGTCAGCGCGCTCAACGCGCACGGGGGCGAGGTCGTCCGGCCGCCGAGGTGCCGGTACCTGAACTACGAGGGCGAGATCGCGATCGTGATCGGCCGCGAGACGCGGCACGTCGCGCCCGACGACGTCGCCGACCACATCGCCGGGTACACGATCGCCAACGACTACGGCCTGCACGACTTCCGCGACACCGACGCGGGTTCGATGCTGCGCGTGAAGGGCTCGGACACGCTGTGCCCGCTCGGCCCGGGCCTGGTGGACGACTGGGACTTCCGCGGCAAGCGGATCCGAACGCTCGTGAACGGCGACGTCCGTCAGGACGGCTCGACCGACGAGATGATGTGGGACATGCACTACCTGGTCGCCGACATCGCGCGCACGATCACGCTCGTGCCCGGCGACGTGATCCTGTCGGGGACGCCGGCGAACTCCCGCCCGGTCGAACCCGGCGACGTCGTCGAGATCGAGGTCGAGGGGCTCGGCAGCCTCCGCAACCGGATCGTCGAGGGCGAGGTCCCGATCCGCGAGGACGTCGGCGCGCAGCCGAGCGCGTCCGAGGAGGTCGTCTCGACCGCGTTCGGCGGCGACTGGGAATTCCGCGGGATCCGTCCGCCGAACAAGGGCTGATGGATCTCGACGGACCGCTCCACGCGCAGAGCGCCGTGAAGGTGGAACGGCCGCCCACGCTCTGGGAGGCCGACACCGAGACCCAGCCCTTCCTCGCGCTGCTCGGCGAGCTGATCGCGCTCGGGCTCGGGCGAGGCAACGAGCTCGCCGACCTCACGCTGAACGTCGCGAACGTCGTGGTGGAACCGGACGACGAGGACGGTTCGATCCCCGAAGGCGAGTTCGTCGCGATCACCGTTCGTGGCGGCGGTTCGTGGGACGACGACTCCTGGCGACCGGGGAGCGAGCCCGCGGCCGGAACCCTGCGTGAAGTCGGACCCGCAGCCGGAGCGGCCGGGGCGGTCTTCGGGTATTCGCGGAACCTCGGCGACGAGGGCTCGGTCACCGTGTTCCTCCCTCGCCTGCTCGAGCCCAGGTGATGCGGTCGAGCCGATACACGTAGTGGCGCATCCCCTGGCGAACATCCTCGCGGTCCACGTGCATCCCGAGTTTCTGGGCGACCCGGTTCGAGCCCCTGTTCTCGGGCCGGACCAGGGAGATGACGTGGTCGACGTCCAGGTTCTCGAACGCCCAGTCGGTGGCCGCCGCGGCGGCCTCGGGCGCGATGCCCTCGCCCTTGCGGCCGGGCCTGGTGTGCCAGCCGATCTCGACATGCCCGATGTCATCCACGAGCTGGATCGTCGGACCGACCGTCCCCAGGAACGCGCCCGTCGCACCGTCCTCCACGATCCACAGCCCGAAGCCGTCGTCCCGGTACCGCTCGAACGTGCGCTCCATCCATGCCTGCGTCCCATCGCGGTCGAACGGCGCCGGGTACCAGCGCATGTGCTCGGGATCGGAGAACATCGCGTGTAGGTCCTCCAGGTCCTCCTCCCGATACGGCCGGAGCACCAGACGCTGGGTCTCGAGGCGGAAGTCCGCATCCATGTCGCCGAACGATAGCCCGAGCGACTTCGGAGGTTCGTCGACTATCCTCGGCGAGGTCCCCGATCGAGGAGCGCCATGGACATCAAGGGCAAGCGCCTCCGCCTCCTGTTCTCCGACGTGCTGGGCGTCGAACGCGGGAAGTACCTGTTCGGCGATGTCGCGGACGCGGGTCACTCGGCCTTCTGCATCGGGGTGTTCCCGCTCACGACCGACAAGGAGATCCTCGACATCTCGCGCCAGCAGTTCGACGTCGGCCTGCCCGACGTCGAGGCGTTCATCGACCGCGACACCCTCCGCCCCGGCTGGGAGGAGGACACGATCGTCGGCATCGCCGACGTGAAGCGGGAGGGCGAGCCGCTGGAGGTCGACCCGCGGCAGGTGCTCCGCGCGGCCGTCGAACCGTGGCGCGCGATGGGGCTGGAGCCGATGTTCGCGTTCGAGTCCGAGTTCTACCTGCTCGAGCCCGGCGCGGACGGCGCGTGGCAGCCCGTCGACCTGCCCTCGCACCGCGTGTACGGCACGGGCGCCTCGGTCGACCCGAGCGGCACGGTCGACGCGATGGTCGCGGCGGCGCAGCGCTCGGGGTTCCCGATCGAGGGGTGGGCGAGCGAGTTCGACACGGCCGCCTACGAGGTCAACATCCGCTACAAGGAAGTGATCGCGGCAGCCGACGAGTGCTTCCTGTTCCGTCTGTTGGTCAAGGAGATCGCGAGCAAGCAAGGCAAACGCGCGACGTTCCTGGGCCGGCCGTTCAACGATCGCGGCGGCAGCGGGCTGCACCTGAACATCTCGTTCCGGCGAGACGACGGTTCCAACGCCCTGCACGACCCGAACGCGATCGACGGCCTCGCGCCCATGACCAGAGAGTGCGTCGCGGGGATGCTCGCGCATCACGAGGGCATCGCGGCGATCGCCGCCCCGCACGCGAACGCCTACAAGCGTCTCCAGCCCGACATGCTCAACGGCTACTGGGCCAACTGGGGCTTCGACGACCGCACCGTGTGCATCCGTATCCCGCCGGCCCGGGGCGAGGGCACCCGCATCGAGCATCGGATGTCCGACGGCGCCGCGAACCCGTACCTGGTCGCCGCGGCGGTGCTGCACGCGGCGCGGTTCGGAGTCGAGGACCAGATGTCGCCGCCCGAACCCCAGACGCCCGGCGAGCCCCCGAACACCGACCGGCGCGTGCCGCCGACCCTGGAGGCCGCGCTCGCGGCGTTCGAGGCCGACGACGAGCTCTGCGCGGCGCTCGGTCCCTGGCTCGTCGAGACGTTCACCAAGCTCAAGCGCGCTGAGTGGGAGCGCTACGCGAAGACGGTCGGCGACGCGACGACCACCGAGGTCACCCCGTGGGAGCTCGACTACTACCTGCCGTTCTACTGAACCGCCCTCCCGGCGTTGTCCGGAGCGGTCGTTCGGTGCCAAACTACCTGGCGTCGCACCCGAGGAGGCCCCGATGAGCGTTCGGCTGGACGAGATCGACCTGTCGAGCCACGACGCCTTCGTCGAGGAGGTCCCGCTCTGGGCTTTCCGTGAGCTCCGCGAGCGTGACCCCGTCCACTGGCAACCCGAGCCCACGCCCAGCAAGGGCTTCTGGGCGATCACGCGGTTCCGCGACATCGAGGAGATCCTCCGCGACACGAAGACGTTCTCGTCGGCCCACGGGGTGACGCTCGAGGAACAGGACGACGAGGAGGTCGAGGCTCGGGCGTCGATGATCGACATGGATCCGCCGAACCATTCGCGGCTGCGGCGGCTCGTCACGAAGCTCTTCACGCGGAGCGCGGTCGCCCAGTACGAGGGGTTCGTCCGCGAGCAGGCGAGGCTCGTGCTCGACCGCGGTCTGCCCAAGGGCGAGTTCGACTTCGTCGAGGAGATCTCGCGGGAGCTCCCGATCCGCGTCCTCGCCCGGATCATGGGCGTCCCCGACGAGGATCTCCCACTGTGCGTCGAGCTGGGCGATGCGATGATCGCCCAGGCCGATCCCGAGTACTCGCGCGCGGTGATCGACAAGGAGGACACGAGCGAGTACCGCCTGCTCCCCTTCCGCAGCCCGGCGGCGGTTGAGCTCATGGCCTACGGCCACCGGCTCGCCGAGGAGCGACGGGCGGAGCCCAGGGACGACCTTGTCACCAAGCTCACCCAGGCGGAGGTCGACGGCGAGCGGCTGTCGACGCGCGAGTTCGACAACTTCTTCTGCCTGCTGATCGTGGCCGGCAACGAGACCACGCGCCACTCGATCACCCACGGCGTGCGAGCCCTGGTGGAACATCCCGATCAGTGGCGGCGGCTCCGCGAGGACCCCGAGCTCACGCCCACGGCGACCGAGGAGATCCTCCGGTACGGCTCGCCCACGATGCATTTCCGCCGGACGGCGATGCGCGACCTCGAGTTCCGGGGCACCACGATCCGCGAGGGCGACAAGGTCGTCGTCTGGTTCGTGTCTGGCAACTTCGACGAGGAGATCTTCCCCGACGCCGAACGCTTCGACGTCGGCCGTGACCCGAACCCGCACATGGCGTTCGGCAGCGGGGGCCCGCACGTGTGCCTGGGCGCGCACCTGGCCCGCCTGGAGGTCCGGGTGATGTTCGAAGAGCTCGTCCCGCGCCTGTCGGGTCTGGAGATCACCGGTCCGGTCGAGCGGCTCCGCTCGAACTTCATCAACGGCATCAAGCACATGCCCGTGCGGGTCGAGCTCGCGGGCCAGAACGGATAGCGACGCCGGGCTTCGGATCTTTCAGCCCCGACGGTCCTGGCGACGTTCCTTGCGACGCCGGTGACGGCGCAGCACGCCTATCCCGAACCACACGAACGCCCCGAGCACCGCAGAGGCCAAGGTGAGGAGCCAGAGTGGCCAGGTGAAGCTCCAGAAGAGGAAGTCGAGCCGTACGCTCTCGGTGTTCTGGAGCATGAAGATGAGCAGGAGTCCTACTCCGGTGAGCGACGCGATCGCCCCACCGCCGAGCCGGCGTCCTTCTGCCTGCGGGCTCGTGCTCTCGTCGGGACCCTTCAGCACCACGGCTCCTCCCCTCGTGCCGACCACGCACGTCTTGTCCTCGCGCCCATCGTAGCCAACGAGCTACGCGCGCGATCAGTGCAGCGAGATCTCTAGCCAGAGCAGCCCGATGCCGGCGACCACCAGGATCGTCGCGATCGCGAGGGAGCGGGCCCACCCGACGCCTGCTATCCGCGCTTCCCGTACGGCGAAGAAGGCGAGTGACAAGACGCCGGCCGCGACGGCCGCCCGCAGCCCGGCTCGGTCGTCCAGCACGCCGAGCATCGCAAAGACCAGAGGGATCAGCGGGAAGACTACGGCCACGAGCGCCCCCACCTGGTCCTCGGCCGTTTCTCGGAACATGCCGGTGAGCAGCCGCCCTTCCGTCGCGATCCTCGGGACGAGGTGGGCGTAGATGTGCGCGAACCAGAACACCGATGCCGTCCCCACCAGGATCCCGACGGCGTCCTCCGGGTCGGTTCGATCCTCCTCGAGGAGCACGAGGATCGTGAGGTAGACGACCGTGGCGTAGATCGCGCCGGCCGCGAAGTGTTCCCGGCGGACCCGATCGCGATCACTCATCGCGGCCGGACCGTAGCAGCGTCGCGACGGCGCAGGGGCGGGCATCCCTGGACGGCGAGGGTCTGGGGCACCCTCGTCAGGATCCGCGTTCGTCCGATCGGCGCTTACCCGCGTCATCGCCCTCGGCCTCGAGCCGCTCGCGCGCCTCGGCGTTCGCGGTTCGGTCCTTGTCCGACACCTCGGGCCAGGACAGCCCGAGCCCCTGGATCGTGTCGACGAGGATCCGGGCCACGATCGCCTGCATGACGGGCTTGTGGTCGGCCGGGATCACGTACCAGGGTGCCCATGGGGTCGAGGTCGCCGTGACCGCCTCCTCGAACGCCTGCATGTACTCATCCCAGTGGGACCGCTCGGCGACATCGGACGCCTTGAACTTCCACTCCTTGCCGGGCGTGTCCAGCCGAGCCATGAACCTTCGCTTCTGCTCGTCCTTCGAGACGTGGAGGAAGAACTTCACGACCTTCGTCCCGCTGCGGTCGAGGTGGCGCTCGAACCCGTTGATGTCGTCGAAGCGCCCCTTCCAGAAGGCCTTGCCGCGGGGTCCGGGCGGGAGGCGCTGCGCCTCGATCCATTCGGGATGGACCCGCAGCGCTACCACTTCCTCGTAGTGGGAGCGGTTGAAGATCCCGATCCGGCCCCGTTCGGGCAGTGCTCTGGAGATGCGCCAGAGGAAGTCGTGATCGAGCTCCTCGCTCGAGGGCTGCCGGAAGGAGACGACCTGGACGCCCTGCGGGTTCACGCCGGACATCACGTGCTCGATCGTCGAGTCCTTGCCGGCCGCATCCAACGCCTGGAAGACGATCAGGAGCGCGTAGGAATCGCTCGCCCACAGGAGCTCCTGCGCGTCGGAGAGCTCCTTCACCCCTCGCTTCAGGATGTCCTTCGCCACTCCCTTCAGCTTGGCCTCGGAGAGCTGCTCGAACTCCTTCCCACCGGTCCATGCTGGGTCGCGTTCGGCGAGCCTCGCCTGGGTTCCGGGTTCGACCACCAGCTTCTTCAGGATCCGCTCACGTCGACTCATCGGTCCTCCGCTTACCTCCCTAGGCGACCGTGATCGCGTCGGCATCCGCGGGCACCGCGGTCCGAGCGCGACGCCGGATGAAGAACTTGATCACTTCCTCGACCACCACGAGCGAGAGCGCGATGCCGGTGCAGATCCCCCACTGTGCGAGGGTGAGATCGACCACCGAGAAGACGCGCTGCAAGAACCCGATCTCGGTCACGAAGATGATGGCGAGGAGCGCCACACCGTACCGACGCAGCTGCGTGGGACCGGGGATGGCGGCTCGGCTGAAGATCGTGCGGACCTGGTCGCGCGCGAGCAGGCCGGCCGCGAGGTGGAACAGGGACAGCGTGGTCAGGAGCATCGTCGAGGCGACGGCGAGATCGTAGTTGGCCTCGCCGATCTGGTAAGCGATCAGCGTTCCCACCGTCATCACGAAGCCCTGGGTGCACAGGCGGACCCAGTTGGCCGTCGACAGCACCGGCGCCCCGACCGGCCGCGGCGCGCGCTCCATGAGGCCCCCCGTGGGTTCGTCGAAGCCGAGCGCGACGGCGATCGGAATGTCGATGACCATGTTGAGCCACAGGATCTGCAGCGGATCGAGCGGGATCCCACCGGCGACGGCGAAGATGCCGGCGCCGATGAAGATCGCGATGTACGCGACCAACGTCGACATCTGGAACCGCAGGTACTTGAGGAGGTTGTCGTACAGCGCACGGCCGTACTCGACGGCGCCGACGATCGTGGCGAAGTTGTCGTCGGTAAGGATCATCACCGCGGCCTCCTTGGAGACCTCCGTGCCGGTGATGCCCATCGCGACGCCGATGTTCGCGGCCTTGAGCGCCGGGGCGTCGTTCACGCCGTCCCCGGTCATCGCCACGATCTGGCCGCTCTGCTGGAGCAGCCGAACCAGTCGCACCTTGTCCTCGGGGGCGACGCGCGCGATCACGCCGATCTCGGCCAGACCCGTGATCAGCTCGTCGTCGCTCATCGCCGCGAACTCGGCCCCCGTGATGGCGCGGCCCTCGATCCCGAGTTCCCCCCCGATCGCTCCGGCGGTCGTCGCGTGGTCGCCGGTGATCATGCGGACGCGGATCCCGGCGCTCTTGCACTCGGCGATCGCCGCCTTCGCCTCCGGCCTCGGCGGATCGACGATGCCGACCATCGCGAGCAGCGTCAGGTCCTGCACCTGGCTCAGGAGGTCGCCGTGCGGGTCGAACGTCGGGGGGTCGAAGTCTCGCTGGGCGACCACCATGACGCGTTCGCCCGCTGCCGCGATGCGGTCGTTGGCCTCCAGGGCGAGGTGGCGATTGTCGTCGGTGACCTGCTGCAGCGTACCGTCCGGGTCCCGGTACGACCCGCCGCGGGAGATCAACACGTCGGGCGCGCCTTTCACGTAGCACCGCACGACCGGTCGGCCGTCCTGCCCGGTCATCTCGTGGAAGGTCGCCATGAACTTGTACTCGGAGTCGAACGGCACCTCCGCGACCCGGGGATAGGTGGCCCGCGTCTCCTCGATGTCGAGACCGCCCTTGGCCCCGAGCACGATCAGGGCGCCCTCGGTCGGGTCGCCGATCAGGCTGTTCCCGTCGAGCACCGCGTCGGCGCACAGGACCATCGGCAGCAGGTAGGGGTCGAGATCGAAATGCGACCCGCCCACGTGCTTGATCTCACCCTGCGTGCTGTAGCCCTCGCCGGTGACCGTGAAGAGGTTCTGCCCGGGGATCGCCATCTCGCGGGCCGTCATCTTGTTGAGCGTCAGGGTGCCCGTCTTGTCCGAGCAGATCGCCGACGTCGATCCGAGGGTCTCGACCGCCGGCAGCCGCTTCACGATGGCGTTGCGCGCCGCGATCTCCCTCGTGCCGATCGACAACAGTGCCGTGACGACCGCGGGTAGGCCGGTGGGGATCGCGGCAACCGCGAGCGTGACGCCGGTGATGAACAGCGTCTCGAACGACTCGTCCCGCAACAGTCCGAGGACCACGACCAGGACCAACGCGATGCCCGCGATCGACGCGATGATCTTGGACAGGCCGTCGAGTTGCTTCTGCAGCGGTGTCTTCTCGCTCTCGGTGTTCGCCAACATGTTGGCGATGTGCCCGATCTCGGTTTCCATACCGGTCTCGGTGACGACGTACTCGCCGCGGCCCCGCGTCACGGACGTGTTCATGTAGGCGATGCAGATCCGGTCGCCGAGCGGGACATCCTCGCCCGCGACGGGCTCGGTCTGCTTGGCGACGGGCAGGCTCTCTCCCGTCAGGGCCGCCTCCTCGATCTCGAGGGTGGCGGCGACGAGGATCCGGCCGTCGGCGGGAACGCGGTTGCCGGCCTCGACCAGGACGATGTCGCCGGGCACGAGCTCCTCGGCGTCGATCTCGATCGCCTGCCCGTCTCGCCGGACCCTCGCGATCGTCTTCATCATCTTCGACAGCGCCTCGACGCTCTCCTCGGCCTTGGACTCTTGACGGAGCCCGATCACGGCGTTGAAGACCGTGAGACCCGCCAGCAGGACGGTCGTCCCGGGATCGTCCGTGACGATCGCGTTCACGACGGCGGCGCCCAGCAGGATGATCTGCATGAAGTCCTGGTACTGGCGCAGGAACGCGTGGAAGCCGGATTCCTTCTTGCCTGCCGCGAGCTTGTTGGGCCCATGGGTGCGGAGCCGTTCGGCGGCCTCTCCCGCGCTCAGGCCCTGGTCGGGGTCGACCTCGACCTGGTGGGTGACGGCACGAGCGTCCATCCCATACCAAGAGGGACGGGGACGGGTGTTCCGGGCGAGTTCTGTGGTTGCCGCGTCGCTCAATCAGGCCCCTTGGGATCCACTGCCAACCACGCCTGCTCGCTCGGCAGGATCATAACGCGATCCCTTCGACGGGCCGGCTCGCTGCGCAACCGACACGTCGATGCCTCGCTAGGCCCGAGCCCTGGGTCTGACGCTGCCTTCCGACGCATCGACACTCTAGAGTCCTCAGCATGGCACCCGCGGAGAGGGCTTCGTCCGTCGCGACAGGGGCGAGTGCCGTGCTCCTCGCGTTGTGCGCCGGTCAGTTCCTGATGGCGCTCGACAGCTCGGTGATGAACGTCTCGATCGCGACGGTCGCCGACGACCTCGGCACCACGGTGACCGGGATCCAGACGGCGATCGTCCTCTACACGCTGGTGATGGCGATGCTGATGGTCACGGGCGGGAAGATCGGCTCGATGATCGGTCGCAAGCGGGCCTTCATGCTCGGGCTCGTGATCTACTGCTCCGGTTCGCTCACGACGGCGCTCTCGCCCAACCTCGGGGTCCTCATCCTCGGGTGGTCGGTTCTGGAGGGGATCGGGGCGGCGCTGATCATGCCCGCGATCGTCGCCCTGGTCGCGGGGAACTTCCAGCCGACAGGGCGGCCCCG
>Ga0207650_10002523_pt1 | contig 12700 bp, 14 predicted proteins | sample KBSS63metaG_FD_184325 | JGI IMG/M metagenome (GOLD analysis project Ga0207650, IMG submission 184325) | Switchgrass rhizosphere microbial communities from Kellogg Biological Station, Michigan, USA - KBS S6-3 metaG (SPAdes) (version 2) | ecosystem: Host-associated > Plants > Roots > Rhizosphere...
CTCGTACGCAGCCATGTCCGCGACGGTCTGAATCGCACCGGGTTGGACGGCCCGGCCGGATACTTGAGCGAGACCGCACGCCGTGATCGCATCGGCGGTAACGCCCAATCCGCGGGAATACATCAGCGCGAGTTGACGCGCGGGTTCAGGGTCCGACGAGATTGAGTTGACGAGTGATTCGACGACGAGCGGGTACAGGAGAGTCGCGGCGGCCTGATAGTCGCCCTTCTTCAACGCGTCCTGCCACGTCTGTGCGGAGGCGGCACACGGCACCAGACACAGCGTGACGATGGCTGACGCGCGGCGCAGGAACACGACCATCGGGCCACTCACAGTTTTGTCAGCCCCGCTTCAATGCCGTCATGCCGTGGTTTAGACACCCCGGAAAATCAAATGGTCTGAAACGCATCCACTGGAGCAGGTCTTGCTCGTTTCACGGACCATGCCCGCAACTCGCATTCGCTCAGCCGCCATCTGCCTCGTCGTGTGCGTGTTGGCAAGCCCGGTTGACGCCGCGACGCAGAGCATCGAGGCCCCCGTCGTCACTGCGTCAATCGGCAGACCGGTGAACTCCACGAGCGATCTGCCTTCGCTCGGCTTCATCGCCACGACGCTCGTGCGCGATGGCCGGGCTGTTCCTTACATTGCGAAAGTATTCGCCGCCCTCGACGGCGGCGCATTCACCCTGGTCGCCACCGTTCAGCCGGAGAAGGGCCAGGGCGGACGCATCGACCGGATGCTCTCGGAGCTCGCGGTGCGTCCGGGATTCCACGCGGTCCGCGTCAGAGTGGAACTGAAAATCGGCGAGCCGGCCACATCCGAGACCTACACCCTTCCGCCGCTCTTCTACGCCGTCTACGACCCGTCATCCGAATCGAGCGCAAACGTGCGCGCCCTTGTTTACGGACCCGCCTCGACTCCGGCAAAGGAGTTCGACGCGCAGCTCGGCGACGAACCGTTGGCGGCGTGGTTGAGTGGAGTCGTTTCTCCGCGCCGCGGGCCTCGCGACAATCCGCCCGAGTGGTGGTCCGACTACTGCGACAACCGCACAGACGATCCGACCAGTCAGACCTCACCGACGGCCATCTGCTCCGTCGTCGCATTCCAGATGCAGGGAGAGATCGACGAGATCTGGTTTCGGACCGCGGACATCCGCGAGACGGAAGACGGGATCGAATGGGTGCCGCTGGCGCCGGCGAAGTACGAAGGAATGACGTTGAATGACGTGCCGGAATCGCGTCGGCTCTCGGCGCTGCCGGGACTGATCGATCTTCCGCGGGAATCCAGGCCCGCGGGCGACATCTCAATCCTTCCCGACGACATCGTCACGGCCACCGCCCTTCCCGGCGCACCGCTGGACGTCACCGTGACGGTGCGCAACATCGGCCACCAGGATCTCCACAAGGTGCTGGTGGGACTGGCGTGGGGCGTGGATGCGGCGTCGCGCCCCGCCTTGCGGCAAGTCGTTGTCGACGTGCCACAGCAGGGGACCGCCGAGATCAAGCTGCAGCTGGCGTTTCCCAACGGATACGGCTTCCTCATGGCGCACGCGCTGTCGATCAGCGAGCACAGCCCCTTCGGCACGTGGACGCCCGATCCAACCCCGGACGACGACTGCGCGTTTCGAGTGATCAACCCGCAGCGCGCGCCGCAGCGGTACAAGGAGACGCTGCTCGCAGCGTCGGGACCAGGCTGCACGGCCAAGTAATCAATCGGTGATGCGATGACCAATCAACCCACTCTCGTATTCATCGCCGCGCTCGCGCTGGGCGCGTCGATCGGCGAGCGTCCAGCATCGGCGCAGACTGCTGAGCCGACAGCGCCGTCAGCGGACGTTGCCGCCGTGAGCGTGCAGCCGTACGTGACGGTGCGTTTCTACGCAGGACCGGGCATCAACCTGATGCGCGACTGGCGGAAGGGCATCGACGCGCTGGAAGACCTCGCTGGCGCACGCGGGCTGCAGCCGCACGACCAGTGCTGCGTCGGCGTATCGTGGGGCGCGACCGCGCTGGTGCACGTCACAGCGCGGATCGCCGTTGGTGCGGAGATCGAAGCGTTGCGGGACACGCGCCAGTTTGCCGTAACCGACACGCTCGATGCCTTCGGGATTCATCGAGACGCCGAATACGGCTTCCATAACACCACGGAAGTGGAGGCGAAACAGGTGGTCGTGGCGGTGTATCCGCGCACCGCGTCGCACACACACGTGCAGGCCGGCGGCGGAATCGCGTCAGGACACACTACGATGTCAACGCCAGGGTCGACGTCCGGCGCTCGGCTGCACGCGCCGATGGTGTCGTTCTCTGTGGGCACCGAATCGCGCTTCTGGTATGTGGATGCCGGCTGGCGGTTCCTGCGCATGCGAGCGACCGGCCGCACCGCAGACGACTCTGCCATCGGCGAAGCGCGTGACCTGTTTGGAAGCGCGGCGGAGGTGCAGGAGTTCGTGCGCGGGAGAGACACCGACCTGACCGGTGTCTGGGCACGGATCGGTATCGCGCTGCACCTGGGGCGGAGGTAGACGCCGGCGGCCCTCAAGGGCCGCCCTACTTCACTCCGACGCCTTTCATCCCTTCCAGTTTGGCGAGGTCGATTCCTGACACCGCCGACTTCAGCTCGTCGAGCGTGACGCCGTTCCCCTTCGCGCCGACGACAAACCGATCGGCGATGACGATCGCGAACTCGTTGGTGCCGCCGCTCTTCGACAGCTTCTCGTGCACCAGGCGTCCGTCTTTCTTGTACGTCTTCTCCGATCCGTTCTCATCGTCGGAATCTCCTTCGACGCCGGCCCACCCCGCCATCGCGGTCAGTCCGCTGACGCCGCCGGTGTCGGTGATTTCGAGCGTCGCGCGTTTCTCCGCGCCGTCTCCGTAAGTCGCTTCCGCCTTCGACATCATCAGGCCGAGCGCCCCCTCTTTCTCGGAGCTGCTCTTGGTTTTCGGCAGGCCGGCGAAGTGGTCCGGGACGAGCGGCTTCAGTTGGTCTGGGCTCACCGGATCGACGCGCTTGCCGCCGCCGAGCAGCGTGCCGAGGCTCTCGATGGCCGCGGCCGCCTGCGCGTTCGGGTCGCCGCTCTTCGCGGCGGCTTCCATCTTCTTGTTGCTCTCGTCGAGCTTCTTGCCGAGGGCATCGAGCTTGCCGAGCGGACTGTCCTTGTCGACCGTGACGTCCGACGAGCTGTTCGCGCCCATCATCGCGGCGCCAGCCATGCCGGTGCCGACAACCGCGGCGCCGATCATCATGATCACGACCCAAATCACGATCCCGCAGATGATTACCACGACGGTGTAGGGAATCGCTTTGTCTTCCGGCGATTTCTTCAGGACCGGCAGTCCCAGGTAAAGCAGATAGAAGGCGTAGATGCCTCCGAAGATCGAGAGCACGGCGAGCACGGGAATGATCTGGAGCACGCCGGCGAGCCACGCGGGTGTGCACGAGTAGACCGCGACCTTGAGTGACTGGATGGGGTTCTTCTCGCCGTTGAACGTCGGCGCGAGCGCGTCGATGATCAGCGACAACACGAACACACCGACAAGCGCCATGCCGAGCGACAGCACCGCGGCCACCAGCGCGCTCATGAACGGCGCACGGTAGTGGCCGACGAACGGCAGCGACACGCCGATGATCGCGGACCCGATGAACCCCGCGGCCGCGGGAATCGCCGCCAGCGGCGCCGCGTATCCGCCCAGCAGCCCTCCGGTATCCGCCGGCTCCGCGGCAATGACCGGCCATTCCGTCTTCGGCGTCAGGCAGATGTTCTTAGCGCGTTGAATGATATCCATCAAGCTCCTTGACTTAGGCGGCGACAGGATAACCCAATGCGTCGTGCTACGGGTGCTAGGAGTGCGAGGGCTGCCGAAGGGTGCCTAGGGGTGCGAGGTGTGCCTACGGGTCCCGCACACCGTCTTCCGTGACAAGTGCCCTTCGGTGTGCGGGCGAACGGGGGCTGCGGTCGCCAGGACCCGCCAGAGTCGGCCGGACCCGCCACTGCAGGGATGCACTAAAATGCGCCCCATGCCAAGACTCGCCCGCCTCCTCATCGCTCTCCTGGCGCTCGCGACGCCTGCCTTCGCGGACGTGCAGCTTCCCGGGATCATCAGCGACCACATGGTCCTGCAGCGCGGCGCGCCCGTGCGGATCTTCGGCAAGGCCCAGCCCGGCGAAGCGGTCAGCGTGACGTTCCGCGGTCAGAGCGCGCAGACGACGACGGATGCGATTGGCCGGTGGGAAGTGTGGCTCAATCCGCTGACCCCAGGCGCCGCCGCGGACATGACCATCAAGGGCATGAATGTCATCACCGTCGCGGACGTGCTCGTCGGCGACGTGTGGGTCGGGTCCGGGCAGTCGAACATGCAGTGGACCGTCCGCGATTCCGACAGCGCCGACACCGAGATCGCCGCGGCCGGTTACCCGCAGATCCGGCTGTTCTACGTCCCGCGCAAAACAGCGACCGCTCCCGTCGATGACGTGGACGCGAAATGGATCGTCTGCTCGCCGGAGTCCGTGCCGGGCTTCTCGGCGGTCCTCTATTACTTCGGCCGCGAGATGCACAAGGACTCGAAAATGCCGATGGGGCTGATTCACTCGTCGTGGGGCGGGACGCCCATCGCGTCGTGGATCAGCGGTCCGTCGCTCGCCGGCAACGGGCGCCTCCAGCCGTTTCTCACCTACTGGCAGAACGCGATCATCAACTACCCCGCGAACAACGCGCGCTACCAGGAGAACGTCAAGAAGTGGGAGGCGAGCGGATCGCAGGGCGCGCGCCCGGGGGCGCCGCTCGGGCCGGGCCACGCGCACGAACCGACCACGCTCTATAACGCGATGATTGCGCCGCTGATCAAATACACGATCAAGGGTGCGCTCTGGTATCAGGGAGAGACCGAGGCGGGCCGAGCACAGGGAGACGTCTACGGCGAGGCGCTGATGACACTGGCCAACGACTGGCGCCGCGCGTTCGCGCAGGGCGATTTTCCCTTCTACTGGGTCCAGCTCGCCAACTACGGCAACGCCGCCAAGAACGGCCACTGGATGCGCGTACAGGAAGGGCAGGTCAAGGCCACCGCACTCCGCAACACCGGCGTCGTCGTCATCACCGACATCGGGAACCCGACGAACATTCACCCGACGAACAAGCAGGACGTCGGCCGGCGGCTGGCGCTGCTCGCGCAGAACAAAGGGGCGAGCCCGCTGTATCGCCAGTTCACGCGCGAGGGCAGTACGATTCGGATCTGGTTCGACAACGCCGGGACGACGCTGAAGACGCGAGGTGGCGCACCACTCACCGGCTTCCAGATCGCGGGCGCCGACGGCAAGTACGTGCCTGCGACGGCGACGATTGACGGTGCGACCGTTCGAGTATCGAGTCCCGACGTGCCGGAGCCGAAGTCCGTGCGGTATGCCTGGGACTACAACCCGGATGGAAACCTCGTCAACGCGCTTGGTCTTCCGGCGTCTCTGTTCCGCACCGACGAAAACGACGAGCGCTAGCGCGCGAAGAAAGTACGCACGGCTGCCGTGAAGTCGCGGATCAGCGGCGGCAGCCGCTGGATGAACTCGCGAATCTCGGGCATGTGATTCGAGGCGATCCAGACGACGAACGCCATCCCCATCATCCAGATCACCGCGTTCCAGAACGCGTACGGGCCCGGCTGCCCGCTCTGCAACTGCGACGACCAGTGCTGCACCGCGCGCATCGGCGACACGACGACCTGGTAGCCGACGAACAACATGAGTACGCCGCCCCATACCGGAATACCCTCAGGCAATGGCCATCCCAGAATCGCGCCGGTATTGACGAGCGAAACGATCATCGCAGCCATCGCCAGAAACAGGGCGAAGTGCGCCAGCGCGAACACGGGAACCAGCGGCGAGACCCATGGGACCGGGTTGTAGGCGAGCGGCGCAACGCCCGGAGCCCAGCGCTGCCGTCGCCACTGACGCTGCTGCTGACGCCAATGCCGGCGCCATTGCTTCGTCCCTTCGGCGTACTGCAGTTTCGCGCGGTCGATTACTTCCTTGGCGTTGAACGGCGCGCCGCCCGCTGACGCGCGTTCTTCGGACGTCTTCGCCTCAGGAATGAAGAACATCATCACGATATAAACGATGAAGCCCGCGCCCTTGGTGAAGAACGCGCTCAGCGCAAAGATGATCCGAACGATCGAGACATCGACCGAGAGATACGCCGCGATGCCCGTGCAGACGCCCGCGATCATCGCGCCTTCCGGAATCCGGTAGAGACGCTTCGGCGGCGGCGCCGTGCTCGCGGCCTGCTTGGCGCCTGCGGTGCCATCGGCGGCGTTCTCCGCTGACGGCGCGTCGATCGGGCCCATCTCCCTGACGATCTGCTCGATCTCGGAGGCTTCGACCACCGACTTGTGCGGGCTGAGGAACTTTCGGCACTTGTCGGCAATGGCCTGCTCGAGGTCTGCGATGATCTCCTGCCGATCGGGGTTTCCTTCGAGCGCGCGCTCGGCGCCGGCGAGGTATTCCCGGAGCACGTCGTATCCGCGCTCGTCGAGCTGATACGCGTTGCCGTTCAGGTTGATGTTGATGACTTTCTGCATGCTTACCGTCCAAGCTGCGCGATGGTCGCGTTGAGTTGTTTCCAGTAGTCGTTCAAGTCGGCGAGCTGCGACTTCCCTTTTGCGGTGAGCTGGTAGTACTTGCGCGGCGGGCCGGCGTCCGATTCCTGCCACTTGTAGTCGACGAGGCCGTCGCGCCGCATCTTGCTGAGCAGCGGATACAGCGTGCCTTCCTGCGTCGCGAACTCGGTCTCGCTGAGCCGCTCCAGGATGTCGGCGACGTAGACCTCGTGAACCGCGACGATCTTCAGGATCAGGAACTCGAGGAGTCCCTTCCGGATCGCGGTGAACTTGTCGTCAAGTGACATACCGTAAACAGCTACCTTGTTTAGACAAGGTAGCAGAGCGCATAAAGGATGTCAACTACGCCTGGTGTGTTCAGTGTTTGAGGAGCCCGCTATCCGTCAGCCAGTCCTGGAACCGCACGATCCACTGACCGACCGGCCGCTTGTTGCTCGCGCGGAGTCCGAATCCGTGTCCGCCGGTCCCGAAGATGTGCAGTTCCGCCGGCACGCCGGCGCGTTTGAATCGCAGGTAGGCCTCGGCGAGTCCTTCTGAAATATCCTGACGGTCGTCGTACGCCGCGGCGAGAAACGCCGGCGGCGAATCTTTCGTGGGCTGGATGTGACCGGACTGTCCCGGATAAATCAGAGCCTGGAAGTCAGGCCGCGAGCCTTGCCGCTCGATCGGATCGGTCGCCGAGGGATTTCCGCCATCGAACCGTGAGCTGACCATCGACACCAGCTCGCCGCCCGCCGAGAATCCGATCGCTCCCACCCGCGCCGGATCGACGCCCCACTCCGAGGCACGGCTGCGAATCAGCCGCATCGCACGCGTCGTGTCGGCGAACGACTCGACTTCAATCTTGTAGGTGGAGTTTTCCTCGCGCGCGAGCCGATGCTTGAGGACGAAGGCGGCGATACCGTGATCCCGCAGCCACTCCGCGACGTTGTAGCCCTCGTGTGTGATCGCGAGCACGCGATGGCCACCGCCTGGAATGACGAGAATCGCCGCACCAGTTGCCTGTGCGCGCGTCGGCAAGTACGGCGCGATGCTCGGGTTGTGGATCCCCGAGACGCTCAGCTCACCGCTCGCCGATGTCGTAACGTTCTCCTTCATCGGCTTCCCTTCAGAGCCGGGCGCGCCGTTTGGCCAGAGCGGTATTTCGGCCGGTCGGTCCGCTGCGGACGCCAGCAACGCGACCGCGACGAGCGCACTTTTCAGAAATACCATCGACTTACTTTTTCATCCCAGGCGAGGTCCAGTTCACCACGTGATACGTGGCAGGAACGGTTCCGACGTTTCGTATTCCGTGCAGCTCGTTCGACGCGTTGAAGATGATCGAGCCAGGTCCCAGCCGCTTCCATTCACCCAGCGACAGCGTCTCCACCGTGCCCTCGCGGATGATGATCAATTCTTCGTTCGGATGCTGATGCGGCGCGTGCGATGTCTGTCCCGGGTTCAGCGTCGTGATGTGCATCTCGAGCTCGTCGAGTGTCGGCGTCGGCGACCGAACCACCTGCCGCGATTCGCCGACCGCCGTTTTGGTCGCGGTCAAGGTGGTCCAGTCGAACACCTTCGAATGCATTACCGTCGTCTGCGGATGCACGACCGCGCCAAGCGCGAGAATCACGGCGAACGTCAGCGATGCGACGACGGCATCGCGTCGGGTGATCATGATTGCTCTCCCTTGAAGCCCTGAAGCCCTGAAGCCTACTGAGGCTGCACCGGACTCGTTACCCACCCCACTTGCTGATACATCGTCAGAAAATCGTACGCGTTCCACCCTTCGATCAGGAGCCCGTCTTTCGCGCGCACCATCGTCATGCCCCAGAAATCGACCGGCTTTCCCGACGCCGGCCCGCCGAGCGCATCTCCGACGTGCTTCGCCGTGACGTGGCACAGGACGGCTGCAGTGTCGCCCTGCACGATCGACCGCTCGATCTCGACGCGGATGTTGCCAAGCGAGTTCTTGAGCGTGTGAAAGAAGGGCTTGAATTCTGCCGCTCCCTTGAGCGGTCGAGGTGCGAGGCCGTGCACGGTCGCGTCAGGATGGAGCAATCTGTCGATTGCAGACTCATCGAGTCTGTTCCAGACCGTCTCGAACCACTCGCGCGCAAGAGCATCAGGTGTCTGAGCCATGGCTCTCCCTTGTCCCATGATCGGTTCTCTATTTCGCGACGGGCGCGGAAACCGCGCCGGCGAGCTCCGCAACATTGAAGATCTGCGCAACCACCGGGCGCAGCGCTTCCGCCGCCGTGTTGTAGGGTTCGAGCAGCGGCTGGATCGCGGCGCTCACGACCGTTCGGAACGGACGTTCGGCGTTGTCCATCTCCACGAGACGAACGAGCGCATCCGCCACTTCGTTGGTGCCTGGATTATCCGGCTGATCGATCGCTGACTGAAACACGCCGAGGACGCGGTCGGCGAAACCGGGGCTGCCGTAATCCGATAGTCGGTCGCGATCCGCGGGCGTTGCCAATCGATCAAAGATCGGAGTCTTGTAAATGCCTGGTTCGACGATGATCGAATTGATGCCGAACGGCAGCAGCTCGAATCGATACGCGTCGGCGACCGCTTCCAGGGCGAACTTGCTCGCGCAGTAGGCCGCCATCGCCGGCACGACAACGCGCCCGGCGCCCGAACTGATGTGAACGAGGAGTCCGCTGCCCTGCTTTCGCATCGCGGGCAGCACCGCCCGGTTCACGCGCACCACGCCGAACACGTTGACGTCGAACATCTGCTGGAACTGTTCGGCCGTGTAACCTTCGGTGACGCCGATTCCCGCGTAGCCCGCGTTGTTGACGACAACGTCGAGGCGGCCGGCCCGGGTCAATGCCGTGTCCACCGCGCTGCGCACCGAGTCGTCGCTGGTCACGTCGAGCTCGAGGACCTCGAGTTGGAGCTGTTCGGCGCCGGCGATCGCTTCGAGCTCGGCGCGCGCTTTCGCGTTTCGCCCTTCCATCTCGCGCATCGTCGCGAACACGTGGTGCCCGCGACGGGCGAGCCGCAGCGCACCGTCGTGTCCGAACCCGGTACTGGCTCCCGTGATGAGTACCACCTGTGCCATATGGCCTCCTCGCGAAGATTAGTAGGTGAGCGGTGAGTATGGATCCAAAGCGGCCGCCGCACCACCAGGAGAATTCGGTCACAATAGCCGGATGCGAGTCGCGGTCCTTTACGAACATCCGGAGTGGTTCACGCCTCTTTTTGCGGCCCTCGAGCGCCGCGGCCTCGACGTGCTGCGGGTCGACGCGACCTCGCTGCGCTGGGATCCAGCCGAGCGGCCCGACTTCTCGCTGCTGCTCAATCGCATGAGCCCGTCGTCGCACACGCGCGGGCATGGGCATGCGATTCATGCCGCCGCGTCATACATCGATTGGGTCGAGTCGTACGGCGTACCTGTCGTCAACGGGTCGGCGGCGTATCGGCTCGAGCTGTCGAAGTCCGCGCAGGTCGATTTGCTTCGGCGCCTCGAAATCCGTTGTCCGCGCGCACGCGTCATCAATAACGTGGCCGAAGCGCCTGAGGCGGCTCGCGATCTGACGTTTCCCATCGTGATAAAGCCGAACATCGGCGGCAGCGGTGCTGGCATCCAGCGCTTCGATACAGCGGCCGCGTTGGACGACGCGGTGTTGCGAGCCGCGATCGATCTCGGGATTGATTCCACCGCGCTGGTGCAGGAGTTCCTGCCGGCCCGAGGCGGCACCATCACGCGGCTCGAGATCCTCGACGGCGAGCTGCTCTACGCAATTGAGATCACGCCGCCGGCGGGTCACGGATTCAATCTGTGCCCGGCCGACATCTGCCGGGCCGATGGCGCGCCGGAGCCCCCGTCGTTCGAGGCGTGCCCGACTCGTCCGGGGATGGCGATCGCCGCCGCAACGCCGGCACGCGAGGACGTCGAAGCCGGGCTCCGCATCGCCAAAGCGGCGCGACTTCATGTGTGTGGAATCGAATACCTGATCGACGATCGGGACGGCCGCTCGTACGTCTACGACATCAATGCGCTGTCGAACTTCGTCACCGACGCTCCGCGGATCGTCGGCTTCGATCCGTTCGCGCGGTTCGCCGAGTACGTCGGACGCCGGGTGGACGATGCCACGTCGGTATTGATCACGGTCCAGGGATCAATCCCTAATCCCTGAAGCCTTGAAGCCCCGAAGCCCGTCAGTCAGAAGACCGCCACCGTCACACCGACGCCGACCAGAACGGCGTCCGCGCTCCACGCATTGTTGATTTCCCCCGCGGCGGTGCGGAATGTGAATTCCGGGCGGTTGAACATATAGCCGCCAAATCCGGTGATGGCGACTCGCGGCTTGACGGCGTATGAGAGGTTCACGCCGGGGCGTATCGCGACCGAGACGTTTTTCTCATCCGATGCGAGCTCCACCCGATCGCGCATGTTGTCGTGAATGCGCATGCGGTTGAACGACGGTCCGCCGATCACCGAGAGCATGGTCGCCAGGCTTCCATGCATGAAGGTGTAGCTGGGCCCGCCCATCACGGGACGCACGCGAAGCGCCCCGACTTGCTCGGCGAAGCCAAGGAACGCCCCCTCAATGTCCGGCTCGAACCAGTTGAAGCCGGCGGTGAAACCCCATCCACTTCTCGGGATTCGCGTGACCGTGAATCCCACGCCAACGGTTGGACGCACATCATCGTCTGTCGGATGGACCGTCGTGGCAGCGACACCGATGTTGAACTTGCCAGGCCGTTGCGCATGCGCGGGAACGGCACACCAGCACAGGAGCAGGATCGATACGGAGACTTGCACGACGACGGTGAATGGTCGGGACGCGACTAGGTTCATGCCGGCGGATTGTATTCGATACCGAGCACGGCGAACCGTCAACGGCCAGGACGCACGCCTGCTGTCTTCGCCCTGTTTGCGGCCACGGGCTGGTAGATGTCGCTTTCGCGGTGAGTGAACCCCGCATAGCGCGACGTCATCAGCTGCGACGCGCAGGTCAGCCCAACAACGTTCGTCGGCTCGTCCGTTGTGGATGGTACGGAAGGTGCTCTACTCCTGCGGGCCGCCGCGCGCGGCCGATGTTCTCGCACAAAGGAGACTGCAGTGAGTATTTTCGACAAACTGGGTGGCAAAAAGGACGAGAAGCCGAAAGCGGACTTCTCGAACGTCCGGTCCGGTAGCTCGTCCACCGCGGCTCAACCGGCGCCGCCGGCACCGATTCCGAGTCCTGGCTCGAGCGTCGGCACGACGGGAACGGATCAGACGTACACGGTCGTCTCGGGCGACAGCCTGTCAAAGATCGCGAAGCGCTACTACGGTGACGCGAACCAGTGGCACCGCATCCACGAGGCGAATCGCGATCAGATCAAAAACCCCGATCTGATCCATCCGGGTCAGAAGCTTCGTATTCCCGGCGCGTAAGCAAGAAAAGAAGGAAGGATGATGATGCAGTACTCAAAGAGGATTTCGCTGTCGCTCTGCCTCGCGCTTCTCGTGCTGGCTGCCGCCTGCACGGCGAAGAGCGCAAACGATACCGTCGGTACCAGCGGCGCGGCCGTAAAGGTCACCGACGTCACGCTCGGCCGGTCGGTCGGCGCCGACAAGGCGATTGCCGATAAGACCGAGACGTTCGCACCGAACGACGCGGTCTACGTTTCCGTCGCGACGGATGGTTCGTCGCCGAGCGCGACGCTGCGCGCGAAGTGGACGTTCGAGGACGGCCAGATCGTCGACGAATCCACGCGCGCGATCGCGCCGGTCAACCACGAGCGGACGGAGTTTCACATTTCGAAGCCGGATGGCCTGCCCGCCGGGAAGTACAAAGTGCAAGTGTTCCTGAACGATCAGGCAAGCGAGTCGAAGGACTTCGAGGTTAAAGCGCGCTGAAGGCTCAAAACCCGGTCCGCGGGTCCTGGCCGTTGGCAGCCCCACTTCACTCGACGCCCGAAAAGCGCCCTGACGGGGGACGGGCGTCGAGCTGAAGCGGGGCGGCCCCGCCAACGGCCACCCGCCAAGCGGTTTTCTGCAGTTTTCACCCTATTTCACCGTTCCGACCGCCGCTGGACACGACTTCCATCCGCACGCCCTCTAAAGTCGAGAGTGGAGGGCACAGATGAATCGAATCACATGCGCCGCGGTCATGCTG
>Ga0207650_10002526_pt1 | contig 12694 bp, 12 predicted proteins | sample KBSS63metaG_FD_184325 | JGI IMG/M metagenome (GOLD analysis project Ga0207650, IMG submission 184325) | Switchgrass rhizosphere microbial communities from Kellogg Biological Station, Michigan, USA - KBS S6-3 metaG (SPAdes) (version 2) | ecosystem: Host-associated > Plants > Roots > Rhizosphere...
CGATCCAACCAACGACATCTTTGCCGGCGATGATCATGTGGTGCTGGCCATCGGCCGCGATTATGCCGACGTCGCGCCGATCGATGGCGTCATCTACGCCTCCGGCGGCCAGCGCCTCGAAGGTTCCGTCAGCGTGACGCCGGTGGGGTAGGTCGCGGAGCGCACCGAGGCTGCGGCGGGACATCGACCCCACTCACGATGCGCGGCGCGAGCCCACCAGAACGCTGCGCAGATTCTCGCTGCGCGAATTGTGGGCGTGCAGCACGTCGTTGATGTCGCGGTGCAGCTCGGCCGGCGTGCGCTGGTCGCGCGGCTTGAGCTGGGCGCTCAGATACGCGCCTTCTTCGCGACCGAGCGCCACCAGTCCGCTGCCGAAGGGCTGCTGCGCGCGCTGATAGCGCTGCAGGCCGGCGACGATATCGTCGCCCGCCGTCGCGTCGGCAAGGCTCGCTGCATCCAGCGCCGCCTTGGTCACGCCTGCGCCGACATGCGGACGCGCCACGAAAGCGGCATCGCCCAGCAAGGCGACGCGCCCGAACACCGTCTGCGGCGATTCGAGATCGAAGATCGGCTGAAAGAACGGCTGCGGCGTGCGGGCGAAGATCTCGGCGACCTGGGGAGCAACCAGGGCGCGCGCGGTTGCTTTGATAGCGGCGGTGACCTCGGGCCGGATCAACGGCGGCGGGATGGCCGTGCCGTGCCGCCGGCCGGTCGCATCGGTGCAGAGGTCGGCCAGCGTCGTCTCGCGGTCGGTGGGGCGGTACCAGACGATGTTATAGGCGCGGCGGCCGGGCTGGGTCTCGTTGTTGCGGCCGGGCACGGGATAGGCGAGGAACAGCTCGCCTTCCGGCAGACAGAACGTGTAGCGCTCGAAGATCTCCTCCCGGATGGCCGGGGGCACGTCGCTTTCGTCCAGCATGGCCCGCCAGGCGACGTATCCGGCGTAGTTCGGTTCAATCTCCGGCAGGAACTGCTCGCGCACGGTGGAGCGCAGGCCATCGGCGCCGACCAGCATGTCTCCGCTCACGCGTGAACCGTCGGCGAACACGGCGGTGACGCTGTGCGCGTCTTGCTCGATGTGCCGCAGCGCCTTGCCGAGGCGATAGCTGTCGGCCGGAAGCGGGTCGCGCAACGAGCGATAGAGCCGCCCCCACGAGCTCATGGTGCGCGCCGTCTTGGCCTCGAGATAAGTCCTGCCGTTCTTGTCGAGGCAGATGACGGTATCCACCTTGATTCCCATGGACTCGTCGAAGTCGATGCCGACGCGCTGGAGAATTTCAATGAGCTGGGGGTGCGTACTGATGCCGGCGCCCCGGCCGGTCAAATCCTCGGCGTTGCGTTCGAACACCGTCACGTCCCAGCCGGCGTGACGCAGGAGATTTGCGGCCAGCAATCCGCCGAGCGAGCCGCCGATCACCAGGATGCGTCGAGTTGCCATGCGTTCAATTCGCTTGCGGGCTCAGGCCATCGCCCATGAGATGCTGTCGTGACCCGGCTTGTAGGCGCGGTTGCTCTGGGCGGGATTGCGGTTGACCAGCGGCCGGCCGTACAGCGGATGGGTCTGGCTGCGCACCTCATGCTCCACGGTGAACAGCACCTCGCGCGTATCGGGGTCGATGACGTCCTTGAAGCGATATTCGTGCTCGTTGACCTCCATGGTGATGAGGCCGAGCGCCTTCAGGCGTCGATAGGGGCCGGAGAAATTCGCGATATAGATTTGCGCGTGGTGACGGTCATAGGGTTTCTCGGGCTCGTCGGTCTCGCGGAAATACCAGTATTGCTTCTCGCCCACCTGCACCCGCGCCTTGCGGCCGCTGCCGTTCTCGATCACGGATACGAGCGCACCCATGACGTCGCGATAGAAGCCGGCGATGCGGTCCGCCGTGCCGGCACGCACGTCGAACTCGATATAGGGCATCCCCAGCACGATGCGGCCGAAACGGCTCTCGTCGGGTGCATGGACATTGATGCGGTTGCCCCAGGGGCATACGGTCTCGACGCAATCGTTGGTCTCGCGGAAGTCGAACTTTGTTCCCTCCAACGGCTTGCGAACCTGCGTCAGGCGATCGAGCAGCGCGGCGCGATCCGGCACCACCAGTCCGGTGACGCCGCGCAGCACGTCGGGCTGGCCGTTCGGCAGATGGAACTGGCTCATGCCGACATTGATCCACATCAGGCGCGCGCCGGTATTGAGAAATGGATCGCGGGTCAGGCCCAGTCCGGTGACGTAGTAGTGCGTGGCCAAGTGCTGATCGGTGATGCAGACGTTGACGTGCCCGAGATTGACGATGTTGCCGAGGTCCTGGGTCGCGCGATCGTATTGCTTGTCGGCCATTGGGTTTTCTTCCTTCCGGATGCGCAATATTAGGCCAACGCTGTTTGCGTTGTCATGGGCCGCTTGCACCCGCATGACAGGTAGGGCGTTATTGCTGAGGCACGCTGGCTGCCTTGATCACCTTGCCCCAGAGCGTCCGTTGCTCCTCGACGAACCGTCGCGTCTGGGCTTCGTCACCGCCGCCCACCAGCACCTGCAGCTCCCGCAGCCGCGCCAACACCTCCGGTTCCTGCAGCGCCGCGTTGATCGCGGCGTTGAGCTTGCGAATGATCGGCTCCGGCGTCTTCGGCGGCGCGCTGATCGCGTTCCAGGTTTCCGAGACGATATCGGGATAGCCCGCTTCCGCCATGGTCGGGATGTCAGGCAAAGCCTCCAGGCGCTTGTCGGTGGCGACCGCCAGCACGCGCAGCTTACCGCTCTGCTGCAATTCGTGCACGGCGGAGAACTGGATGAAGCTCAGGTCGACATGGCCCGCGACCACATCGGTCAGCACGTTGGACGTATTGCCCTTGTAAGGGATGTGCACGAGCTTTGTGCCGGTCAGGGTCATGAACAACTCGCCGGTGAGATGCGAGGTGGTGCCGATCCCCTGCGATCCGAAGCTGAGCTTGCCCGGATTGGCCTTCGCGACGGCGATGAGCTCTTGCACCGACTTGGCCGGAAAATCCGGCCGCACCACGAGCACGTTGGGAATCCGCGACATCATCGCCACCGGCTCGAAGCCCGCCGGATCGAAGTTGAGCTTCTTGTACAGCCAGCCATTGATCGCGAGCGGCGTCGGAGAAGACGCCAGCAGCGTGTAGCCATCGCCCTCGGACTGGAACACCACTTCGGCTCCGATATTGCCGCCGGCGCCCGGGCGGTTCTCCACGACGAACGGCTGGCCCAGCCGCGCGCGCAGCTGGTCCGCGATGATGCGGGTTGCGGTATCGACGCCGCCGCCGGGAGCGACGTTGACGATGATCCGGACCGGCTTGTTGGGATAGTCCGGGTTTGATTGCGCTGACGCGGGCGCCAGCAGCGCGCCGGCGAGAAGGATCACGAGGAAGCGGTTCATTCATTCCTCCCGATGCGTTAATCCACCTTCAGATCGAGCCTGCGGATGAGCGCGGACCACTTCAGGGTCTCGCGTGCGATATAGGCCTCGTACTCGGCGGGCGTGCTGGCAAAGGGGTCGCCGCCGTCCGCGGCGATGCGTTTCTTCGCCTCTTCCAGCGCCAGCAGGGCGTTTAGCTCGCCGTTGAGGCGATCAATCACGGAACGCGGCGTGGCCGCCGGCGCGAGCAGCCCGAAATGCAACATCGCCTCGAAGCCGGGAAGCCCGGACTCCGCAACCGTCGGCACGTCGGGAAGCAGGCTCGTCCGCGTCGCGCTCGTCACGGCGATCGGACGCAGGTTACCCGACTGTATGTTGCCGAGCGCGGGCGGAACGGTGTTGAAGCCGATGCCGATATGACCTGCGACCAGGTCGTTGGTGAGCGGCGCCGCACCCTTGTAGGGAACGAGCGTGAGTTCGACGCCGGCCATGGTCTTGAATAGTTCGGCCGCGAGATAAGCGCCCGAGCCGCGGTTCGGGGTGCCGACATCGAGCTTGCCCGGACGCTCCTTTGCGAGCGCGATCAGATCCGGGACCGAATGCACCGTCACCGAGGGATGGACGGTGATCACCACCGGCATCGAGGCGATGAGGCCGATCGGCGCGAAATCCTTGGCGGAATATCCGGCCTGGGATCGAGGCTCGGATTGATGGTGATCGAGCCGGCGCCGCCCAGGAGCAGCGTGTAGCCGTCGGGTGCGGCCTTGGCGACCGCGCGCGCCCCGATATTGCCGCCACCGCCGCCACGATTGTCGACGATTACCTGCTGCCCGAGCGGAGCGCTCAGCTTTGATGCGACGAGGCGCGCCATGGCATCGACGCCGCCGCCAGGGGGATAGGGAACGACCAGCGTGATGGCGTGGTTCGGATACTCGTCGGCCCGCGCGTACATCGCCGGTGCGCAGATTGCAGCCGTGAGCAACACCGCAGTTGCCAGGCTGCGTCGGTGTGCCATGCCTGCCGTCAGGTCCGACATGATCCCTCTCATGACCGGCACGCTGACGCGCCTGAGCGTCAGTTGACCTGTTTGTTCAAGGTCTTTGCCAGCGGCTGCCAGATCGCCATCTCGCGGCCAATGAAGGCCGTATATTGCTGCGGCGTCATCGGCACGATCTGAACGGCATCCTGCGCGAAACGCTTCTTCACGTCCTCCAGCTGAAGAATCTGCGTCACCGCGCCGTTCAGCTTCTGCGCGATATCCGGAGAAATTCCAGCCGGGCCGGAGATACCGAACCAGGTCGCGGCGACGAGATCAGGATAGCCCAGTTCCTTGAAGGTGGGCACGCTCGGGTCGGCGGCCACGCGCGTCTCCGACGAGACCGCCAGCACGCGCAGGGCGCCCGTTCGAATTTCCTCCGCGGCCGAGACCCACGCCATGGTGCCGACCTTGACGTGGCCGGCGATGAGATCGATGAGCGCCGGCGCCGAGCCCTTGTACGGTACGTGCTCGAGCTTGATGTTTTCCTTCTGCGCCAAGTACTCGGCGAACAGGTGCCCGTGCGTGCCCGTGCCCGGTGAGACGTAACCGAGCCCCTGCGGGCGGCTTCTGATCAGCGTGAGGAACTCGGCAAACGTTTTCACCCCGAGCGACGGATGCACGAGCAGCACCAGTGGCGGTCCGCCGAGATAGGCTATGTGGGTGAAATCCTTCAGCGGATCGAACGTGGGTGTCGGGCTCATGGCGGGGGCGATCACGCTCGGCGCGATCCCCGACACGACGAAGGTGTAGCCGTCCGGCTCTGAACGTGCACCGGCCTGCTCGCCTACGAGGCCGCCGGCGCCGGCGCTATTGTCGATCACGAAGGACTGCCCGAACACCCGCCCGAGATGGTCCGAGACGATGCGCGCCAGGATGTCGGCCGCGCCACCGGCGGCAAACGGCACGATGACCCTGACCGGCTTCGACGGCCAAGTGTCCGTCTGCGCGGCGCACGGGTTCCCGGCAGCCACCAACAACAATGCAATCGTCCACGCCAGGAACGTCGTAAATTTCTTCACTCTCTTCCTCCTTTGTTGCGCCTGAAGCGGCGCAATCATGATTGCTGCGCTTGTCGCCCCGCGCCGCCGTTGCGTGCCTGCTCGATCAGTTGCCATAGCCGCGGCGGCGAGAGCGGCAATTCCATCGGTTGGACGTTCCACGCCGCGAGCGCGGCGGCGACGGCGTTGGCGATGGTTGCCGCGGTCGCCACATTGCCGCCCTCGCTGCCGCCTTTGACCCCCAACGGATTGCTCGGCGAGGGCCGCAGTTCGAGCGTGACGGCGCGGACCTGCGGAAAGTCGGTCGCGGTTGGAACGAGATAGTCCGCGAGCGAGGCATTCAACATCTGCCCATTCGTATCGTAGATGAGGTGATCGAGGAACACGCCACCCAGGCCCTGGACGAGCGCGCCGATCGTCTGCCCGTGAACGATCTGCGGGTTGATGAGGCGCCCGACATCCTCGACCACGAGACAGTCCACGACTTCCACGTGCCCTGTCCTCGGATCGACGGCGACATGCGCGGCCTGCGCGCCGTTCGACCAGGTGTTCTTGCCCTTGGCGAACGTGCCTTCGGCGGAAAGCGGGCAGCCGTCCGCGATCGCGTGCGCGCCGAGCTCCGCAAGCGTCACGGTGCCATCTCCCGCGGCGACGATGCCGCCGTCCCTGATCTCGGCGTCTTGCGGCGTGCAGCCGAGCCGCCGCGCGCCGGCGTCACGGATCAGCAGCAGCAGCTTGGCGGCGGCGTCGAGAATGGCCGAGCCACCCATGATCGCGGTGCGCGAGTGATAACTGCCGGAGCCGTCGCTGACCAAGCCGGTCGATCCGTGCAGGACGCGGATACATTCGACCGGCAGCCCCAGCGCGTCGGCGGTGACCTGCGTAAAGGTCGTTTCGATCCCCTGTCCCAGCGATGATGATCCGATCCCGAGCAATATTCGCCCATCGGCTTCGACGCTGAGACGCGCATTCTCCGGCGGTCCGCCGCCGCCGCTCTGCACGAAGCAGGTCACAGCGACGCCGTGATAGCGTCCGTCGATCATGCTTCCTTGCAGCGGCTCCTTCTCCTTCCAGCCGAATTCCGCGAGGCAGCGGTCCAAGGTGGCGTGATAGTCGCCGGAATCATAAGCAGCTTCGTGCTCGTAGGGGACGAGCGCGCCGATCGAATAGGGCAGTTCGTCGGCGGTGATCAGGTTCTTGCGCCGGAACTCGAGCGGATCGAGACCGAGGTCGCGCGCCACCATGTCGAGGAGGCGCTCGCGAAAGAAATTCGCCTCGACCCGTCCTGGCGCACGATAGGTCCCGGTCGGCGTCTTGTTGGTCATAACCGCGGTGACCTCGACGCGCACGTGCGGAAATCGATACGGCCCGAGCAGAAACTGTCCGGCCTTGGCCGGGACCACGCCCGCATTGGTGCGGATATAGGCGCCCATGTCGGCATAGACGCGGCCGCGCAGTCCGACCAGCGTGCCGTCCTTGCGGCATGCGATCTCCACGTCGCAGTCGATCTCGCGCGAATGATTGGCCGATAGCAGATGCTCGCGACGGTCCTCGATCCAGCACACCGGCCGTTTGAGCCGCCAGGCTGCAAACGGAATCAAGAAGTCTTCAGGATAAAATTCGCCGCGCACGCCGAAGCCACCGCCCACGTCGCCTTCGACCATTTCAATCGACTGCTCGGGCAGGCCGAGCATGCGGGCCAGGACACGGCGGTTGTAATAGGGGACCTTGCATGCGCCGGAAATGACCAGCGTTCCGGCGCCAGGGTCGCATTGTGCCAGCACGCCGCGGGTCTCCATCGGAAGCGCGGTGTGGCGTTGCGAACGGAAGCTCTCGCACCGGACATAATCGGCGCTGGCGAATGCGGCGTCCGGATCGCCGATCGCGACCTCGTAATGCGCCGCGGTATTGGTTGCGTTCCCCTCAAACAGCAGGTCTGCGTCGCGCGCGGACGTGACGCGATCGGCGACCGGCGTGAGCTCCTCGATGTCGAGCTCAATCCGCTCGCTCGCGTCCTCGGCCAGCGCGCGACTCTGCGCCACGACGAGGGCGAGCGGCTCCCCGACAAACCTCACTTTGTCCCCGGCGATGACCGGCTGGACGAACCGTTCCAGGCCCTTGATCGGAGCGAGACGGATGGGAATGGTGGGAATCACGCGACCGATATCGGCGGCGGTGAAGATCGCCTCGACGCCCGGACACGCCTTTGCCACGCGCAGATCGATGCGCCGGATCCGTCCATGGGCCACGGGACTGCGTACGATCGCCGCGTGCAACAGCCCCGCGGGCGCGATATCGGCCACGAAGCAGCCGCGCCCGGTCAGCAGCCGCGCGTCCTCCACCCGCTCGAGCGGCTGACCCACATAGGTGTTGGGCTTGATCGTCACTGCGGCGGCCCGGCCCATGGGCGCCTCGAGGCGATCAATTGGCTTTCACTCCCGCGGCGGCCGCGATTTTCATATTGGTGGAGATCTCCGTCTGCACCAGCTTTTCGAATGCCGACGTGGTCAGCGTCATCGGGTCGGCGCCCAGGCGTGCGAGCTTCTCCTGCACGGCCGGATTTTGCAGCGCCTTGCGGGTTTCCGCATAGAGCTTGTCCAGAATGACAGAAGGCGTCTTCGACGGCCGAACATCCCGACCCAGAAATTATATTCCGAGTTCGGGAATCCCGCTTCCACCGTCGTCGGAACGTCGGGCAGGGCGGCGGCGCGTTGGGATCCGCTCACCGCCAGCGCCTGCAGCCTGCCATCCTTGAGAAACGGCAGCGCCACGATCAGCGGCGCAAAGAAAAAATCGGCGCGATCCGCGAGCACCTCCATCAATGCCTCCGGTGCGCCCTTGCTGGGGACATGCACGGCTTGGAAGCCCGCTGCCCGACGAAACACTTCGCTGGCAAAATGCGAAAAATTTCCGGCGCCTGCGGTGGAGTAATTCATCAATCCGGGCTTCGCCTTCGCGGCCGCGACGAAGTCGGCCAGGTTCTTGTAGCCCTTCGACGGGGAGACGACGAGCACCGTCGGCATGTTGCCGAGCGGGATGACGGGCGTGAAGTCGCGCAAGGTGTCGAACGGCAGGTTGCCGTACGTGGCCGGGACGATGGTATGCGAGGACGAGTTGATCAGGATTGTATAGCCGTCGGCGTCCGATCGCGCCGCGGTGGCCATGCCGATCGTATTGCCGGCACCGGGACGATTTTCCACGACGATGGGCTGGCCGAGTTGTTGCGAGAGTTGGTCCAGTACGGTGCGCCCGATCATGTCGGTGGCGCTGCCCGCGGTCAGCGGCACGATCGCGCGAATGGCTTTCGTCGGCCAGTCCTGTGCGGCCGCGGTGCTCGCGCCGAGCGCCGTCAGAACCAGGGCCGCAGCGAAACCCAGGGTCTCGCTCGCCGTGATTTTTCCAACTCGAATGGCGGCGGATGTGCGGACGCCGGTGGCCCGGTTGCGCGTCATGATTCCTCCCGCGAGCTTTTTTTGAACAGATGTTCAATCCAGGTTAACGGATTTAAACACCTGTGCAAATTCTTTTGCTTTTGGGGAAAGCGGGCGCTATCGGGACGAGCAATGCCATGCGGCGCGCTGCCGCATCCGCTGCGCAATGTGGGATGGAAAGGACTGCCCGATGCCCGTGAGCCCGATTGCGGTTGAAGAGCACTTCTGGACGCCCGAATTGCGCGAGCTGCGCCGCGGCTTCGATGTCCTCTCCGATCCCGAGCATCGCCGGCGGCTGGGAGATCTGGGCGATTTGCGCATGCGCGAAATGGACGACGTCGGCATCGCCATGCAGGTGATCTCACATGTCGAACCGGCCGCGCAGAATTTCGATCCGCCGGAGGCCGTTCGATTGACGCGGGCGGCGAACGACATGTTGCATCGCGCCGTGGAAGCCCATCCGACGCGCTTTGCCGCGCTCGCGGCCTTGCCGACCTCCGACCCGGCGGCCGCGGCCGCGGAGCTGGAGCGCACGGTGACGGAGCTCGGCTTCAAGGGCGCGATCATCCATGGCCTGACCCGCGGCGGGTTTCCCGATGAGCGGCCGTTCTGGCCGGTGCTGGAAACCGCCCATCGCCTCGACGTTCCGATCTACATTCATCCCGCGACGCCGCACCCGGCGGTGATCGAGGCCTATTACCGCGGATTTCCCTCGATGGTGCGCGTCGGTCATGGCTTCACCGCGGAAACCGCCGCGATCGCGACGCGGCTCGTGCTGAGCGAGGTGTTTGACGCGCTTCCCAGGCTGCAGATCATTCTCGGGCATCTCGGGGAGGCGCTGCCGTTTCTGCTGCCGCGTATCGATCGCTACGTGTCGCGACACATGAAGGCGCCGCGAACATTCGCCGAAACCCTGCGCCGGAATTTCTATTTCACCACCAGCGGAGCATTCCCGCACAGCGCCCTGCAATGTACGATCGAAGCAATCGGAATCGAACGGATCATGTTCGCGGTCGACTGGCCGTTCCTGTCGAACGTCGAGGGCCGCAGATTCATCGACAGCGCGCCGATCGGCGAGGAGGCGAAGGCGCTGATCTTCGAAGGCAATGCGCGCCGCCTGTTGCGGCTTTAGCGAACGCGGTCACCGCCGCTTGCGCGCGGGCCGCTGCGGCTTCGTCGGCGGGGCGTGGAACGCCCGCGTCATGAACGGGACCAATTCCTTGATGACGTCTTCGGTGTTGGCGGGATTGCAGCGGCCGTTGGAAAACGCCGAGATCCGGTGCGGCCCAGCCGCGGTGTAGTAGATCGAGCCGAGCAGGAAGTGGAAACGCCAGCACACGTCCGTTCGCGACAGGTGCGGCAGGCATTCGCACAGCACGTCGATGAAGGCGGTGCTGGATTGATCGAAGTTCTCGGCCACCAGCTTTTCCAGGAGTTCCGAGTTCTCGCCCGACAGCACGGCGCGCAGACGGATGAATGCTTCCCCCCCTTCCACCTCGACCTGCTGCAGGGCCGGCCGGATGAAAGCCTCGATGATGGCGGCGACCCTTGCCCGGCCGCGCAGTCGCGACGAGGCTTCGAGTCCGCGCAGCCGCTCCTCAATCATGGGTTCGCAGTGGCGGCGATAGACCTCGGACAGCAGGCCTTCCTTGTTGTTGAAGTGATAGCCGATGCTGGCAATGTTCACTTGCGCGGCGGCAGCGAGCTCGCGCACCGACACGCCGTTGAAGCCGCGCTCGGCGAACAGCCGCTCGGCCGTGCGCAGGATCCGCTCCCGCGTTCCATCTTCGTCCTCGCGGGCCAGGGCTTGCCCGGAGCCTTTCACCCCCGCTTGCGCCAGCGCGCGCCTCGACGTCGCCTTGTCCATGAATTCATCGCCCGTTTTCGGAGCCCTTAGCCGCATGCCGTGCCCGAAATGTCAATCGCCCGATGATCCGCGCGCGGCCGCCGGCGCCCCAACCCGCAGCGACCGGCACTCCGTTCGGCGCGCTCCGGCGCAGTTAAACGCTTGTTTACATCGGCTCGGGTTTGGAGGTAACGTCGCGTCCGCCAGACCTGAATGGGAGGATCATCATGACCGCCGCCGCGAGCAAGAAGACCCTGGTGGTCCGCAACGGCACCCTGATCGACGGCTCCGGCAAGCCGTCCGCGCGCAACGATACCATCGTCATCGAGGGCAACCGAATCAAGAGCGTCGGCGCCCTGCCGCCGGACGTGCAGCTCGAGGATCGCAGGGCCGTGGAGGTGATCGATGCCGGCGGGCAGTGGATCATGCCCGGCCTGATCGACGCGCACTGCCACGTCTCCTACGGCTATCCGCTGATCAAGGGCGAGGGCAAAGGCAAAGGCACGACGCGGCCGGAATTTTCCACGTTGAAATCCGCGCGCAGCGTGCAGAAGGTGCTGCGCTCCGGCGTCACCAGCATTTCGGTGCCGGGCGGCACATGGTTCACCGACGTCGGCGTGCGCGACGCCATCAAGCTCGGCCTGATGGAAGGGCCGCGTATGTACGTCGCCGGACGCATGATCGTCACCTATGGCTGCATCGAGGACGACGAGCCGTCGTGGGAGGGCACCCCCGATCATTCCATCGGCAAGCTCTGCAACACCGCCGACGAGATGGTCACCGAGGTGCGCCGGCAAGGCAAGCACGGCGTCAACTTCATCAAGATGGCGGACAGCCGTGGCGGCGAGTCACAGATGCTGGCGAAGGACGAGATCGCCGCCGTCGTGGGCGAGGCGCATCGGCGAAACCTGCGCGTCGGAATTCACTCCCGCGGGGCGGGCTCGACGCGCGCCGCCGCCGAGGCCGGCGTCGATTGGATCATCCATGCCGATCTCGCCACCGACCGCGATCTCGAGGCGGTGGCCAAGGGCGGCATGCCGATCATCCCCACCGCGACATTCCTGGCGGTCGTGGTGGAGCTCGGCCAGAGGGTCGGCGCCGAGCAGGTACAGCTCGACATCAATCGCATGAAGCGGCACTTCGATCTGCTGTGCGAGCTCATGCACAAGGCGCGCAAGCTTGGCATCAAGCTGCTGGTCGGGACCGACACCGGCAACAACACGTTCACGCACTATGGCGAGCTGCACGCCAAGGAGCTCGAGATCTTCGTCAAATACGGCGGCTACACGCCGATGGAAGCCATCGTCGCGGCGACCCGCGACAACGCCTATGCGGTCGGCCTCGAGGGACAGGTCGGTGAGCTCGCGCCCGGCAAGCTCGCCGACTTGATCGTGCTCAACAAGGATCCTATTGCCGACATCACGGTGCTGCAGGGCGGCAAGCACCTCTCATGGGTGATCAAGGACGGCCGGATCGTAGATTTGGAGCCGCGCGAGGACATGCTGACGTTCCAGCAAGCAGCGGAATAAAACGTTCTGCCGGCAATCGGTGTATCGTGTCGTTGCCGGACGTGGCGCCGCAGGTCGGATTGTTCCGGCGTGCGGCGCCACATATAGTGTGCCGCGGGCATGTGAGGAACCAATGGCCGAGATCGCACGCCTGCGCGTCGAGATCGACGAGGTTGTGCCGGCGGTGATCCGCCGCGTCGAGGTGCCGGTCACCATCCGACTCGACGATCTTCATTTCGTGCTGCAGATCGCGCTCGGCTGGCAGAACTGCCATCCGTTCGAATTCCGCGTCGGTGAAAACGCCTGGGGCCTGCTCGACCGCGACGATCCGGAATCGTCGCCGCTGTCGGCGGAGACGGCAACGCTGGCGGACCTGTTGGCGCAGCCCGACACGTTTCGCTACGACTACGTATACGGAGAGGATTGGGCGCACACGGTGGCGTTGGAGAGCACGGAGGCGACCGCGCCCGGCGTCAGCTATCCCCGCCTCGTGAGCGCGCA
>Ga0207650_10002532_pt1 | contig 12679 bp, 10 predicted proteins | sample KBSS63metaG_FD_184325 | JGI IMG/M metagenome (GOLD analysis project Ga0207650, IMG submission 184325) | Switchgrass rhizosphere microbial communities from Kellogg Biological Station, Michigan, USA - KBS S6-3 metaG (SPAdes) (version 2) | ecosystem: Host-associated > Plants > Roots > Rhizosphere...
GCAAAATCGAAGAGTCTTGTCGTCGTGTCGGGGTACCGAGCGCGCAATGGAACAGGTCCGGCCAACGGAATGTGGGTGAAAGCCATCGAAGTACCCGATGGCCGCAAACTCGTATTTAATTAGAGACTGCCTTTATGTCTTACTGCCGGGGCGCAGGGATCAGCCGAATCCCGGAGGGATCGCTTCGGATATCGGAACAGCTTCGCTACATACCCACTTATCACTGGTTCGTCTTCGATGAATCTTAATGCACTGGGAAGTCATTAAACGGGATCCACTCCCGATTATTGAAGCTGTAACGTTTTCCGTAAAATAGTCACTACCGAGCTGGAGGACCTCGATTGCTCACGCTCCACGATAGCGACTTCGGCAAGAACTCTACGCCTCAGTTGCTCCGCCCGAAATGCAAACGAGGGGACTGTCCCCTCATTTCCTTCCCCGTCCCCTCATTTCCTTCCGGATGCGTTACTCGACGGCAAGAGCGCACGCGGCCGGAATTCGAGAGTCGGCTGGTTTCAAGCTGCAAAGCGTTAATCCTTCATGTGCGTAAAGACTCTCGACCAAAAGGTGGAAACATTAGAGACATCGACCAGGTATCGCTATTTCAATATCGCAGTCGGAACCTTATGTGAAAGCGCTTCCGCGCGCTCAGATTGAAGGACGCATCTCGGAACCATTCGTGTTTCGCGGCAGCCACCACCCTTGCAATTTCGGGCAGCGACAAGAAAACACTCTTCATCACCGCTCGCGAAGGACCACCAACGGACGTTCTCCGTCTCTCGGAACCATAGACGGACTCCCCTGGGAAAAGCCTGGGGAGTCTGTCCCTGGTTCGCAGCCTTCAGATCGTCGACTGCCGTGCGATTTCCAGTGCGGCCATTTGTTTGCGAATGTAGCGCATGAAAAGCATCGCACGATCCTCGGCGAGAAAGGTTGCCGTACCGGCATCGGAGATTGGAACGGGAAACCGGAACCCGCACTCGGTCTCATACCAGAGTTGTCCATCGCGATAAAAACTGAATCGTACCTTCTGATTGTTCACAATCATTTCCTTCAATGTGCGCATGTCGTTCTCCTTCTGTTCGGTGAAAGTGGATCTGTGACGACAGTGGGACCCAGAGGGCCAGGCGGGACAGCAAATCGCGCCGAAGTTTTGAAACTTACTCGGCGCGATGCCAACCCGCCCAACGGTCAGGCAAATTGAATGGAGAGACACGACCGGCGAAGGCTTGTTGGGGGAACACAGAAATGGAACAGCGCCCGGTCATGATCCGAAAATGGTAGCCCGGCGGTTCACAAATCGTCAAGGCGATGTACGCGTCGGGAAATGAGGGGACTGTCCCCTCATTTCCCAAAGTTCGAATCGGTTGCGCGAGGAAGTCGTACGGTGAACGTGCTTCCGTGATCCAGTTCGCTCTCGACGTGAATCGTTCCGCCATGCTCTTCGACAATCCATTTCGCAAAACTCAATCCAAGACCCGCACCGCCAACCTGCCTGCTGCGCGACGGGTCCGCGCGAAAGAAACGCTCGAAGATGTGAGGAATAGCGTCCGACGATATACCCTGGCCGGAATCGGTAATCTCGATAAACACGACACTGGAGGTTGCCATGGTACGAATCGATATGGTCCCTCCCGGCGATGTGTACTTAATCGCGTTATCGAGAAGATTGATCAGCACCAGTTCCAGCCACTGGGGATCGACAACCGTGATGAGATCCGCCGCCGGAATGAATTCCAGCGAGATTCCCCTCATGGTGGCCATCAAGGCAAAAGTATCGATCACTGAAGTTACGGCCATACCCACATCGACGTGCTGACGATCAAATGTAATCCCGCCGGACTCTGCCCGGACCAGGGTCAACAGCTGTTCGATCATGCGGGACAGCTTGTCGAATTCCTCAAGCTGATTGATGAGCACATCCTTGACTTCATCCAGAGACCGGGCATGGAGCAGCGCCAGCTCGGCTTCGCCACGCAGCGCCGCAAGGGGTGTGCGCAGTTCGTGCGCCATGCTGCCGGAAAGCTGCCTCAACTCGCCGACTACCTTTTCAATACGGGTCAGCGCTTCATTGAAGGTTGACGCCAGTTGATCCACTTCATCATGGGCTCCGGTCAATGGGAGCCGCGCCGTCAGATTCGAAGGCTCAATTTCATGCGCAGCCTGTGCGATACGCCGTATCGGTTTCAGTGCGCCTCCCGCAAAAGACCATCCCGCAAACGCAGCCAGAACGACTGCAAAAGGAATCAGAACAAATCCGAGCTCGCCGAAACGCCGCAGCGCAAGCCGTACCGGTTCCAGAGAAGTACCGACCTGAACAAGATACTTTTGCCCGGACGGTGAAACGACCTTCTCGTCCAGAAATCGGATGGTCCCATCATCCGTTTCGAAATCCGTCGAACCGGATTCCCGGTCCATCAACTGCAGTTCTTCGGGCACGAAACTCAGGCCCAGAAGCTGCATCTCGGGAGACTGGGTCACGATTTCGCCGGTTTCCAGATTGGTGATCTGGAAGTAACGCGTCGCATTGCGGACGAACAGGCCGGCTTCGGCGTCGTTGGTGTCAAACTTCAGGACGGGGATGTTGTTCTCAAATCGAATATAGCCACGAAGCGCTTCCATGCGATCCGAGACATCATGGTTCAAATCGGCCTCAAGCTGCTTCCGGAACAAAAAATACGAAGCGAGAAAGACGATGGCAAGAAGCAGGGTGAACAAAGCGGAATACAGAAGCGTCAACCTGGATCGAAGGCCTAATGGTTTCACTCTCCCTTATCGGTCAACTGATACCCGACTCCTCGTATGGTGTGGATTAATGCCGGAGAAAAGTTCCTGTCGATTTTGTTTCGAAGCGAATTGATGTGGACGTCGATAACGTTCGTGGCGCTGTCGAAATGAATATCCCACACATGTTCGATGATCATGTTCCGCGTCAGCGGTCGATGCGCATTTCGCATGAGCAATTCCAGCAGCGCATACTCCTTGGATCTCAACTCGATACGGTCGCCGGCCCGCACCACGACCCGGGTCGCGGTGTCCAGCTCGAGGTCCGCAACTACAATCTTCGTGTTATCGCTTCCTCCACGGCGCAAAACAGACCGTACCCGTGCGGACAATTCGGTAAAGGCGAACGGCTTCGTCATGTAATCATCCGCGCCTTTGTCGAGCCCCATGATTCGATCATCCAGCTCACCCTTGGCACTAAGCATGATCACCGGCAGCCGCCGCTTCCTCGAGCGAATCTGGGTGATGACATCGAACCCGGAAAGTTTTGGCAGCATCAGATCGAGGACCACCATATCGTAGTCGTGGTTTGTTGCCTGGTAGACTCCACTTTCGCCGTCGTAAACGACGTCGACCGCATGGCCTTCCTGCTGAAAACCCTTTTCAATAAAACTGGCAACCTTCATGTCGTCTTCGACAACGAGTATGCGCAATGTTAACGCTCCTTCAAATGGACAACCCTCTTCACCTGTTTGTTTATTTCGTTTGACCCTTGTTGCTCGAACTTCCATCAACAACTTCAACGGACGTAACGATGTGTTTGTTCTTCTCGTCCCGATAGTGGATCCGTACAGGAGTTCCGGCTGCCAGTGTCGATGGCTTCCTGGAAGCAGCGTCATATTCCAGACTGACATCGGATTTTCCCTTCCGGATAATCAGGTTGGCTTCGGTTGCTGCAACCACGGTTCCCTGTACCGACTTTTCGGTGCTGCTTTTTTCTTTAGGCGCCGCTGTAATCAGGAGCGGAGCAATGAGTAGAAATGTTGCGGTTAAGGCGGTCCATCCAGCACTTGCATTCATTTCTTTACCCTTTCTTTTCCGTTCTTCGAAAGCCGCTTTCAACAGTTCGGGAACGATTAAACGCTTTACCAATTAAGGTTCGATGAATTCAGGATTAAATCGAGTTAATGTTGAGATCCGTAAAAAAGACCGAAGATGGAGACAGCACCCAGGAGATCAATCCTGTCTCCATCTTCGGGTCACGAAAGCAGACTAAAAAAGTTTTAACGTCATACTCAAAACGACTTTTCGTCCCGGACTTCCTCCGGTGAGTTGTCCGTATAGCGGAGACGACAACACGCCATTGATGGTGGTCTTGGTTGCGGAGTTGAGAAAATTCGAAGCCTGAATGCTAAACGAGAGCGTCCGTGCGCCGGTCGGCACGCGATTCGGATTGGTGACCGTGGGCGCGCCTCCTCCCCTTCCCCCGCCGCCCCCGCCAAAGCCGCCTCCACTCCCACCTCCCCCCTGAGCAGGTTCCCGAAAGGACGTTACAAGGCGTCCGAGCGAAGGTCTCGATTGAAGATGCGACGTCGAGAGAACGAATATTTTGGTAAGCCGGGCCTGCGGAAGCGAGAGGACATTCGGACCCGTTGCACCGTTGCGAGAGCATTCGGACTGCGGAATGTTAAAAGCGACGCATGTCGAGCTATCGGGCCGATCGTTGTTGGCGGAGTCTCCATTCACGTCGGATCCAAGTGTGATGCTGTACGGTCTCCCGGTTGACCATCCGATCGTCGTCAATGCGAGAGTGGTTCTTCGAGGCATATAAAGCGTCACGCTACTGTTGATTCTCTGGCCCGTGCCGGCAGTTCGCCCCCGATCGGCTTTTCGATCGTAAGAATTCTGAAATTGGCTGTCGTCCATTCCGTGAATCACGTTGTAGGTGATATTTCCTGTCACGCGAATCTTGTTATTGAAAAGCGGATAATTCGACAGGCGGTATTGAACGCTGAAATTCTTTGTCAGGCCACCGCCCACGGATTGGGTCTCATACATATTTCCGATACTGCCTTCGGGGAAGAACGGTCGCAGAGAGTTCACGTAGGCAGTGGCTTCTGACTTGATCTCCGGGTCCGAACTCTTCAAATCCAGGCGAACCTGTTCCGGAAGCGGTGTGCCGGGATAAGGAGCATTGATATTCACGCTTCGGTTCTGTCGTAGAAAGCGAGTAATGCCAAAGGTCCCGACGATACCCATTCCCCTTGGCATGGACTGCTCCCATGTGAATGTTGGGGTCACCTGGTATGGCATAACGGCATCCGAGGCGAGAAACCGGGTGGTCCGCGGAGAATTCAGGGAATCGAACTCGATCGTCCCACCCTGAGTGGGATCCGGATACGACGGATTGTTAATGGTGATGCTTCGCTGTTCCGAACTGGCGCTGGATTGTTCGAACTGCTGATAGCTGTTGAATGGGAATGTGGTGTCCACCACTTTCACACCGGCACGGATCACAGTCTTCCAGTTTCCTTTGGCGCGAAGCTGATAGGACACTCCGGCCACCGGAGCGAAATTGTTGTAATCGTGGAAATGCTGCTGAATCTGGTAACGCAGACCAAAGGAGACATCCATTCGGGGCGAATATCTCCAGTCTCCCTGAACCCATGCTGCCAGCTCTGCCTGGCTCAATCGAATCTCTGAAGGTCCGGACGTCTGCGTAAATGTCACCGGAGGCGCGGGGGTGATATCCAAAAAAGGATTCAGAGTCTGCAGAGCCTGCCGGTTTGCCAGTTCAACCGCACACTGGGACCCGATGGAGAAATCAGTGGAGAGCGTCGCACAATAATCGTAGAGACTGGCAAACGTGTATGTTCCGCTGTAGTTATTTCGGTTATTGGTGTCGCTGCGATGGTAGTTCAACTCAAATGCGAGGGCGCTGAAACTCAGTTTCGGCTTGGGCTGCCACTGCAGCGTATTGCCCAGCAGGAAATTCTCCGGCAGGCTCTTCGTGTGATTTGGAGAAGGCCCGCCGTTAAAAGAACCAGTGACGTCGATGGTGTAGCCCCCGATCGTTATCGGCACACTCTGGGAACTTCCGTGCTGGTCCTGGAAGCGGATGGTATCGACGGTTTTTCCTCGGACGATCCGGTCACTGACTTGAAGCTGCCAGTTGCGATTCTTTGAATTGGCCGCCCGCTCCGGCAACGTCAGGCCGCCGACGCCGCTGTTTGAGGTGTTGGTCGACCGGAAGCTGAATGACGTCGTCAGATTCTGGTTCCTGCTGATCTTCAGCCGGGGCGACAACGTGAAATTCTGACCGGCATTGATGCTGGTCAATCCATTTGCGATCAGGCCATCGGGAGTCACTGCGCGAAGATCGGCTCCGCCCTGCTCACTTTGGTTGTTGGCGACATTGGCATTCAGGCTTAGTCGATCCTTGATCAACGGACCGCTGCTGTTCAGCGAGGTATTTCGGGTCTGGGATTTTGGTCTTTTCCCCGATGTGAGCGAGTTCGCCGCATTAAAGGATTCGTCGTTGAAGGTGGCCGTTGTCGACGCCGTCCACTTTCCTGAACCTGCCTTTGTAACGATCTCGATGCGGGGACCGGTCGAACCATCCGCCGTGAAGGAAGTGTTCACGATTCGAATTTCCGCAATCTGGGCCAGGGGAGGAATATCGGCCCCATTGAATCCGTCAACATTGATGGTGACGTCGCCTTCACCGCCACGAAGCTGAGCGAGCTGAAGCAGGTACGCCAACAGGTCGTCTGGGTTATCCGGGAGGTCCAGCAATGCGTCCCCCGTAATCACATCCGTGTTCAAACTGGAATTGGGATCGACACTGACTTCGTTTGAATCCGAAGTGGTTGTCACGTTCACCTGTGTCGTAATGCTCAAAGCCATCGTGATGGCCAGTGGAGCCATGTCCGGCGTTACCCGAACCTGCTGGATGACATCCTTGAAATCGGGCACCGATATCTTCAGTGTGTATTGGCCCGGAACGACGCTCATTTCAAATACACCCTCGGAATTTGTTTTTCCTGACGCTACAACTCGCGCCGGCGTGCCCGCGGACAACTGAACATCCACATTCACCATTACCCCGCCGGTGGCATCACTAACCGTCCCGACAAGCTTCGATGAGTTCGATGAGGATGCCGTCTGGCCGCAAAGTACCGCGCCAAAAACAAAACTTCCTGCAAGCGCGAAGATGCTCCGCCTCCACATCGAACCAACCTCCACCGTTAATTTGAAATGTTTGAATTTGCGAAAACGCGCCTGGAACAAACAATCCGTGCGCAGGCAGCACGATTGAACGATGTGACGATTAAATTTGGATGAAGCCAGTATTAAATCGGCCTAATGGGAATCGCCCGGCGAATAGTCCGCAATCGGCGTGGCCCGCTGGCGCGGGCCATCCTATCCCGGTGAGAGAGGACTTCGCCCACCTTAAACCGATTTCATTCAGGCTTCATGTTGCGTTAATCCGCCGATCCTCCAATCATCAGACATGACGTTTAAAACAATGGCCCTCACCATTTTCTTCACGCTCTCTGCGCAGTCTCCGATTACCGCGCAAGTCAGAAAGCCCGCAGCGCTTTCGCTCGGCGACTTCAGCAGTCAGCTTCAGGAACTGACCAGCCGTGTTTCTTCTTCGGTGGTGCAGATCACAGGGTCTGGCTATGGAATGCAGTCCGACGGTGAACACGCCAGCACTGGAATTCTCACGCGAGAACGCAGCACAGGGTCTGGCGTCGTTGTTTCAGAAGACGGTTACATCATGACCAATGCTCACGTCGTTGACGGAGCTCGTACGATTCGAATCCGAATCAATGGAGTTTCGGGAAAAGGCATTTCCACGTTTGACGCCGTCCTGGTTGGCATTGATCGAGTCCTCGACCTGGCGCTTCTGAAAATCGAAACCTCGGGTCTTCAGGCATTACCTTTTGGCAACGCGAACGAGGTGAAACAGGGCGAGCTGGTGATGGCCTTCGGCAGCCCGCTGGGCATGGATAATTCGGTCAGTATGGGTATCGTCAGCGCCGCGGCCCGCCAGCTGAGCGACGATGACCCCAGAATCTATATTCAGACCGATGCTCCCATCAATCCTGGAAACAGCGGAGGGCCGCTGGTCAATACCGAAGGACACCTGATCGGGATCAATACGTTCATCTTTTCAAAATCCGGAGGCAGTGAAGGAATCGGCTTCGCCGTTCCAAGCAACGTGATCCACTACGTGTTCGAATCGCTCCGCAAGGATGGGCACGTTCATCGCGCTCAGATCGGAATTGCGGCGAGAACCATCACGTCCTCTCTGGCGGCAGGTCTGGATCTGGAACCGGAAAACGGAGTGCTTGTCGAAGACACTCAAATGGACGGACCCGCAGAAAAAGCGGGAATCGAAGTGGGTGACGTGGTGCTGAGCATCGGGGATACACCGCTCCGAAACGTGCGCGATCTCGCGCTGGAACTTTATCGATACGACATTGGCGAAACGGTGAATCTTCAGATTCTCCGGGGCGATATGAAATTCAGCATCAAGCTGCCCGTTGCCGAAAGCGACGATGATCCGGAACGTTTTGCAGACATGGTGAACCTGGAGGACAACCTGATTCCGAAGCTTGGAATACTCGGCCTGACCGTTGACGACAAAATTCGCAGCGTGCTGTCTGCTCTTCGCATTCCCGATGGTGTACTGGTCGCCGCACTTGGAGGATCACCTTCATACTTTGGCAATCAACCGCAGGCAGGAGACGTCATTCACGCTGTGAACGGGACGTGGGTGAACAGTATCGAATCGCTGGAATCCCAACTTCGCCAACTGAAACCCGGCAAGCCCCTGGTGCTTCAACTGGAACGAAACGGGACCATGCTTTTCCTCGCCCTTGAACCCAACTGACATTCACTCAAATTTAATTCCGGCTTCATTGTTAATTAATCTGCACGGTATTGAATTGGCACCGTAGGAAGGCACGCCATGAAACCAGAACAGCATCTTCTGAACATCGAGGAGCAGGCGGCCAGAATGAACGACTGCCTGCTTCGATACCGCGAAGATTCCGACGCCATACTAATGTCGCTCCTCCAAAGCGGCCTTGGGCTGGCGTCAATTCTGAGCGGAATGATCCATGTTCCTCGCCATATCTTTATTGCGAAAGATCTGAAGGCACCGTGCTCATGTCCCTGCTCGATTGGCGCACTGACTGAAACCAACTTCATTTATATGGATGAGGGCGTCATTGCACGCCAGCAGTGGCCCTATCGAGAATTGCGCGCCTATATCGAGAGAGCAATACAGCAACAGCGGGCAGAAATCGCACACCTGACGAAGACACATCGATGGCCACATGGCCTTCCCGACCTCACGGGACAAAAGGTTCTGTTCGTCAATGACGGTACGGCCTCCGCCGCCACATTAATTGCATCGATTGAATCGTTCCGTTTGCTCGGCGCAGGAAGGATCGTGCTGGCGGTGCCGGATCCCGCGCAAATCGGAAACCTTATGGAGCACCGCGTCGATGAACTCGTCATCGCGAATCCGAGGAAGACAGAGCAGAGGGTCGCGTAATACGGACAAACTAGGGTGCGCCCCGAATTGTCGTCGAGGCTGTGGGATATTTATAAGCAGCGTGTGGGGATCTGCGTTTTTTTGCTGTCCACCGCTGCGGCATTTTCCACAGTCTGTTGCCTTCACTCCTCGATCGGCTATGTCCCTCCGACCGAGTTTGAAGACAACGTTCTGAAACGTAAACCCCCTGATCGGCCGCTGCTCAACCTGTGAGAAAAACTCCCCAAACTGCCCTCCTGAGTCAGGAGGGCAGCGTCATCGCGTTCTTTGCGATGACGCGAGGGGTGGTTCCTCAAGCGAAATGTTTCAGATTGCATGATTAAAAAGTGCGGCGATGGAACCACCCCCCGCACGATCTCGACTGCTGTCTCGATCGTGCTGCCCTCCTGACTCAGGAGGGCAAAATGGGGTGCGCCCCATCGGCTGGAAAGATTTCGGCATAACCAATCGCCACTATGATCTGTCACCGGCCGCTGCTCAATCTGTGAGAAAAACTCTCCAGTTCGCAGGGCGCACTCCAAAATGGCCCGAAATCAATTCCCGGCCTTCTCCTTTCTCCCAAAGCTCACCTTCGAAAATCTAAAGTAAACCCCTATCGACGGTTCGGAAATACGGGTTTGTACATTTGTGGTGAGCTCCGGCAGCTCGAAATCCGCCGCCTTGAATTTGAACCCGCGATAATCGGCACGAATTCCGACTCTGTTCGAAATATCAATGTCCGCACCTCCGCCATAAATGAAGGCAGATCGGGTTTCCGAAGCGGCTCCGTCAAGATTGTTCGTGTTCCCGGTTGGCACGAAGCGCAGCGCTCCTACGCCAACTACCGCGTAGGGGTGAATTCTCGACAAGAGCTCCGGTACGTGAAAAACAAAATCGGTCGTACCCTGCCGCAGATCGGATTGTACCGATGACGATCCCAAGGCGCTCGAGTAACTTTGTGTGAAGCGAAACTGACCATATCCCACATCGGCTCCTGTCCACTTGTTGAATCGATAGCTGTAGCTGGCCTGGAATCCGCCCGAACGCGTGGACTGATCCGTAAGTGACATGCCGGTGAATGGAGTTGGAAAATCGGTGGAGACGTTTCCCGCGGAAGTCGCGGGCATGACCCCACCATATTGAAAACTAATTTGCTGGGGTGGAGTGCTCTCTGCCGCGAACCCAGAGGAAGCATTTGCAAATGCGGATATCAGCAGTCCAGCCAGCAGGAAAACACTATTCTCAAGAAGACTCTTTTTCTTCATAAGCTCCTCCTGATACCAGTGAAATTTGGCAGCTCATCAGCGCCGCCCTATGGAGTTAAACGAAGACAGGATTAACGCGCGGTGAATTCTGCATTAAATGCGATCAATGTGTCTGATTGCCGGATGAAGCCCAGGGATCTCAACAAAGGTTCATGTTCGTTTCATGTCCAGTTCATGTCGCGACTGTCAAAGAAGGCAGCGAACAAATGACGTGAAAAGGAGAACCAACATGATTACCACTGCTAAACTTGCAGCAATTACTGGTGCCGCGATCGCCCTGGCAGTACTTTCACCTAACGCCGGCGCCCAGGTCCCGATTCAAAAACTCAGCGTGACCATTTCAGAACCTGTGGAGGTACCGAATAGGGTGCTGCCCATCGGAACGTATGTGTTCGAGGCGCTTGAAAACGGTCGAGTGACGCGCATTCTCAGTGCGGATGAACGCCACATTTACACCACGCTCCTCACCCAACCCGAAGAGCGGCAGGAACCCGTGGCGAACTCACTGGTCAACTTGAAGGAAGGTCCTGAGGGAGAAGTCCAACGGATAGACTCCTGGTTCTTTGCAGGTGAATCCATTGGGAGCGAATTTCTCTACACTGCAACGGGTGCAGACGGAAAATCGGAATCGAAACTCAGTGCATTCACCAAGGACGCGGGACACGTTGCGGCTGGAATCGCGGAAACTGCCGTGAAGGCTCCGGAGTACGTGGCAATGCAGCTGGAACATGCCGTCGCCGGCTCCAGCGTGGCCACTGCCCGCTTCTTCCGCACTAACTTTCTGGTCAACTGAAGACTAAACCGGCCACATTTAATCTTGATTTCATGACAGGTTAATCTCCGATTGGCATAACAGCGTGGGGCACGTGTGGAGGAAACAAATGAGGTTGCCACTTCAAGTCATCGCTGCCGGCATTGCCGCCACCCTCCTGGCATATTCGCCGGGGTCTGAACTTGCGGCGAGTGCATCTCAGGCTCACACGGCCCCACTCACTGCAGATCAACTGGGCACGCATGTCCGAATTGGGACAGTGGTGTCCCTGGATCCCATGCACATGGTCATTGCCTGCAGGCACAAGGGCAAGACCGCTCAGCTGGATCTCGAAGTTAATGGCGTCACCGTCCAAAAAGGCGCGATTTCGGTGGGATCTCTGGTGACCGTGCACTATCGAACGCAGGACAACCGGAATTTCGCGACGAGCATCCAGCTGCGGAAGTCGTCAAGCCAGATCGGAACCACTCTCCCGAAGCAAGAAGGGGACGCCCAGCGCCAGATGGGCGGCGGGTGAGCAAGGACGCGGAGGTACTTCTTTCCAAAACGGTCAAGGTCGAAATCATCCCGTGTCATACAGCGATGGACCGAACTTGATATCGTCAAAGACAATCGGAGTATTGAAGGCTGGCAATCAGAAGCAGGAAAGGTCCGGGGCGGATGCGGATTTGCACAGCACAAAATCGGCGGACGCCCCGGGCCTCATCTCGAAAACAGACTTAATCGAACATGTTATTGATCGAATCGACGATGTCGTTTAATTCGGAAATTGACGACACGTACGAGGGCAACGTACCGCAACCCAACGCAGCGTTCGCGTCGGCGAGCACCTGATTCACCGTCTTGCCAGCGGCGGGTCCGCTTGTCAGGACGAAGTTGCCGAGTCCAGCCGGCAATGCTCCGATGTTCGACATTGCGACGTTCAATTTCAACGCGAGAACCTGTCCGGCAAACACCCCGGCTGCAGAAGTCGTGGGATTGGTTGCATTTGCAGTTAGACGGGCCGGCGGTCCTCCTTGAGGCAGGAAGCTCCGAATAGCGTCGGCACTTGTGAATGTCAACTGGAAGCAACCCGCGCTGGTGCTTCCAATTCTAACCGGGCTGATCGCGGCGAAATTCGCATTGAGGATCGTACCAGGATTGTTGCCGTGAGCTGGAGCACCCCATCCTCCCTGCGTGATGGTTCTCAGCGGTGCCAATGCCGTGATCAGTAGAGCGCCACCATCGTAACAATCGGTTTGACAAAAGGTGCCTGTATAAAATGGCGGTACAGCGGGACGGGCTAACGGATTGCCAATAAAGACCGTTGCGTGAGCCGTTCCAAGAGCGCCGCTAAAAGGGGTCGGAAGACAACCGGTCGCCGGACAG
>Ga0207650_10002533_pt1 | contig 12678 bp, 13 predicted proteins | sample KBSS63metaG_FD_184325 | JGI IMG/M metagenome (GOLD analysis project Ga0207650, IMG submission 184325) | Switchgrass rhizosphere microbial communities from Kellogg Biological Station, Michigan, USA - KBS S6-3 metaG (SPAdes) (version 2) | ecosystem: Host-associated > Plants > Roots > Rhizosphere...
ACCGCCGCGCCGGCCGCCGCTTCGAGGATGCGCAGCGTGCCGGCAACGTTGACGTCCGCATCCGCAGCAGGATCTTCGACCGACTTGCGCACGTCCATCTGCGCGGCGTGATGGTTGATCAGGTCCGGCTTGATCTCGCGAATCAAATCGCCCGCGGCGGCATCGCGGATGTCGAGCTGATGAAAGTCCGCACGCGGATTCACATTCCGCCGGTCGCCGCCGGAAAGGTTGTCGATGATCGTCACGCGCCAGCCGCGCGCGATGTACGCATCGGCGATGTTCGAGCCGATGAAGCCGGCGCCGCCGGTGACGACGACGTGTTTGGTCATGGTGTCGTCGCCGACCGCGCAGCGCGTTGCGCCTGTTCGTCGAGCAGGTTGAGCAGGTACTTGCCGTACGTGCTCCGCGCCAGGCTCGTGGCCAGCGCGCGCAACTGCCCGTCATCAATCAACCCGAGGTAGTGCGCGACCTCCTCGGGGCACGCGATCTTCAGCCCCTGCCGCAGTTCGACCGTCTCGACGAAATTCGCCGCCTGCAGCAGCGACTCCTGCGTGCCGGTGTCGAACCACGCGAACCCGCGCCCGAGCTGCTCAACGCGCAGTTCGCCGATGCTGAGATAGACGCGATTGAGATCGGTGATCTCCAGCTCTCCGCGCGCCGACGGCTTGAGGTTCGCCGCGAAATCGCAAACCCGCTCATCATAAAAATAGAGCCCGGTCACCGCGAAGTTCGACCTCGGCTTCGCCGGTTTCTCTTCGATGCTGATCGCGCGTCCGCGGTCGTCGAACTCCGCCACGCCGTAGCGCTCCGGATCGGGAACGCGATACGCGAAGACCGTCGCTCCACTCTCGCCCGTCGCCGCGCGGCGCAGCGAATCGGGCAGGCCGTGACCATAGAAGATGTTGTCGCCGAGGATCAGGCAACTCGGCTCGCCATTCACGAAATCGCGTCCGATCAGAAACGCCTGTGCCAGTCCGCCCGGATGCGGCTGCGCGGCATATTGCAGATTGATCCCCCACTGCGATCCGCTGCCGAGCAGTTTTTGAAATCCCGCCTGGTCTTCCGGCGTGGTGATGATCAGAAACTCGGTGATGCCGGCGAGCATCAGCGTCGTCAGCGGGTAATAAATCATCGGCTTGTCGTAAACCGGCAGGAGCTGCTTCGACATCGCCGACGTCATCGGATACAGCCGCGTGCCCGACCCGCCGGCCAGAATGATTCCCTTCTTCAAACGTCCTCCGTTCCGGCCGCATATGGTGTCACACGTTCCCGCTTGCTTCGTCTCGCGATTGCTCCAACCACCGCGCCAAAAACGAATCCCCCCACGTGCGCCCACCAGGCGATCCCCGCCACTTCCTGCGTGCGATGCGCGGCGGCGATGGAGAGGAATCCGTTGAAGAACTGCATGAGGAACCAGATCGGCAGAAAGATGACCGCGCGCAATTCGATCATTGCCCAGTAGACGACCAGCGGCAGCAGCGTGACGATGCGCGCCTTGGGCCGCAGGACGAGAAACGCGCCGAGGATTCCGGCGATGCTCCCCGACGCCCCGATCGACGGAATGGCCGACTGCGGAAAAAGCAGCGTGTGCGTGAGGCTCCCGATCGCGCCGCAGACCACGAAGAAGATCGCGTAGCGAAGATGCCCGAGCGCGTCTTCCACCGCGCCGCCAAACACCCAGAGATAAATCATGTTGCCGATGAGGTGCACGAACCCGCCGTGCAGAAAAAGCGACGTGACGAGCGTGACGGTCACCTCGAACATCGAGTAGCCATACGCCGCCGGATTCATCAGCCGCGCGGGGATGAACCCGAAGATGTTGATCATCGACTCCGTCCGCTCCCCCATCAGGATCTGCGCAAGAAACACGATCCCATTCGCAAGGACGATGGCCCGATTCACGATCGGAACCGTACGCGTAGGGACCGTGTGGCGGAGGGGGATCATAAGAATTTACCCTGAGCGTAGCGAATGGTCCTTATCGAGAGTCCCTCGCCCCGCGTCGAGGGGGGAGAGGGAGACACGAAGTGCGGGTGAGGGGCGGTAGTTGAAACCGCAGGTCGCGCAAGCTCCGCCCCCTCATCCGCCTTCGGCACCTTCTCCCCCGCTGAAAGACGCGGGGGAGAAGGACTCTCGATTGGAAAGCTGGGTCATCTCTTCTTTCTGTTCGCTACGCTCAGGCTAACGATTTCCCAATCTCCCGCACCACTTCCGCCATCTGATCCTTCGTCAGCTCCGGAAAAATCGGGATGGCCAGCGTCGTCGCCGCGGCGAGGTCGGAATGGGGGAAGTGCTCGGCCGCCGATGGGACGCCGGCGAAACACTCCTGCTGCGGCAGCGTGAGCGGGTAATAAACCTCGCAGCCGATCGCCACGCTCTTTAGATGATTCAGGACGCGGTCGCGCGCATCGCCGTCGGTGAAACGGACGATGTACTGATTGTAAATGTGACGCCGCTTCGGAAGCTCGCGCGGCAGCACGATGCGATCGCCGAGGTTCGCATCGGCAAACAGCTCCGCGTATGTCGCCGCATTGCGACGACGTCCTTCCGACCACGCATCGAGATGCGGCAGCTTGACGTGCAGGATGGCCGCCTGCAACGCATCGATGCGGAAGTTGCCGCCGACGTAGCGGTGGTAGTACTTCGGCCGCATGCCGTGCACGCGAAAGTCGACCAGCTTTTCGTACGTCGCGTCGTCCTCGCACGTCACCGCGCCGGCATCGCCAAACGCGCCGAGGTTCTTCGACGGAAAAAACGAAAACGCGGCCATCGTCCCGAGCACGCCCGCGCGACGGCCGTCGTATTCGGCGCCCACTGCCTGCGCGGCGTCTTCGATCACGGCCAGATTGTGCTTGGCCGCGATGCGGTTGATCTCGTCCATCGCCGCGCACTGTCCGTACAGATGCACCGGCATGATCGCTTTGGTGTTTGACGTGATGGCCGGCTCGATCTGCTTCGCATCGATGTTGTAGTCGGCCAGATCGATGTCCACGAAGACGGGCGTCGCGCCGAGGCGGTCGACCACGCCCGCGGTGGCGAAGAACGAATAGGCAGGGACGATGACCTCGTCGCCGGGGCCGACGCCGAGAACCATGAGCGCGATGAGCAGCGCGTCGGTCCCCGAGGAGAGTCCGACCGCGTGTTTGCTCTGGCAATAGGCGGCGAAATCGCGCTCGAACGCGTCGACGCGCGGCCCGAGGATGAAGTACTGCGACTCGTAGACCTCGTCCGTAACGCGACGCACGTCGTCGCGAATCGTTGCGTACTGCTGTTTCAGATCGAGAAGCGGAATGGGCATCATCGAAGTCTATCCCGAAGGTTCTTCTCCGCGTCTCCGCGTGAATGATCCCAACGTTTTCCCGATCCACCCCGTATCACCCACACCAAACGCACACGACAGCGGCCGCATGGCGCGGCTGCGCGTGTGCTTTTTTCGTGTCTATTTAATCGATCGCATTGTCATGCTGCGATCGCATAAATATCTAGACACTCTTTTTCGTGCTCGCGTATCACCGCGCAACACACGAAGGAGAAACCTGAAATGAAAGCCAATCGCATCATCACCGCAGTTCTTGCCACGCTTCTTCCCCTCGCCGCCGGCGCCACCACGCTGGTTATCCCCGCCTCGGGAACCGGCCCGGGAGCGAACGACAGCCATTGGGCCACCGAGCTCACCCTGCACAACACGAGCGCCAGCGCCATCACCGCGACGCTCACGTTCCACGACGTCGCCGGCGCCGCGGGAACGTCAGCCATCACCGTCGCACCGCGCGCCACGGTCTCCGTCGCCGACGTCGTTGCCACCCGCTTCGGACGCGCCGCCGCCACCGGCGCGATCGACGTCACCTTCGACAGCGCCTTCGCCCAGAAGCTGACCGTCAGCTCGCGCACGTTCAACAAATCGACCGCGGGCGAGTTCGGCCAGGACATCCCGTCCGTCGATCTGGCCAGCGTCCCCGCGGACGGAAACGTCGTCGTCCTCAGCGGCCCGTCGAACGCCAACGATGCGCGCTTCAACTTCGGCATCTACGCGGTCGACTCGTCCAACATCAAGTGGGATCTGGTCCGCGCCGACGGCACCATCGCCGTGTCGAAGGAGATTACGTACGCCGCTGGCACGCAGGTCCAGTACAACTCCGGCGTGCAGTCGCTCTTCAACGCCGGCTCGCAGGACAACGATACGGTCCACGCCACGGTCACGAGCGGCCGCGCCCTCCCCTACGGCAGCGTGGTGAACAACGCCTCCGGCGATCCGACGTATGTCCCAGCCGTCCTGGCCCGCGCCGACCTGCGCATCAACTTCGCGGGCGTCGACCTCGGCGACAAAGGCTCCATCGACATCGCCGACGCGAATCACGACGGCATTCTCGACCGCGCCGTCGACGTCCACACCGGCACCTTCCCGGTCGGCTTCCGTGTCGTCGTCACCTCGGCCAGCCCGGTGACCTTCGAACTGATCGATCCGCCGGCCGACGTGAAGTTCTACGACGCCCGCGGCGGCATCTCCTGGGCCCCCAGCGCCCGCTTCGCCGGCACCAGCACCGCCATCCGCCTCCGCGTCACCGCCGACGGCGCCACGGAGATCATCACCATCCCGGTCAATATCCACTAAGGCAGCGGATGAAGGATTAGGGGACGGGGGGCAACCCTCGTCCCTTTTTTTGCGCTGCCGTAGCCTTACCGGATCTGCTCGATCAGCCGGAACATCGGTTGATACAACGCCTCGGTCGCGATGGCCGCAGCACACGCGGTAGCCATGAACACGATTACAGAGAGAAGGAGCCTGGTCGCTCCACGTTCAACTGTTCTCTCTTTGACCAACAGGAATGCGATCGTAACGATCGCTGCTGGCCAAACGACAGCCGGGGTGCAGAGCGCAAGGACCGCTCGCGTCGGCCACGACAATCCGGCGCCGAGCCCGGAAAATAGCTGGCGAAAGGCCGGGGCACGACGCCCCAGAACATACGCCGTCCAACCGACATACCAGCATGCCAGTACCGTGACGATCCACGACAATCGATGTTCGATAGTTGGTGTCATGCGTGGTACATCGATCTTACGTCACCCTCCGCGAATGAAATCCGCGGCTCGTTGGAACAGCGTGACACATTCGTATGTGCTGTCATGAAGAGAACCGAAACACATCGGGATGAATAGAACGAACGCGACGACCGCCAAGGCGACGACCGCACCCAAAACCCGGTACGCCGTTTTCGGAGCGGTTTCTCCGAAGAGCCTGTGAAGGGCGAGCGACATCAACGCGCAGCCGAGTACCACGACGAGGAGAATCACCCAGATCCACGCGAATCCGCGAACCCAGGCCAGTCCCGGCCGGATCCACGCGATCACCCACGGCGAACCGGACTTGCTCGTCGATCGAAGGCCGATCGTTCCAAGAAGGCCGGCCGCCACAAAATAGAGGATGAGACGCGGCGTATTTCGCGCCACTTGCCGTTCCATCGTGTCCATGATTTCGGGTGCGCTGCCAACCATACTCCGAAATGTCCACACTTGATGGAACGCTGGCGTCCTCGCCGGCTGGATCGGCGGCGTCACGCCGCCGACCCGCCAAACCCTCAACATCTGCTCGTAACGACGACACCGTCGCAAGCCTCCCATTCGGCGGCGAGGACGCCGCCGAGCCAGCCGGCGAGACGCCAGCGCTCCGACCGCGAAAGTCACGAGTTGCTTCGCGCTAAACGAAAATTTCAACCGCGGCGGCACAAACCCGATCCTGAAAGTCTCAGCGCCACAAGATCGAGCCGATGGCGGCGAGCAGACCAGCCCAGAAGGACGTGTGCTCGATATAAGTCCAATACCGCGCCCGAAGATGGATGAGCTTTGCATTCCAAGGGCCGATTTCAGTTTCGAGGAACTCAGCACTACCGCCTTCCGCGTACTGGGTGATGCTGCTCACGATGATGCCAGCAGCCAAACCAGCGAGGAGAAAAAAGGCTACCGCGAACGCCATCCAGCAGTGATTCACAGCCAATAGATGGTCGGTAGAGGCGTGCCCTGGGATCTTCACCGTTGTCACGGTGATGTACGACGCCGAGAGGGTCAGGTAGACGCCGATATGAAACTTCGTATAGTCGTACAACAGTTCCAAACTCTTGGCACGAGCCGCGAGATTGGCCTTCAGGCGTTCCATATCGCCCGTCGCCACTTCGCCTGAGACTGACATTCTCACCTCCCAATGGAATGAACGCACCGGAGCTCACACGGTTAGGTCCACAGACATGTTCCGGCCGAAATTGGACTCGCGCGCGAAATAGTAACGGAACCACGATCCGGGATTAGCATTTTCGCGTTCGGTGCAGCGGGCGCCCGGCCACCTTCAATCAAATGCGCGGGCGCGCCTTCGGACGCGCCCGCGCGGGACTTACTGCACCGATTGGATCGTCACTGTTTCGGCGAATCCTCTGGTGACGATGCCGGCTTCGCCTTCGCCCTTGCCTTGCGGCCGCGGGGGCCGAGGGCGAGACGCATGTCTTCGACGTGCGGCGCGAGAGCGGCTGTCTCCGGACGTTTGGCCAGACGCTTCGCCAGTGCGTAGGTCGTGAGCGCGTTGCTCCCGGCCTCGTTCTTCGCCACACGTACGCTGTGGCGGACGAACAGAGCCATTGCTTCCAGCTCATCGGCCACCGGACCGTACGCCTCGGCGTAGCTCATCCGATCGCGAATCTCGGCCAGGCCGAAGTTGCCTCCGCGCGTAAGCACATCGTGATTGCGGACCGCCAGTGCGGCCAGGTCCACGAACTGCGGCGACACCGAGGCAGCAGCAAGCTGCTGTCTCGCCCTCCTCGATTCCGGGACGACGAATTTCGGGACTTTGTCTTTCATAGCGCGGATATCGTCGATGATCGCTTCCGCTCTTTCGAGATAAGACGGTGTGGTGACGGGTACTTCATTCTCAGTAGACACAATTTCTCCTTTCAGTTCTCAACTGCCGTGATCAGAGCGGACAGGTTGAGACGATCGGAGGAGCGCGGCCCCTGACAATGCGCCTGGGAGCCTCGGCGATGGTGATGCGGGCGGACCGCTGACGCCGGACGTGAATACAGAAAACGCGGCTGTTCTCGCGTGACAGGAACTTGAGCGACGGCGGCCGGACGTTGAACGAAATCCGCCGCGGCGCGGGACCCGGTTCCCGGAACAGCTCCGAGAGATCGAGCGGAGCACTGCCGCCGTTGACGTAGTCCATGAGTGAGGAGAACGAGTCGTCCAGCCGATTGGAGATCGTCGCCAGCCGGGTGGCGGCATCGATCCAGCGGGTAATCGCCGCGATCATCAATTGCGGCGCGTCCCCCGTGAAAAACGGCGCGCGCTCTACGTTGTCGAACGTTACGCTCCATTCGCGGGCGCCGTTTCCCAACTGTTTACTCGCCTCGGCGATCCACCCCGAAATCTGCTCGAATTGACGCGTAGCCCGGATCGGATGCGCCGCTGCCAGCTTCTCGCAGGCGTCGATGGCACGGCTGGAGGATTCAATCAGGCGAAATGTGGCATCGATGGCCCGCCGCGAACGGCGGAAGGGACGAATCCACGAACGCCGCCGCTCACGCCGCATGGCACAGCGGCGCAGCGCTGCCCGCCGCGAATCCTTCGCGCCATTTCCCTGGGCGGGTCGAATCGGCGTGGCGGACATAACAATACGAACGCGATACAAAACGGCCTCGGCGACGTATTCCCACGCGCTGTGATTTGTTCACGTTTTTCCAAGAAAACGAATCCATGACTCGTTTCGTTGTCAGCATCGCCACGACGATCGGCACTCAACGACGTCTCTCTGTGGCCTCTTCGTGAGTTCATCAATCTCATCGAAAGCAGCGGGAACCTCATCGAATAGCTTCGCCAGGCAATTAAAAAGCGTCGCGAAGCTCATCGAACAGGTCCAGCAAGCTATTCAAAAGCCTCGTGAACCTAATTGAATAGCTCCTCCAGGCTATTCAAAAGCCTCGCGGACCTCATCGAATAGCTCCTCAAGGCTATTGAAAAGCCTCGCGAACCTCGTCGAAGAGCTCCTCCAGGCTATTCAAAGGCATCGCGAACCTCGTCGAAATGGGGCGTGAACCTGATCCACGGCGCCCGTCAACCTCGATGCAGGAGTTCAGCAACCGATCGAGATGCCCATCGACGTCGCGCGAAGCTTCGCCAATCTCGAGAGCAGCATCGATCACTTTCGCTCGTAGAAGAGCTTGTCGAAGGTCGAGCCTCCGAACGTGAAGTTGACGCTCGTGACACCGAGGCCGAACGCGGTGTGATCGGAAGTGATCTCCTGGGCCGTTCGTCCCTCGAGCCTTCGCTGGTTGATGAAGATTCCTTCCAGCGGTTCCGTCGTGCCATCGGCGAACCGCTTCGTCGCGGAGAGATGCGACCCGTCGATGCGGCCCTCGCGCAACTCGAACGTGCGCCCATCCTCGGCGCCGCGTCCGGCCACCGTTCTGTCGGCATGCACTTCGAGCGTCAGCGTGCGTCCGAAGCCGGTCGCTTCATAGCTGCCGGAGCGGCTCGGCGCAAGCTCGCTGTGCACGTTGACATAACTCTCCATCACCACGCCGTGACGCTGCTTCGACTTCTGCTTCACCTTGTTGAACCGCGCCAGCATCTCGTCGACGGTAAGCGCGTACGAGGAGACCGTCATCAGGAGAGAAAGGGCGAGCAGGAGTTTTCTCATGCCCGGTTGGACGGAGGAGATGCACGGCGGTTAGCTGCTGGTTGTGTGCTGCCGACAGGATCAGCAATGATCAATCCCCCGGCTGCTCAAGTTCGCGAGTCCCGGATGATTTTGCTCCGGAGGACGAGATCGCCCTACCTCTTTGACTTCGGAGCCGTCGGCTGGACAACGCCGCGGCAATCGCTCGCAGGCGCAACAGCCCTTCGTTCCAGCCGATCCAGGCGGCGAGCATCCGGGGAGCACGGCCATGGCGATGGCGGAGATCTTTTTCATCCATGTCGAACGTCTTCGCCACGGCCTTCACAACCGTCGCCATCTTCAGACGCGGAATGAGCCGTTGTGCTCTCGGGTGATCGTCGCACCGCGGCTTCTCCGCGATGACCTTCCGCATGCTCTCCACCCACTCCGCGCTGCCGAGGTAGATCTGGCCGAGGCATGGCGCCGTTTCGATACTCTGTGTAGAGTCGCGATTGGGCCGACAAGAAGCAGAGGCCTGACCCTACTCGTCGGCCAGATGATCGCAATCCTGCCGGAAGATGTCCTTCCGTTCATTGCCTCGGGATGTGATGTGCCAGAAGGCGCCTTCGAATTCAGAGGCCTGACCCTACTTGACCTACCGATTCGCAATCATGGCGACTGCCAACCAAGTCAGGGCCCACAGCCATGGCAGCACGCGACCTATGCAGACTGCCGTTGAGATCCCAAATGGCGTCCAGCGAGCCTGATTCCGCCAATCGAAGAACTCTGTAAAGACCCGGGATCCTGGCGCAAGCGTCGCTTCAGATGCGATAACTCGCTCCCAGAAGTAAGCAGCCGTTGTCAGACTGCGCTGTCCGGTGTAAATCCATACGACGCTTGTGAGCATTCCGATAGTGGCCAATAGCGTCACCACGGTATGAGCATTGGTTCCAAGCGCAAAGGCAGCCATGAGGATCGAGTTGTACACGAGAAATATGTTGGTTCGTGCTAGGAGCAGATCATGCTCGCGCTCCGCTCGGCGCAAGTATTGCTGCAGGTGCTCTGGCACGAACGAACCCCCATCTGCTGGTACAGTCGGCGTGTCTGCCCCGGCAGGAGTCCCGCTCGTAGCCGAGCCGCCATCGGATCGACCACAAGAAATATCGCGCTCGTCCGTTTTGGCGCCCTGCATGTCATTCCGCCGCCCAACGGACCTGGGTTCAGCCGCGAAGCCCGCGACGCCATGATGACACAACCTGGAAGGCAAGAAAGCAGCGGGCATCGTCGGCTGCAACCCAAAGTTAGGCGCGTTCGCGTTTTCGGTCCCACGTTTCGATGACGAATGTACAAAGAGTGTGTGCGGCGTGAATCGCAAGTCGAGCGTGTCGTGATTCAACTCGATATGCCCTTCGGCCGCGGCCGTGGGCCGACCCGGCGTGGGTTCTGAATGCGCCGATACCCATGACGATCGACGTCATGCCTGATAAAACTCGTTTCACGTCATCGTCTTCGACAGACCCGGGAGCAAAACCGAGATCCGCCGCCACGACCTTCCACAGGTCGTTGATCGTTTCCTTGGACGGGAGATCGAGCCCTTCATCCTCGATGTATGTCTTGCAGAGGGACTCGATCATTGAGCACGCCGCGGTGACGCCGGCTTCCGGATCGGAAACGACATTGGAGAGGGCGCGCTCCACTTCCTTCTCAATTGCCCCCAAATCTCGAGCGCCGATGATCTCAGACAGGGAACGGACCGGAAGCCCGATGCTTCCCCCGATGATCTTTCCGCCGGTCGCGTATGCAAGGCCAAACTTCCCAAGAATCTCGCGAATCCGCTTTTGGCCCACCTCGACGTTCGCACCCTCAAACATGCTTGGGGGCTCGTCCATGTACCGCTCTATCACGCCTCCGAGGACGCCGAACGCATCAACTTTCGGATCTTTGTTGCAGCGAAGCAACCAGTCTGTGGCCTTGGGTATGCAGCCGCCCGCCGGTGGGTCGCCAGGCGCACCCGCTTCCGAGAAGAGAATGTCGAGGCGGCGATGGTAGTAGACGTGATGTCCGATGATCTCGCCGACCACGCCCGCCACTGCTCGAGGTATTTCCTTCATCTCGGCGCCTAACTCTGATTTAGACATCCACGAATGCGGGCTAATAATGCGTTATCCGACCGGCGCGACGCTGTGTAAGGCGGGCTACCTGACAGCGAGACCTATTTATGCGACGGCGCTTTGAAGCATAACACCTCGTAACACTTTCACCAGTCGATCGGCTGCGCTGCCCTATCTCCGAGGCGCCGCTTTTAGCAAAATCACCGATCGAAGCAGATGGTTTAGACGATCAAGAACCTACTGGAACGTAACCCGCGCAAACCTTCTCTTCCCGACCTTCAGCACATACGACTTGCCGGCGCTTGAATCCAGCGTCGCGCGGGGGTCGCTGACTTTTGCATCGTCGACCAGCACCCCGCCTTGCGCGATGACGCGTTGCGCATCCTTGTTCGACTCCGAGAGGCCGGCGGCGACGATGATTTTGGAGAGGAGCTGGGGTTCCGCGGCCGCAGGGAGGGTGGTTTCCTCCATCTCCGCCGGTGCCTGCCTCTCGCTGAACACTCTCCGGAAACTTTCCTCGGCGGCATCCGCGGCGGCGGAGTCGTAAAAGTCGCGGATGATCGATTTGGCGAGCTCGCGCTTCGCCTCCATCGGATGTGACGACTCCTTTTTCGCGGCGATCTCGGACGGCGTCAGGTCAGTACAGAGGGTGTAGTACTTCCACATCAGGTCGTCGGAGATCGACATTACCTTGCCGAAGATCGACTGCGGGTCTTCGTTGATGCCGATGTAATTGCCGAGGGATTTGGACATCTTCTCGATGCCGTCGAGGCCTTCGAGGAGCGGCATGGTGATGACCACCTGCGGCTCCTGGCCGTATTCGCGCATCAGGTCGCGGCCGACGAGGAGGTTGAAGAGCTGGTCGGTGCCGCCCATCTCCACGTCGGCTTTCAAGGCCACCGAGTCGTATCCCTGGGCGAGCGGATAGAGCAACTCGTGAAGGGCGATCGGCTGATGGTCGTTGAAGCGTTTGCGGAAGTCATCGCGCTCGAGGATGCGGGCCAGGGTGTACTTCGCGGCGAGGCGGATCATCCCTTCCGCGCCGAGGGCGCCGAGCCATTCGGAATTGAAACGGATCTCGGTCTTGACCGGATCGAGGATCTTGAAGACCTGCTGCTTGTAGGTCTCGGCGTTCTGCAGCACTTCCTCTTTCGAAAGCGCCGGCCGCGTGGCCTTTTTGCCGGTCGGATCGCCGATCAGTCCCGTGAAATCGCCGATGAGGAAGATGACGCGATGGCCGAGCTGCTGGAAGTGCTTCATCTTCCGGATGACGACGGTGTGGCCGAGGTGGATGTCGGGCGCGGTGGGATCGAAGCCGACTTTGATGGTCAGCGGCTTGCCGCGTCCAAGCTTCGTCTTCAGATCGTTGCGTTCGATGAAATCGACCGTCCCCTTGCCGAGGAAGTCGAGCTGTTCGTCGAGAGTCATGGGAGGGATTGTAGTGGGTGGTTGATGCTTGGGTTGCTGGGTTGCTGGGTGTTGGGTTGCGGGGTCTCGGGGTTTCGAGGTCTCGGGGGCTTGCCTTGCACGCGCGGCTCGTTCCAGCAAACACCCCGAGACCCCGAGACCCCGAGACCCCGAGACCTCGAGACCTCGAGACCTAGCAACCCAGCAACTCAGCAACCACCATCCCGCCACCCTGAAACGTTTCCCCACCATCCCTCACTACCCTCAAAACGAGGTCCGTTATGAATCAACTGATCGTTCTCTCCGCAATCGTGCTGTTGCCGCTCATCCCGGCGTTCATCCTGTTCAAGACGCTCAAGTCGAGCGCGCAGGTGGACGGGCCGCTCGGAGGTCTGAAGGTCTCCCTCGGCGGGGCATTCGGCGGCTACGTCGCGCTGACGGTGTTCATCGCTACGTACTTCGCGCACATGCCGCACGTCACGACGTAGCGGGTCAAAGGCGAGCTGCAGTTCCCGAACGGCACGC
>Ga0207650_10002538_pt1 | contig 12666 bp, 9 predicted proteins | sample KBSS63metaG_FD_184325 | JGI IMG/M metagenome (GOLD analysis project Ga0207650, IMG submission 184325) | Switchgrass rhizosphere microbial communities from Kellogg Biological Station, Michigan, USA - KBS S6-3 metaG (SPAdes) (version 2) | ecosystem: Host-associated > Plants > Roots > Rhizosphere >...
TCGACGTCTCCCGCTCCGAAGACAACACCATCCTCTTCGTCACCCACGACGTCTCCGAAGCCGTCTACCTCGCCGACACAATCTACGTCCTCGCCCCCCGTCCGACCCACATCCTCCACCGAATCGACGTCCCCTTCTTCGCCAACCGCGATATCGGATTGAAGTCTTCGACTGAGTTCCGCAACGTGGAGAAGAAGCTGCTGGATCTGCTCTACTCGCCGGCGGGGTGAGTGCTGGTAGTGCGGACGCTCACCGCGTGACGTATCGCCGCAAACGGCCTCTAATGCGTTCTTCAAATGACGAAGTCGGGTCCGTAGTTACCCTCGCAGGTCTCCCGTGGAATCTTCATTAAGTCCCGCGCGACGCTTCCCATTTGCGTCATCGTCGCCACCGCGGCATCGAGGCTCGTATCGCCGCCGCCTGACCATGCACGTTCCAAGTCTGAGAGGAGTGAGGCGTACAGATCGTTGAATTCCTTCAATGTGCCCTTGCCACCCGGGTCGCGATTCGGCCAGCCACCCGCCGGCACTTTAGCCATCGGCAGCCTCGTTGGAAACGGCAATTCGTTTCCGGTGAAGGTGAACGTGCCGGGAGGGTTCTCGACGAGCTCGCGGCCGTGATAGATCTCGCCGAACTCGTAATAGTGGGCGAGGTCGCCGTTGAATATCGCCGACGTTGTCGTCCCTTCGCCCTCCCCTCGTATACGTTCGATCGCGTCCGTTGCGTCTTTCAATGTGGCGAGCACATTGACCCCAACGTCAAAATTCGAAAGCTGGCCAGTTGTGGAGATCGCAGGTTTCTGCGTGGTGAGGGCGTCCGAAATCGCTGCGTAGAACTTGCCGATGCTCGGGAACGTCTCTTCCAGCGAGAGGAGCGCCAGCGGTTTCTCCGGTTTCTCGATCTCCATCATGACGTCATGCAGAAAGTCGCGCGTGAGGCCGCTCAGATAGACCGTCAACCCCGGGCGTACACCACCTGGTAGCGGTCCAGGATACCGTGGCGCGGCCGAGACAATCTGCGGCGAGCCGCCCAATCCCTTCAGCAGATTGCACATCAGGCCCATGTGCGCCATTTCGGCAAGAACGACGCTCCGGATGAGGGTCCGCGCTTTGCCGCTGCTTTCAATCGACCATAAGGCGCAGAGATACGGTGGAATCGTCGAGAACTCCAACTCAATGGCCGCCTGCGCCGCTTTGCAGATCCAAGCAGTGTCGTGCACCTCTTCCTGCATCAACTCGACGATCGCCGTCGAGCGCGAGTATTGCTTCTGTTCAGACATCGCTACGCCCCGCAGTTAGGCGCGCCAGCCTCGGGCCGGCGCGCCTCCGTTCTGCTAGTTTCCACCGCGGTTGGCGCCGCGGTTCAAATCGATCGCGGCGTGCGTCTGCTCGTCGCCCTTGGGGGGTGCTTTGCATGGCTCGCACTCGCCGTGTTTCGGCTTCTCGCAATTGCGGACGATGACGTCTTTCTCCTTTTCGAGATCTTCGCGCGCCGGCGGTTTCTTCGTCGTATCGCACTTGCCGTCGGTGACGCAGGGGTCTTTCGGCGGCTTCGGCTCGGGCGGGCAGAGGATGAACGGATGGATACGTCCGCTGTCGACGGACCCCATGTCCTGCAGTTGCTCGATGACCATGCGTGCAACGGTCCGGCCGAGTTTCATGCCCGCCTCGTGATCGCTGCGCCAGTGAATTCCGGCCCACAGGCGGCCCATGCCGATGTTGTCGGCCATGTTGTGGATCTCTTCCTTCAGTGATGTGCCGAGTTTCGAGCCGAAGCGCTCGTCGTGCGGCAGATCGTCGGGCGTCGGCTGGTTCCCGAAGAAGTAATCGAGGATCTCACTCGCGGCGCCGGAGTAGGTGCTGTGTCCCGACGGATACGCCGGATGGCGCGGTGTGCCGGAGAGATTGTCGCCACAGCGGTCGCCCTCTTTCTTCGGACGGCCGTCTGGACAGATGTTGTACGCCGGGTTCAGCTCGTCGGGACAGTCGAAGAGTACGTTGAGGTGCTTGAACTCGATCGGCCGTTGGCGGCGCGAAACGTGCGGCCGCGGGCTGAGCCACTTGTAATACCACGCCGCCTGCAATGCGCTGGCGATTGCCACGTCGAGCGCCGCCCAGACCAGCGCCTGGCGCGGCGGCGACCAGTGCCGCATGGCGATAAGGTAACTCAGCGCGTTGCGGTGATACAGACCGGGCGTCTCTCCTTCGACCGCGCGCGCCAATCCTCGCCCAGTTCGAATGATCTGCTGCCCCGGCAGGCGATGCACGAGCGGCGCGCCGAGGGGCGGTGGGAGATTCAGTAGACGGCTAATCGGACGGCGGCAGTCGTACGCCTTCGGCACTTCGACTTTCAGGTTGGAATTGCATGTATCCGGCAGTGGACCGCAAGTCTTCGTGGATACAAGGGCGCACGGGTCGTCGCGGTGCTCCGAGAGCCAAACGAGTTCCTTGAACTCCCGCTCGACTTCGGACTCCTCCCATGGCGGGAAGAAGTCCGGGGAGCTTTCGTCGTCCGTCTTCTTCAGCAGTTTTTCGAGCGGCACGATGCAGAGCTTCGGACAAAATCCCCAATAACTGGCGTCCGGCTGGACTTGGGGTCCCTTGAGAGCGTAGTCGGCCATAATTCCCCCTTTTTTGATTAGAGGGACAGATGGGGTAATTTCCTCCACGGAGACTTGACGGCGACCTAAATTGGCGATTCAAGATCAAAACACTGTGGTTGGGAGGAAGTCCGCTTCCCGTCTCGCGTATTAGCTTTCCGACGTCCCCTTTTTCGCCAACAGCGACATCGGCCTCAAGTCGTCGAGGGAGTTCCGCAACGTGGAAAAGAAGCTGCTGCTCGACCTGCTCTACTCGCCGGCGGGGTGAGTTCGGCGTAGCATCACCGGCTACAAGATCATGATGTGGAAGGTGTAGCCGCGGAACAGAAGCGGGATCGGAACGCCGTCGGTCATGCCGAGCAGGGTGTAGCGCATCCGGCCGTTCTCGTCGAAGCCGTGGACGCGCAACCGGATTCCGTAAAGCTCCACGTCCAGCGGCACCTTCGCCCGGTCGAACATCAGCACGTCCTGCGACAGACCTTCGGTGCCCGTGGAGTTTTCGGGCGTCGAAATCCACAGTTGCACCATCTCGCGCTTCGAAGCCTTGTCGCGCTCGCGCTTCCAGCGCAGCGCCAGCTTGCCGGTCACTTCTCCGTCCGGAGCGACGGGTGTGTAGGCGATCGGGGTTGGCAGCGGGACGCGCACTTTTGTGAAATTCACCCCGATGATCTTGCCATTGGGCGTAACGCCGAGGAGGTCGGCATGGCCGCTGTTGAAATCGAGCCGAAGCCCTTCGTCGAAATCGCCGTCCGCGTCGCTGTCTCGCAGACAGGCAGCGGAGATGCCGAGGCCGCGGGTCCGCAGCAGGTCGCAATAGAGGCCCGGGCGCTCCGGCCAGCCGTACAGCCGTAGCTTGGTGTCGAACGGCACGTCGCGCTTGGCGCCGAACTGGCTGGCGAGCGCATCGGGGATGGCCTGGGCCAGGGTGACCGCGTTGACCGGCTGCGCATCGAACTGAAGAAAGGCGCTATTCGCCCGCGCAACCTGCTCGTGGTCGGACGCGACCGGACTTGCGATCACGGCGAAACTGGAGCCGATGTGCTGTTGAGCCTGCGCTGCGGAAGGGGCGGCGGCCACCGCGACCACGGCAAGCACGAATACGTGTCGGAACATGAGAAGGAGCTTCATGGGACGAGTGTCAACTTTCGCCCGGATGACAAGATTTCCTCGCCGATTACGCGACTAATAGGAAAGGGAGTGTCATGAAAAACCGTATCGCGATGCTGGTCGCATCTGTTCTTGCCGTGTCCGCGCTGGCGCAATCGCCGGCGATGAAGCCCTTCGAGATCAACATGGATCGCGTCAGGGTGAGCTCGTTCGGCGGCAATTTCGGCACCACCACCACCTATCTGATTCCGACGTTGCGCGTCCGCGCGTCGGTGGCCGGCTCGGTGTGGGCGCAGAAGGGGGGCGCCAAGTCGCACGGCAAGTACTGGGTCAACGGCGCCGATCACGACCTGATGCAGGGCCTCGCGAAAACGTTGCAGGACGATCTCGTCACGAAGATGCGCGCAGCCGGCTATACGGTGCTGACCTACGACGACATCAAGTCCGATCCCGAGGTCGCGTCATTGGGCGCGGACAAGATCGACTCGCGCTACGGACTTCCGTCCAGCGGCGGCCTCGGCATGCCGGTCACGTTCGTCGATGCGTCGCCCAGCGATGCGCAAACATTTTCGGCGCCGATTCAGGGGCCGGCCTGGTCCTTCCGCGGCATCGCCAAGGCCAGGAACCTCACCGTCATCGTTCCGGAGCTGACCTTCACCACGCCGCAGATGTTCGGTCAGACCGAGAGCCATGCCTGGGAGGACAAAGCGGGGATTTCGATGGACCCGACCATGATCTTCGAGGGCGCGATGGTTTACGGGCTGACGGCGAAAGGCGGCCCGGCGATTCAGGTGCAGCGCCACGGCAAACGAACCGCTGCCGACGTGGCCGGTACGATCGTCAAGTCAGGCGAGAACGACCTGCACGTGCACAACATCATGGACTTCAAATCGGGCGACTACGTGATGGCGCTCGACAAGACCGCATTCAGCGACGGCATCCTCCGCGTAGGCCTGGCGCTCAACGATCTCATCGTCGCGCAGGTGAAAAAAGACCACCATTGAGGTGACGCGTCAGTGCCGCACCGACCTTCCTCGCGTATCGGCGGGCTTGAGATTCGCGCGAGAAAACTCTCGACCTTTCGAGCATCCATGGGATGAGGGGCGGCATCGCCGCCCCTCGGGGAAGCGCTAGTCGCGGCAGCACCACGTAGGGTCCGAAGTGTCCCATCCGGCTTGGTTGCGCAAACCTTTCAGGACATCCGGCTGATGTTCGTGCTCGATTCTGGGCTGCGGCTCCCTGGCCTCCCGGTTGTCTTCAAATTTGTCCGGATCAACTGGATGGTCTCGGAGCGAAATCTTCGTGTACAGCTTCGCGCCCGCGACGTAGCCATCCTTCTTCTGTGGCTCGGCGAAGAGCTCGGAGGAGTGAACGAACACGACCGACGCGTCGCCCCTCACAGTGAGCGTCTGCGTCTCGCCAGTGGGCTTTCGATCTGCCCCAAGGATTGTGGCGGTGATCGTCGCATCGTCCCGTTTGTCGTCGACGATCCATTCCACGATCGGCACGTCGGCGAGCCTGCGCGCAGTCACCTTTCCTCCGTCGAGCGCGATCTCCGCGATCGTATCGGGGTCGTCGAGATTAGGAACGAAGTTGACGACCTGCGCTTTCGGCAGACCGACATCGAGCTTGACGCATCGCGCGCCGCCGTTCGAACCGGACACGCTGACGCGCGAACGCTTCTTCAGGATGAACTCGTAGAAATCCTTCGGCTGCCCATCGACCATGAGCACTCGGGGGCGCCATGCCGTGCCGAACGTGTCCCCATTCCGTTCTTCCTTCGCAACGAGGATCGTGGCCTCGCGTGGCGGCTCGACGTCACTGCCGTCCGGGATCAGCACGCGCTGATCGTCCCCCTTGCATCCGTTGATGTACATGAGACCGGCGAGATAATACGTAGTCATCTCTCTCTCCTTTCTTTCAGCTTCCTATGTCCTGAATGGCCGCCCATAGCGAGGGCGGTATGTCTCCACGGCGGATCGATTCGAGTTGCGTCTCGCGCAGCGCCTCGGATGGCGCCAGGCCGCGGGCGAGAGCGCGGTGAAGACGCGGGAAGAATCTCGCCGCGTCGGCATCGTCGATCGGCCACTGCGTCGCGATGACCGAGCCAGCTCCCGCCGCGAGGAACCCGTGTGCGACGCTGATCACGCCTTCGGCCGCGCGGCGCTCGCCTCGCGCCGTGCCGCAGCCGGCGAGAACGACGGTGGTCTGCGGGCGAAGGCGCAGCATGCCGATCTCCGGAACGCCGAGGCGATGCTCGCGTCCGTTCTTGCGGAGGAGCAGGTAGGCGGGCTGCAAGCCGCGCGCATCGCCGACGCCGTGGCCGCCGAAGTGGATGACGTCGGCAGCGGCGGCGTGTTTAGCGAGGGCGTCCGCATCGTCAGTCTGCACGGAATCGGCGTACTCGGCCCCGATCCGCTTCGCTTCTCTCTGTACGAACGCGAGCGCCGCGGAGTCCCCGCTCGCGTCGGGAGCCGCGACGAGGAGGGCCGTGCGCGGGACCTGCAGCGTTTCGCCGCGCCGCTCGCTGATCGCCGCGAATGCCGCGGCGCTCGGCGCGCTCACTATCGAATACCGATCGAGCAGGTACGTACCGGCATCGTTACGGATCGCGCTGAACGGGACATCGGCGGTCGTCGCATCGGCGACGAAGGCAATTTTGCTGGCGCCGCGAAGGTGCGATTCGACCGGCTTGATGAGGCGCTCGTACAGCGACGGTTGCGGGGATCCGTCCCGCACCGACTGCACGAAAGACTCGATTTCTGCGGCGAGGGTGGCCCGCGAGATCCTGACCTCAGTCGCATTCAGGCCCGCGGCGTCGGCCGTGAAGATGACCAGGCGCTCCGGCAACGCGGCGTACTCGACGACCACCGTGTGCGGTGGCAGGCTGCGAACGTCGAGGGCCGGCGAGCGACCATATGAATCGAGCAGTGCACGCGCTCGCGCCCGCTCGGCGAACGCAAATGCAGTCGCTGCGTCGTTGTGGTCAATCGCAAGCTCGACGCCGACTTCGAACAGTTCCTTCGCGCTGTAGAACGCCCCCCATCGCGCCTCGCCGGCCGGCAGAGATTCGCGTTGCCGCTCGAGGTCGGCGATTCCGCGCTCGACGTCCACCATCGCTGCCGCTTTGTTGCCCTCGGCGATCCGCAAGCGCGCCCGTTGCAACAACAGGCTGGGCAACGCATTCATATCGCTGCGGGTCTTCTGGAACTCGATGGCCTCCGACAGCAATGCCTCCGCCTGCGAAGGTGGTGTCGAACGGAACATCGCTTCCGCGCGCCGCTCTGCGGCGTCGAGCCGGACGCGATACACCGGATCTTTCGCGGCCCGCGCGATGTCCCGGGCGGCTGCGAAATCGGCGCGGCTGCCCGCCAGGTCCTGCAGGCGATCGCGGACGACCGATCGGAGAAACAGCGAGTCGGCGAGCGATTCGTCATAGTTCATGCGCTTCAGCATTGCGGCATGAAGCGACAGGAAGGAAAGCGCCGTGCTCCAGTCGTTGCGCAAAATCGCGGCCTCGGCGATCGAGGAGACACCCTCCGAGAGCACCTCGTCGGTCCGCACTCCCAAATCGTCGCGAAAGCTCACGCGCTGCTTCCAGGCCGTGGCCGGGTCGCCGATGCGATCGTAAACATTCGCGAGCAGGACGCGCATCATCGCGGCGTTTCCGCCCTCATGCACCTTCTCGAACAGCGACCGCCCCTCCTCGAAGATCTCGATCGCCTTTCCCCACTCGCCCTTCGATTCCAGGCCCAGGCCGAGCGACCAGAGGAGTAATCCGCGGTACGCCGGATAGTCGGAGGCCGCGACGATCGCCAGGAGGCTTTCATATTGCTTGATCGCTTCATCATGGCGACCCTGCACGTACATGCTGTTGGCTGCGAAGTAGAGGGCAGGCAGCTCCATCGGACTGCCGTTCCGCGCGAAGAGCGCGGCGGAGCGCCGTAGCGGCGCTTCGGCGTCGCCGGGCTCGCCCGAGAGACTGTCGAAGTACGCCGCGTGTGCGGTGGCGAGATCCATTCGCGCATCGCCGTGCGCGGCATCGATTGCCGCGATCGCACGCTCCACGAGGTGATCGCCGTTGAGCGTGACCGCCTCCGCGAGACGCCGTGCGACCTGCAACTGCCGCGCGGCGTCGCGCTCATCGCCGCGCAGCACGGCCTGACCCCATCGCGCGAGGACGACTTTGGCACACGCACCGCGAGCGCCGCCCGGATCGCGCGCGGCGAGCTCCTTCGCGACCGCCGGGTCGCGGAGCACAGCGTCGTACTGACGGTCGAGCTGATTCTGAAGCGGTTCCTTTGGCGCCAACGCCGCGGCGTGCGCACGCGCCTCCACCGCCCAACCGCTTCCGGCATCCACCTCCAGATACCGTTTCCATGCGATCAGGGCATCGTCCCGGAAGCCGAGGCGCTGCAGCATGAGCGCCCGGTTGAACAGCGCCTCGGCATACTCAGGGTTGAGTGCGAGTGCGCGGTCTGCGGCAGCGAGCGCGTGCGCAATCTGCTCCGGGACGTCGTAGCGCATCGCCGCCTCGTGCAATGCAGCGGCGAGATCGTTCCATGCCGCAGGATCGTTCGAGGAAGCCGCCGCAGCCTCGAGTTTCGACAGCGCTTGTGCCGTTTTTCCAGTGAGGAGCAGTGCGACGCCGTTCACGTGCGCCGCGTCGTCGTCATCCGAGCCTCGACTCCTTGCGGGAGTCATCGAGGCCTCGGTCGGACGCGGCCGGAACGGTGCCCAGTCGATGCCGCCGCTCAGACGCGGCTCGATCCGCCGGCCGTCCTTCGGGTTGAAGATGGACGCGATCTTCGCAATGGGCGATTTCGACCACGACGTGATGGTGCGCGGCGCCTTCACAAACAGAACTCCGGCAGCGGCGACGATGAACGCGCCGGTCAGCGGTCCGATGAACGCACGTTGCTTCGCGATGGCCCAGTACCTCATCGCAAACTTAGACGGACAACATCCGCTCCGTTCGTAAGAAACGACTGCTAGAGACCCTTGCTGATGGAAGAGATCGTGAGATTACACGAAGATGGAGCTCGATGGTTTACCTCGACAGTCAGCGCGAAGCGCCTGCCGGTACAATCCGCAGCGTGGCTGATCCCATCAAACCGTCCCAGGCAGGCCTGCCGCCTCCGAAGTTGGCGCAGGCTGTGCGCGATACGGCCAAGGACATGGCGAAGGAGGCGATCTTCGAGAAGCGGCCGTATCTGAAGATGGCTTTCTCCAATCCGTACAATCTTTCGCTCCTCGGCGGGGCGCTGGCGGCGTCCGTCCTTACGCTCAATCCAGTCCTGGCCCTCGGCGCGATTGGCGCGGAAGCGATCTGGCTTCTGCACGGTCCCGACAATCCGACGCTGCGGCGGCTGCTGTGGGACCCGCGATTCGAAAAAATCCGGCTGGCGCTGGAAGAGCAGGATCGCAATGAGCGGATGAAGACGCTGCCCGAGGAGCAGCGGGCGCGCGTGGAGCGGCTGGTGTCGCGGCAGCAGGACATCAACCGGCTGGCATCACAGAATCCGTCATTCACCGGCGATCTTTTGCGCGGGGAGTTGATCAAGACCCGCAAGCTCGTCGACTCCTTTCTGGAGATGGCGCTGACGTGCAGTCGGTATGAGAACTACCTGGCCGACATCGATCTCGACTCGCTCGAACGCGATTGCGAGCGCTGGCGCGCCCGCGCCGCGGCGAAGAACGCGACGCAGCAGGAGCGCGACATCGCCGGCAAGAATCTCGCGGTGATCCTGAAGCGCCTCGAGAAGCTTCATGACATTCGCAACTACCTCGGCGTGGCCAAAGGGCAGCTCGACCTGATCGAGAATTCGTTCCAGCTCATCGCCGATCAGATCGTGACGATGCAGTCGCCCGCGGAGTTGTCGGGACAGCTCGATGACTTGCTCGACGGCGTGGAGTCGATCCGGCAGACCGCCGTCGATACGGAGAAGATCCTGCACGCGATTGAGGCGTGACCGGAGACTGAATGCCAGAGAAAACCCTTCCCCCATGGGCTGAAGACCTTCGACGCCGCTACGTGCGCGGGGAAGCGTCCGTGTTTGTGCTGCATGGCAATGTGTATGACGCCGTGATCAGTGGCGGCGAGACGCTGACCATCACCGAGTTTCTCGGCAACACGCTTTTGCAGGAAACGAAGGACACGGTCGTGGTCTACAACGTGGCCACCGGCGTTCGCTTTTTGAAGCGTGCGAAGGGCGTCGATCATCTCGATGATCTGCTGCTCCCCGAGGACAAGACGCGCGCGCTGGCGGCGATCGAACGGCTATTGATCGCGTCGACGAAGACGGCGGTCATCCTCGAATACGCGGAGGCGCTTGCGCCGGCCGGCGATCCGAATTTTCAGAGCGAGTCGGATCGCGGAGCGGTCGTGACGCTGCATCGCTGGTCGTTTCTGCCGGAGATCGAGCACACCGACAACATCGTCATTCTCGTCTCGGAAAACCTGACCGATCTTTCCTCGAAGCTGATCTCCAATCCGAAAGTGGCGGTCGTCGAAGTGCCGATGCCTGATCGCGACACGCGACGCGCCGCAGCCCTGATCGCGGACGACCAGCTCAGCGCGAAAGAGGCCGATCGCTACGCCGAGATCACCGCCGGCCTCAAGGCCATCCAGATCATCGCCATCCTCACGCCCGCGCCGCGCAGCGAGAGCGAGGCCGCCGAGCGCGAGGAGTTCATCGCCCACCTCCTCGGCGGCAGCGATGCGAAAGAGCGCGCGAAGAAGCTGGCGGCGCTGACTTCGGGATTGGGCCAGGACGAGATCGTCAAGCTGCTCGCTCCCGGCGCGCAGCCGGTGGAGAAAGCCGTAGCAGATCGCGGCGATCGCGCGCGGCAGGAAGTCGATCGCCTCATCGCCAGCCGCAAGCGCGAAATCCTCGAGCGCGAATGCTTCGGATTGATCGAGTTCGTCGTTCCCGCGTTCGGCTTCGAAGTTGTCGGCGGCATGGACGAGGTGAAGAAGGATCTGCTGGTCATCGCCGGCAGCATTCGCGACGGACAGACCGCGCGCGTGCCGATGGGCATCCTCTTTACCGGGCCGATGGGAACCGGCAAAACGTTCGTGGCCGAGGCCTTTGCGCGCGAGTGCGGGCTGACCACGATCAAGCTGAAAAACTTTCGGTCGAAGTGGGTGGGCGCGACCGAGGGCAATCTGGAGAAGATCCTCAACGTCATCCGCGCCATCGGACAGGTCGTCGTCATCGTCGATGAAGGCGACCGCGCCTTCGGCAACACGGATGGAGACGGTGACGGCGGCACGTCATCGCGCGTCATTGCCCGGATCAAGGAGTTCATGTCGGACACTTCGAACCGAGGGCGCATTCTTTTCCTGGTGATGACCAATCGTCCCGACAAGCTTGACGTCGATCTCAAACGCGCCGGACGTCTCGATCGAAAGATCCCGTTTCTCTACTCGCAGACGCCGGAGGAGGTGGAGAACATCGCCCGCGCCGTCGTGCGGAAGAATCGGATCAACACGGACGTCGACTTCACCTCCATCCGCGACGCCTTTTCGAAGAAGCTGGTCGGCTATTCGAACGCGGACGTCGAAGCGGTGATCCTGATGGCGAATGATGATGCGGCGCGCGATTCGTCGACGACGGTTTCCGCCGATCAGTTCGTCGCCGCGGCCGCCGATTACTTTCCGAGCCGCGACACGGAACTGCTCGAATACATGGAGCTGCTTGCCGTTTTCGAATCGTCCAGCCGCCGATTGCTTCCGGAAAAGTACGCGCACATCACACCGGAGGAACTCGACCTTCGGCTGCGGACGTTGCGCGCCACGGTTGGCTCTCGCAGGTGACGGCGCTTCGGCTATAATCGCGCCCCCTCAAAATATCCGGGACCGAGGTCCCGTCCGACCATAAGGAGCATCCCGATGTCCGGCCACAGCAAATGGAGCACCATCAAGCACAAGAAAGGTGCGGCCGACGCGAAGCGCGGAAAGATCTTCACCCGCATCCTGAAAGAAATGACCGTTGCCGCGCGCATGGGCGGCGGCGATCCGGCCGGCAACCCGCGCCTGCGCGCTGCCGTGGCCGAGGCCAAGGCCAACAACATGCCCAAGGACAACATCGAGCGCGCCATCAAGCGCGGCAGCGGTGAGCTCGAGGGCGTGGTCTACGAAGAGCTGACGTACGAGGGCTACGGTCCCGGCGGCGTGGCGGTCATGGTCGAGACGATGACCGACAACACCAATCGCACTACCCCCGAGATCCGCCACATCTTCGAAAAGTGCGGCGGCAACATGGGCACGCCCGGCTCAGTGCGTTTCCAGTTCGAGCGCAAGGGTTACTTCGCCGTCGAGAAGAGCGCGGCCAGCGAAGACAAGCTGATGGAAGTGGCGCTCGAAGCCGGCGCCGACGATCTGCAGAGCGGCGATCCCGACGTCTTCGAGATCTACACCTCGCCCGATGCGTTCGAGCAGGTGCGCGAGGCGCTGGAGAAGAACAAGATCCCGACGGTCGAAGCGAAGATCGGTCAGATCGCGTCGAACTCCGTCAGCCTCGACGACCAGAAGGCGAAGTCGATGATCCGTCTGATGGAAATGCTCGACGATCACGACGACGTGCAGAACGTCTGGACGAATTTCGATGCGCCGGATGAAGTCGACGAAGAGTAGGACGATCGAGAGTCCCTCGCCCCGCGGCGAGCGGGAGACACGCAGCGAAGCGGAGTGCGGGTGAGGGGTAGTGACTGAAAACCGCAGTCTGCGCAAGCTTCGCCCCCTCATCCGCCTTCGGCACCTTTCTCCCCCGCGGGGGAGAAGGGCTCTCGAGGGGAGATCTGCGAGTCGCGTGAGATGCTATCGGCGTGACGCTCGTCTTCTCCATCGCTGACTACGACTACATGGCCGAGGGGCTCGTGCGCGCGGGTGGGTTCGCGCGCGGCGACGTCGCGCGTAGCAACTTTCCCGACGGCGAGCACTATCTGCGCGTCGAGGC
>Ga0207650_10002539_pt1 | contig 12664 bp, 6 predicted proteins | sample KBSS63metaG_FD_184325 | JGI IMG/M metagenome (GOLD analysis project Ga0207650, IMG submission 184325) | Switchgrass rhizosphere microbial communities from Kellogg Biological Station, Michigan, USA - KBS S6-3 metaG (SPAdes) (version 2) | ecosystem: Host-associated > Plants > Roots > Rhizosphere >...
AGAAATTCAGCGTGGCGTCGCCGAGGATGCGGCGTACCATGTCCATGTCGTGCACGTGCTGCTCGGTGTTGATATAGCGCGCTTCGGGCGCGGCGGTGCACGCGTCGGCCACCGCCTGGGCATCGTCGATGGCCAATTGCCAGTTGGCGTCGTCCAGGTGGGTCGGCAGGAAGGCGTGGCGCGGCGGCAGGCCCGTCATGCACCGAAGGGCCCAGCCAGGCGACAGTCCTCGCGGGATCACCGCGACGAGGTCGAACCGTTCGGCAAGCAGGCGCTTCGCCCCGTCGCGTGGATCGTCGGCGTCGGTGCGCGACCAGCCCACCGCGATCGAACGCAACAGCGCGGCAGGGTTGGCGCCTGGCCCACCCTTGTTGAAGAAGATCGCGCCCTCGCGTCGCGTCGGCGACATGGCACGGACGCGCACTACCGCGACATCGATCTGCCGACCGTCCGGTGTGACGTGGTCCAGGGGCGCACGCAGGGTGCCGCATTGAAGGCGGTCACCAAGGTCGGCACCGCCCGGACCCACCACGGTCGCCGGACAGGTCGTCCAGGCGATGGTCTGATCGGCGAGGCAGGCGAGGGGCGTCAGCGCCAGGGCGATGGCGCAGGCGATGCGGCGCGCGGTCATGGCCGGGCCCTCCGTGGTGACAGGCGCTCCCCACGCGAGAGTTCGCCGGCCAGGCGGTCACGCCACCGCTCGACCTGTGCCGCGTCGACGAACCGGGTCGGCGTGGACGCGTGGGCGCGGAGAGGGACCGATGGATCACGCTGGCACTCGGTGAGTTGCTCGCTGGGTACGCGACCATCGAGCAGGAAGCGTGCGCCGGTCCGTTCGATGCACGCCTCGTCGGTGAGCGTGAACACGCCATGGCGGTCGTGCCCGCGCAGCACCAGCATGGAGGCGGCAGGCAGCGCGTTGATCATGTTCAGTGCACCGGCGATCGGTGTCAGTGTGTCGAATTCCGAGGCCGTGATGAGCATTCGCCCCGCGCGCGCCAGCCGCTCGATCGGCGGCTTCACCGCGTTGGGACCGTTCCAGAATACGCAGGGGTTGACCATGTCGCCGCTGTGCGCGGCAGGGTAGTCCGCCGCGTAGCGCGCCACGATCTGCTGCCAGATGCCTGCGTCTTGCGTGCCCGGGGTATCGTTGCAGGGCACGGCGACCATCATGGCCGTGCCCACCGGCATCCGTGAGGGTGGCTTCATGACCAGCGGTTCGTACACCGCTTCCAGCATGCGGCGTGCCTCGTCGCGGATGCGCAGGTGTACCTGGGGCAAGGCGTGGAACGTGGTGGACGCGATGCGCGATGCCATGGCCTCCTGTGTCAGCGCCGCGTCTTCCTGCAGCCAGGCCGCCATGGTTGTCGCGGCCATCAGGCTTTCCGGCGAGCGATACTCGCCCGTCCATGCCACGCGGAAGCGGTACGGCAGTCGCGTCATGGCCTGACGGACGCTCGCCACATCAGCGCCCATACCGTAGGTCGCCGGCGCGGCGATCGCCGGATGGGCCACGAGGCGGTCGAAGCGCTCCTGCTCGGCCTTGCCGGTGAGCAGGAAGTTTTCTTCCATGGTGGCGGTGAAGTCCATGGTCGAGTCGAGGAGCATCCGCCCGACCTTGTCCGGATAGGTGGCGCCATACCAGGCGCCCAGCCAGGTCCCGTAGGACACCCCGAAGAAGTTGAAGGTGGTTTCACCCAGTGCGCGACGTACCAGGTCCAGGTCGTAGACCGTCTGCTCCGTGCTGATGTACGGATGCAGCGGGTCGGCACGGCAGGCATCCGCCATGCGTCGTTGCAGCAGGTCGAAACGGGCGAGGTTGCTCGCGGTTCGGTCGAACAATACGCCGCGGGTTTCCGGAAAATCGCCCATGCAGTCGAGCGGTGTGCTGCCCGGCATCCCCCGCGGTATGACGGCGACCAGGTCGAACGTGTCGGACAGGCGTTTCTTCTCGCCATGCACCGGGTCGTCCGGCTTGGCGTGCATCCAGATGGCGGCCAGGGTGACGGCGAAGGTGCCGGCATCGCCGCCGGGGCCGCCGGGATTGACGAAAAGCGCGCCACGGCGCTTCGTGGCGTCGGCAGCGGCCACGCGCACCACCCGCAGCGAGATGCTTCCTTCGGCGGGGCGGTGATGGTCGCGTGGCACGCTGACGGTGCCGCAGCGGAGCCGGTCGCCCAGCAGGGAAAAGAAGTCGGTGCTGGCGTCGGCTGCGGTACACGCCGACCAGACGATGCCTTGGGTAGGCACGGACGGTACGTTGGGCGCCGTCGCCACCTGGGCGGCGCACGGAGCGGCGAATGCCGTGAGGAAGCCGGCGTACAGCGCCAGCGAGCGTGGTGGAGTCATTGTGTGCATCCTTGGCACGGAAAGGCCATCCGTGGGGGCTGCACACGTTAGTGAACCGACGACATGGTCCATAGCGGACGATGTCGCGCTGCGATCAGGGCGCGGGACTCCAACCGCGTAGCGTTTCGTCCCACGAAGACGTCTTCAACAGCCCGGCGGCTGAAGAAACCCCTTACTGCATATGCCAGCCATGCGACACCAGCAGCGACTGCCCGGTGAGCGCGTTCGAACCGAAGCCGGCCAGGAACACGGCGGTGGCGGCGATATCCTCCAGCGTCGTGAATTCGCCATCGACCGTGTCGCGCAGCATGACGTCCCGGACGACGGCGGCCTCGTCGATGCCACGTGCCTTCGCCTGTTCCGGGATCTGTTTCTCCACCAGCGGCGTGCGCACGAAACCCGGGCAGAGCACGTTGGCCCGGATACCGTGGGCGGCGCCTTCCTTGGCGATCGACCGTGCCAGTCCGAGCAGTCCATGCTTGGCCGTGACGTAGGGCGCCTTCAGCGGAGAGGCCACATGGGAATGGGCCGAGCCCATCAGGAGGATCGAACCGCCCCTGCCGGCCTCGACCATCTGGCGCATGGCCGCGCGCGTAGTAAGGAACGCGCCATCGAGGTGTACCGCCAGCATCCGTTTCCAGTCCGCGAAGGACAGATCGACCAGTGGTGCGATGATCTGCACGCCCGCGTTGCTGACCAGGATGTCCACCGGGCCAAGCTCACGTGCAACGCGGGTAAAGCCGTTGTCCACCTGGGCCTCGTCGGTGACGTCCATGCCGATGCCGATCGTGCCGTGGCCCATCGCTGCCGCGGCGTCGGTCGCCCGACCGGCGTCGATGTCGGCCACGACGACGCGCGCACCCGCGGTCACGTAGGCGGCCGCGATGGCCTGGCCGATGCCGCTGGCCGCGCCCGTCACGAGGGCCACCTTGCCGGTGAGGTCGTGCATCGCTCAGGGGCCGCCGAGTACGAAGGTGGCGGCTTCGCCCTGCTGCGACGAGCCAGCGACCCAGACCTGGAAGTCGCCCGGCTCGGCCTCGAAGGTGACGCCGTCGCGGTGGGTGAAGGCGAGGTCGCGACGGGTGAGTTCGAAACGCACCTCGGCCGACGCACCGGGCGCAAGGAGGATCTTGCGGAACGCCTTCAGTTCACGCACCGGCCGCACCCGGCTGGCCACGCGGTCGTGGATGTACAGCTGCACCACCTCTTCGCCCGGCAGTGCGCCGGTGTTGGTGACGGTGGCGGTGACCACGATGGTCTCGTCCCAGCCCACGGTGGCCTGCACGCGCGGGGCGTCGTAGGCGAAGGTGGTGTAGCTGAGCCCATGGCCAAACGGGTACAGCGCCTCGAAAGTCACCTCGCGGTAGCGCGCCTTGAAGGCCGGGGGCTGCTCGGCCAGCTCCGGTCGGCCTGTCCGCAGGTGGTTGTAGAAGTACGGCTGCTGGCCGGCGTCCTGGGGGAAGCTGACAGGAAGGCGGCCGGACGGGTTGTAAGCGCCGAACACAACGTCGGCGATGGCCGGGCCGGTCTGGCTGCCGAGGAACCAGGTGACCAGGATGGCGTTCGCGTTGCGCACGGCGCCCGTGAGCGCGAGCGCCCGGCCGTTCTTCAGCAGCACGACCACGGGCGTGCCGGTGGCGGCGACGGCTTCGGCCAGCGCCTGCTGTGCCGGCGGCACGACGATCTGCGTACGCGACTGCGCCTCGCCGGAGTAGACCTGCGGCTCACCGATGGCCAGTAGGACCACATCCGCGCGCTTCGCCGCGGCGACGGCGTCGTCGATGCCCCCGTCCAGTGCCTCTTCGATGCCGCTGCCGGCCACGACTTCCAGCGCATCCCCGGCGGACAGGGCGGCGCGCAGGCCCGCTTCGATGTTGATGTGGCGCGTCTTGTCGCCGAACAGCGTCCAGCAGCCTTCGAGGTTGTCCACGTCGGCACCGAACGGCCCGATCAGGGCGATCTTCTGGCCGGACGTGCGCAGCGGCAGGATGCCGTCGTTCTTCAGCATCACGATGGAACGGCGCGATGCATCGCGCGCCAGCTCGGCATGCGCCGCGTTGTTCGAGGTGTCCGCCTCGACGTCGGCGTCGAGCGAACGGTACGGGTTGTCGAGCAGGCCGATGGCATGCTTCACCGTGAGGACGCGGCGCACGCCTTCGTCCAGCACGTCCATCGATACCTCGCCGGCGGCGACCAGCTCGGGCAGGTGTTCGGCGTAGAAGCCGCTTTGCATGCTCATGTCGACGCCGGCGACGAAGGCCAGCTGCGTGGCATCGCGCTCGCCGTCGGCGAAGCCGTGGGCGATGAGCTCCATGTCGGCCGTGTAGTCGGACACCACCAGGCCGGGAAAGCCCCACTCACCGCGCAGGATATCGGTCATCAGTTCGCGGTTGGCCGAGGCGGGCACGCCGTTGATGTCGTTGAAGGCGCTCATGAAGGTGAGCGCGCCGGCATCGACGGCGGCTTTGAATGGCGGCAGGTGCACGTCGCGCAACGTCTGCGGCGCGATGTCCACGGCGTTGTATTCCATGCCGCCCGCCACGGCACCGTAGGCGGCGAAGTGTTTCGGCGTGGCCAGCAACGCGTCGTCGGCGGTAAGGTCCGGCCCCTGGAAACCGCGCACGCGCGCGGCGGCGAACGCCGAGCCCAGGACCACATCCTCGCCGGCGCCTTCGGCCACGCGGCCCCAGCGCTGGTCGCGGGCGATATCCACGGCGGGGGCGAAGGTCCAGTGGATACCCGCGGCAGTGGCTTCCACCGCCGTGGCCCTCGCGGTGCGCTCGGCCAGTTCCGGTTCGAACGTGGAGGCCTCACCCAACGGAATCGGGAACACCGTGCGCATGCCATGGATGACATCGGCACCCAGCAGCAACGGGATACCCAGGCGGCTTTCCTCGACGGCGAGGCGCTGTGCCTCGCGACCTTCGGCCGCGCCCACACCGTTGAACAGCGCGCCCACGCGACCGGCCCGGATCTGCTCGCGGACCTCCGCGGCACCCAGGGCGTTGGCTTCCGGGTTGATGTCCGGCGCGAACGGACGCAGGGCGTCTGCGAAGCACCCCAGCTGGCCGACCTTCTCTTCGACGGTCATGCGGGCGATCAGGTCTTCGATGCGGGGATCACGGTTCATGGTTCGGCCTTGGGAAGCGATATGGACACGCGAGCGAACGCGTCAGGCGGGCAAGGATACCGGCATCGCGCCACGATGTGGTCACGTAAATGCCGTTACGTGTAAACGATTACGTCGTTGGGGCGCAAGGTCTTGGTAGGGTTCGAGACGCTACGTGCCGGCTGTAGGTGGCGTGCCGTGCGCGCCGCCCGCCGCCGTGGAAAACAGGCCTGTCACCGCTTGGTTGAGCGCGGCGGAACCGTAGGGCTTGGCCAGCACCATGCTGTAGGGGTCGGCAGGCAGTCCTGCGGTGCCCGCGTGGCCGGTGGCGAAGATCACGGGCAGCGTCGGCCGTCGTTCGCGCAGGGTGGCCGCCAGCTCGATGCCGGACATGCCTGGCAGGCCTACGTCGGTGATCAGCAGGTCGGCGTCCGCCTCGTCGAACAGCGCCACGGCGCGATGGCCGTCGCCGGCCTCGCGTACATCGTGCCCGCGCAGCTGCAGCATCTCCACGACGGTGCTGCGAACCAGCCAGTCGTCCTCCACGACGACGATGCGCACCGCGCGAGTGGCTGGCGGCGACACCGGCGCGGCGACCTGGGCCGCGGGGTCGCCCGCGTTGCGCAGCGCCTGCGCCGAAAGGATCTGGCGAAGCCGTCGCGCCAGCGTCTCGCGGGTGTAGGGCTTGCTCAGCAACTCCACGCCCTCGTCCAGACGGCCGCCGTGCACGATCGAGTTCTCGGTATAGCCCGAGGTGAACAGCACGGCCATGCCGGGCAGGCGCTCCCGCGCCTTGCGCGCCAGTTCGGGGCTTTTCAGCGCGCCGGGCATCACCACGTCGGTGAACAACAGGTCGATGGGGATGCCGCTGTCCACGATCGACAGCGCGCTCTGCGCATCGCGCGCCTTGAGCACCCGGTAACCCAGGTCTGCCAGCATGGCGACCACGGTCTCACGTACCGAGTCGTCGTCCTCCGCGACCAGCACGGTCTCCGTGCCGCCGGTCACGGGTCCGGCATCGACGTCCACCACGATATCCTCGGACTGCGTGGTGCGCGGCAGGTACAGCTTCACCGTCGTGCCTTCGCCCGGCTCGCTGTAGACCTTGATATGCCCACCGGACTGCTTGACGAAGCCATACACCATGGACAGGCCCAGTCCCGTGCCCCGTCCTTCCGCCTTGGTGGTGAAGAACGGCTCGAACACCTTGTCGACGATGGTGGCGTCGATGCCGTGCCCGGTGTCGGTGACCGCCAGCAACACGTACTGACCCGCGGCCACCTCGGCATCGTCCAGCGCATCCACGTAACTGGCATCGAGGTAGGCGTTGCCGGCCTCGATGGTCAGCCGGCCCTGGCCGTCCATCGCGTCGCGCGCATTGATCGCCAGGTTCAGCAGCGCGTTTTCCACGTTGCCCGGATCGATCAAGGTGTTCCACAGTCCGCCCGCGACGATGGTTTCCACCTCGATGGCCTCGCCCAGCGTGCGCCGCAGCAGGTCGTCCATGTCGCGGATGAAGCGGCCCACATTCACGACCTTGGGCGCGAGCGGCTGGCGCCGACCGAAAGCGAGCAACTGCGCGGCGAGCTTGGAGCCGCGCGCCACACCTTCCAGGGCGTGGCGGACACGGCGCTCGGCCCGGGTGTTGCCACCCACATCGCCGGCCAGCAGTTGCAGGTTGCCGCTGATCACCTGCAGCAGGTTGTTGAAATCGTGCGCCACGCCGCCGGTGAGGTTGCCGATCGCCTCCATCTTCTGGCTCTGGCGCAGGGCATCCTGCGTGCGTAGCAGTTCGGCGGTACGCTCGGCGACGCGCTCCTGCAACGTAGCGGCGAACGACGCCAGTTCGTTCTCCGCGCGCTTGCGCGCGGTGATATCCATGACGATGCCGATGAACCGGCGCCGGGCCTGCCCTTCGTGGGCGATCACCTCGCCGCGGCGCGCGATCCAGCGTACCTCGCCGGTGACCGGGTCGAGGCGCCGGTATTCGGTATAGTCCAGGGGATTGGCGCGCTCCAGCCGTTGCGGCGCGGCGTGGTTGCGGTCGTCCGGATGGAGCAGGCGACTGAGCATGGCGTCGGTGACCGGCCCCTCGGCGGGCAGACCCCAGATACGCCGGTACTCATCGGAAACCTCCAGCCGCCCGGTTTCCGGGAACCACTCGAACGAGCCCACGCCACCGGCTTGCTGGGCGATGCGCAGGCGTTCCTCGACCTCCACGCGCCGTGTGGTTTCCTTCAGCACGGCCAGCACGGCCAGGGGTGTGCCGGACGCATCGACGACAGGGCTGAAGTCGATGTGCAGCCAGACGTCCTCCGATTCGCCCGAGCGGTTCAGCACCACGTGCTGGTCGCGGTAGGCAAGGGCTCCCCCGGCCATCACCACGTCCAGCACATGCCGGTGGAAGTCGGCCAGTTCCGGCCACGCGTCCGTGACGGGCCGTCCCAAGACATCGGGGTGGCGCATGCCGGCGATGGCGCGGTAGGCATCGTTGTAGAAGAACACGCCGTCGGGTCCGTGGAACAGCGCCATGGGCGCCTCGGCGCGCAGCACCGTGGCCAGGGCGTGCTGTAACGCGAGTGGCCAGGTGCCGACCGGGCCCAGGCCGATGGCCGACCCGTCCAGATCGCGGATCATCCGCCCCAGTTCACGGTCTTGGGGAAGAAACCAGGCGGGATCGGTCGGGGAGACGGCCATGCGGCGGGGCCTTGCGGTGGTATCGGGGGCGACGCGGGATGGTAGCGCACGCGGCCGCCGCCGCCGCGCTCACCTCGGCGGGAACCGACCTTTACGCGGATTCGGCAAGAGGTCGCAAACAGCTGCACGTGTATCCGTGCCATCCACCACAAGGCGAAGTTGCCGCGCTAGTCTTCCGAAGGACCCGCAGGAAAATGTGCATGCCAGCGCCACCCAAGCTTCCCATCATCGCCATGCGCGGTGTGGCGAAGGTGTTCCGCTCCGCGGGCATCGAGAACCATGTCCTCACTGGGATCCACCTGGAGGTCCGGCAAGGAGAATTCCTGGCCGTGGCCGGACCCTCGGGCTGCGGCAAGACGACGCTGCTGTCGCTGATGGGCCTGCTGGACATCGCCACGGAGGGGTCGCTGGTCTTCGAGGGCACCGCGGTCGAAGGCCTGGGACGCACGGCGCGGGCACGGCTGCGTAACCAGCGTATCGGCTACGTCTTCCAGGCATTCAACCTCATCGGCGAACTGGACGTGTTCGACAACGTCGCGTTGCCGTTGACCTATCGCACGTCGATGGGACGCAAGGAACGCCGACGGCGTGTGCTGGAGGCACTGGACGACGTGGGCATGACCCACCGTATGCACCATTTTCCCTCGCAGCTTTCCGGAGGTCAGCAGCAACAGGTGGCGGTGGCCCGGGCCCTGGCCGGCAGTCCGGCGATTTTGCTCGCCGATGAGCCGACGGGCAGTCTCGATCTGGCCAGCGGCGAGCGGATCATGACCTTGCTCGGTCGTCTGCACGAGGAGGGGCGCACGATCTGCATGGTGACCCATGAGGAACGCTTCCGTTGGGCGGCCGACCGCACTGTCCGCCTGCTCGACGGCCGCGTGGTAGACGAGAGCAGCTATGCGCAGTGGCGTCGCGAGGCTGCCTCGGGCCTGGACGATCGCCGGCTGGCGGAGCCCTTCTCATGAGTAGCTGGGTCGCATCCTGCCTGCATGCCTGGCACGCGATGCTCCGGCGTCCCGGCTTCTTCGCCCTTGCCGTGTCCACGCTCGCCATAGGCATCGCCGCGTTCGCCGCGGCGTTGACGCTGATCGACGCTCTGCTCTGGCAGCCGCTGCCCTTTGCCGGCAGCGACCAGGTGGCGCTGTATGGCGCGCGATACCGGGACGATCCCACGCCCATCGCATCGCCCCGGTATGTCGCGGCGATGGACGACCTGCCGGGGGTGGCTTCGCGTGGCGCGACCCGTCTGCCGCGAGCGATGAACGTCATCTTCGACGACCGACGCTGGCTGCTCCACGGACAGGGCGTGGATGCCGGCTTCCTGAACACGCTGGGCGTCGTCCCGGCCATGGGCCGCAATCTCGCGGACGAGTACGGGGCGATGATCTCCTACGACGTCTGGCAGCAACGGTTGGGCGGACGCACGGATGTGCTGGGGCATTCGCTCACGGTGGAAGGCCATCGCCTTTCCATCGTCGGCGTGATGCCGCGGGGCTACCGCTTCCTGACGGATGTGGACGTGGTGGTACCGCTGGGCATCGCGGGAGCCGACGACGACACCGCCGAAAACCTGATTCCCGTGGCGCGGCTCGGGGCGGGCATGGATGTACGGGCGCTGTCGGACGCCGTGGCGGCGCGCGCACGGGAACAGGCCGGCCGCCCGGGCATCGATACCGGTGACGGTGCCGATTTCGGTGCCACCTCGCTCAGGCACGTCCTGACCTGGCAGGCGCGTCCGGCATTGCTGGGCGTGCTGGGCGCCGCCGTGGGCGTGCTGGTGATCGCGGGCATCAACCTGTCCAACCTCATGCTGGGCCGGAGCCTGGCCCGCTCGCGCGATACCGCCATCCGCATGGCGCTGGGTGCCCATGCCCTGACGCCCTGGTCCATCGCCGCCGCGGAAGCCGCGGCGATCGGCCTGGCCGCCGCCGCCATCGGCGTGCCGCTGGGCGATCTGGTGGTGGACGTCTTCCGCGACGTGGTGCCTGCAGCCTGGCGCAGCACGTCGCTATCCATTCAGGCGTCGACGACGGTCCGTTGGCTCACGGGCGGCGCCGACGCCCTCCTGGTCACGGTAGCCGCCGCCTCGGCCTCGGTGCACGACCGGATCGACGACCTCATGAGGGAGCGCGCCGCGATCACCGGGAGCGACGGGCCCGGGAGGATGGCGCGTTACGTGCGCCGCGGCATGGTCCTGGTCCAGGCCGCCATGGCCAGCGCGCTGCTGGTGTTCGGGGTGGCCGCACTGGCCCGTTGCCTGCGTCTGGAGAGCATCGCCCCGGGTTTCGATGCGACGGATGCCTATTTCGCGCCGTTGCAGCCTGACATGGTTTCCTATCCCGCGCGTACCGACGTGTCGGACCTGTTCGATGCCCTTCGTCGCGACATGCACACGGCCTCGCCGGACGGCGCCCTGGGCTTCACCAACCTGTTGCCGCTGGGCGATGGCCTGGTCATGCCGTTCCTGGACGCGGCCGGTCAACGGCACTTCGTCCGCTACGCCATCGTGACGCAGGGCGCGGCCGAAGCAATGGGACTGAACCGGCTGCGCGGCCGCGCGTTCGATGCGGGTGACCACGCCGGCGCGCCACGGGTGGCATGGGTCAACCAGACGTTCCGGCAATCCATGGGTGGCGACCTGGGTGGTATCGCCCGGCCCGACTCCCACCTCGCCCCCATGCCGCCCTTGCGCATCGTCGGCGTCGTGGCCGACACGCGCGTCGCAGGCGCTGGCGAACGTGCCGTGGCGACAGTGTTCGTGCCACTGAAGCAGGTCGATGCCACGGTGTTCTCCTTCATTCGCCGGCTCATGCCGATGTACGCGGTCTGGCGTCGTTCGCCGGTGGGTTCGCCGGACATGGGCGATGCTTTCGAACGACGACTGCGGACCGTCGCACCCGGGTTGGCCGCGGGCGACACGCGCCCGCTGGCCGATCTGGCAGGTGCCGTGACGGCGGCCGCGCGACGGAACGCGGCGCTGCTCTGCGCGCTCTCGCTCGCCGCGCTGTTCCTGGCCGCGGTGGGCCAGTACTCGAGCCAGTCGGTCGACATGGCCGGTCGGCGTCGCGAGCTGGCGCTGCGCGTGGCCCTCGGTGCGCCGCGGTGGCGCCTGGCCCACGACGTGGTGACGCGCTACCTCGCGATCGCCTGCCTCGGCGCCCTGCTTGGCATCGCCGGTGTCCTGCTTTCCCGCTCGTATACGCGGGTGGACGACATCGACGGCGTGGTCGTGGCCACGGCCTGCCTGGTCTTCGTCATCGCGGCGCTGGCTGCCGCGGTGGTGCCGGGATGGCGGGCCGTCACCATGGAACCGCTTGCCGTCCTGCGTGGCGGCTGAGAGGAGGATAGATCCGATGTCCGGAAACCCCATCGAGCCGTCACTGCCGGTGCTGATCGTCGACGACCACCCCGATATCCGCCTGTCGCTGCGCATCCTGATGCGCTCGGAGGGTATCGCTTCGGTGGAAGCCGATTCGCCCACGGCCGCCTGTCAGGCCGTCCTACGCACGAACTTCGCCTGCGCGATCCTCGATCTCAACTATGGCGTGGATACCACGTCCGGACTTGAGGGACTGGACCTGATCGCGCGCCTCCGGCACGACATGCCCGACTTGCCGATCGTGGTCATGACCGCCTGGGGCAGCGTCGACCTGGCCGTGCGCGCCATGCGGATCGGTGCGGCGGACTTCATCGAGAAACCGTGGAACAACGCGCGCATGGTGCACACCGTGCGCTCGCAGATGGCCCTGCGGCAGATGCGCGAGGAAAACCTGCGGCTGCGCACGGAAACCGCGCTGTCCCGGCAGTCCGCCGATGTGATGCGGGTATGCGAGTCGTCGGCCATGCGACGCGTGGTGGAACTGGCATCGCGGATCGCAAGCGGCGATGCGAACGTGCTGGTGCTGGGTGAGAACGGCAGTGGCAAATCGCTGCTTGCCCGCGAGATCCACGCGTTGTCGCCGCGCGCCGAGTACCCGCTCATCCGCGTGGACATGGCCAGCCTGTCGGAGGCGCGCTTCGCCGGGGAGATGTTCGGCGAGGAATTGTCGTCGCCTCGCCCCGGCCGCTTCGAACTGGCGCATGGCGGCAGCCTGATCATGGAGGAGGTCGGTACCATTCCACCGACGCAGCAGGCCAAGCTGCTGCGCCTGCTGGAGGAGGGCGAGTTCGAGCGGTGCGACTCGCTGCATACGCGGCGCGTCGACGTACGGGTCATTTCCACCAGCAATGCCGACCTGGAAGCGGCCATCCGGGCGAACCGCTTCCGGCGCGACCTGTTGTACCGGCTCAACGCGATGCAGCTGCGCCTGCCGTCACTGCGGGAGCGTGTGGAGGATATCGTGCCGATGGCGCGCCACTTCCTTCTGCGCGAGTGCGTACGGCACGGCCGGGGTGGCATGGCGTTCACGCCGTCGGCGGAACGGGCCTTGCGCAACTATTCCTGGCCCGGCAACGTGCGCGAACTGGGACATGTGATCGCACGCGCGGTCCTGCTGTGTCGGCATGACG
>Ga0207650_10002542_pt1 | contig 12654 bp, 7 predicted proteins | sample KBSS63metaG_FD_184325 | JGI IMG/M metagenome (GOLD analysis project Ga0207650, IMG submission 184325) | Switchgrass rhizosphere microbial communities from Kellogg Biological Station, Michigan, USA - KBS S6-3 metaG (SPAdes) (version 2) | ecosystem: Host-associated > Plants > Roots > Rhizosphere >...
AGAAGTTTGGCGGCTCGAATCCGCAGTGGGGTATCAGTGAGTCGCCCCTGGTGCTTGGGGAAAAATTACTGGTCAACGCCGGCGGTCCGGGAGCGTCGGTCATCGCGCTTAACAAAAAAGACGGCTCGCTGATTTGGAAGAGCCAGAGCGATCCGGCAGGCTACTCGTCGGCCATGCCGGTGAAAGTGAACAACACCACGCAGGTAGTTTTCTTTACCCACGAACGAGCGCTTGGCCTCGACCCCGCCAATGGAAAACTGCTTTGGGAATACCCGCGTGCGTCTAACAACGTGGCGAACGTCGCGACGCCAGTCGTGCGCGGAAATCGCATCTTTGTTTCTTCCGACTACGGAACCGGCGCAGGTTTGGTTGAGGTCCGAGCGGATGGTACCGCGCATGAAGTTTACTTCACGAAAGAGATGCGCAATCACCACAGCAGCTCGATCCTGATCGGCGACTATCTCTATGGCTTCTCCAGCGGCATCCTGACGGCCATGCGTTTCGACACGGGCGAAGTCGCCTGGCGCGATCGCAGCGTGGGCAAAGGCTCGCTGGTTTACGCTGACGGAAATCTTTATGCGTTGAGCGAGAACGGCGTGGTTGGGTTGGTGGAAGCGACGCCGACGGCGTATCACGAGAAGGGACGCTTTCGGATCAAGCAGGAATCGCTGCCGACATGGACCCACCCGGTGATTGCGGGCGGGCGCTTGTACCTGCGCGACCAGGACACGATCTACGCTTACGACGTGCGAGAAAAGAAATAAACGTCCGCAGATTACACAGATTACGCGGATTGGGTTTGCACCCAGCTAAGTCGACTTGTTGATCCTGGTGAAGCTTCGCAACTGGTGAACGTCTCTGTGTAATCTGCGGATAAATTCTTACTCCGCTCTTAACGCATCCAGCAACGGCGAGCGCAGCGTGGCCCAGGTGGCAACCAGCGACGCTGAAATCCCCGACAGCAAAACTCCCAACAACAGCAACCCCAACCCTGCGCCTGGCAGCTGCGCGTGGCGTGAGAAGAGCACCGGCGCGATCGCCAGCAGCGCGCAGACCGCGCCGGTAACGAGCCCACTGAAAAGCAGCAGCGAATTCTCCGCCAACACCATCACGCTGAAATGTCTCGCGTTGTAACCCACCGCGCGCAGGAGTGCTAATTCGCGTCTTCGCTCCAAAACATTCCGCAACAGAACAGCCGCCATTCCGAGGGTTCCCAGCACCAGTCCCAAGCCACCCAACATCTGAAACGTCGAGAGGTAAGTGTTTTCGACGCGATGAAAACTCGCGAGCCGCTCTGCAGTGGGCTGCGCATCGAAACCGAAGTCCGACAATCGCTCTTCGAGCCTCGCGGCAACGGCGTCGGCGGTTTCCGTTGCCGGCGTATCAATCAAGAAGAACCGATAGCCTTCCTGATCGGGAAAGAGACGAAGGAAGTTGGTCTCCGCCATAACCAGCTCGCTTTGAAACAAGCTGTCCGCGAGGCTGGCAACCACACGCAAACGCACCGCGCCGTTGCCTGTGTCTAAATTGAAGTCGTCGCCGAGTTTCAGATGCAGCACATACGTCATCGAATTGGCGTCGACGATGATCGGCACCGCGCCGTCGGCAAACTCACGATTGAGAAGCAGCCAGGGATTTTCTTTTTCCTGCGGCGTGGCCGCGAGCGAGCTTTGAAACGCGAACCGGTTGCTGTTTACGAAGTCCGCCGTCGGCGCGATAATTCGCGGATTGCGCGGCTGGTATAAATTCAAACAGCTGGCATCCTCGCCTGGCCGCACACGAAAGCGCGCAAAGGTCACACCCGCCAGCGAGCTTTCGGTTGTCGTTAGGTTCATAGCCTCTCGTCCCTCTTTGGTATTCGGATCGTGAACGAGCGGCAGCACCGACTCGGCAAACAATGCGTAGCCGCCGTTGCCTGATTTTCTCGCCGTAGTCTGCCCGGCATCGCGGTGCCGGAACGAGTCGACCGCAACGATGATGAATGCGGCAGAAGCGATTAAGGCGATGCATAACACACTGCGGCCCGGCCGCGAGGTGGCGTTTCTAAAACCAAGCCGCGCGATGGACCACCAGCCCGAGTCGCGGATCGCTTTGGATGGGGCGCGTCGCAGCGAGGCGGACTGGTAACAAAGAAACGCCGCCAGTAGCAACGTGCCGCTGCCAAAAAATCCGGCAACCTGGTTAACCAGATGCAGTGAGGCGGCAACTAACAGGAGCAGTCCGAGTATTCCTAATAGGACCGCGGGCAGAAGCCCGACCGTCAGGGAGGGTTTGCTACTCAATGGCTTAGGGCCCTCCCTCGCGGTCGGGCTTCTGCCTACGCCGATGACGCCTGAGAGTAGTGACCGCGTCGATTGTCTTCCCAGTCCGCGCAAAGTCCAGACGATGCAAAACAAAGCTGCCAGCACGCCGCCCACCGCGCCAAGCAGAAGTGAAAAGGTCGAGACGTGCAATCGCAACATCGTCGTGCCGACTGCATCGACCCACCAGGTTCTGAGTCCCACGAGCACAAACTGCCCATAAGCTAACGCCCCAACCAAACCGAGCAGGCTGCCGATAACGGCAAGCAATAAACCTTCGATCAAAAACAACCAGCGGATTTTTGCGGCTGAATATCCGATAGCCTGAAGGAGCCCAATCTCGCGCGCGCGCTGTTCGATTCCCAACTTGAAGAAAAGCGCCGTAAGCATGAGGGCTGACACAACCAGGAAAAAGCTGAAGTAGAGAAAGTACTCGCCGAAGTCGGTCGCGCCCTTCGACGCGGCGATGCCTTCGGCGCGCACCGGCATAACCCCGAGACCCATTGCTTCCGGCCTTAACGCGGCTCGAAGTCTTTGCTGAAACTCAGCCAGAAGTGTTTCGTCGGCGGCGCCCTCACGCGGGGCAAGACGCACGGAAGTTAACTTGCCAAATCGCGTCTGCCAAAGTTCCTGCGCTCGCGCCAAGGGCATGAAAGCTTTCGGCGTGGTGCGATACTGGTCCCAATAGTCCTCATCCTGTTTTCGTATGCGGCCAAGATCGACTGGAAAGGGCGGGTCCCAGTCAGCCAAATTCTCGGTGCCGGTGATACCGGGATAGGCGGGAACCATATCTCTATCCGCAGCCAGGCCGGCAATTGGAACGACGGCAGCGACCGTGAACTTTGCAGTTCTGGTTTCGAGTTGACCGCCTTCATGCCAAACATAGTATTCAAGCGAAACTTCATCACCCGCATTTGCGCTGAGTTCGCGCGCGGCCCACTCGTTCAACACGAGACTGTCAGCGTTAATAGATTTTCCGGGGGCGAGAGCCTGAAGGGTCGGGTTATCCAACCCGGTAACGAGCGAATAAGGAATCGCGCGTTCGCGAAGATTGATGCTGTTGGCCAGGTAGGAAAGCAGCGGAATCCAACGCAACGATGAAGCCCTCGCGGTTTCATCGACCGTGCTTGCCAGCGAATTGCTGATCACCTTGCTGTCGTGTTCGAGTGAGATGGCCCGTTGAGAGTTTGAAGACACGTCTCCAACCAGCCGCAGGCTGATGCCGAAATCTTCCAGTGACGTTCGCTGCTCCAGAATTTGTTCGAGGGCAGCTTGCTTTGCGCGGGCCATCCCGGAATCGAAGGCGGCAGGGGTCGCTTGCGAAAGCAGTATCAGGTTCACCTTGTTGGGTTGGTCGATCTGCTTTTGCAGCAGGTCCAAAGGAACAAACGCGGCGCGCACCACGCCCTGCTGAGGCTGCAGCGAAAATTCACCGAGCGCTTCGGGTGAAAGAATTTCACGTGCTGTTAGACGGAGCGTGCTGCCGAGATCTTCTTTGCGACTGTGTAACGATTCCAGCGGGATCGCTGAAGGCTTCTCTACTCGCAACACCAGGGAGTCGCCCGCGCCGGCGCTCAACTCGCGCGCCAGCCCCTCGCTCAGAAAAACATCACGGCCTGTCGCGGGAGCCTTGGCTAGCTGATGAAATTTCCAGAAGCGCTCGTCGACTCCGTAAACTTTTATGCCTGACGCCGTGCGCTTGCTCGGTTCATGAGTAATAGTTCCGGGCAACGCGATCATCGGGCAGGCTGCAGTGAAACCAGCGCTCGCAAACTGCGGATCGTTTTGAATGTCACTGGCGAGCTGGTCGCGAAAGAAACCTGAAGACGTTATTACCTGGTCGGTTTGTCCCAGCCTTTGGACGACGAGATCGCGCAGGCTGGCGCGTACAGAATCGCCGACCAGCAGCGCGCCAGACAGCACGGCGACCGCGGTCGCCACACCAAGGACGACCACCAGATTGGTGCGCCAGTAGTGTGTGAGGCTGCGGGTCTGAAGGGTTAGAAGGCGCATCGAAAAATTCTCGTAGACAGTAGACAGTAGACGGTAGACAGTAGTCAGTAGTCAGTAGTCAGTAGTCAGTAGTCAGAGAACCTTGCCCAGTACGTTTCGTTCGCCACCACTGCCCACTGCCCACTGCCCACTGACTACTGACCACGCAGCCGTTGATCGATCAGTTCGTACCGCCTCGGGAAGCGGGCCGCCAATTCCGCGCTATGCGTCACGACGATCAGGATTGTTTCCTGTTGCCGGTGCAGTTCCAGCAGCAGGGAAGCCACCACGTCTGCTGATTTGTGATCGAGATTGCCGGTTGGTTCGTCGCACAAGAGCAACTGCGGCTTGGTGACCAGAGCACGCGCGAGAGCGACGCGTTGTTTTTCGCCGCCCGAGAGTTGGGCCGGACGATGATCGAGTCGATCCGCCAAGCCGACGAGCTTCAGCAATTCGAGCGCGCGATCTTCGCTTTGGTTTGTTGCGGATACGAACGTCGGGGTCAGTACGTTTTCCAGGACCGAACATTGCGGCAGCAGGCAATGATCCTGAAAGATGAATCCGATTTGCTTGTTCCTAAAACTCGCCAGTTCTTTCTGTTTTAGTTCGAACGGGTTCTGGCCGTCGAGCGTGATCGTGCCGCTGCTGGGCGGCTCGAGCGCGCCGACCATGTAAAGCAGCGTGCTCTTGCCGCTTCCTGAGGGACCCATGATGGAAACGGCGTCGCCGCGCGCGAGCGTGAGCGAGACGTCGGAAACTATTCGCAGCGGCCCACGGGGTGTGGGGTAATCTTTGGAAACGTTTTCAACCTTCAGCACAGAAAAACCTCAAAATTGTTTCAGCGCCAAAGGCGCGAAATGTAATAGCCTGGGCCATCGGCCCAGGTTGGATGCCTATCACGTTGCCAAGCGCTGAAGGCGCGAAATAAGAGTGAAGGCGCACTCTTTCATAACGATAGCAATGTCGCGCCTTCAGCGCTCCAACATTTATTCTGACGTTCACCCAGGGCGTTGCCCTGGGCTATTACATTTCGCGCTTTCAGCGCTTGGAGGCAAAACACTCTGATAAGCCTCAATCGCACGGTCCGCCATGATCGCGACGCTGTAATGCTTGCGCACGTTTTCAAACCCGCTCTGTCCCAGTCGCTGCCGAAGTTCGGGGTCGCACGCAAGTTTCAAGATTCCGGCAGCGAGACTGTCCGGATCGTCAGGCTCAACCAGTTCACCCCCGCCGGTTGCTTCAACAACTTCAGTGAAACCACCGCGACGCGGTTGCACCACGGGAACGCCGCAGGCCATCGCTTCAAGCAAAAATATTCCTTTGGGCTCGTCGTAAGTTGCCGGAACCGACAACACATCGAGTGTTTGCAGAAACGCAATTTTCTCGTCGCGGTTTAGCACGCCGCGATAATGAAACTCATCGCCGAGGCCCGCGGCGATCATTTCGCGTTCGATGTCGCCGAGGTAGGTCTTATGCTCCGGCGCCAGATAGCCCGCGACTTCGAGGCGGGCGTTAGTTAATTCGCCGCTGGCGCGTAACCGCCGGTAAGCTTCAGCCAGCACGTGCAACCCTTTCTCCGGCGCGATGCGCGCGAAGAAGCCGACCGTGAACGGCCCATTATGCTTCGCGGCCTTTTGATTGTAGCCATCCAGCTTGATTCCGAGCGGCACCACGCGAATCTTCTCGCGCGGGATGTCGAGATAATTAGGCATGAAGCCCGCGTAGTAATTGCTGACCGCGATGAACGCATCGACGTATTTGATGTTAGCGCGAATTAGTCTCTTCGACTCGCTGCGATATGGTTCCTGCAAACCTTCGAGGAAAAGATCTTCGCCCTGAAGCGTGCAGCAAATTGGACGACCTAGCGCCGCTTTGATCGGTTGCGCGAGGCTGATGAGGAGGGTGTAAGGTAAGCTGATGATGTCTGGGGCGCCTTCGTGCCGCAGCCATTCCACCAGTTTCTCGATCTCTTTCCGTTGAAAACCGTCGTTGCCTTTCAACATTGAAACGGTCAGCTCGCCCAACATTTTCGGGCTGGTGGAAATTGAACGACGTGACGCGAGCTGCAACATCGCGCGCGAATCCCAAAGACGGTCGAGCCACTTCGGGGTGTGACGAAAGAAGGGAAGATACTGTTCGAGGTAGACGCTGATGCCGCCGAAGAAAACTTTGTCTCCGCTGACGTTTGGTTCATCGGTGAGCGTTGGGGTGTAGATCGGCAGGAGCGAAACGTCGTGACCACGAGCGATCAATTCGGTGGCGAGCGCATTGTCCCGCAGGCAACTGCCGCAGTACATCTGCCCCGCTCCGCCCGTGAGATAAAGAATCTTCATACGATCAAGTCCAAGGTCCAACGTCAGGACACCGCAACATCGGGTGGCGCCATTTTAGGTTTCCTCTGTGCCTCCTTCGTGTTCTCTGTGTCTCTGTGGTGGATTGCAAGGCAAAGAGTCACCACAAAGACACAGAGCACACAAAGGACGCACAGAGACTTTCAAATCAGAGCACAACCCAACACCTTGGGGAGGCGGACGTTGGACGTTGGACATTGGACATTGGACAAAAACTCGCTGTCTACAAAGAAACGTTTATACGGCCCGCTGGAACGCGCGGCGCGCGTACAGATGTTCGAAGAGATTGCCCTCGTGCGGTTGGTCCCAGCTAATTTGATTGGTTGCAACCGCTCCAAGGTTTAGTCGATCGACGTTCTGGGAGTTGATTAGACGACGGCTTAACTCGGCGTTGTTAGTGATCGCTGTGACCACCAAACTCGGCCCGAGCGCATCCGGAATTTGTTCCGCGTTAATCTGGACCACGCTGACAAACGGAAACATGAACTCGCGGTTGGCCATCGCATGCTCAGGGCTTTCGCAGAGAATTACCGTCGGCAGCAGGTACGAACAGCCATCGCTCTCGACCAGCCGCGGGCCCTGGCGATATCCCAACGTGACGTCGCGCGCGCCCGGCTCGCTGAGTCCCTGATCGATGATTTGCGAAACACGGGCCGCCACATTTGCATCGACGAAAGGCGCAATCTGAGCCTGCGGATCGTCGGCCGGGCGCGGAACAATTTGCGCCAGACGCGCCGCCAAAGCTCGGGCGATTTCTTCCGCATGACGGGTTACCCAAACGCCTGAAGCGTTGATGCAGGAGCGCCCGCCGTTGTCGGCAATCGAAGCGACCATCACGTCGAGATATTTTTCCCAGCCGTCGATGCAGTCGTCGCCAATCACGATCTTGCTGTAGCCCGGCCCGTGCACTTCGACGCGCGGGTCATCGCTCCAGGCGCCGGCGGTCCCGGCGTCTCCAAAAATAATGCTCCGTTGGCATAGCCGCAGAATCTCAGCACCGCCGGCATGATCCGCGGGGTAAAAACTGAACGCCTCGCGCGGCGCACCCGCGCGGATGAACGACTGAATGATGCGGTACGGCGTCCACGGTTCGGCGCTGCCCGGCTTAAGCACGAGGGGAATTTTTAGCGGCAGCGCCGGAATCCAAAGCGAGTGGACGCCGGGAGAATTGTTGGGCAAGACAACTCCAAGCGAATCCGTGCGGGGATAGAAGCTGAGCGGACGCCCGTCAATTTCGCCGAAGCCTCGATCGAGTATCCCCCAATCAATATTCCTGGTGAGACCGTTGATGACGCTTGCCGCCTGCGACATGGCGCCGTGAATCTTTGTCATGTTACGGCGCGCGAGCACGTAAGGCATGCCAGTTGTCGCCGAAACCTGTTGCACGTAGTCGTCGGGTGTTTGCGAAGTGTCGCCGAGGGGAAGAGAGTCGTTGAGAAAATGTTCAGCGGCGCGTATGCAGATTGCGATGAGCTCGGCGGTTGAAACGGCGGTCAGCTGGTCACGAGCTGTTTTTTGATCGCGCAGGTCGCGCCGGATGAGGCCCGTGTTGGCCTGGCTAATCTCGACGAACAGCTCGCGCGTTTGATGATGCGGAACGCGCGCAACATCAAGACTCCGGTAGGGCTCGCCGCGACGCAGGATGGGAATGTGGAGCATGGGATTGAAAAAGATTTAGGCCGCGGATTTACGCGGATACACGCGGATCAGAACAAGCGGACAGCATTCCGGTCTTATCAATTTCTAAAATCAGATCCGCGCTTATCTGCGAACATCCGCGGCTAATAGACACCCTCGACAACGTTTGCCTGCAAGCGAGAGAAAGGGCGCACGTTGCGCACGCCGTCCCACGGATACAGTTCGCACGGCGGCTCTCTCTCCGCTTCATCACGTTCAAGAAAACGCGGCATGAAGAACTCTTTTGTTAACGTGGTCAGGCGAACGCGTCCGGTTTCTCCGTACTCGACCACGCGATCCGGATCGTCAGGGTCCACGATTTCAATCATCGCGCGCGGCTGTGGCGGATAATAGATGACCGCGAAATTATCTTCAGCCTGCCGCGGCTTATGGACCGCGAATCCCATCAGCGTATTGCCGTAGGTTGGCGCAAAATAGGCGCCTTCAAGTAATTCCTCTACCGCGAAACGGTGAAACTGCGGCGTCATCTCAGTGCCGCCGCAAAAGACGCCGGTGATGCCGAGCTTCTTCAGGGAAACCTTTTCGCAGAGTGCTTCCAGGAGTTTGGGCGTGGTGAAGATGCAGCGAATGTTGTCGTGTGCGCGGAGGAGCGTCAGCCCCTGTTCGACCACGTGCTGCTTGTACTGTTCCGCCATTTTGGCCTGGCCCATCTTTATCAGCTTAATCACCCAGCGCGGATCGAGATCAATCATGAAGCAGATGCCGCCGCGATACTGCGTCAGGTGCTCGACCGCCAGCCGCAAACGGCGCGGGCCAGTTGGGCCAAGCGACAACCAGTCGGCGCCTTTGGGGAAAAACTCATCCGGCAGCGTGGCGCTGAAAGCTTCGTAGTCGATGCGAAAGTCGTCGACGTTGATGCGCGACTTGGGAACGCCGGTGCTGCCGCCCGTTTCAAAAGTGTAGATGGGACGATCGGCGTAGGCCCTCGGCACCCAGCGGCGCACCGGACCGCCGCGCAGCCATTCATCCTGAAACGGACCAAGGTGGGCGAGGGCCTGGTAGGTGTGAATACGTTCGCGCGGATCCCATCCGAGATTTCGTGCGTAGTCGAGCCAGAAGGGACAGCCGGTGGCAGGGTCGAAGTGCCACTGAACGATCTCACGCACCCAGGCATCCAGAGATTCTCGTGATGCTTCAATCTGTGTTGATAAATCTAGTTCGGTGGTCGACATAGATAATCGATTCGATTTAAGCGGGGCTTGGCTCGCAATAGCAACGTTAAAATAGCAGAGCAGGTTTCAAAAGATAACTAAGTATGGGCAGGACATGCCATGCCTCAGGAGTTACTCGACACACATTTGGGGCTTTCGTGTTGTTTCGTTTCTCTTCGTGTTGTTTCGTGGTCTTGTTTTGGCCACACGAGGTACTGACCACGAAGGTACACGAACCAGCATCACGAAAAACACGAAGGGCACGTGATGCCGTGCGCCTACTAGGCTGTGACCCTTAGGTCGCTTTCAAGCGCAGCGCGCAGTGTGTCTGGAATCTCAGTTGGTTTGCCGTGCTGCAAAACTACTACAGTCATTGCTCCTTCAATCGCAAGCTCATCATCCCCGTTGAAGACCTGGAAGTCGTACCGGAACGAAGTGCGGCCAAGTTTTCCGACGGTTAGCCGCAGCCGGAAAGGATCGTCGAGCGCAATCACGTGCATGAAGCGGCACTCGACCTGCACGCGCGGAAAATCGTAGCCCAGGCTGCGGTTCATCGGCCAATCGATGCGCCTGACGAATTCGCTTTCGGCTTCCTCGACAATTTCAAAGATTCGCGGAAAATGCAGACGCCCGGCGGCATCCGCGTCAGCCCAGCGCAAGCGTCGCTGGAGTTCTATCGAAGCAGGCATGTATCAACCTTTCCTCTTTGAAGTCTGTCGAACATTAATCTAAGTGACTCGAAACTCAAACTGGGTAAGATTTAAGAATTGTAGGGGCGCACCTATGTGTGCGCCCAGGGCGGACACACAGGTCCGCCCCTACATAAAGTCTTCTCCGAGATTTTGAACATTTCTCAAAAGTGGGACTGAAGTATCCCGAAACCGAAACGTTCGTTCCGCTTCTCACCTCATCGCACTCAATGTTATCCACCATTCCTATCCTGGTAAAAAGATAGACCACGGACCACGCGAGTCTTTCTTTAGCCTGTCTTTCGTGCGAGTGCACCAGCCAAACGTTAACTAACCAAACGGGAAACACTGCCCGTAAGTTCATGGCATACCCCTTGATTTAGCACGATCGCGGCGAACTGTAATTTTTGACAATACCTTTGCACTGCAGTTGACGCAGTTCGCGCCCACTCCGAGCAGTTCACATTAGAAGTTCATGGATATCAAACGTACCGGAAAATCGAAACTTAAGAAACGCGTTCGCAGCGGCATTCTAATCGCGGTCGGTCTAATCGCGGTCGGCGGAATTACCTTTGGCCTGACCCGGCTCAAACCTGCGGCCCCCACCCTCGATCGTTCCACCGCAGTTATCGATACCGTCAAGCGCGGCCAGATGCTGCGCGAGGTGCGCGGCATCGGCACCCTCGTCCCCCAGGATATTCGTTGGGTGCCCGCGCCTTCCGAAGGTCGCGTGGAAAAAATCCCGGTGCAGGCGGGCGTCACCGTCGGCTTCGACACGATCATCGTCGAGCTTTCGAATCCCAAGGTGGAACAAGAGGCGATGGACGCGGAGTTTCAGGTGAAAGCCGCGGTTGCCGATAAAGAAAGTTTGCGACAGCGACTGGAAAGCGATTCGATGACGCAGAAGTCGACCATCGCCACCATCAATGCCGAGTACAGCCAGGCGAAATTGCAGTTGGATACTGACGAAGTTCTCGGTAAGCAGGGCCTGGTTCCCGATTTACTCTTGAAGATTTCGCGCATGCACGTTGTCGATTTGAGCAACCGGCTTAAGGTCGAGCAACAACGGCTCGCGGTAAACGTCAAATCAGTCCAGGCCCAGCTTAACGCTCAGGAAGCGCGGATTGCGCAGTTGCGCGCCCTCGCGACCTTGCGAAGAGATCAGGCGGCGGGACTGAAGGTCCGCGCGGGCACCAGCGGCGTATTGCAGGAAGTGGCTGTACAGGTCGGACAACAACTCACGCCGGGCACCAACATCGCGCGTGTAGCCGATCCGGCTTCGTTAAAAGCCGAACTGAAGGTTGCGGAAACGCAGATTAAGGACGTTCGGGTTGGACAAGCGGTCGCGGTGGATACGCGCAACGGCATCATCCAGGGTGAAGTGATGCGCATCGATCCAGCCGCTCGGGAGGGCACGTTCATTGTTGACGTCGCGCTTACCGGGCCAATTCCCGCGAGCGCGCGACCAGACTTAAGCGTTGACGGCACGATTGAGCTCGAGCGACTCGAGAACGTTTTATACGTTGGCCGTCCGTCGTTTGGGCAGGGACAGCAAACCGTAAAACTATTCAAACTAAGCGCAGACGGAACAGAAGCCGTCCACACACCGGTGACTCTGGGCAAGAGCTCTGTTAGCACGATAGAGATCGTCGACGGACTTAAAGAAGGCGATCAAGTCATCTTGTCAGACACGTCGTCACTCGACAGCTACGATCGCATTCGCGTGCGTTAACGACGAGCAGTCTATTTACGTCCTACGGCTACGCCTGCTTCCGGATTGTTATGTCACGAATCTTGTCAGAGCAATCGAGCGGTTTTCGACGCGTACCGTCGTCCTGAGTTTAGCCCAGCCTTTCAAGGCTGGGATCAAGTTGAGAAATACGTGATGCGTCGCGTCAGCGACGCAATGAATGGCCGCCGGAATTCATTCCGTCGCTACGCGACGGAGATTTGTTAACCGATTCCTGACCCGGCCTTGAAAGCCCGGGCTAAATTCAGTTCGACGCTACGCGTCGCAAAGCGATTCCTGATCAACCTAATTCCAAGGAGACAACAATGAGTTCAACCGATCCCCTCATTCACCTGGCAGACGTCAAGAAGGTTTTCTACACCGACGAAGTAGAAACCCACGCGCTCTCAGGGATACACCTTGACATCCAGAAGGGTGAATACGTTTCCATCGCCGGCCCGTCAGGCTGCGGCAAGTCGACGCTGTTGTCCATCCTGGGCTTGCTCGACACGCCGAGCGACGGCGAATACGTGCTCAACGAAAAGCCGGTCGAGAATCTCTCGATGTCGGAACGCGCGCGCATTCGCAACCGTGAAGTCGGTTTTATCTTCCAGAGCTTCAATCTTATTGGCGATCTCACGGTCTACGAAAACGTCGAATTGCCGCTGACCTATCGCGGCATGGGCTCCGCTGAGCGCAAGAAACGGGTAACGGACGCGCTCGAAAGCGTCGGCATGGGCCATC
>Ga0207650_10002543_pt1 | contig 12643 bp, 5 predicted proteins | sample KBSS63metaG_FD_184325 | JGI IMG/M metagenome (GOLD analysis project Ga0207650, IMG submission 184325) | Switchgrass rhizosphere microbial communities from Kellogg Biological Station, Michigan, USA - KBS S6-3 metaG (SPAdes) (version 2) | ecosystem: Host-associated > Plants > Roots > Rhizosphere >...
CACAAAAATTATTGGTGCAGAGCCGGAAGGTGCTCCTTCCATGAAAGCTGCTTTTGAAGCTGGTCAGCCGGTTACTCTTCAAAGTATTGATCGATTTGTAGACGGTGCTGCTGTGAAACGTGTGGGCGATCTTACATTTTCTATCTGTAGAACCGTTTTAGATGAAATGAATTTAGTACCGGAGGGTAAAGTTTGTTCCACAATTTTGGAACTGTATAACACAGATGCCCTGGTAGTAGAACCTGCGGGGGCATTGTCAATAGCCTCTTTAGATGAATATGCCTATGAAATAAAAGGCAAAAATGTTGTCTGTATAGTTAGCGGCAGTAACAACGACATTGACCGTATGCAGGAAATAAAAGAACGCTCGCTTCAATATGAAGGCTTAAAACATTATTTCCTCGTCCGTTTTGCCCAAAGGCCCGGAGCCTTAAAAGAGTTTGTCAACCACGTCCTGGGTCCTGGTGACGATATTGTAAGATTCGAATACATCCAGAAGCATAATAAAGAAACCGGCCCTGCCCTGGTAGGAATCGAACTGAAATCAAAAGAAGATTATCAATCCCTCCTTGATAACTTAAAAAGGTACCATATTAATTACACGGAATTGAATAAGGACGACAACCTGTTTGGATACATCGTTTAGCGTTTTCCACATTTTATTTCTAATGTGAATTAATAAATCATTATTTTTTTCTTAAAAAAATATTATAATTGCAAACTCAAGTTTCAAAGTGGAAAGAAAAAGTCCACTGTAGAAACAGCGGACGCTAACGATTGCTTGCTATATGAATAGAGATTCTTAAGTCTTTGCTAATTGGGTGCTGCGATTTGCTACTTGCTTTACGATTGCTTGCTTTATGAATTATCTTCGCTGCTAAGATAGACCGTCAATCATTTTATCACACACCAAGTTTTTAGTAATTTAATGATGTCAAAAGAAATGTCGTTTTGACAAAACCCTTGACGGTACTGTGTTTCAACGAACATCATAGCTTATGTCCAAACGTTCTACCGATATTTTATTTCAATTAATTCAATCCCTGGAAAAAGCAGAGAAGCGACATTTTAAACTGTATATCAAGAGAAGCTCATCGAACGAAAATTTGAAAATTGTTCAGCTATTTGATGCTCTCGATAAAATGAATGAATACGATGAAAAGATTCTTCTTAAGAAATTGCCTGCTGTTCAAAAAATTCAGCTTTCCAATCTGAAGGCCCATCTGTACAAACAGATCCTGGCCAGCCTGCGCCTCTTGAAAAGTGCAGAAAGCATCGACCTTCAGTTGAATGAGCAGTTTGACTATGCCCATATCCTTTACAAAAAAGGACTTTTTATTCAAAGCCTTAAAATTTTAGAAAAGGCCAAGGAAACTGCAAGGGCCAATCACAAGTTTACTTTTCTTAACCAACTTATTGCGCTTGAAAAAAGAATTGAGTCCCTTCATATAACGCGGAGTATGCAGGATAGGGCAGAAAGTTTATCCGAAGAAGCTGTACGCGTAAGCCGGCAAATTGACATGGTGGCGAGGTTATCAAATCTTTCCTTGCAGTTGTATAGTTGGTACATCAAACATGGCCATGCTCGTAATGAAGGAGATGAGAAAGAAATTAAACTGTTTCTAAAAAATAATCTCCCGCCAGGATCCTGGGATGAGAAGGGATTTTATGAACGCCTGTACCTCTATCAAAGCTATACATGGTATGCTTTTATCAGGCAGGATTTTTTGCAATACTATCGGTATACTCAAAAATGGGTTGACTTGTTTGAGGAGATCTCCTTAATGAAGCGTGTAGAAACGGGTCACTTTATAAAAGGCATGCACAATCTTTTAAATGCTCATTTTGATTTACGAAACCATAGCAGATTTTCGGAAGCTTTAGAGAAACTTGAGGCGTTCGCAAAAACTGAAAGAGTGCAGGAGAACGACAACTTCCGCATTCACATCTTTCTTTACATAGCACAGGCAAAGTTGAACCAGCATTTTTTAAGAGGAACATTTAAAGAAGGACTGTCATTGATTCCGGAAATCAAAGAAAAATTAGAAGAGTATTCCCTGTTCATCGATCCTCATAGGGAAATGGTATTCAATTATAAAATTGCCAGCCTGTATTTTGGAAGCGGAGATTATGACCGTTGCATTGACTATCTGCAAAATATTATCAACGACAATGTAGGCTTGCGTTACGACCTCCAGTGTTATGCCCGGTTGTTACACCTGATTGCGCATTATGAGCTTGGTAATTTTGAATTGATGGAATATTTATCAAAATCTGTTTACCGTTTTATGGCGAAGATGGAAAACCTCACTTCATTTGAAGAGGAGATCTTGAAATTCCTGCGCCGCTCCTTCTATATTCCAAGAGACAGAATGAAAACTGAGTTGGAAAAATTCCTCGAAAAAGTAAAACATTTTGAACGCAACCGTTTTCAAACAAGAGTGTTTGTTTATTTGGATTGGATTTCGTGGGTGGAAAGTAAAGTGTTCAACAAACCTATGTACCAGATCATTCATGAAAAATATCTGGCCGATAAAAGAAGCACATCAATAGCAAAGAAGAAATTGGCGCACACAGTATAATAAAAAGAGCACTAATTAAAGTGCTCTTTTTATTTTGACTTTAAAAACTAACCCTTATCAGGCAACAAGTGACTCTTTCATTTTACCATTTGTTTTAGGCATAGTTATGGCCTCTGCCGATTTTACGGTTTTTATAATTCTTGCTGCTACTTTGTATGGATCGGCCGCACTGTTTGGGCGACGATCTTCCAACCAGCCCTTCCATCCTCTCTCAACTGTTCCAATTGGAATGCGGATAGAAGCACCTCTGTCGGAAATTCCATATTTAAATTCATCAATGGCCGCAGTTTCATGTTTGCCGGTGAGACGAAGATGATTATCTGGTCCGTATACAGCAATGTGTTCATTAATAACGGGTCTGAATGCTTCGCAAATCCTTTCATAAACATCCCTGCTTCCACATGTGCGTAACGTACCATTTGAAAAGTTGGCGTGCATACCACTTCCGTTCCAATCAAGATTGCCTAATGGTTTGCAATGCCAGTTGATGGCTACACCAAACTTTTCACCTATTCTTTCGAGAAGATAACGTGCAATCCAAACCTGGTCGCCTGCGGCCTTTGCACCTTTTGCAAAAATTTGGAACTCCCACTGTCCTGCTGCAACTTCCGAATTGATGCCTTCCACATTTAAACCTGCTTCGATACATGCATCTAAATGTTCCTCCACAATGTGACGTCCATAAGCGTTGGCTGCTCCAACGGAACAATAGTATGGACCCTGCGGTCTGGGGAAACCACCTTCAGGAAAACCCAGAGGCTTGTCTGTTTCTGGATTCCACAAGAAATACTCCTGTTCAAAACCAAACCAGAAATCATTGTCGTCGTCATCTATCAATGCCCTTCCGTTTGATTTATGGGGAGATCCATCCGGACTCAATACTTCACACATAACCAGGTAGGCATTCTTCCTCTGTGGATCCCTTGTAATAAAAACAGGTTTCAATAAACAATCCGATGAGCCGCCAGGTGCCTGTTCTGTGGATGAACCATCAAAACACCATACTGGGCAATCTTCCAGCGTGCCACCGAAATCTTTTTCAATTTTTGTTTTACTGCGAAGGCTTTGGATTGGCTGATATCCATCAAGCCATATGTACTCCAATTTGGATACTGACATATTTAAGTTGTTTTTTTATTTTGAATAAGCTGTAGTTACTGAACCGTTTGTTTTTTCCGTAGTTGCTGCAATTGTTTCAAAAAAATCTGCACGTACTTCTTTTTCTACTACACCTTCTTTTGTTGCAACCAGAATAGTGCCCTGAACATATTTTTCATTGTGTTGTGATGAATCCAACCCTTCTTCTTCTTCCTGGTTGCTAACTCGCATTGGAACAATCAGGTTAATGAATTTGAAAATGACAAAAGAAGCTACGAAGCTGTATCCAACGGCGCATCCCATTGCTTTTAGCTGGGTAACGAAGAAACTGAAATTACCATAAGCCCAACCATCGCTTCCACCAGCATAAATTGCTTTTGTTGCAAACAACCCAGTCATTAACATACCAACCATACCGCCAATACCATGACATGGAAATACATCCAATGTATCATCAAGAGAAGATTTTGATTTAAAATACACCGCAATATTCGAAGCAACTGCCGCAATTACCCCGATGAAAATACTTTGAGGAATGGCAACATAACCAGCTGCAGGTGTAATGGCTACCAGGCCAACAACTGCACCTACACAAAAACCTACCACTGAAGGTTTCTTTCCTTTTAAGATATCGAAAAACATCCACGATAAACCGGCTGAAGCAGCTGCTGTATTTGTAGTAAAGAAAGCAGAGACTGCGGTAGCATTTGCACCTAAGGCTGAACCAGCATTAAATCCAAACCATCCAAACCAAAGCAAACCTGTTCCAATTAATACATAAGGAATATTAGAAGGCTGGGTTTCCAGTTTATTAATATGCGACATCCTGCGTTTTAAAACCAGGGCACCAGCCAAAGCAGCACAACCTGCAGAAATATGTACAACTGTACCACCAGCAAAGTCTAATGCGCCCATCTTAAATAGAAAACCATCGGGATGCCAGCTCCAATGTGCCAATGGTGCATACACAAACAAACTAAAAAGCACTGTAAATAATACATATGATACAAAACGCATTCTCTCAGCTATGGCGCCTACTACAAGACCAGGCGTGATAATAGCAAACATTAACTGGAACACAGCGAAAAGTGACTTAGGGATAGTTGGTGCCAGGCTCCAGGGTTCACCGGAGGCAACGTCTTTGAAAAAAAGATGCGTTGATGGATTACCGATAAGACCATTTACACTATCACCAAATGCCAGGCTGTATCCAACTACAACCCACAATACACCAACAACGCCGGCAGCCACTATACTTTTCATCATTGTAGAAAGAACGTTCTTTCTGTGTACCATTCCACCATAGAAAAAAGCAAGGCCCGGGGTCATCAAAAATACCAATGCTGTTGCCACCAACATCCATGCTGTGTCAGCAGTATTGTATTTACCATTATCAAAATTGGGAAGTGTGGGAATAAAAATGGCAGCAATTGCAATCGCAACCAGTACCAAAAACGGGAGCGCTGATTTTAACGTGATCTTGTTCATATTGATTTGCATTTACGTGTTTTCAATAATTAAAATGAATAAACCGCTGCTAGTAAAACGTTGGCAGAAGTCTTTGTGGCTGCACCGTCTTTCTTCGTAAATATTTCCTGGCTTGAATTGTCTAATCTGAATTCCGGAATAATTGTTAAGTTGTCGATCCTAAAGTTTGCTGATAATGTATTGGCAAAAATGTTAGCTCCATCTGCAACGCCTGTATAAATTTTCATTTGATTTTTATCACTGAAATATTCACTTCTCAGTGTAAGACCAAATGTTGATGATGGGTCTACATTTAAATAAAGCGCAGAACCCCACCAGGATTTTCCATCCAGATTTTTTGCACCATCCCAATATTGAGTAGTAGCAACAGTACCATTATATCCGAGAGAAAATTTATCGGAGAGCTTACTGGTAATTACTACATCAAACTGGTTGCTTTTTGCTGTATCAATGCCTTTTCCGCCAACATAATTCAAATAAACTTTTAAGAAATCGCTTCCTGTATAACTATATTGAGCCAACAAAAACTTTTTGTTCATTACGCCATCAGGAACATATTTAAAGTCCGTTGGATTTGCCACTCCCACCATCACGCCACTCTTACCAAAAGTGAAATCAGCTTTGAGACCGGTATGCAGGAATGGACCGTTTGTGAACATGTATGACATGCTGTAGTTCCTGTTCAATTGCGGATCCAATAATTCGTATCCTACGTGTGTAGCCCACTCACCAAGAGTAAATTTTACAAGGCTGCTTGGTGAATAACTTATGTACAGTTGTTTAATTGCCTGTAATATTCCTTCATCGTTGTATGAAAATTCCTGCGCCCTTTTGCCAAAACCAAGATCAGCTACCATATCAACTTTGCTGGTTTTGTGCTCCAGTTTTACACTGGCCATGCCCAGTCTGAATTGATTATGCGAACCAGTAAAGGAAGTGTAGTTGTTAGTGCTGGATTCGCCAAAATCATATTTATAGTAAACATCTGCCGAACCAGAAATTGTCAGCGGAGCTGCTGATGTGGAATCCTGTGCGACTGAGGTGGTTACTACTGCCATAGCAAAAACTGGTGCAAGTAATTTTCGTAACATTGTGTTGGTTTTTAAGTTTAAAAAGAAAGGTATTGCACGGCTTAGACCTGTTCCAGAGGCCTATATCGCAAGCAATACCTTTTGTTTATCTGTGTTTTTCGAATTCCTTTTTTAGAATTTCCCGAGGATATTGGTATTAATTCTCCAACTCAATGCAAGCTTTCTGGTCTAAAATTAGGGTTACCGTTCTTCTCAGACAAATAATTTTTATTTTAATGTGAATTATTTCTGGAAATGTTCGTTGAAATTTTAAAAAATGCGCCGGTTTTTATAAAAATTTACCGAATTTATGTCTTTTTGCTTAAGCCGTTTATTCGGAATGAAAAGATTATAAATAATTATAATTAAATAGTCTCTCAATTAGGCATATAGCTTGAGTTAATGGCTAATACTTTTAGATTTCCCACATCCTGCCCACATTTTTAGAATGGAGAATTTTCAATTGAAATTTTACCTATTTTCATAGCTGTTCGCTTGCTATTAACACAATAGAGTTTTACTCAAAATCAACCCCTGTTATGGCAAGCAACGGATTATACTCTCCTGCATTCGAGCATGACGCCTGTGGAATTGGCTTCGTGGTAAATATCAAAGCGCATAAGTCTCACAAAATTGTTTCCGATGCATTGACAATCCTGGAAAACATGGAACACCGTGGTGCTTGTGGCTGCGAAATCAATACTGGCGACGGTGCAGGTATCATGGTTCAAACTCCGCATGAGTTCTTTTTCGACGAATGCGTAAAGTTGGGTGTGCACCTTCCTCCTTTCAAAAAATATGGTGTTGGTGTTTTGTTCTTCCCCAGAGACATTCGCTTAAAGGAAGAATGTCGTGATATTTTAAACCGCTGTGCTGAAAAGCTTGGGCTTGAAATTCTTGCTTACAGAAAAGTACCTGTCAATGCTGATGGAATTGGATTTACTGCATTATCTGTGGAACCGGAAATTGAACAGGTATTTGTTGCGTGTCCCGATCATATCAATAACCCGGAAGATTTTGAGAGGAAATTGTTCCTGTTAAAAAACTATGCCTCCCATACTATTTTTAATACGGTTAAACAAGATGCAATCGGATTTTACATTGCATCATTTTCCTACAAAACCGTTGTGTACAAAGGTCAGCTCACGAGTGCACAACTGAGAGAATATTTTCCTGACCTGAGTGACAAACGCCTGGTGTCGGCCTTTGGATTAATTCACTCACGTTTTGCTACCAATACATTTCCTTCATGGAAGCTGGCCCAACCCTTCCGTTACATTGCCCATAATGGAGAGATTAATACGCTACAGGGAAATTTGAACTGGCTTAAAACAAGTGAAAAGAATTTTACTTCTGCCTACTTCACTAAGGAAGAGATGGATATGTTGCTTCCAATTATCAACAACGGTCAATCAGATTCTGCTTGCCTGGATAATATGATTGAGCTATTGACTCTTTGTGGAAGATCGCTTCCACATGTAATGATGATGCTCATACCCGAAGCATGGGATGATAATGAGCAAATGGACCCGGTAAAAAAAGCTTTTTATGAATTCCACTCGGCATTTATGGAACCATGGGATGGTCCGGCATCAATTTCTTTTACCGACGGAAAAATAATCGGAGCAACGCTTGATAGAAATGGTTTACGTCCTTCCCGCTATTGTGTTACTACAGACGATAGGGTAATCATGGCATCAGAAACCGGCGTACTGCCTATTGATCCTAAGCTTGTAAAAGAATATGGCCGTTTGCAACCGGGAAAAATGTTTGTTGTGGACCTTGAACAGGGAAGAATTATCAGCGATGACGAATTGAAGAAAACCATTTGTGCTCAAAAACCGTATGCTGAATGGTTGAACAAATACAAAATTCGTCTTGAAGAACTGCCTCAGCCCAGGGTTACCTTCACTGAAATAGATCACGACCAGATCTTCAAATACCAAAAAGCATTTGGCTATGCTACAGAAGATTTGGAAACCATTCTTACCCCAATGGCTTTAGATGGTAAGGAGCCAATTGGTTCAATGGGTTCCGATGTGCCCCTAGCCGTATTAAGCGATCAGCCGCAACACTTAAGTAGTTACTTCAAACAATTATTTGCACAGGTAACTAATCCTCCAATCGATCCTATCAGGGAAAGAATGGTAATGTCGTTAGCGACGTTCGTTGGTAATAACGGAAATCTTTTAACTGAAGACCCACTTTCATCTCATAGCGTGGCATTGGACCAGCCTGTATTAACCAATTACGAGTTAGAAAAGATCAGGAGTATTGATACCGGAATTTTTCAGGCTAAAACATTACAATGTTATTTTCGTGCAGATGGGAAACCGGGTTCATTAAAAAAAGGCCTTGATCGCTTGTGTCGTTACGCAACAGATGCAGTTGAAGATGGTTTCCAGGTTTTGGTTTTAACTGACAGGGCAATCGATTCTAACCATGCACCCATTCCTACTTTATTAGCAACAGCAGCTGTTCATCATCATTTAATTCGAAAAGGCTATCGCGGACAGGTTGGACTTGTCATTGAGGCTGGTGATGTGTGGGAAGTTCATCATTTTGCATGTCTCGTGGGCTTCGGCGCTACTGCAATCAATCCATACCTGGCATTTGCAACCATCAGGGATTTGAAAAACAGTAGTCAACTAAAAACAGACCTTGACGAAAAGCAACTTTATAAAAATTACATTAAGGCAGTTTGCGATGGCTTGCTGAAGGTGTTCTCAAAAATGGGTATCTCCACTTTACAATCGTACCAGGGTGCCCAAATATTTGAAATACTTGGTATCAACAAATCGGTAGTTGATCAATATTTCACAGGAACCGTTTCACGTATCGAAGGCATGGGTTTGGATGAAATTGCAAAGGAGGCTTTAGCCAAACATAAATTTGCATTTAGTAAACAAAGCCTTCCTTTCGAACAATTAACAACAGGCGGCGTATACCAATGGAAACGCAAAGGTGAATTCCATTTGTTCAATCCACAAACCATTCACCTGTTACAACAGGCTACACAGAATAACGATTACCAAACTTTCAAAAAATATTCTAAGCTGGTTAATGAGCAAGGCGAAAAAGCATGTACGTTGAGAAGTCTCTTTGACTTTAAACGTAACAGGCCTGCTGTTCATATTGATGAAGTGGAACCTGCAGAAAAAATCTTCAAACGTTTTGCAACAGGCGCCATGAGCTTCGGATCCATTTCTCACGAAGCACATTCAACACTGGCAATAGCCATGAACCGTATTGGAGCAAAAAGCAATACGGGTGAAGGTGGTGAAGATGAACTGCGCTATGAACCATTACCCAATGGTGATTCTATGCGTTCTGCAATAAAGCAAGTTGCTTCCGCACGTTTTGGAGTGACAAGCCATTATCTCACCATGGCAGATGAACTTCAAATAAAAATGGCACAAGGTGCAAAACCTGGTGAGGGTGGACAATTACCTGGCCATAAGGTTGATGAATGGATTGGAAAGGTTCGTCATTCCACTCCGGGCGTTGGTTTGATTTCTCCTCCGCCCCATCACGATATTTATTCTATTGAGGATTTAGCACAATTAATTTTTGATCTGAAAAATTCAAACAGGGCTGCACGTATCAGTGTGAAACTGGTTTCAAAAGCCGGCGTAGGCACTATTGCAGCGGGTGTTGCCAAAGCAAAAGCAGATGTGATCCTGATTTCGGGGCATGACGGTGGAACAGGAGCTTCACCAATTTCCTCCATCAAGCATGCAGGCTTACCCTGGGAATTGGGTCTTGCAGAAACACACCAAACACTTGTAAAAAATAAATTGCGCAGCCGAGTTGTTGTACAGGCAGATGGCCAGTTAAGAACAGGACGTGATATTGCCATTGCAACTTTATTGGGTGCAGAGGAATGGGGTATTGCATCTGCAGCATTGGTTGTTGAGGGTTGCATCATGATGCGTAAATGCCATGAGAATACGTGCCCGGTTGGTATTGCCACACAAAATCCTGAATTAAGAAAACGCTTTACCGGCAACCCTGACCATGTGGTGAATTATTTTAAAATGGTTGTACAGGAATTGAGAGAGATCATGGCGGAATTAGGTTTCAGAACGATAAATGAAATGGTGGGACAAGTGGACAGCCTTGAATCAAGAAATGATATTAAGCACTGGAAGTATGGCAAACTTGATCTCTCTCCTGTTTTATTTAAAGAACCCAACTCTCTGTATACCGGTTTATATAAAACTGAAGAACAGGATCATGGTTTACAACTTCAACTTGATTGGAGATTGATGGAAGTAGCGAAGCCAGCCCTGGAAAGAAAAGAAAAAGTTTTTGGATCGTTCAAAATTATAAATACGCATAGAACGGTCGGAACTATTCTCTCCAATGAAATTTCTAAAGCACATGGTTCTTCAGGTTTGCCTGACGATACCATTCATTTTAAATTCACTGGTACCGCCGGACAAAGTTTTGGAGCATTCAACACCAGTGGAGTAACACTTGAGTTAGAAGGAGATGCCAACGATTATTTTGGAAAAGGGCTATCGGGTGCAAGGTTGGTTGTATATCCTTCGTCACAGGCAGGTTTTGTTCCTGAAGAAAATATCATCATAGGCAATGTTGCTTTTTATGGTGCAACATCGGGCAGTGCATACATCAGGGGTAAAGCCGGGGAACGTTTTTGTGTCCGCAATTCCGGAGTGCATGCAGTTGTTGAAGGAGTAGGTGACCATGGTTGTGAGTATATGACCGGTGGACGGGTAGTTGTGTTGGGTGATACAGGCAGAAACTTTGCGGCGGGAATGAGTGGTGGTATTGCCTATGTGTACGATGTGAAGGGAATTTTTACTTCGATGTGCAATAAAGAAATGGTTGATCTTGATCCATTGAATAGTGATGATGCGGATGAACTGAAAATAATGATAGAAAATCATTTAAGGAATACGGATAGCACCGTGGCTAAATTTATTTTAGACGACTTTGATAACCAGTTGAAGAATTTCATGAAGGTGTTCCCGAGAGATTATAAGAAAGTATTGCAGGCGAAGAAAGGTGCGACAGTTAAAGTTTAGGCCCCTGTCCTCCGCCTGCCGGAGAACTTAGGTTCAATAAACTTTTGTTTGTTCAATTAGTTCTTTAAAATAGTGTTCATGATTTATATCACCAGCAAATAATTACTATCAACGCTTGTTGTGTCACTCACTTCAACGTCCAGAATTTAAGTGAGCATTGTGCAAGTGTCGTTACAAAAGGAGGTTATAATTACCGTGTTTTGTAGCTCCAGAGGAGCGAAATGTTAGTAGAAAAATGTCAATCATAATTTTTCGCAAAGCCCCGTAGGAGCGACATGTTGAAATGATGAGTTGCATGGTGGTAATAACGGTAGTAAAAATCGAAGGTGATGATAAGCGATAAGAAAGTACAAGAGTGCGACGCAACAGACGATCAATAGTAGCAGTGCAAGATTGGTTCATAAAAAAATTGAAACAAAAACATTCTAAATTATAATCTCTAAAGCTTCCGCAAACCCGAGAAACTATAATTCAAAATTAAAACATGGCTAAACCAACAGGTTTTTTAGAATTCACAAGAGAGTTGCCGGAAAAACGCCCGGTACAGGAACGCATTAATGATTACCGGGAATTTATTCATCGCTTTAGTGATGAAAAGCTAAATCAACAATCTGCCCGTTGTATGGATTGTGGTATTCCTTTTTGTCACAATGGTTGCCCCTTAGGAAATTTCATTCCTGATTTTAATGATGCCGTGTACAAACAAAACTGGCAGGAAGCATACAATATTCTTTCTACAACAAATAACTTCCCTGAATTCACTGGAAGAATTTGTCCTGCTCCGTGTGAAAGCGCCTGTGTATTGGGTATTAATCAACCTGCTATTACTATTGAAGAAATAGAGAAGCATATCATTGAAATAGCTTTTGAAAAAGGATTTGTAAAAGCTCATAAGCCTGCATACCGAAGTGGAAAGAAAATTGCCGTCGTAGGTTCAGGCCCTGCCGGATTAGCGGCTGCCGCACAATTAAATTACGCCGGACATTCGGTAACTGTTTTTGAAAGGGATGATGCACCTGGCGGTTTGCTTCGTTATGGTATTCCAGATTTTAAACTGGAGAAATGGGTTGTTGACAGAAGAATTGCGTTGATGGAAGAAGAAGGTATCGTGTTCCGATGCAATACCAATGTTGGTGTGGACGTAAGTATTAATGATTTGTTACGTGAATATCACGCCATTGTTTTAGCCGGCGGTTCCACTATTCCAAGAGATTTAAAAATACCCGGGAGAGAATTAAAAGGAATTCACTTTGCTATGGAATTTTTAACACAGCAAAACAAACGGGTAAGCAATCGAACATTTAACGAAGATCCTATTTTAGCTACAGGCAAAAATGTAGTTGTGATTGGTGGT
>Ga0207650_10002544_pt1 | contig 12641 bp, 13 predicted proteins | sample KBSS63metaG_FD_184325 | JGI IMG/M metagenome (GOLD analysis project Ga0207650, IMG submission 184325) | Switchgrass rhizosphere microbial communities from Kellogg Biological Station, Michigan, USA - KBS S6-3 metaG (SPAdes) (version 2) | ecosystem: Host-associated > Plants > Roots > Rhizosphere...
GGCTGACGGATGCCGGCGCCGAAACGGTGATCTCACGGATGAACGACCTGCCCGGCGTGGTTGCGGCCCTGGCCGAGTGGGACGGCGTCTTCTGAGGATAGCCGCGCAACAAAAAACCGGCCGCGGGGTTCGCGACCGGTTGAGCCAATGTAGACGGCGGGCGCCCTTTCGGACGCGCCAGCCTTACTTGCGCTTGCGGACAGTGCGCGCACCCTTGACCGGCGCCGATGGGCCCTGCTCGAAGCTGACGTAGACGCTGACGAAGCCTGCGGCACCGCCGGTCACATGGATCTTGTTGTCGGTGTAGAGAAACTGCGCGGAGCCTTCGCCGGGTGGGATCGAGGCCTGGAAGTTGGTCGTGTCGCTGTAGAGCACGGTCTCGCCATCCATCACCGATACCTTGATCGGCATGGTGACGCTGCCGGAGCCACCCATCGGCCCGGCCACGAGCCGGCCCTGAACGACGATCGTCATGTTGAGCGCGGTGCCATCGGTCGTGCACTGGCGGGTGCCCTGTACCAGCGACGCCTGGTAGGCGAGCTGCGCAGGATCGTCCTTGGCACCCTTGGCGTAGGTCTTGAAAATCGCGCCCTCGTCACGGATGACGATCTGCGGGCATTTGCCGGCGACGTAGACGGCGCCGACCGCAGGCGGTGCGACGGAATCGGCGGCCTGCTGCGGCGCAACGGTGATCGGCGTTGGGTCCTTGTCCTTACCGCCAAGGCCAAGCGAGCTGCAGCCGCTGAGAGCGGCCATCAACGATGCGGTGAGAAGAAGACGCGAAGCTCTGCCTGACACGATATTTCACCCTGAACACAATATGAATTTGCCGAGCCCAGGTTAATCTCCGGGCCTTTCATCGCACTTGGCGATGGTCTATATCAGCGGCGTTTCAAAAAATCGATTGGGTAGGCTTCGTTTTGGTTCACTTTTCGACACGGCCCGGTCGCGGTAAAACACAGCGTGCTCCGGATGCGCAGGCGAGATTGACATGGTTGCGAAAACCAGACCCGGTATTTGGCGCAAAAAGGCGCACCAACACGTCGCTTTCGACCTAGAATTCCAATAGAAGCCCATCTTCCCACAGATCATACATATCAGAGGTAAAGACCTTGGAATATATCTCGACCCGGGGAGAAGCCCCTGCCCTCGGTTTCTGCGATGCGCTGCTGGCCGGCCTTGCGCGCGACGGCGGTCTCTACGTTCCCCGCGAATGGCCGCAGCTGACGAAGAAGGACATCCGAGGTTTCCGCGGCAAGAGCTATCAGGAGATTGCCTTCCGCGTGCTTCTGCCGTTCACCAATGGCGAGATCCCGGAGGAGACGTTCCGCGGGATGATCGACGAGGCCTATGGCACCTTCCGCCATCCGGCCATCGCGCCGCTGGTGCAGACCGGCCCTAACAGCTTCATCATGGAGCTTTTCCACGGCACGACGCTGGCCTTCAAGGACGTCGCGATGCAGCTTCTGGCGCGGCTGATGGACTATGCGCTGGCTGAGCGCGGCGCCCGTGCGACGATCGTCGGCGCGACCTCGGGTGACACAGGCGGCGCTGCCATCGATGCTTTTGCCGGACGCGCGCGTACCGACATCTTCATCCTCTTCCCGCACGGCAAGGTCTCGCCGGTGCAGCAGCGGCAGATGACCTCCTCGACATCGGCCAATGTGCATGCGCTTGCCATCAACGGCAATTTCGACGACTGCCAGAACCTGGTGAAGGCGATGTTCAACGACGCGCCGTTCCGAGACCGCGTCAGCCTCTCCGGCGTCAACTCCATCAACTGGGCCCGCATCATGGCCCAGGTGGTCTATTACTTCACCACTGCGGTTGCCCTCGGCAGCCCGGACCGGAAGATCTCCTTCACCGTGCCAACAGGCAATTTCGGCGACATCTTCGCTGGCTATGTCGCCAAGCGCATGGGCTTGCCGATCGACAAGCTCGTCGTTGCCACCAATGAAAACGACATCATGGCACGGACGCTGAAGACCGGCCGCTATGAGATGCGATCCGTCAAGGCGACCACCTCTCCGTCGATGGATATCCAGATCTCGTCGAACTTCGAGCGCCTGCTGTTCGAAGCCAATGGTCGCGACGCCTCGAGGGTCCGCGCTGCCATGGAAAGCCTGAAGCAATCGAGCGGTTTCGAGATCGCGCCGGAGGCCATGGCCTTCATGAAACGCGACTTCCGGGCCGGCCGGGCGACGGAAAAGCAGGTGGCGGCGACCATCCGCGAAACCTTCGAAGAGACCGGCTATTTGCTCGACCCGCACACCGCCATCGGCGTCTTCGTGGCGAAGAAATTCGAGAAGCCGAACAGTCCGATGGTCACGCTGGCCACCGCCCACCCGGCCAAATTCCCCGCCGCAGTAAAATCAGCCTCCGGTATTGACCCGGCGCTTCCGACGTGGCTTGCTGATCTGATGCACAGGGAGGAGCGCTTCGACATCCTGGATCCCGACCTTAAAGCCGTCGAAAGCTTTATCGGTGACCATGTTCGGGCCTCGAGAGGTTAAGCGCAGAAAGATCTATGATGACAGTTGAGTGCACCCGGCTTAAATCCGGGCTGACGGTAGTGACCGAGTTGATGCCGCATCTTGAAAGCGTCGCACTCGGGGTGTGGATCAAGTCTGGGTCGCGTAACGAGACCGAAACAGAACACGGCATTGCCCATCTTCTCGAACACATGGCGTTCAAGGGCACGGCGCGTCGCACGGCGCGCGAAATTGCCGAGGAAATCGAGAATGTCGGCGGCGAAGTCAATGCCGCGACCTCGACGGAAACGACGTCCTACTACGCGCGCGTGTTGAAAGAGGACGTGCCGCTGGCCGTCGACATCCTGGCCGACATCCTGACGGAATCGGCCTTCGACGAGGACGAGCTGCAGCGCGAGAAGCAGGTCATCCTGCAGGAAATCAACGCCGCCAACGACATGCCGGACGATGTCGTTTTCGACAAGTTCTCGGAAGTCGCCTATCGCGACCAAACGCTCGGCCGCGCCATTCTCGGTACGCCGGAGACGGTGCTCGGCTTCACGCCACAGCAGATTCGCGGCTATCTCGGCCGCAATTATACGTGTGACCGGATGTTCGTGGTGGCTGCCGGCGCCGTCGATCACGACAGCTTCGTCAAGCAGGTCGAAGAGCGCTTCGCCAGCCTGCCCACCGCGCCTTCGGCGGCACCCGTCATCGAGCCGGCGCGCTATATCGGCGGCAGTGTCCGCGAGACCCGCGACCTGATGGACGCGCAGATCCTGCTCGGCTTCGAAGGCCGCGCCTACCATGCGCGTGACTTCTATTGCTCGCAGATCCTTGCCAACATCCTCGGCGGCGGCATGTCTTCGCGGCTGTTCCAGGAAGTGCGCGAGACGCGCGGCCTCTGCTATTCGGTCTATGCCTTCCACTGGGGTTTCTCCGACACCGGCATCTTCGGCATCCATGCCGCGACCGGCGGCGAAAACCTTCCGGAACTGCTGCCCGTCATCGTCGACGAGCTGCGCAAGTCGTCGGAGACCATCCACCAGCAGGAAATCGACCGGGCCCGCGCCCAGATCCGTGCCCAGCTGCTGATGGGTCAGGAAAGCCCTGCTTCGCGCGCCGGCCAGGTCGCCCGGCAGATGATGCTCTACGGCCGTCCGATCCCCAATCCGGAAATGATGGAGCGGCTCGAAGGCATCACCATCCAGCGCCTGACCGACCTTGCCGGCCGCCTGTTCTTCGACGCGGTGCCGACATTGTCGGCCATTGGCCCCCTCGATCAACTGGCGCCGATGGAAGACATCATCACCTCGCTGTCGATGCCGGCTCACGCGCCAAAAGCCGCCAACGGCTGATCCCGGTCGCGGCCCCTCAAGATCGCCAGTCCGGGAGAGATGGACGAATGCCAAAGTCGGTTTTTCGGTTCCTGTCACGGCAGCCGGACACGATCGAACTTGAGGGCGCCGACCATTTTCTTCGTTTGCCACGGAATTCCGACTTTACCCAATGGCAAAGGCTGAGGGCCGAAAGCCGTCGCTTTCTCGAGCCCTGGGAGCCGACCTGGCGGCGCGACGAACTGTCCGAAAGCGCCTTTCGGACGCGCGTCCAGCGCGGCAGGCAGGAATACAATTCCGGACAGGCCGTCCCCTTCCTGCTGTTCAAACGGGACAATGCGGTCCTGCTCGGCGGCTTGACGGTCGGCTACATCAGGCGAGGTGCCGCGCAGAGCTGCATGATCGGGTACTGGATGGGAGAGCGCTATTCGGGCCAAGGCCATATGTTCGCCGCACTTGAGATAGTTATACCCTACATCTTTTCCGGGCTGGAGTTGCACCGTATTGAGGCAGCCTGTATTCCGGACAACGAACGTAGCATGCGGCTGTTGCAGAAGGCCGGCTTCCAACGGGAAGGTCATTTGCGCGGCTACTTGAAAATCAACGGCCAATGGCGCGATCACGTTATGTTTTCCCGTTTGGCCACGGACGTCGATCCGCTGGGGAAGACCACACGCTGATGATTGCCGACACCTTGTCCCGCCCCAAGCTCCTGCGTTCCTCGCTGATTGCTTTTGCCGTTGCCCTGATCGGGATGCTGGCCTTTTCAGCCGTTGCGGCACGTGCCGCAGAACCGGTGAAGATATCGCGCGACGACACGGCGCTTGACCTGACGAAAACAACCGAAATCTACAGGAATCAGGGCGAAGCCTTCCAGGTTTCCACCGCTGCAGGCGCCGATGGCATCCGCCGCCGCATCGAGGTGCGTTCCAGCTCTCCAGGGCATCAGGGCGACTGGGCGGTCTTCGCGCTGGCCAATGTGTCGGAAGAGCAGCTGGAGCGGGTCATCGTCGCCCCGCATTTCCGTCTGGTGAATTCCAAGATGTTCTGGCCCGACCTCGGCTCGCAGCGCATCACCGCCATTACCCCGAGCGAAGGCTTTGCGCTCGACAGGCAGCCGAGCGACGAGGCGGACGTGTTCCGCATCACACTCAATCCGGGTGCCGTCATCACCTTCGTAGCCGAGCTCTCCTCGCCCGAACTGCCGCAGATCTATCTCTGGGAACCGAACGCCTACAAGGACACGGTTAACGCTTTCACACTCTATCGCGGCATCGTGCTCGGCATTTCCGGGCTGCTGGCGGTGTTCCTCACCATCCTCTTCGTCGTCAAGGGCACGTCGATGCTGCCGGCGACGGCAGCGCTCGCCTGGGCCGTGCTCGGCTATATCTGCGTCGATTTCGGCTTCCTCGGCAAGCTGATCAGCATCACATCGGGGGACCAGCGAATATGGCGGGCCTGCGTCGAGGTGGCGCTGGCGTCCAGTCTTGTCATCTTCCTCTTCACCTATCTCAATCTCAACCGCTGGCACGCGCATCTCGGCTATGTGACGCTCGCCTGGATACTCGGTCTCGGGCTCTTGTTCGGCGTGGCGATCTACGACCCGTCGATCGCGGCCGGTATCGCGCGTCTCTCCATGGCCCTGACGGCGACGGCTGGTATCCTGCTGATCATCTATCTCGGCATCAACCGCTACGACCGCGCGATCCTTCTGGTGCCTGCCTGGATCCTCATTCTCGTCTGGCTGTTCGGCGCCTGGATGACGGTCACCGGCAAGCTCGACAACGACATCATCCAGCCGGCGCTGGGCGGCGGTCTCGTGCTCATCGTGCTGTTGATCGGCTTCACGGTCATGCAGCATGCCTTTGCCGGCGGCGCCTTCCAGCAGGGGCTGTTTTCCGATCTCGAGCGCCAATCGCTGGCCTTGACCGGATCGGGCGACACCGTCTGGGACTGGGATGTCGCCCGCGACCGCGTCGTCACCATCCCCGACATTTCGCAAAAACTCGGCCTGTCGCCCGGCAGCATGCATGGCGCGGCGCGCAACTGGCTGCCGCGGCTGCATCCGGACGACCGCGACCGCTTCCGGGCGACGCTGGACGTGCTGCTCGAACACAGGCGCGGCAGGCTCAATCACGAATTCCGAATCCGCGCCGAGGACGGGCATTTTCATTGGCTGGCGATCCGCGCCCGCCCCGTGCTCGGATCCAACGGTGAAATCATCCGCTGCGTCGGCACGGTCGTCGATGTCACCGAACAGAAGAACTCCATCGAGCGCCTGCTCCACGATGCGCTGCATGACAACCTCACAGGCCTGCCGAACCGACAGGTCTTCCTCGATCGACTGCAGTCCGTGCTGGCGCTGGCGCCGGCGGGAGACCTTGTGCGCCCCACCGTCATGGTCATCGATATCGACCGCTACAAGATGGTCAACGACGCGCTAGGCGTGGCCGCCGGCGATAACATCCTCGTCGCCCTGACCCGCCGCCTGCGCCGCCTGCTGAAACCGCAGGACACGCTGGCCCGCCTCTCCGGCGACCAGTTCGGCCTCATCCTCGTCTCGGAGCGCGATCCGGCCAAGGTCGCCGATTTCGCCGATGCCATCAGCAAGGCGATCATGGTGCCGCTGAACTTCGCCAATCGCGAGATCATCCTGACCGCCTCGATCGGCCTCACCTCCTGGGTCGACCAGCAGGAAACGGCAGCTGGGCTTCTCAGCGACGCCGAACTAGCCATGTATCGCTCCAAGCGCGCCGGCGGCAACAAGGTCGAGCCTTTCCTGCCCGCCTTCCGCAACTTCGGCACCGACCGGCTGCAGCTCGAATCCGACCTGCGCCGCGCCGTCGAGCGCAAGGAACTGTCGATGGTCTACCAGCCAATCGTCCGGCTGGAGGATGCAGAGATTGCCGGCTTCGAGGCGCTGATGCGCTGGGATCATCCGAAGCGCGGCAATATCTCGCCGACGGAATTCATTCCGATTGCCGAGGCGACCGACATCATCGGGCCGCTCGGCATGTTTGCCATGGAGCAGGCGACCAACGACCTGATGGCCTGGACGCGCCAGACCGGCGAGCTGCCGCTGTTCGTGTCGATCAATCTCTCCAGCTCGCAGCTGCTCAACAACGAACTCTATGACGACGTCCGGGCGCTGCTCGCCAAGACCCATTGCGACCCCTCGCGCATCAAGCTCGAGTTGACCGAGACCATGGTCATGGAGAACCCGGAACAGGCGCGGCTGGTGCTCGCGAAACTGCGGGACGCCGGGCTTGGGCTGGCGCTCGACGACTTCGGCACGGGTTATTCGTCACTATCCTACCTCACCCGTTTCCCCTTCGACACGATCAAGCTGGACAAGGGGCTTGTGCGCGAAGAGAGTGACAAGCGCTCGGTGCTGCTCCGCTCGGTCATCTCGATGGCGCGCGAACTCAACATGAAGGTCGTCGCCGAGGGCATAGAGACCGAGGACGATGCGCTCGAACTTGCCAAGATGGGCTGCGCCTACGGCCAGAGCTTCCTTTTCGGGCCACCGATGGGGTCGGAATCGGTGATGCGGTTGCTGAAGGAGCGGTTTCCGCTAACGAAACGGGCTTGAGGCAGCTGGACCCGCCACAGAGCGATCCGAGATTTCGCGAGATGACAACCATGACTGCCCGCCTCGCGAGCAATTGCGCGCAGCTATTTGAAAGTTAGCGCTTCCAGTGGTTCACCATGTCCACGACCAGCGGATGCCAGCATGTTCCCGTACGCGGCACCACATCCAGCTGCTGACCAACGGCATATTTGGATGGAAAGTCTCCTAGGTCCACTCGTTCGTCACAACGAAAGGTTTGGCCGAGATGTTGACGAACAAAGGTCAGTTCGCCGATTGTGTACTGGTACTTCTGACCACGTTTGCCATGGTATATTCCTACCTGGAGCTGGCGTACCGTCGCGGTCGCGTGCGCGAAGTGGTACACGCGCCACATGTTTCCAAAATGGACGATTGCGAGAAACGTCAGAACCACGCCGCCTCCGACCGCGTATACAACAAGCCGGATCTTCAGATCCAGCCCGTGCGGAAGGGTTGACGAGAGCGGTCTGGATAAAAAGGTGGGCATCGTGCACAATTGACTCTTTGTCGCCCGCATATGGGAAGCGGCAAAGTCCTGTGTCAAGATGCATCCATTGTTATGCCGCCTGCGCGTTCCGGGCTGACGCGGCATCGCGGATCAGTCGTAGCACGTAGTCAAGCTTGGAGACGACGGGTGGCGACAGCACGAAGGGGTAGGAATCCGGCTGCCCCATGCTGCGTTGGATGCTGTTGACCGCGACGCTGAGCGGGACCCAGGCGGAGACCAGTTGTTCCGCATCGCGCGCCTGGTAGGGATTGAAATCCACCTCCGACGCCATTTCGCCATGGCCGCGCGGATCAACGGCTATGCCGAAGGCCCGTGCCGTTTCCAGCGTGTCGACAATGTGCAGATAATGGGCGAAGCACTCGGCAAAATCTTCCCACGGGTGGGAGCTTGCATAGGCGCTGATGAAACTCATCTGCCAATCCGGCCGTGCGCCGTTTTCGTAATGGCGCTGCAGCGCGGCTCCGTAGTCTTCGCGCTCGTCGCCGAAGACCTCGCGAAAGCTGTCGAAGTTATTGACGTCCCGGACGAGCTTGTTCCAGATGAAATGGCCAGTCTCGTGGCGGAAGTGGCCGAGCAGCGTCCGATAGGGCTCGTGCATCGACATACGCGCCATTTCGCGGGTGACGTCATCCGCCTCGGCGGCGCGGATGGCGATGAGGCCGTCGTCATGGCCGGTCATGGCCGGAACGACGAAGCCGGCGCTGTTGACGGTGTCTTCGAGGAAATCGAAGACCAGCCCGCCGTTCGGATCTTCCGTGCGGTCGGGATGCGGAAGGTCGAGGCGGAGAAGGGAATAGAACAGGTGACGCTGCGCCTGGTCGATCCGGCGCCAGCGATCGATACCCTCCTGCGTACCGGTGTTGGGCACCAGCCTGTTGTGACGGCAGGCCTTGCAGAGGTGCTGCGGATCGTCGGCATCCACCAGCCAGTTGCAGATATCCAGCCCCGCATTCGAGCAGAAGCGCACCTCACGCGAAGGCTGCGAAACGATGTGCCAAAGGGGTTCTTCAGCAGGCTCCAGGGCGAACATGGCGAGCTTGTCGGGAAGGAAGCCAAGACGATAACCGCAGCGGACGCATTGACGGTTGTCGAAGTGCACGGACTGTCCACAGTGGTCGCAGTCAAACAGTCGCATGTTTTATCTTCCTCTTGGCCGCAGGCTTGCACATAAGCGAAACCCGCCGAGCTCGCGCACGGCAGGTTTTATGATCGTCAGAGATACGGATCAGACTTTGTCGACGGCATCCTTGACCTTATCCTTGGCCTTGCCCTCGACAACCTGGGCCTTGCCCTTGGTTTCCTGAACGGCGCCCTTGGCGCGCATTTCGTTGTCGCCCGTGGCCTCGCCGACAGCCTGCTTGGCCTTGCCGGTCATTTCGTTGGCCTTACCGGAAACTTTATCGCTGGTGCTACCCATCATTCTACTCCCTGGCTGGCGACGTACGACATTGCGCGTCGTCTTGTGAGCAGAACGTAGGCTTGTCGATTTCGTTCCGGCGGTCGGTTTCTAATTCAGGCATGCCCAGCTTCGCTGGAGAGCATCGCCGCAGTGACGCCCATAAGGGCAAGGGCGCGCTCGTACTTGTCGTCGAGGCTGCGATCGAAGATCAGGTCCTCGCTCGGCGGGCAATTCAGCCAGCCGTTGCTGCCGATCTCGGCCTCAAGCTGCCCGGCTCCCCAGCCGGCATAGCCGAGCAGCATAGTCGCCCGCTTCGGTCCTGCACCCTTGTAGATGGCGCGAACGATATCGAGAGTAGCGGTAAGGCTGATATCGTCGCTGACCGGGATGCTGCTGTCACTCCGGTAGTCGTCGGAATGCAGCACGAAGCCACGCCCGCTTTCAACGGGCCCGCCGGTCTGGATCTGGAATTCGCGGGCCTGATCGGGCAAAACGATCGCCTCTTCGCCCTTGACCATGTCGAGGTGTGTCAGCACCTCGGCGAAGCTCAGGCTTTGCGCCCGGTTGATGATGAATCCCATGGCACCAGCGTCCGAATGCGCGCAGACATAGACGACCGTGCGGGCAAAATTGCTGTCCGCCATGCCGGGCATGGCGATCAGGAACTGACCGTCAAGAAACCCGCGTTCGCCTCTGTTCTTCAGCGTCGATAAGGACATCGTGCCTCCTGATTGTTTCCTGGCCGCCCCCTAATAAAGATGGGGCAAGGCAGGGGATCAATCAACTGAAAATGATCGGATTCGCGAATTGTGCTGATGCACGTGGCCTCCCCTTCGGCTAACGCTTACGCCATGAACGCCATCACACAATCCCTCAGAGTGCTCGGACAGGCCGCAGGTGCGCTCGCACTTGCCGTCGCCTTTTTCTCGACGGCTAAGGCCGCGACCAGCGACTGGGCGACCAGCGAAGGCGGGCGCATGCGGCTGGTGGCGCTTGCACCCAATGTCGACGGTCATGTGCGGGCAGCGCTGCAGATCGAACCCGGCCCAGGCTGGATCACCTACTGGCGGGAACCGGGCGAAAGCGGCATCCCGCCGCAATTGACGATCGAGCCTGGAAGCAAGGCGACGATCGAGAAGATCGGCTATCCGGTGCCGAAGCTGATCACGCTCGGAACGATCCGCGAAGTCGGATATGACGCGCCAGTCAGCCTGCCGCTCGACATCCAGACGAATGGCGACAGCAAGCTTGACGCCACCGCCTTCATTGGCGTCTGCAAGGATATCTGCATTCCCTTCCAGGCAAAGTTTACGGTCTCGCTGGCGCCATCTGGCTCGCCGGAGGCAGCCGACGCGGCCATCGTCGATGCCGCCAGGGCTGCGCTGCCCGAGGCCGCCTCCAATGATTTTTCCGTCCGGAACTTTGCCCTGTCGGGAGACAGCAAGACGCTGTCTCTGCAGCTGACCTTGCCTGACGACGGCGACGCCATCCCGCAGATCTATTTGACGGGGCCCAGCGGGACGGTGTTTTCCAGGCAGGTGAGCGCCCAGCGCCACGGCCGCAACGCCGACATAACGGTCGCCATCGGCAAGCTGCCGAAGAGCTACACGATCCATGGCAAGAGCTGGGGCATCCTGGCGGTCGACGGCGGGCGGGCGATGGAAACGACACTTGCCTTCCCGTGAAAGCCATTTAAACCTCGCAGGGTATTTCGCCTTGCGGCGACAACAACGATCAGGAGCGACCCATGACCATTGCCATCGGCGACAAGATTCCCGCCGCGACCTTCAAGGAAAAGACCGTCGACGGCCCGACGGAAATCTCGACCGACACGCTGTTTGCCGGCAAGCGCGTCGTGCTCTTTGCCGTTCCCGGCGCCTTCACCCCGACCTGCTCGCTGAACCATCTGCCGGGCTATCTCGAAAACCGCGACGCCATCCTCGCCAAGGGCGTGGATGACATTGCGGTTGTATCAGTCAACGACTGGCACGTGATGGGTGCCTGGGCGCAGCAATCGGGCGGCATGGGCAAGATCCATTTCCTGGCCGACTGGGATGCCGCCTTCACCAAGGCGCTCGGCCTCGACGCCGACCTGTCAGGCGGCGGCCTCGGCGTGCGCTCGAAGCGCTATTCGATGCTGGTGGAAGACGGTGTCGTGAAGAGCGTGAACGTCGAGCAAAACCCCGGCGAAGCCACGGTCTCGGCCGCAGCCACGATGATTGGCCAGCTCTGATCAGTTGGAGTCCGGATGGACCTGGGTCCTCCGGACTCAATCTCAGATATCTGCGGCGGGCACATCAATAGCCCTTGGACTTCAGGTCCGCCGTTGTCGCGTCCAGGGCATCGTCCATTTCGGATTGCGAAATATCGCCTCCATCGGCGATCGACCGTTCCAGCCTTTGCCTGACGAGCGACAAGGCCGAGTCTCGCGCCTCAATGAGCCGCAGGCCTTCCTCTACGATTTGACTGGCCGAGCGGTAGAGACCGTCCTCGACGCTCTTCTCCGCGAATTTTTCTAAGCGTTCGTCAATGGAGATTTTCATGAGCGACCTCTTGGCCCCCGCAGACGATAGTGAAACTGCATGGTCTTCGCAACGCGAGGCTTGCCACGGTACTGGGTAGCTGAAGGCGGGGTGGCTCAGATATTCAGATCGAACACCAGCAGTCCGGCCAGCCCGCCATCCGTCGAGGAGACGATGCGCTCGCCGACAGCCACGTGTTCGGGGTGGATCAGATAGGCGTCGCGCGCCTCTGCGCTTTCGAAAGTCACTGCGAAGCCGTCGACGAAGCCGCCGTGCAGGCCTTCCGGCGAGACGTTGGGGCCGTATTTGACGTCGAGAATGCCGGGGATCACCTGCTTCAGCGCGACGACCGCTTCAAAGATGGATTGCTTTTCGGGTGCCGTGATGGCCGCCTTGAAGCGCAGGAAGACGCAATGCAGGATCATGTGAAACCTCCCAGATGACCGCCGCACCATAGAGCGAAATCGACAGGCGGCAACCTGATTTGGTGGCGCCGGCCGAAAGAACCGGGCTGAGATGAGCGCCCGGCAGGCGCGCGGACTGCCGGGAGACGGTGGCCAATCAGCGCTTCTTGAACGGCTCCATGCCCTTGCGGGCGAGTTCGTCGGCGCGCTCGTTCTCGGGGTGGCCGGCATGGCCTTTGACCCAGTGCAGGGTGACCTTATGGCGGCTATGGGCGGCGTCGAGGGCCTGCCAGAGCTCGGCATTCTTCACCGGCTTCTTGTCGGCGGTCTTCCAGCCGTTTTTCTTCCAGCCGTAAATCCATTTGGAAATGCCGTCCATGACGTATTTCG
>Ga0207650_10002550_pt1 | contig 12629 bp, 14 predicted proteins | sample KBSS63metaG_FD_184325 | JGI IMG/M metagenome (GOLD analysis project Ga0207650, IMG submission 184325) | Switchgrass rhizosphere microbial communities from Kellogg Biological Station, Michigan, USA - KBS S6-3 metaG (SPAdes) (version 2) | ecosystem: Host-associated > Plants > Roots > Rhizosphere...
CCTGAGCCGCGTGTGCTTGGGCGGGTCGTTGAAGAGCATCCAGTGCTCGGTGGTGCGCTCGAGCGTCGAATCGGCGAGGAACGGGCGGTACTGGCGATAGACGGCGAGCGCCACGGCTCGCGGCTGAGACGCGAGCTGCGCAGGCCGGCGCTGACGTCGACGTGATGGCCGACCAGCCAGACGCCGACCACGTCGCGCTCGATCCTGCCCCGTTCGCGCAGTTCGCGCAGCAGCGGATGCGGGTCGTCGCGGAACGCCGGATGGCGCATGTCGATCGTCGCCGGCGGCACGACGCTGGGCAATTCGGGCATGGACCATTGTCGCGGCGCCCGCGGCCGTCTGCGCTAGCGGAAGTTCTGCAGCATCCGCTCGAGCGCCATCGTGAACGGCGCGTCCATCAGGGGCAGCGTCAGCAGCACGCCGATCAGGCCGACGCCGAGCGTGATCGGAAAGCCGATCGCGAAGATGTTCATCTGCTGCGCCACCCGGGCGATGACGCCGAGGACGAGGTTGGTGAAGAGCAGCATCGCCACCAGCGGCAGCGCCAGCCACAGGCCCAGGCTGAAGATCTCTGCGCCCCAGCGCTGCGGCTCGACGTTGCGCAGGAACGCGAACGGATCGTCGCCGACCGGAAACGCCGCGAAGCTCTGCACGATCGCGGCGATGACGAGCAGGTGGCCGCCGCTGACGATGAACAGCCACGACACCGAGATGCCGAAGAAGCGGCTCACGGCGGTCTCCTGGCCGCCGCTCATCGGGTTGAAGAAGGCGGCGAAGTTGAGACCCATCTGCAGGCCGATGATCTCGCCCGCGTACTGGACGGCGACGAAGACGATCTTGACCGCGAAGCCGAGCGACAGGCCGATCAGCACCTGCTGCAGAACGACCAGGACGCCGGCGCCCGAGTCGAGCGCGACCACGGGAATCGCCGGCATCGACGCCTGGGCGCAGAACGCGATCAGGAACGCCAGGCCGACCCGGACCCGCATCGGCACGCCGGCCTGGCCGATCACCGGCAACGCGCTGAAGAGCGCCAGGACGCGCACGAACGGCCAGAGGATCGGCGTCACCCAGCCAAGGACGTCGGCCTCGGTGAACGTGAGCATGCGGGCCTCAGCCGATGACCGTGGGGATCGCTTGCAGGCTGCGTTGCAGGAATTCGACCAGCGAGGTCAGCATCCACGGGCCGGCGACCGCCAGCACTGCGACCGCGGCGATCACCTTGGGGACGAACGAGAGCGTCGCCTCGTGGATCTGCGTCGCCGCCTGGAAGATCGAGACGACCAGGCCGACCGCGAGCACCGTGAGCAGGATCGGCGCCGAGATCATGAGCAGCATGTAGAGGCTCTGCTGGCCGAACGTGAAGACCTGTTGTGAGTCCATGGCGAGCGTTGCCGATCAGGTGACGAAGGAGGCGGCCAACGAGCCGATGAGAAGGTTCCAGCCGTCGGCGAGGACGAACAGCATCAGCTTGAACGGCAGCGCGATCAGCACCGGCGAGAGCATCATCATGCCGAGCGACATCAGCACGCTGGCGACGATCATGTCGATGATCAGGAACGGCAGGAAGACGAGGAAGCCGATCTGGAACGCGCTCTTCAGCTCGCTCGTCACGAACGCCGGAACCAGCACCTTGAACGGCACGTCGGCGATCTTGATCGCCGGGTCGATGCGCGCAAGCTTGGCGAACAGCATCACGTCGGCCTGCCGTGTCTGCTTCATCATGAAGCTGCGCACCGGGCTTTCGCCGCGCTTGAGCGCCTCGGCGAAGTCGATCTTGCTCTCGGCGTAGGGCTGGTAGGCGTCGGCGTAGACCTTGTCGATCGTCGGCCCCATGACGAAGAAGGTGAGAAAGAGGCTGAGGCCGACCACCACCTGGTTCGGCGGCGCTGCCTGGGTGCCGATCGCCTGGCGCAGCAGGCTCAGCACGATGACGATGCGGGTGAAGCTCGTCATCAGCAGCAACACCGCGGGCAGGAAGCTGAGCGCGGTGAAGAAGAGAAGCGTCTGCACCGGCACCGAGTAGCTGGTGCTGCCGGCGCTCTGGCCGATCAGGAGCGGCAGCGTTGCGCCCGCGGCCGGCGGCGTCTGCGCCATGGCGGGAAACGCAGTGACGACGAGCGCCAGGGCAGCGAGGACGACGAACGCGAGCCACGCAACCCGGCCGCGGCCCGAGCCGCGCAGGCGCTCGTCGAGCTCCGCGTCGCCGCGTCGCTGCTCGGCCAGGCCGATCCGCTCAGCGGGCACCCGGGTCTCCTGCGCCGGGGCGGCGCAGGCGGCCGAGGATCTGCGCGAACGCAGGATGCATCGGCACCGGCTCGGACGGCGTCGCGCCGTCGTGCGGCGTCATCGTGTGCAGCGGCGTGATCGAGTTCGGCGTGACGCCGAGGACGAGCCAGCGCCGCTCGTCGCCCTGGCCGACCTCGACCGTGACGATCCGCTGCGAGGTCGACAGCGACAGGTTCGCGATCGTCTTCATCAGCCCGGCAGCGCCGGTTCCGCCCAGCGGCGTGCGCTTGAGAAACCAGAGCGTCACCGGGATCAGCGCGACGATCGCGCAGAACCACAGGACCGAGCTCAAACCGTTCGGCATCTTCGTCGTCGCAAGGGAAGAGGAGGCTAGCCGCGCGAGAGTCGACGCATGCGCTCGCTCGGCGTGACGATGTCGGTGAGGCGGATGCCGAACTTCTCGTTGACGACGACGACCTCGCCCTGGGCGATCAGGTAGCCGTTGACGAGCACGTCCATCGGCTCGCCGGCCATCGCCTCGAGCTCGACCACCGATCCCTGCGCCAGCTGCAGGATGTTCTTGATCGGGATCCGCGTCCTGCCGAGCTCGACGGTGAGCTGGACCGGGATGTCCAGGATCATGTTGATGTCGTTGCCGGCGGTCGAGCCGGTGGTCGGCGCGAAGTTGGCGAACGACGCCGGCGAGACCTGGTCGGCGGCGTCGTGGATCTCGGACGCGGTCTCCGCGGCGGCCCATTCGGCGGCCGCGTGATCAGCGGGCAGCGCGCCCGAAGGTTGGTCAGTGGACATTGCTTTCTCCGAGCCAGTTCTCGCGCGAGCCGGCGAGCAGTTGATCGACCTTGAGCGCGTACTTGCCGTTCGAGGTTCCGTAGTGGCAGTCGAGCACCGGCACCCCGGCAACCTTGGCCTGGATCGCCTGGTGCAGGTCGAGCTCAATGAAGTCGCCTGCCTTCAGCGCCAGCAGCTGCTCGACCGTCGCCGGCGCCTGCGCCAGCTCGGCGACGAGCTCGACCTCGGCGGCCTGGATCTGCTGCGTCATCAGGTTGACCCAGCGCAGGTCGGGTGCGTTCGAGGCGCCGTGCATGGTCGAATAGAGGACCTCGCGGATCGGCTCGAACGTCGCGTAGGGAATGCAGAAGTGGATCGTTCCGCTGGCCTCGCCGATCTCGAGCGTGAACGAGGTCGAGACGACGATCTCCGACGGCTGGGCGACGTTGGCGAACTGAGGCTGCATCTCCGAGCGCACGTACTCGAGCTCGAGCGGATAGATGCCGTCCCAGGCGCGCTTGTAGTCGGCCATCACCACGTCGACGAGGCGGCGGATGATCCGCTGCTCGGTGGCCGAGAAGTCGCGTCCCTCGATCCGCGTCGGGTACTTGCCGGCGCCACCGAAGAGGGCGTCGATCACCGCGAACACCAGCGGCGGGTCGCACACCACCAGGCCCTGGCCGCGCAGCGGCCGCACCGAGACGATGTTGAAGTTGGTCGGCGCCGCGATCTCGCGCAAAAAGGCGCTGTACTTGTGGACGTGCATCGGCCCGATCGAGACCTCCGGGCTCTTCCGGATGAAACCGAACAGGCCGGCGCGAATGTTCTTGGCGAAGCGCTCGTTGATGATCTCGAGCGCCGGCATGCGCTCCCTGACCATCCGGTCCTGGCTCACCAGGTCGTAGCTACGAACGCTGCCCTCGGCTTCGGCCTCGGGCGCGAGCGAGTCGCTTTCGCCGGAGATGCCTTGCAGCAGCGCGTCGACTTCGTCCTGGGTCAGGATCTGGTCGTTCATCGCAGCGTCTGCCGGGCCGTTCCCAAAGGCGCTGCCGGCCCCTCGGGGGGCGGCGAACGGAGTGAGCATGGGGGCGTCATTGGACGATGAAGCTCGAGAAGTGGACGCGCTGGATCGGATTGCGCTGGGCGCTGTGGCGCTTGGCGGGGGCTTTTGGCTTGGGCGATGCCGCGTCGGTCGCGGCGCTCGCCCCGACCTCGGCCGGCGCAACCGAGATCGGCTCGGGCGACGCGACCTCGATCCCCATCGGCCTGACCGCCTCGCGCATGATTTCCTGCCCCAGCTGTTCCTTGCCTTCGCGGTTCATCAGGTCGCGCGAGCTCTTGTTCGCGAGGACCATCAGGACGGCGTTGCGGATCGCCGGCATGTAGGCCTTGATCTGGTCGGCCGAGATGCCGTTGTCGAGCTCGAGCGTGATGCCGATCTGCGCGTAGCGGTCCGACTCCTTGTCGGCCAGGTTGACCACGAACGGGTCGAGCGGCAGGTAGATCGGCGCATTCTTCGGATCGATCCGCGGCAGGCTCGCGTGTTCGGGCGTCGCCTCGTCTTCGCTCGCTGCTGCCGCCGCCGCCGCGTGCGCCGCGCGCTGCTTCAGCCAGACCACCGCGCCGCCGCCGAGCACCAGCACGAGCGCCAGGGCCGCCGCCGCGATGACGATCAGCCTCTTCTTGCCAGGCGGGATCGGCGCCACGTCGGCACCGGGGTCGGCGATCACTGCGGACATCGAAGCTCCTTCGCCGGCGCTCGTTGCCGGGTCACGGCAGCGCCTGCGCCGGACGCGCAGCTGTCTTGCCGTGAGGGAAATTATGGAAACCGGGGCCCGGCGCGAAGCGGCGATAAGGGCGGCTTTTAGCGCCCAGACGGCGCGTCGCCCGCCGCTGCCTCAGGCGTAGAGATCGACTCCGCCGGCGGCGACGCGGCGCGCGGCCGGCGGTACCGCCTGGGCCCGATCGACCACGCTCGGGTGCAAGTTCGCGCGCGTCGAAGGCGCCCCGTCTTGGTCGTCCGACGACGCGCGGCCGCCGGCATGCTGAGAGACACCGCCGCCGGTCAGCGTCAGTCCGGCATCGCGCAGCGCGGCGGCGAGCTCGGGCAGGCTGCGCTCGATCGCGGCGCGCGTCGCCGCCAGGTCGGCGCCGAAGTCGATGCGCGCCTCGCTGCCGTCGAGCGCGATCTGGATCGACACCGGCCCGGTCTCGGCCGGGTTGAGATGGAGCTCGGCCTGCTGCACGCCGTCCTTCGCGAACACGCTCACCTGGACGCCGAAGGCGGCGCCGAAATCGGCCGAGTCGATCGGCGTCGGCAGCGAGAGCTCGGGCGGCGCGCCGGCTGGTGGAGCTTCGCCAATCGCGCTCGACAGCGTTGCGGCGAACGTCGGTGCAAGTGCGTCGCTGCGCGTTTCGGCGCCGGGACGATGCAGCGTCGACTCGCTCGCTCGCATGGATTCGGCGAGAGCGGCCGGGAGCATCTGCGCACGCGCTTCCGGATCGGCGTCGCCGCTGGCTGCGGTACGCGCCTCCATCCGGGCATCGTTCGCGTCGAGGCGAGCGCTGCCGCGCGCGTCGCTGCGGCCGCTCGGCGTTGCCGATCTCGTCGCCGCGAGGTCGGCCTGGATGCAAGGGAGGGCGGCACCCGGATCGGCGGCAGCGGCGCGCCCGGGCGCGCCGTCGGCTCGTTCGTTGGTCATGATTGGCGCGGCGCTGCCTGCGAGCGGCTGCGCGATCCAGCCGTCGGGTCGGGCATTGCCCGCTGCCGCGGCGTCGGAGGAGCTCGCCTCGGGCGGCGCGCCGGCGTCCTTCTCGTCGCGAACGCGCTGTTCGGTATCGCCGCCGGAGGACGCGCCCGACGCGACCTTCGGCGCCGTTGGCGCGGTCATCCGAGGCCCCGCCTTGCGCGGCGGCGTCGGCGCGTTCCCCGGCCCGTCGGTCAGGTCGTACGAGCTCGACTCTTCGGCGGGCGGGAACGGCACCTTTTGCTGATGCACCACCCCTTCGTCGCGGTTCTTGCGCAGCAGCTCGGCAAAGGGATGCGCGCGAGTCGCGGCGCTCTCGGCGGCGCGCGTCGGCGGTGCCGGTGCGTTCGCCGGCAGGGCCGCCATCGCCGCCGCCGGCAGCGGCGTTGCACTGACGCGAACCGGAGCGGCTTGCCAGGCGGCCATCACAAGGCGACCGGCCGCCCCGGCGCGGTCAGCCGGTTCCACGCGGCGCGCACCGCGCGGTCGTCGCTTTCCTTCTGGTCGATCAGCGCTGCGGCGCGCTCGCTCTCGTGCAGACGTCGCTCGATCAGCTTCTTCAACCCGGCCGCACGCATCTCGTGGCCGCGAACGATCGCCTCGGCGCGCTCGACCTGCACCGCGGCGTGCGCGGCGACGCGCTGCTGCTGCTCCACCGCCTGCGACAGGCGATGGACGAATCCCTGGTAGCAGCGGACGAGCTCGATCTTGCCCTCGCGGCAGAACTCGGCGCTCCAGCGCTGCTCGTACTCGCGCCGATAGGCGACGAGCTGCTCGGCCTGCGCCTGCGCGGCACGCTTCGCGGTCTCGGCCTTGAGCTGCTCGGCGAGCGCGTCGTAGCGCTGCCGCTCGGCCTGGGCGAGGAGGAGGGCGAGGGGTTGCAGGTCGTCAGACATGGCGCGGGCTCTCGGGGCAGGAAGCGGGGTCAGGCCGCAAGGACGGCGTGCAGGAAGGCGAGGCTGTCGTCGAGCCGTGCCGGCTCGTTCATGTTCTGCTGCAGCAGCCGATCCATCGGCTCGTGCAGGCGCACCGCGAGGTCGAGGTCGGCATCGTGGCCGGGGGCGTAGGCGCCGAGCTGGATCAGGTCGCGCGCCTTCTGGTAGCGCGCGTGGAGCTGGCGGAAGCGCCGCGCCGCGTCGATGTGATCGCCGGCGGCGACGTTGGTCATCACGCGCGAGACCGAACGCTCGATGTCGATCGCCGGATAGTGGCCGGCCTCGGCGAGCTCGCGCGAGAGCACGATGTGGCCGTCGAGGATCCCGCGGGCGGCGTCGGCGATCGGATCGTTCGGATCGTCGCCTTCCGAGAGCACGGTATAGAAGGCGGTGATCGAGCCGCCTCCCGCGACGCCGTTGCCGCTGCGCTCGACGAGCTGCGGCAGGCGGGCGAAGCAGCTCGGCGGATAGCCCTTGGTCGCGGGCGGCTCGCCGATCGCGAGCGCGATCTCGCGCTGCGCCATCGCGTAGCGCGTCAGCGAGTCCATCAGCAGCAGCACGTTCTTGCCGCGATCGCGGAAGTGCTCGGCGATCACGGTCGCGTAGTTGGCGCCTTGCATGCGGACGAGCGGCGGCGCGTCGGCCGGCGCGGCGACGACGACCGAGCGGCGGATGCCGTCGTCGCCGAGGATGTCCTCGATGAATTCCTTGACCTCGCGGCCGCGTTCGCCGATCAGGCCGACGACGATCACGTCGGCGGCCGTGTACCGGGCCATCATGCCGAGCAGCACGCTCTTGCCGACGCCGGTGCCCGCGAACAGGCCGATGCGCTGGCCGCGGCCGACGGTGAGCATGGCGTTGATGGCGCGCACGCCGGTGTCGAGCGGCGTTCGTACCGGGTCGCGGTCCATGGCGTTGATCGGCCGGCGCGTCACCGGCTCGTCGTGCACCTCCGCGAGCGGTCCCTTGCGATCCATCGGCTGGCCCTGCGAATCGACGACGCGGCCGAGCAGGCCGTCGCCGACCGGCAAATGCAGCGTGCGATCGACGGTGCGACGCCAGGGGTGGCGCGCCGTGCCGAGCTTCATCGCCATCACCGGCGAGGGCCGCGGGATGACCAGCGCCCCGCTCGACAGGCCGTGGACGTCGCCGGTCGGCATGAGATAGGCGCGGTCGCCGGAAAAGCCGACGACCTCGGCGATCACCGGCGGCGAAGCGTCGCCGCCGCGACCGTCCTGATGGATCTCGCAGACCGAGCCGACCGGGACGCGGATGCCGGCCGCTTCGAGCACCAGCCCGGTGACGCGCACCAGGCGGCCCTGCGTTTCGAGCGGCAGCGTCTCGGCGGTCGCGCTTTCGAGGTCGGCGAGGTAGCGGCGCCACTTGTCGGTGGCCGACGGCGTCGGCGCAGGCGCGGCGGCGGTCGTGGCGGTCACGGCACGCTCGCGTCGTCGGCCGCTTCGCCTGGCCACGTCAGGTCGCTGCCGAGGGCGGCGATGGCGCGGCGCCAGCGCTCCTCGATCGTCGCGTCGACCAGGCCGATGTCCGACTCGAGCCGGCAGCCGCCGCGGCCGATGCTGGCATCGGCGACCAGGCGCACGCCGCGCGCGGCGATCGCCTCGGCCGAGCTGCCGGTGATGAGCGCGTGGTCGTCGGGATGAACGCGCAGGACGATGTGGCGCGCGCTCAGCAGCAGCGCGTCGATCGCCTGCTCGGCGACCGCGGCGATGCATTCGGGTCGCGCGTGGAGCTCGCTGCGCAGCACCTGCCGCGCCAGCGACGCCGTCGCTGAGGCGAGCGTTCGCGCCATCTCCTGCTGCAACGCGTCGAGCTGCTCGCCGACGGCGCGCACCAGGGTGCCGACCTGGGTCGTGGTCTGGCTGGCGAAGCTTTGCTTGAAGCCTTCGAGCGCGACCAGGCCGTCGCGGTAGCCGTCCTGGTAGCCGGCCTGGCGCGCCGTCCGCAACTGCTGCGCGAGCAGCTCGGCGGGATCGCTGGGCAGCTCGGGCTCGTGGCCCGGGGCAGCGGGCGCTGCGGCGCCCGAGACGTCGCCGAACGACCACGACGCGAACGAGCTCAGCTCCTCGCGCGGGATGAAGCGCGAATACAGGTCGCGCTGAACCTTGGGCCCCCCGTCCGCCGGGTACGGCGGACGGCCCCCCAAGGGGGCGCGGGCCGGCTTGGGAGCGGCCGGGCGCTCGGCCCGGGCGCGATCGTCAGACGAAGTCATCGCCGCTGCCGCCACCGATCACGAGCTGGCCTTCCTCGGCCAGGCGGCGAACGACCTTGAGCAGTTCCTTCTGCTCGGCCTCGACTTCGGCGACGCGGACCGGGCCGCGCGCATCGAGCTCCTCGCGCAGCGTCTCGGCGGCGCGCGTCGACATGTTCTTCATCACCCGCTCGCGCAGCTCGGGCTTGGCGCCCTTCAAGGCGATGACGAGCGATTCGGACTGCACTTCCTTGAGCAGCGCCTGGATGCCGCGGTCGTCGACGTTCATCAGGTCGTCGAAGGTGAACAGGTTGTCCATGACGCGCTGCGCCAGGTCGTTGTCGGTCTCGCGGATGTAGTCGAGCGCGGCGGTCTCGATCGCCGTGCCCATCAGGTTGATCATCTCGGCCGCGGTCTTGACGCCGCCGAGCGGCGCCATCCGCGCCTGCTCGCCGCCGCTGACCATGCGGCCCATGACTTCGCTCAGGTCCTTCAGCGCCGACGGCTGGATGCCGTCGAGCGTGGCGATGCGGACCAGCACTTCGTTCCGCTGCCGTTCGCCGAAGGTCTTCAGCACCGCCGACGCCTGCTCGGTGTCGAGGTGGACCAGGACCGCGGCGACGATCTGCGGATGCTCGTGGCGGAGCATCTCGCCGATCGATGCCGAGTCCATCCACTTCAGCCCCTCGATCCCGGAGATGTCGCCGTTCTGCAGGATGCGGTCGATCAACAGGTTGGCCTTGTCCTCGTCGAGCGCCTTGCGCAACACGTTCTTGACGTAGCTGCCGGTGTCGGCGACGAGGGCGCTGCGCCCTTGCGCCAGGGTCGTGAACTTGGCCAGGACGGCGTCGAGCCGGTCCTTCGGCACCGAGGTCATGCGCGCGATCGTCGCGCCCAGGCTCTGCACTTCGCGCGGCGAGAGGTGGCGAAAGACCGCGGCCGCTTCCTCCTCGCCGAGCGACATCAGGAGGATGGCCGAGTCTTCGAGGCCGGCTTCGTCGAGCGCCATGGTTGCGGTTTCCCTTGCTTGCTCGCGTTATGCCGATTCGCCGCCGACCCAGCCGCGGACGATTCCGGCGACCGCGGCCGGGTTGTCCTTGGCCAGCGCCTTGGCGCCTTCGATCTGGCGCAGGTACGCCGGCGCGGCGAGCGCCGGCGCCGGGCCCGAGGGCTCGTCGTCGACCACCGTCTCGATCCGCGCACCCGGCCGTGGCAACTGTGCCGGCGCCGGCGTGAACACGCTCTTCATCGCCGGTCGCACCAGGCCGAAGAAGACCAGGATCGCGACCAGCGTCAGCCCCGCGGGCAGCGCCGCGGCGCGGATCAGGTCGATCAGCTCGGGGCTTTTCCAGAACGGCGTCTCGGTGGTCGAGACCGGATCGACCTTGAACGGCGCGTTGATCACCTTGACCGAATCGCCACGCTCCTTGCTGAAGCCGATCGACTCGCGCACCAGGGCGGTGAGCTTGTCGAGCTCGTCGCTGGTCAGCGGCACCTGCGTCGTCTTGCCCTTGGCGTCGGTAACGCTGCGGTTGTTGACGACCACCGCCGCGTTCAGCCGCTTGACGTTGCCGGTCGCGCTCCTGGTGACGCGGACCGTCTTGTCGACCTCGTAGTTGGTCACCGCTTCGCGCCGGCCACCGGCGCCCGCGGCGCCGCCGCCCGGTGCGCCCTGCAGCGGCTGCGAGGCGCCCGTCAGCGGGGCGGTCGCGGCGATCGGCGGCTGGTTCGATGCCGCGCCCGGGACGCCGCTCGCCAGCGCGCTGCCGCCACCGCCGCCTTGCTCGGTCGTCTGCTGGCTGCGGATCGAGATGCTCGCGTCGGCACCCTGGTTCGGCTTGAATTCCTCCGAGGTTGCCTCGGTCTGCGAGAAGTCGACGTCGGCGGTGACGCTGGCGCGCAGGTTGCCCGGGCCGACGATCGGCTCGACCAGCTCGACGATCCGCTTGGTGAAGCCGGCCTCGATCTGGCCGACGTATTGCAGCTGCTGCGCGTCGAGGCCGCCGCCGGCGCCGGCGTCGGCACCGCCGGTCAGGAGCGCGCCGCTCTGGTCGAGGATGCTGACCGCCTTCGGGCTCATCTCGGGAACGCTCGACGCGACCAGGTGGACGATGCCGGCGATCTGCGCCCGGTCGAGCGCACGCCCGGGATGCAGCGTCAGCAGCACCGAGGCGCTCGGCTTCTGCTGCTCGCGAAAAAAGCCGTTCTGGTTCGGCAGCGCGAGGTGGATGCGCGCCGCCTGCACCGCGGCCAGCGACGAGATCGATCGCGTCAGCTCGCCCTCGAGGCCGCGCTGGAAGGTGAGCCGTTCCTGGAACTGGGTCTGGCCGAAGCGGGCGCTGTCCATCAGCTCGAAGCCCGAGACCGCGCCCTTCGGCAGGCCGGCGGTCGCCATCTTCAGGCGCAGGTCGTGAACTTGTGCCGCGGGAACGAGGATCGCCGCGCCGCCTTCGGACATCCGATAGGGCACGTTCATCTGCGACAGCTGGGCGATCACCGCGCCGCCGTCCTTGTCGGCCAGGTTGGCGTAGAGGACCTTGTAGTCGCCATGCGAATTCCACGCCGTCATCGCGTACACGACGCCGGCCAGGGCGGCGACGCCGATCAGCGCGCTCAGCTTGCCGCGCACCGGCATGGCGTTGAGGCGGCCGGCGAAGGTAGCCGTCTGGGCAAGCGAAGCGTGGGGCGTGGTGACGACGGCGTTGTCCATGAAGGGTTCGCGTGCAGCCGAGGCGAAAAGCCTGCGGTCCAGCGGCGATTATTCGGATCGCCCCCCTGGCGGATGCGCGAAACAGGCCGGCATTGCAGCGCCAGTTCGCACCAACGGCGGGACCCGCCTTGCCTACGATCCCGCCATCGAAGCGAGCCCGCCATGAACGTCACCCTGAAGCCTTTCGACTTCGCCCAGGCCGTCGCCCGCGCCGGCCTCGGCACCGACGGTGTGCCTTTGGCCACCAAGGGCGGTGGCGCGGTCGCTGCGCCCGGCTTCCAGAAGGCGCTCACGCAGGCGCTCGGCGCGGTCAGCAAGTCGCAGAACGACGCGGTGCAGATGCAGCGCGAGGTGATGCTCGACAACCCGACAGTCAGCCTCGAGCAGACGATGGTCGCGATGCAGAAGGCGCAGATCGGTTTCGCGGCGACGCTGCAGGTCAGGAACAAGCTGGTTCAGGCCTATTCCGAGATCATGCAGATGCAGGTCTAGGAAGCGGGCGTTCGATGGATGGCGACGTGCACGAACGACGTCTCAGTGTTGCTCGAGGGTGCCCTCTTCGAGCATTCGTCGCCGGGAGCGTTCGTACCATTCCGCTCGTGGCATGTGCCCGGGCGTGTTCTCGATCATGAACTCGGTCAGCCGATAGATCTCTTCGTCCGCAAGACCCATGTCGAGGGGGATCGACACGGGAGGCACGTACCACGGTGTCTGCACGAAGAGCTCGATGCGATTGCCTTCCGGGTCGGCGAAATAGACCGACCAGGAACCGCCGTGATTGGTCGGGTTGAGAGACGACGCGCCTTCGTCGACCAGCTTGGCATGGAGACGGCGCAGCTCGGCGAAGGAGACGACGCGGAACGAGATCTGGTTGACCGTCGACTTGTGTGCCGGATCGCGACCCGGAACGAGCACGATCTGGTGGTGCTCTTGCGGATTGCGTGAGAGGAAGACAAAGTTGACGCCGCGGATGGCAGCCCGGTCCGTGATGCAAAAGCCGAGCACGCGGG
>Ga0207650_10002551_pt1 | contig 12629 bp, 9 predicted proteins | sample KBSS63metaG_FD_184325 | JGI IMG/M metagenome (GOLD analysis project Ga0207650, IMG submission 184325) | Switchgrass rhizosphere microbial communities from Kellogg Biological Station, Michigan, USA - KBS S6-3 metaG (SPAdes) (version 2) | ecosystem: Host-associated > Plants > Roots > Rhizosphere >...
TTGGTAGAGCAGTTGGCTTTTAACCAATTGGTCGTAGGTTCGAATCCCACACGACCCACCATTTTTGGCGGTTTAGAAAATCCGGAAGGCCCACGCAAGTGAGGATTTCCGGGTTTTTTTTTGCCTGGCATTTGGGCCTGACAGGTGCGCAATGCACCCGGCACTGCCAGCATTTGGCCAAAGCGCCTGTTGACTCTCCTGTTACGGGCACACCCTATCCTGAACGTTCAACTTTCAGGATGCGGTGATGATGAGTAAGCGATTACTGGTGATTCTGGGGCACCCCTCAACCGACAGTTTTTGTGGGGCGTTGACCGAGACGTACGTGAATGCCGCCACACGTGCCGGGCACGATGTGCGTCTGTTGCGGCTGGACGCATTGCGCTTCGATCCCGTGCTGCACGACGGCTACAGACAGGTTCAGCTGTTGGAGCCGGATCTGCTCAAGGCTCAGGCCGATATCACTTGGGCTGAACACCTGGCATTTGTCTATCCGATCTGGTGGGGCGGGATTCCGGCATTGATGAAGGGGTTTTTCGACCGGATATTCCTTCCGGGGTTCGCCTTCAAGTACCGCGAAGGCAAAGCCTTTCCCGATAAGCTTCTAAAGGGGCGTACGGCTGATCTGCTGGTCACGATGGACACGCCGCCGTGGTACTACAAATGGGTCTATCGCATGCCGGGCCTGCATCAGATGCGCAAAACCACCCTTGAGTTTTGCGGCATAAAACCGTTGAACACGCTTACGTTTGGGCCAATCCTCGGTTCCGGCGCCTCCCAGCGTGAAGCCTGGCTCAAGCAAGCGCAGGCTATCGCCGGCCGTTGATGCCCGCGTGGCACAGCATCGCCTGCAACGGGCGATGCCAGCTTCATTCATATAGATACATAGCCTTTTGATATCTCCGGGTTCCCGGTTCCGGAGACATGTGTGAAGATGCGCGCGCCAAAATGCGCTTCCACACGTGTGCCATAAAAAAGGACTTTTCATGTATATCGGCAAAGCGGCCCTGCTGTCGGGCACCACCGTCAAGACGATCCGCCACTATGAAGACATCGGCTTACTGCCCCCGCCGGTGCGCGAGGGCAAGTATCGGGTCTATAGCCAGCAAAGCGTCGAGTTGCTGACGTTTATCAAGTGTGCTCAGCAACTGGGGTTCAAACTCAAGGAAATGCAGGCGATCCTTCAGGATCACCGCGGCCAGGAGCTGCCTTGGGATTTGGCCAACAAGGCCATTGCGGATAAAAAAATCGAGCTGAAAGCCCAGATCCAAGGGTTGCAGAACATCTACGACGGCCTTGAGCAATTTGAAAGCAGCCTCAAGGATGCCCAATACCAATGCCAGTTTGAGCACCTGTCCAAAACAGCCTGAACGAACGTGCTGCATGAGCTCATGAAGCGGTGCACGCGGTTCGCAAACGCCGGCAACCCATGGTTACTGAATGGTTATTGCCGGCGTCGCCCGTTTCAGCACCTAGCCCAGGGCGCCCTCGTGTGCTGGATGTTCACGTTCAGTTGCCGGTTGCTCGGGCACGATCGCTGCAAAGAACCAGGGCGATATCAGCGTCACTAACAAGATGGTCATGACCCCGCTGGAGAACAGCGCCAGCGCCACCAATGTTCCCAGATCAATCACGGGCTTGTACGCGGAAAACAGCAGCGCCAGAAACCCCACCGAGAAAATCACCACGTTGACCACCGTCGAGCGCCCGACACTGTGCATGGCCGTCAGAATTGCCTCGTCCACGTGGATACCTTGCTGCACCAGCAGCTTGATGCGCGACAGCAGATGTACGGCGTAATCCACGACGCCCACCACCAGGAACGTGACCAGCGTGGTGCCGATGTTCAGCTCGATGTTCAACAGGTACATACAGCCATACACCGTCACCGAAGTGGTCAGCAGCGTCAGCATGCCCAGGATCCCCAGCCGCACTGACTTGAGCCAGAACATCATCATCAGCGTGACCACCAGCAGCGCGAGCGAGAAGCTCAGCACCTGGCCCTGGGTGATCTCCGCCAGGATGCCGGTCCAGATTTTGGGTGTGCCGGCATGGGTGACCTGCAGGTTGGCCGGTTTGTTTACCAACAGCCAGGCGTCCAGGCGGTCCAGCAGGTCCTTGTAGTCGCTGGCCACCGAGGAGGTCATGGTATAGAGCGTCAAGGCTTTGGAGTAATCGGCGTTAAGCACGTTCTGCAAGTCGGAGCCGCCGCCGTTCTCGAACATCATGATGTGCTGCTCGATCAGCGAGTTACCGTCGACCTCAAAGGTTTCCGTTTGCCCTTCATCGTTGACGGACGTCACCTGCTCCATGGCCTGCGGCACGCGCAGGTACGCGGGGTTCATGTCATTGAGCACGAGGTTCATGCGCTTGACGTAAGCCGCCACTGAATAGGTGTAGCTGACGTTCGGCTGAGACTTGAGAAAGTGATCGAGTTTGTCGAGGAACTGTACCGTCTCGGTGGTCAGCGCGCCGCGCGGGGTGTTGGTGTCGAAGGCGATCCAGCCAGGGGAAGTGCCCGCGATCCGGGAACGGTTGATGAACTCATCGGAAACGCGCACCGGGCTGTCTTTCTTGAAATAGGCGATACCTGAGTCCTCGATATCGACCATGAAGGTAAATACCGTCATCAGTGCCAGCAACGGCAGGCTCACGACGAGCACCGGCTTGCGCCAGCGGATCAGGCGCGCGCAAAAAGCCACCAGGTAGCGCGAGATAATCGACTCTTTGTGTACGGTTTTACGCAGCGGCTGGTCTTTGCCCCAGATGGAGATCCACGCTGGAATCAAGAGCAGCGAGATGATCAACGCGGCCGTCAGCCCGATGGACATGAAGATGCCGAAATTGCGGATGCTGACGATGTTGTTGGTCGTAGAGATCATAAACGTGGCGATGGTGGTCACCGTGGTCAACACCACGGGCACCACCATGCGGCGCATGGTCTCGCGGTTGGCCTCGCGGTACGTCTTGCCGGCGTTGAGTTGCTCGTAATACTCAGCCATCACATGGATCGCGTCGGCGCAGCAAATCGTGAACAAGAACACCGGCAGCACACTGGTGAGCAGGTCGATGGGCACTTTCAGCAATGCCATCAGCCCCAGCGTCCAAATCGTGCAGAACAGAATATTGAACAGCGGCAGGAACACGCCCAGGGGCTTGCGGAAGAAAAACACCAGCATCGAGGTCACGAGCAGGAACACGATAGGAAACAGCAACGCCAGGTCGTGATCGATGATCTCTTGTTGGGCGGCAATGAAAATGGGGGTGCCGGCAATAAACACTTCATCGGTGAATTGCGGGTTTTGGCTCTGGTAGTCGGCGACAATCTGGCGAACCTGTTGGTAAGCCCGCAGTTGCGCCTGGGCGTCGTCTTGCTTGGTGCCTAGCTCGGCCACCACTACCGCGACTTTCTTGTCCGGGGACACCACCCCGCCGACCATTTGTTCGTTGCCCATGATCTGCGCTTCGACGGCCTGCGGGTCCATGTCCAGGCCGTGCAGAGTCTTGTGGATCCACAGTTCGCCGTCAGCGCTCAGGCTGATGTTTTCCAGGTCGGCCATCGAGGCCATTTCCTGGATCGGGTTGATGCGTTCGGCCAGAAAGGTCAGAAACTGTAGGTCGCGCGCCTCCCAGCCCTGGCTGCGCGCGTGGTCGCGCAAGGCTTTGGCCTGGGCATAATCGTTTTGGCTGAAGCCGTTGCCGAGGATATCGGTGGCCAGCAGTTGGGCACGACTGTCGTTCTCGTGCTGGCCGACAATGCGGCGCAACTCGACTTCGTCATCGGCGTTGGCCAGCATCAGCCGCCGCAGGGCTTGGGATATTTCGAACTGGGCGTTGAGCGACTGCGTGTTAAAGACGCTGTGCGCATTATTCTGGGCGACCATGACCGAGTCATAGGTGCCTGTGAACTCGCGTTGCAGTTCGATGATGGTTTTGCGTGCGGGGTGGCTTTCCTTGAGCAGGTAGGGGTTGGTGTCCGACATCAGCGAGCCGAGGGCATAGGTGAAGTAGGCCGTGATCGCCACCAGCACAAACACAATCGTTCGCGCATAGCGCTCAACGAAGTTCAGGTATCGTTCCATAGTTCAATCGGTTCCACGAAAGGCAGGCGCAGGAGTCAGCGGGCGGAGACGGCAAATTCCGGCAGGTCACCGGTTTTGAGGCCGCGCTTGATCGCGGTCTGGTTGAACAGCCAGTCGTCCAGTTCAACGTTGTATTGCAACTGGTTGAAGCGCAGCTGGGAGCGGGTGCCGGCGATGAAGTCTTCGGTCTCGCTGAGGGTGATGCTGTCGATGTGGTCGACGGTCTCGACTCTGAGCGTACGCATCTGCTTGAACATCACGCCTTTGACGTCGAAGAAATCCTGGCGCATGACCAGCTTGTTCTGCTTGTCGATCCACACCTTGAGCTGGTTGTAGCCGGTCTTGGCCAGAATCTGCGCGGACACCGGGGTGCGTTCGATGACGTAGCATTCGCGCCCGCCCAGGGGCTCTTCGCCCACCAGCGTCTGGCGGTAGTCCTCGGCGCGGATCTTGTCCAGGTCTGCGTAGGAGTAATCACTGCCCATAAACGCGCCGCGCTTGTCGGTGGTCGAGATCCGGCGGGTCTGACGGCTGACCGGCAAATACATCCACTGGCTGTCTTCGGCATTCAGGGCTTCGTGGGGGTTTTCGATGTGGAAGGCCACGTTGCGCACATCGTTGGGCGCCGAGAAGTACATGGTGAATTTGTCACTGTCCGCGTAATCCTTTTGCAGGTAGCTGAACTCGCGCACACGGCTGTTGCCTTGCTTGTCGAGCAGGATCAACGAGACCTGCGACATAAAACTCTTGCCGTCATTGCGGTCGCGGGCCTGGCGAATGATGTCGTCGGCGTTCGGCGCGGCCAGCGCAAGCGTGCTGGTGAACATCAGCAGGCTGGTGGTCAGGACCTTGAGGGGCGGCAACATAGAAATTTCCTTTTCTTTAAGTGGTTTTATCGAAGGTCAGAACAAATAACCGGCCGACACGCGCAGTTGGTCGCGTTGGCTGTATTGGCCAAACGTGCGGTCTTGTTTGCCAAAAAACACATCCACCTCCAGCCCCAGCTTCAGCCAGTCCACGGGGGTGTAGGTGAAAATGCCTTGCAGCAAGGCGTCGTCTTTGGCCGGCGGGGACATTGCCAGCACCAGCCTGGATTTGAGCCGGTCACGCAGGTGGGTGCCCTCGGCGGACAAGGTGAACAACGGCTGGCGTTTGTCCTGCACCATGCCGGCCTGCCAGTCCAGCAATTGCTGCTCTTGCCATTGCACCGAGATCAGCCAATTGCGCAGCAGGTAGTCCACCCCCAGCAACGACTTGATCATCGGGCTCTGGCTGCTGCCCTGGGCGCGGTAGGGGTTGGTGACGTGCCAGCGATCGAAGTAAGCCACCTCGCTGCGCACCACGATACTGTGGCCGGCATCGATCGCCAGGCCGGCGCCGCCCATGCTGTAGCGAGGGAACTGGCGCTCGAAGATCACGCGCTGGTCGTCGGCGATGCCCTCGACCGCATACACCGGGTCTTGCTGGCGTGCATTGAGGGCGACAAAACTGGCGTCTACCGCGCCGATCCGGCCGTTGGCGCTCAACCCATACGAAAATCCCTTCTGCCCGCTGTAGTCGGGCTTTGAGCCGACCACGAACGTGTCCGGGGCCGGTGCGGCGAATAGCGGCGCGTCGAATTCGCTGCCCGTGGCCGGCGCCTGGTTTTTCAGGAAGTCGGTGATCCACAAGGCTTCCACTTCCCACTCGCCCACGGGTTGGGTCAGGCGCACCATCGGCACGGCGATGCGGCTGTCTTCGAGCAAGGCCGTCACCCCTTCGCGATAGTCGATGGGGTTGACCTGGTCCAGCACCCGCAACTCATCGGCGCGCCCCCACACCACTTGCTGCCAGCCCACCGTGACCTCACCGTCACCCAGGTAATGGCCCCAGTACAGGTGGCGCCAGTCGGCACTGAAGCGATAGTCCTCGCGTGCCGCCTGGCTATAGGGGTTATGCCCGTCATAGCGTGCGTCGTAGCGAACCCGGCCCTTGGCCTTGTAGTAACCGCTGTCCCAGTTGTCTTCCAGATTGGCCTTGAAATACACCGCCTTCTGCGTGACCGGGTCATCACCGTGCAAGCGCAATGCGCTGGCCAGGCCCACTTCCGCATCGGCATGCGCCGGCAGCAGGTCCGCGCCGGCCAGTTGCGGCGCCAGCGCGACCAGGCCCAGCAGCAGGCTGCGCGTGAGCAATGCTGTGTTCATGGCTACATCCCCAACCCGGCGCCGCCATCGATCATCAGGCTCTGCGCCGTGACCCCGCTGGCTGCGGGGCTGACCAGGTAACCCACCATGGCGGCGACTTCGTCGGCTTGGATGAAACGGCGCAATGGCAGCTTTTTCTTGGCATTGCGCAGGATCTGCTCCTGGCTCATCCCGGTAATGCCGGCTTGCGTCGCCAGCTCGCCTTGCAGCATCGGCGTATCGATCCAGGCCGGTAAAATGGCGTTCACGGTGATCCGGCGCGGCGCCAGGTCCAACGCCAGTGCCTTGGTCATGCCGATAATGCCGTGCTTGGAGGCACAGTAAGCGGTGTTGCGAACCTTGCCGATGCGGCCCAGGATCGACGACAAATTGATGATTCGCCCGCGATCCGCCAGCAGCGGCAGGCACAACGAGGTGACATAAAAGGTGCCGTTCAGATTGACCGAAATCACCTTGTGCCAGTTATCCAGGTCCTCCGGTTCATTCTCGTTGCACACGCCGGCGCTGTTGACCAGCACGTCGATGTAACCCAGGCGTGCCGACAGGTCGTTGAACAAGGCCTGCACGCAGGCCAGGTCGGCGATATCGACGCCATGGGTTTCGATGCTTGCGGCAAACGCCCCGGCGCCCACCCAGCTTTGCAACTGCGCCAGGTCACGATCCACCAGGATCAGGCGATGGGCCGGGTCGTTGGCGAAGTGCTCCGCCACCGCGCGACCGATACCGTTGGCGGCGCCGGAAATCAAAAACGTTCGGGTTGCATTCATGGCATTTTCAGCCCGCCGTTGACCGACAGTACTTCACCGGTCACATACGTTGCGCGCTCGGCCAGGTACAGCACGGCCTCGGCGATGTCAGCCGGCAAGGCAAAACGCTTGATCAACAGGCGTGATTGCACTTCTTGCGCGTGGAGGTCGAGCAAGGCGGCGGTCATGTCGGTGCTGACGATACCCGGCGCTACCGCGTTGACGCGGATATTGCGCGGCGCCAGTTCCACCGCCAGGGCGCGAGTCAGCGCCTCCACGCCGCCTTTGGCGGCGGCGTAGCTGCTTTGACCCTTGCCAGGTTTTTGCGCGGCTACCGAGCTCAAGTTGATGATGCAACCCTGGCGCTGGCGCATCATGCCGGGCATCACCTGCCGGCAGCAGAGCAGGGTGCCTATCAGGTTGGTCTGGATCACTTCACTGATCGCCTCGACCGAGAGTGTCGCCAACAGGCCATCGCGGGTAATCCCTGCGTTGTTGACCAGCAGGTCTATGCGCTCGAAGCGCTGTTCAACCTGTGCGAAAAAAGCCGTGATGCTGTGGGCGTCGCCGACATCGCACTGCGCCGTGAAACACGCGCGGCCCATCTTTTCGACGTCATCGCGCACCGCCTGGGCCGCCGCTTCGTCACGCACATAGCTGAAGGCAACCTGGTAACCGGCCTCGGCCAGTGCCAGGACGACCGCTTTGCCGATGCCGCGACTGCCTCCGGTGACTACCGCTGTTTTGAGGTTCATGGCCGTTCCTTAGAGTGAGTTGTGGGTCTTGAACTGCGCCAGGCCAAAACCGTGGATCGCCGCCAGGGCGCGGATCTGCTGCACTTGTTCGCGGCTGATGTCGCCGTAGGAGTAATGCTTGGTGATCCCCGCCAGCCCCATCAGCACCGACTCGGCCATGCAGGCATACAACTGGCCCTGTTTCAGATAGGCCCGCACATTCGGCGCCAGGCCATCGTTGAAAGGCGTCTGCACAATGCCGCCATGCATGTACAGCACGTCGCTGCGCTGGGCGCTTATCGCTTGGTCCACGTTCAAGGGCACGGCGATGTCGCAGATCACGCTGTGTTCGGCAAAATGCCCGGCGTCGAGAAACGGCTGCGCCGCGTTTGCCGCACACAGCACGATGCGTGCGCGCTTGAGGGCTTGCAGGTCATCGGTAACGGTGATGAAGGCGTTGGCGCCCAGGCGCTCCTGCACCAGGCGCGAGACCTGCAACCCCAACTGCGGGCTGCTGCCGTATTTCTGCAGCAATGCATGGATACCGTCGATCTGGAGCAGGCGCCGCGCGAGCAGGTCGTCGTTGGCCGTGCCCTTGAGTATCGAGCGCGCAGCGTCGGCGTAGATCAGTTGGGCGGTTTTTTCCAGGCGGCGTACCGAGCCATCACGACCGCTGCCAATCAGGATCAAATGGTCGACGGCGACGGACAGCAAAGAGGCGTAGGTCGACGCCACGTTACCGGCCGCACCGACCACGGCTGCCGTTTGCGCATGCAGCGCCAGGCCCTGTTGCTTGCAACCTTGCTCGATGGCCTCCAGGCCCATGCCGATGGTCAGGGCGTTGCCGGAGGTGAGCGCCATGTCCGGGATTTTCAGGGCCTGGCAATTGTTAGTCACGATGGAGGTGTACATTCCCAAGCCGGCGACGCGGTAGCCGTCGGCGCGGGCGTCGAGGACGCGATTGCCGACTTCTGTGCGAATCACCTCCAGGTCGCCGCTGATGATGTAGTCCGCCATGGCATTGGAGTCCATGCTCAGCGGGTACAAGGTGAACTCCACCGCCATGCCCAACTGCGAGCGAATCACCACGGGGCCCACGGGCGCGGCACGGCGCTCCGGTGCGGTGCGTTGCATGAACACGCGCTTTTGCTCGGCGCTCAGTTGGCTCAAGGACGGGTCGACATCACCGAGAATATCGGCATCGATCAAGTGGTTGATAAAGGCCACGCGCGCGACGATAGGCGTGTCCTGCGTGGCATGGGCAGCGGCGGCGACCTGGAAGCCGGTGTCACGCGGGGCGATCACCGGGATCAAGTCACTGCAGACGGTGGCGGCCAGCGGGAAGGCGTCCCCGCGTTGCAGCATGTCGCAGACTGTTTGCAACGCGCCGATCAGCCCGTCGATCTCCGCAAAGGTGATGCATGCGGGCGGTTCCAGGCGGATCACATTGGAGTTGCTGCCCGAAGGCGCCACGCGCAGGGCTTGGAACTGCAACAGGTAGCCGGCGATCAGGTAACCCAACGCATCGTTGTACTGGGCCGATGCCTGCACCAGTGAGCTGTTGCCGCTTTGGTCGTGCAGTTCAATGCCCAGCAACAGGCCACGGCCCCGGACATCGGCGATGACCTCGGGGTACGCCGCTTGCAATTCAAGCAATGACGACTTGAGGTATTCGCCCTTGTTGTGCACGTCCTTGAGCATCGCATGGTCATCGGCGAACAGGCGATTGAGCGCCGCCAGGGCGATATGGCACGAGGCGTCGTCTTCGGCGAAGGTCGAGCTGTGGATATAGCTGAAGTCTTTTTCATAGTGGCTGCTGCGGATCACCGTGGCCGCGATCTTCATCAAGCCGCCGCCCAGCGCCTTGGACAGGCAGTAGTAATCGCCTTGCAGGTTGAAATGACTGCTGGCCAGGAAGGTGCCCGTACGCCCGAAACCCGACTGCACTTCGTCGATGATCAGCGGGCATTGCTGCTCGTTACACAGGCGGCGCAACGCCCGGTAAAAATCAGCCGGGAACTCGATGATGCCGCCTTCCCCCTGGATCGGCTCCATCAGCACGCCGGTGATCGCGCTGAATGCATCGCGCTTGACCAGCAGTTGGTCTGCGCTCCATTGCACGCTCAGCCAATGTCGGGTGTGGCGCGCCGGCAGTTCCTGGAGTTGGTGGGGCTGCTGCGGGTCGATGAACTCCACGTTCAAGCCAAAGCGCGCGAACGGCTGGCGATATTGCCGGCCATGCGTCAGTTGCACCGTGTTGACCAACTTACCGTGGAAACTGCCGCGCAACGCGACGAACACCGGCTCTATGTGCAACTCGGCGAGGTTGTGCTGGCGCACGGCCTCAACCACCTGGCGTACCGTGGCGCTGGTCAGGTGGGCGGGCAGCAGGCCCGCCGGCAGGTCGAGGTCGGCCACGTCCACTTCACGGTAGGCGCGGTCGCTGGCGCTCAGTTGCGCCAGGTCGAAGTCCAGTTCGTCGAACCGGCGTTGCAGGTTTTTCTGGCGGCGAAACTCGGCATGCTTGACGGCAATTTCCACCGCCTCGGCGCCGCTGTTGGAAAAAGTCGAAATGTACGCTTCGCTGTTCTTCAATTCGCGGTTGAAGGCTTCGCTCAGCGCACGCCCCAAGGTTCCGGCCGTGCCGCGGATCGACATCTGCGCGTTAAACGGCACGTCGGCGCGCAGCAACGTGCAGAGTTGGTCGACAAACCCTGGGTCGTTGTGGCCGAACAAGGCGGCGCCATAGCCGCCGAGAAAATCGGTGACGGTGACTTCGTCACCCTGGCGGTTGCGGTAGAACAATTGGCTGCCCAGCGCGCGCTGGAACTCGCACTCCAGCCCCAGGGCCTGGAGCAAGTCGACAAACTTGGGGCGCACAAAATCACGGTAATCCATTACATCCATGTCCTTTAAAAGAGGAGGGTGTCGTCAAGAACGTCAGGCGTTGTCGGCCCGCTCGCTGTAGGTCAAGTGGTAACAAGCACTGAAACCGTTGTCGTCCTGGTTGAGGACCAGGCAGTCGACGAGTTTTGTCGAATGGGCGGCCCCCATCGCAAAGGGCAGGTCCGCGGCCACCGGTTGGCGCAACCCGGCAATCGGCGGCACGCACTGGGCGCGCAGGGCGCAGCGGGCGAGGATCAGGTCCGCCAGGCTGGGGGCCGCGCTGAGCAGGCCGGTTACCGCCACGCCGCTGGTAATGTGGGCGGCGCCGGTTCGGGCCAGGGTGTGGCTCAACCGCCGGTCTTTGTCGGGCTGGCCGGTAGCGCCGCACACCAGCAAATCGGCTTGCCGGTCAGGCAGGTTCAACGCTTCGACCGCCACATCGGCGGTCATTGTTTGCAGGCATACCTGGGCTTCATCGCCAAGCTCTACGCGCCGGCGCAACACCAAGGCCGCCGCGCCTTCGCCGGCGATACCGCCAGTGCCTTGCGCATCGAAAGGCAGCAGGGTGTGGGCGCCGTCGGCGCTGATCGTGCCGGCCTGCACCAGAGCGCTGAGTGCCAATGCATCGAGTTCGCTGCCCGCGCCGACGATGATGGCCACGTCGATGCGCCCGCTCTGCAAGGCGGCGCAGGCCTCACGCAATGCCGCGAGGTTGCCGCTGACGCCCTGCATGTAGGCGTTGCATTCGCATTCAAGCTTGAGCGCCAGGCTGGTCACGCCCAACAGGATGTTGCTCAGGCCTTTGAGCACCAGGAACGGGTCCTGCGCCCGCTCCTGCAAGATGCGTCGGGCCAGGTGGCGCATGTCGGCGCCTTCGGCTTGACGACAGTCGTGGAGCAACTCGCCGTAGGACGCCAGCGACGGATGGGTATACCCGCCCTGGCAGCAATAAAGACCGTAGGTCAGGTCGTCGGTGCCCGGGTTCAGATTGGCCTCGGCCAATGCCTGGCGTACCGCGCTGACGCCCCAGATGACGGCGGGCGTGCAGTAACGTTGCAGGTTTTGGGCAAGGTCCTGACGGCTGCGTTGGTGGTCGTCATAGTGGACCTGGCCGAAGGCTGTGACCCGTTCACTGTGAAACTGCAACGAGCGCAGCGGCTTGATCCCGCTGCGCGACTCGCAGGCCGCCGACCAGAACGCATCCACGCCCCAACCGCTGGCCAGTACGCAGCCGCTGCCGGCGATCGCGATGGGTACGCCGCTCATTGTGCGTGCTCCTGGTATTTACCCAGCACCAGGCAGGTATTGAGCCCGCCAAAACCGAATGAGTTGCTCAGTGCCACATCGACGCGGCGGTTCACCGTTTGATGGGCGCAGTAATCCAGGTCGCAGTCGTCGGCGGCATCGTGCAGGTTGAGGGTCGGGGTAATCCGGTCGTGCTTGCAGGCCAGTGCTGTGACGATCAACTCGGGCGCGCCGGCGGCTGCGATCAAGTGGCCGAACTGGGATTTGTTGGCGCTGACCGCCAGCCGTCGATAGTGCTCGCCTTGGGCGAACACTGACTTGATGGCGAGTGTTTCGGCCGCATCGTTGAGCGGGGTGGAGGTGCCGTGGGCATTGATCAGGTCCACCTGTTGCGGGCGGATGCCGGCGTCGTCCAGGGCGGTCTGCATCGCGAGGGCGGCGCCCCGGCCCTGCGGGTCGGGCGCAGTGACTTTGTAGCCGTCCAGGCTGCTGCCAAAACCCAGCACTTCGGCATAGGGCACGGCGCCACGGGCGAGGGCGCGCTCCAGGGGTTCGAGCACTACAAAGCCGCCGCCTTCGCCGGCCACCAGGCCGCTACGGTGGCGATCAAATGGCCGGCAAAGCCCGGTGCCCCAGCGTTGTTCGCTGCTCGCGGCACCCAACAGGTACAGCGCGGTCATGGTGTCCAGGCTCAGCACCGAATCGGCGCCGCCGGCGATAGCGACCTCGACTTCCTCCCAGGCCATCGGC
>Ga0207650_10002557_pt1 | contig 12608 bp, 9 predicted proteins | sample KBSS63metaG_FD_184325 | JGI IMG/M metagenome (GOLD analysis project Ga0207650, IMG submission 184325) | Switchgrass rhizosphere microbial communities from Kellogg Biological Station, Michigan, USA - KBS S6-3 metaG (SPAdes) (version 2) | ecosystem: Host-associated > Plants > Roots > Rhizosphere >...
CTCGTACGGCTGCTCGCGGAACAGCAGCCCGCGCTCGCGCAGGTCGGCCACCAGCGGCGGGTCGGCGTCCTTGAAGAACAGCCCGCCGACGAGCGGGATCCCGGCCCGGAAGTGCCCGTCCGGCTCGACCGGGTTGACCACCGGCAGCCCGTACGCGCGGGTCGCGGCGAGGTCCTCCGCGCCGAACGCGGGGGACTGGTGCACCAACCCGGTGCCGTCCTCGGTGGTCACGTAGTCGGCCAGGATCACGTAGTGCGCGCCGGGGATCTCGACCAGCTCGAACGGCCGGCGGTAGCCCGAGCGCTCCAGCGCGGTGCCCGGGAACCGGTCGAGCACCTCGACCCGGTCCTCGCCGAGCACCGCGGTCAGCAGCGGCTCGGCCACCACGAAGGTGCCCTGCGGGCTGCGCGCGACGACGTACTCGACCCGAGGGTTGACCGCGACCGCCGTGTTGGACACCAGCGTCCACGGCGTCGTCGTCCAGACCAGGAAGTCCGCGCCGTACCGCGCGGCCGGGCCGGAGGTCACCGGGAACCGCACGTACACCGAGGGGTCGACGACGGTCTCGTAGCCCTGGGCGACCTCGTGGTCGGACAGGCCGGTCCCGCAGCGCGGGCAGTAGGGCGTGACGCGGTGGTCCTCGACCAGCAGGCCCTTGTCGAAGACCTGCTTGAGCGACCACCAGACCGACTCGACGTAGGACGGGTCCATCGTCCAGTACGCGTCGTCGACGTCCACCCAGTAGCCCATCCGCTCGGTCATCACGGTGAACTCGTCGACGTGCCGCAGCACCGACTCCCGGCAGCGGGCGTTGAACTCGGCGATCCCGTACCGCTCGATGTCCGGCTTGCCGCTGAAGCCGAGCTCCTTCTCCACCGCGATCTCGACCGGCAGGCCGTGGCAGTCCCAGCCGGCCTTGCGGGGCACGTGGTAGCCCTTCATGGTCCGGTAGCGCGGGAAGACGTCCTTGAACACCCTGGCCTCGACGTGGTGCACGCCGGGCGTGCCGTTCGCGGTCGGCGGGCCCTCGTAGAACATCCAGGTCGGGTTGCCGGCGCTCTGCTCCAGGGTGCGCTCGAAGACCTTGTCGGCGTGCCAGCGCTCGAGCACCTCGTGCTCCAGTTTCGGCAGGTCCACGTGGGCCGGCAGCGGCGAGAGGGGCACTGTCCTTACCTTTCCTCCATCGGCGTCCGATGGAGGGACGAGCCGTCGCCGGCCCGCGGTACCACCCTCCTTGGGTGCCCGTCGGGGCACCCCGCTCTTGCCGTGCTCGCCGGGTCTACTCCGCGCCGGGCGCGTTTCTTCCGGGGCTCCGGGGTGATCTTCGCACCGGCCAGGCCCCCGGGCTTCCACCGCCCCCGGGTCGCTGCTGGCTGCGTCCGGCGCTACTCGTCCCCATCGACGCCTTCTCGACATCCAGCGTAGCGGCCCTCGCAACCGGCATTCGGGCGGGACCGCCGCGACTGAGATCATGGCCCGATGGCGGGGCTGGCGTTGCAGGGCGCTGAGATAGCCGGCGTCCCGCTCGAGATCGTCGCCCTCGCCGGCGCCGCGGTCGTGCTGCTCGGGGTGGCCGCGGTCCGGGTGTCCAGCCGGCTCGGCCTGCCGAGCATGCTGATCTACCTCGGCATCGGCGTCGCCATCGGCGAGGACGGGCTCGGGCTCCGGTTCGACAACGTCGCCCTCGCCCAGACCCTCGGCCTGGCTGCGCTCGTCGTGATCCTCACCGAGGGCGGCCTGACCACCCGGTGGACCGCTGTCCGCCCGGCCGTCCCGCTCGCCGTCGTGCTGTCCACGCTCGGGGTCGCGGTCAGCGTCGCGGTCACCGCCGGCGCGGCCGTCGTGCTGCTGGACACCGGCTGGCGGACCGGCGTCCTGCTCGGTGCGATCGTCTCCTCCACCGACGCGGCCGCGGTGTTCTCCACCCTCCGGGTGCTCGGGCTGCCGGCGCGGCTGACCGCCACGCTGGAGATGGAGTCCGGCTTCAACGACGCCCCGGTGATCATCCTCGTCATCATGCTGTCCAGCGGCGCGACCGGGTCCCCGGTCGAGCTCGTCGCGTTGATCACCTACCAGCTGCTGGCCGGAGCCGTGATCGGGCTGGCCGTCGCGTTCGGCGCCGCCTGGCTCCTTCGGCGCGGGGCACTGCCGGTGGCCGGGCTCTACCCGCTGTCGATCCTCGCCGTCTCGGTCGGCTCGTACGCGGTGGCCACCGTCGCGCACGCCTCCGGTTTCCTCGCCGCGTACCTGACCGGGCTGGTGCTGGGCAACGTGCACCTGCCGCACCGGCACGCGACGGTCGGCTTCGTCGAAGGGCTGGCCTGGCTGGCCCAGATCGGGCTGTTCGTGCTGCTCGGGCTGCTGGTCACGCCGAGCCGGCTCGGGCCGGCCGTGCTGGCGGCGGTCGGCTTCGGCGCGGTGCTGCTGCTGCTGGCCCGGCCGCTGTCGGTGGTCGCGTCCGCGGTCTGGTTCCGGGTGCGCTGGGCCGAGCAGGTCTTCGTGTCCTGGGCCGGGCTGCGCGGGGCGGTGCCGATCGTGCTGACCACGATCCCGCTGACCGCGGGTGCGCCGGAGGCACGCCGGATCTTCGACATCGTGTTCGTGATCGTGCTGGTGTACACGCTGGTGCAGGGCACGACGCTGGCGCCGCTGGCCCGGCTGCTCAGGCTGTCCTCGGCGAGCGAGCCGCGCGACCTCGAGGTCGACTCCGCCCCGCTGAACGACCTGGACGCCGACCTGCTGCAGGTACGGATCCCGACCTCGTCGCGGATGCACGGCGTGCTGGTGCGCGAGCTGCGGCTGCCGGCCGGCGCCGTGCTCTCGCTGCTGGTCCGCGACGGCGACGGGATGGTGCCGGGGCCGGAGACCCGGCTGCGCCGGGGCGACCAGCTCCTGGTCGTCACGACCGCGCCGGCCCGGGCCGCGGCCGAGCGGCGGCTGCGCGCGGTCGGCCGGGCCGGCCGGCTCGCCGGCTGGCTGGAGGGCCCGGGCTCGACCGGGGCCCGACCGCGTGGGACGGGATTGCGGCGCCGTCCGGCATCCGGCGGCAGTGACGCCGAGTGAGCGTGGCGTTGCGTGCCGTCGTTCCGGTCAAACCCGGTCGTACGGGTCGCCAACCTTCCGGTTTCGTCACTCTGCGTCGATAGCTGTTGTCGGGGAGTCTCGCCGAACGTATCCTCTGGACCGCCTCGTGATCCCCGTGATCACGGGCGCTTCTTCTGCGAGGAGCTTCTGCGAGGAGGGGGAGCGCTCCATGACCGAGGCCTGCGGCCCCCGGGTCGCCGGCCAGCTGGCAGTCGACTGAAGGCGGTGTGGACGACCGTGGCGAAGAACGCGACGACCGCGAAGGTGGCCGAGGCCACTCGCGGTCACGTTTCCGAGACGAGCACGACGGCGACCCCGAAGTCGGGGACCCAGCCGGACAAGACACCGGCACGCCGTGCCCGGGGAACGGGGGCGGGCGCGAAGGCCGCCACCGGGCGTTCCACCCGGTCGACCGGCACGTCGACTTCAAGCCGCACCCGCGGCCGGGCTCCCGCGCACACCGCGGTCGCCGACCGGGTGCCGGTGCCCGCCGGCACCGACTGGACCGCCGAGGAGCTCGCCGAGGTCCGCGGTGACCTGCAGCGGGAGATCACCGAGCGGCGCGCCGACTACGACCGTGCGATCGCCGAGCTGACCCGGCTGCAGCAGGCCAGCGGCGACGGCGCGGGCGACGACCAGGCCGACGCCGGCTCGAAGACCTTCGAGCGGGAGCAGGAGCTGTCCATCGCCAACAACCGCCGCGACCTGCTGGTGCAGATGGAGCGCGCGATGGAGCGGCTGGACAAGGGGACGTACGGGCGGTGCGAGAGCTGCCACGAGCCGATCATGAAGGCGCGGCTGCAGGCGTTCCCGAGCGCGACCCTGTGCGTGACGTGCAAGCAGCGGGAGGAGCGCCGCTGACGCGGTCGGCGAGGCCTGGGACGATGGGAGGGTGAGCTCCCACCGTTCCCGGTCCGGCCCGCCCGCGGGATCTCCCGGGTCGCCGGGCGACCCGGCCGCGGGCGCGCCGGCCCGCCGGCGCACCGGTGTGCTCGTCGGCACCGCCGTCCTGGTGCTGGCGCTCGACCTGGTCTCCAAGGTGCTGGTGGTGGCCGAGCTCATGCACCGCCCGCCGGTGAAGCTGCCGGGCGGCTTCCTCTGGCTCGTGCACGCGCGCAATCCCGGGGCGGCGTTCTCCTTCGCGGAGGGCGCCACCGTCGTGTTCACGGCGGTGGCCGCGATCGTGATCGTGGTGATCGTGCGGACGGCCGCCAAGCTGCGGTCGACCGCGTGGGCGATCAGCCTGGGGCTGGTCCTCGGTGGGGCCGCCGGCAACCTGGTCGACCGGCTGTTCCGGTCGCCGGCCCCGCTGCGCGGCTGGGTCGTCGACTGGATCAGCCTGCGCTCGCCGGACGGGCGGATGCTGTTCCCGATCTTCAACCTGGCCGACTCCGGGATCGTCTGCGGCGGCATCCTGGCCGTGCTGCTGGCCCTGCTCGGGGTGGAGATGGACGGCACCCGCGGCACCCGCGGCGGCCGGGACGAGCCGGCCCCGGCCGCACCGCCCGCCGCGGCGCAGCCGCCCACACCGTCCGGTCCGGCCGACCTGAGCCCGCGCGATCCGGGCGCCACGGCCTACGTCCCGTCCTCCGGACCGACCGCCGGTCCGATCACCGGGCCGACCACCGGGCCGACCACCGGGCCGGTCACCGGCCCGATCACCGGGCCGACCACCGGGCCGACCAGCGGGCCGGCTGCCAGACCGGCCGTTCCACCCGCCGTCGGGTCGGGGTCGGCCGGGGCCGCCGGCGCGGCCGTTCCACCGCCGCGCGGTGCCGAGCCCGAGGCGTGGCGCGGCTGGCGGCCGGCGCCCGAGTGCGGCGGCCCCGGTGGGTGAGCGGCGGACGGTGCCGGTGCCGGACGGGCTCGACGGCCTGCGCCTCGACGCGGCGCTGTCCCGGATCTTCGGCTTCTCCCGCGCCACCGCGGCCACGCTGGTCGATACCGGCGGGGTCACCGTCGACGGCCGCGCCCGGGACCGGTCCGACCGGGTCACCGCCGGCGCCTGGCTCGAGGTGGACATGCCCGAGCCACCGGCCCCGCCGAGCGCGGCGCCCGAGCCGGTCCCCGGCCTCACGGTCGTCTACGCGGACGACGACATCGTCGTGGTCGACAAGCCGGTCGGCGTCGCCGCCCATCCCACCCCCGGCTGGGACGGCCCGACCGTCACCCAGGGCGTCGCCGCGATGGGCCACCGGCTGTCCACGTCGGGGGCGGCCGAACGGCAGGGCGTGGTGCACCGGCTCGACGTCGGCACCACCGGGCTGATGGTGCTGGCCAAGAGCGAGCGGGCATACCGGGTGCTCAAGGACGCGTTCCGGGACCGCACCGTCGACAAGCGGTACGCGGCGCTGGTGCAGGGCCACCCCGACCCGACCCGGGGCACCATCGACGCGCCGATCGACCGGCATCCCGGCAGCGACTGGAAGTTCGCCGTGGTGGCCGGCGGCCGGCCGAGCGTGACCCACTACGACACGATCGAGGCGTTCCGCGCGGCGACGCTGCTCGACGTCAAGCTGGAGACCGGCCGTACCCACCAGATCCGGGTGCACCTGGCCGCGATCCGCCATCCGCTGGTCGGCGACCTCACCTACGGCGCCGACCCGACGCTCGCCGAGCGGCTCGGGCTGCACCGGCAGTGGCTGCACGCGGCCCGGCTCGGCTTCGAGCACCCGGCGACCGGGACGTGGGTCGAGTTCACCAGCCCGTACCCGGACGACCTGGCGCGGGCGCTCGCGCTCGTCTCCGAGTAGCGGCGGGGCGGCCAGGGTGCCGTGAGGGCGGTCGCGGAGGGCGCTTCGCTGGCCGGCGGCGTGCGGCTGCTGGCCCTGCTGCTGGCCGCGTACCTGGTGGTGGGCCAGCCGGTGGTGGGCTGGTGGAGTGCCCGCCGGCAGCGCCTCGACCGGCGCCCTGGCGCCCGCCGCCGGCGCTACGTCCGGACCACCGTGCTGGAGTGGGTGCTGGCCGCGGCGGCGGTCGCGCTGGTGCTGGCCGCACCCGGGCTCGACCTCGGCGACCTCGGCTTCCACTGGCCGCGGGCCTCGGCGTACACCCTGGTCGGCGCGCTCGGGCTGGTGCTCAGCGTGGCGCTGCTGGCCGGTCTGCGGCGGCGGGTCGACCACGGCGCCCGGGTGGTCGCGGCGGCGGAGGTCGGCGCGCTGCTGCCGCGGACGGCGGCCGAGCGGCGCGGCTTCGCCCGGCTGGCGCTGACCGCGGGGTTCTGCGAGGAGTTGCTCTACCGCGGCTTCCTGCTCGCGGTGGTGGTCGCCGAGGCGCCGGAGCTCGGGCCGTGGCGGCTGGTGCTGGTCAGCGCGCTGGCGTTCGCGGTCGCGCACACCTACCAGGGCGTGACCGGGATGCTCACCGCCGGCGTGCTCGGCGCCGGGTTCGGTGTGCTGTTCCTCGGCACCGGCAGCCTGCTGCTGCCGGTGCTCTACCACGCGCTGATCGACCTGCGGCTGCTGGTGCTGTCGGTCCGCACGCCTCGGCACCGGGCCTCCGGTCCGGCCCGGACGTTCAGCCCGCGACCGCCGCCCGGTGCTCGCGCGGACTCACCCCGCGGACCCGCTTGAACGCGGTGCTCAGCGCGTACGGGCTGCCGTAGCCGACCTGGCGGGCGACCGCGGCCAGCGTGGTCTGCCGGTCGCGCAGCAGGTCGGCGGCCAGCGCCAGCCGCCAGCCGGCGAGGAAGGCCATCGGTGGCTCGCCGACCAGTTCGGTGAACCGGCGGGCGAGCGCGGCCCGGGACACGCCGGTCTCCGCGGCCAGCGCCGCCACCGTCCACGGCCGGGCCGGCTCGTGGTGCAGCAGCCGCAGCGCCGGGCCGACGACCGGGTCGGCGGAGGCCGCATACCAGCCCGGGGCGGTCGCGTCCGGCCGGGCGAACCAGGCCCGCAGCACCGCGATGAGCAGCAGGTCGAGCAGCCGGTCGAGGACCGCCTCCTGGCCCGGCTCGTCCTTGCCGATCTCCGTGCCGAGCAGCGGCACCAGCGGGGAGTCCAGCTGCCCGGCCGGCAGCACCAGCAGCCGGGGCAACGCCCGCAGCAGCCGGCCGCCGACCTCGCCGTCGCCCTCGTACGTCCCGACCAGCAGCGTGGTCGACCCGCCGGCGTCGTTGCCCCAGGTCCGGGTGCCGAGCCAGTCCGGGTGCTCCTCACCGTCCGGGGTCACGCAGACCTGGCCCGGCAGGATCCGCACCTCCGGCGGGGTGCCAGGGTCGTCGGCGACCACGTAGGGGTCGGGGCCGACCGCGACCGCCGTGTCGCCCGGCCCGAGCCGGACCCAGTCACCACCGGCCGGCTGCACCCAGGCCTCGCCGGCGAGCACGGCCATCAGCGTGAGCGGCGCCTCGTCCTCGATCCGCATCGACCAGGGCGGCGCGAACACCGCCCGCAGCAGGAACGCACCGCGGGCCCGCGGTCCGTCCAGCAGGCCACCGAGCGCATCCACAGCCGTAGACGATCGCACATGTTTCCGCGCCTGTGAACGATGGATCGTCTCGCCCCGGCCGGATGGACTGGAGCCATGACACACACGGACCTGACCCTGGTTCTCGGCGGGAACGGCAAGACCGGCCGGCGGGTGGCGCACCGGCTGCGCCCACTCGACCGCCCGGTGCGGTGCCTGCCGGTCGCGGCGACCGAGTGGCGGTCACGGTGACGGCGTTGCGCGCGAGGAGGGAGACGGCAGTGGGTTTCTGGACGAGCGCGACGCTGGTGGCCGCGACGCTGACCACCGGGCTGATGGCGGGCCTGTTCGCGGCGTTCTGGTACGCGATCATGCCCGGGCTCGCGCGGGCGAGCGACCTCGCCTTCGTCGAGGGCATGCAGCGGATCAACGTGGCGATCCTCAACGGCTGGTTCGGGCTGTGCTTCGCCGGCGCGCTGGTGTTCTCGGTCGTCGCGGCGATCCTGCACGCCGGCGCCGAGCGGCGGGCGGTGCTGCCGTGGATCGTCGCCGGTGCGGTGCTGTACCTGGTCGTGCTGGTGGTGACCGTCGCGGCCAACGTGCCGCTCAACGACCGGCTCGACGCGGCCGGCGACCCGGACCGGATCGGCGACCTGCACGCGGTGCGGGCGCAGTTCGAGGCGGCCTGGGTGCGCTGGAACGCGGTCCGGACGCTCGCCTGCACGGTGTCGTTCGGGTGCCTGACCTGGGCCCTGGTCCTGCACGGCCGCCTGGCCCGCTGACGGCACCGGCCGACCGTGGCGACGGCAACGGCGCGATCTTCGTGCGCCGTCCCGGAGGTCCTCCGGCTCAGCTGACCGGCTCGGCCGGAGGGCGGTCACGAAGCCGGCAAGGGCGGCGTCCCGACGGTCTCGACGCGCTCGGTGACCAGGGCCGACACGCCCTGTGGCAGCGGCATTCGGACACCTGGAGGCCGACACGCCCGGGGTTCCTGCGGGTCTGTCCGGCCGCCGGATTCTGTCGGTGCGGCGGCCTAAACTCGCGCCGTGTCCCGGGCCTCCAGCGATTCCTTCGTGCACCTGCACGTGCACACCGAATACTCGATGCTGGACGGCGCGGCCCGGCTGATGGACCTGTTCGCCGAGACGGCCCGGATGGGCATGCCGGCGCTGGCGATGACCGACCACGGCAACGTCTTCGGGGCGTACGACTTCGTCAAGCAGGCGACCGCGGCCGGCGTGAAGCCGATCATCGGCATGGAGGCCTACGTCACACCCGGCACGTCCCGGTTCGACCGGACCAGGGTGCGCTGGGCCGAGGGCGGCGAGGCCGACGTGTCCGGCGGCGGTGCCTACACGCACATGACGCTGCTGGCGGTCGACGAGGTGGGCCTGCACAACCTGTTCCGGCTGGCCAGCCTGGCCTCGATGGAGGGCTTCTTCTACAAGCCGCGCATCGACCGGGAGCTGCTCTCGCGGTACGCGACCGGCCTGGTCGGCACCACCGGCTGCCCCGGCGGCGAGGTACCGACCTGGCTGCGGATCGGCGACTACCAGCGGGCCCGCGCGTCGGCGGCCGAGTTCCGGGACATCTTCGGGCCGGACAACTTCTACCTCGAGCTGATGGACCACGGGCTCGAGGTCGAGCGGACCTACCGCGAGCAGCTGCTGCGGCTGCGCGACGACCTGCGGCTGCCGCCGCTGGCCACCAACGACCTGCACTACACCTACGCGGAGGACGCGGCCGCCCACGAGGTGCTGCTGTGCGTGCAGTCCGGCAAGACGATGGCCGACCCCAAGCGGTTCAAGCTCGACGGCCACGACTACTTCCTCAAGTCCCCGGACGAGATGCGCCGGGTCTGGCAGGAGCTGCCGGAGGCCTGCGACAACACGCTGGCCCTCGCCGAGCGGGTGACCGGCTACGGCGGCGCGCTCGCCTTCCAGGACCTGATGCCGCGCTTCGAGGTCCCGGACGGGATGACCGAGGCGAGCTTCCTGACCCAGGAGGTCGAGCGCGGCCTCGCCCGCCGGTTCCCGGGCGGAGTGCCGGACACCCACCGCAAGCAGGCGGAGTACGAGCTGGGCGTCATCATCCAGATGGGCTTCCCGGGCTACTTCCTGGTCGTCGGCGACCTCTGCCGGCACGCGCGGGAGGCCGGCATCCGGGTCGGTCCCGGTCGTGGCTCGGCCGCCGGCTCGCTGGTGGCCTACGCGTTGGGCATCACCGAGCTCGACCCGGTCGAGCACCGGCTGCTGTTCGAGCGCTTCCTCAACCCCGAGCGCGTCTCGATGCCCGACATCGACCTGGACTTCGACGAGCGCCGGCGCGGCGACATGATCCGCTACGCGACGGAGAAATACGGCGAGGACCGCGTCTCGCAGATCATCACGTACGGCACGATCAAGGCCAAGCAGGCGGTCAAGGACTCGTCCCGGGTGCTCGGCTACCCGTTCTCCACCGGTGACCGGATCACCAAGGTGATGCCACCGCCGGTGATGGGCAAGGACATCCCGCTGGCCGGGATCTTCGACCCCGAGCACGCCCGCTACAAGGAAGCGACCGAGTTCCGCGCTCTCTACGAGGCCGACGCCGAGGTCAAGCGGGTCGTCGACACCGCCCGCGGGCTGGAGGGGCTCAAGCGGCAGTGGGGCGTGCACGCCGCCGGCGTGATCCTGTCCCGGGAGCCGCTGCTCGACGTCATCCCGATCCAGCGCCGGGAACAGGACGGCGCCATCATCACGCAGTTCGACATGGGCGCCTGCGAGTCGCTCGGCCTGCTGAAGATGGACTTCCTCGGCCTGCGCAACCTGACGATCCTCGACGACTGCCTGGCCAACATCAGCGCCAGCCGGGGCGAGGACGTCGTGCTGGAGCGGGTGCCACTCGACGACCCGTCGGCGTACGAGCTGCTGGCCCGCGGCGACACGCTCGGGGTGTTCCAGCTCGACGGCGGGCCGATGCGGGCGCTGCTGCGCTCGATGCGGCCGACCTCGTTCGAGGACATCTCCGCGGTGCTCGCGCTCTACCGGCCCGGGCCGATGGGCGCCAACGCCCACAACGAATACGCGGACCGCAAGAACGGTCGCAAGCCGGTCGTGCCGATCCACCCCGAGCTGGCCGAGCCGCTGGCCGAGATCCTGGACGAGACCTTCGGACTGATCGTCTACCAGGAGCAGGTCATGGCGATCGCGCAGAAGGTCGCGGGCTACTCGCTCGGCAAGGCCGACCTGCTGCGCCGGGCGATGGGCAAGAAGAAGAAGGAGATCCTCGACAAGGAATACGTGCCGTTCTCCGAAGGCATGAAGGAGAACGGCTACTCCGACGGCGCGATCAAGACGCTGTGGGACATCCTCGTCCCGTTCTCCGACTACGCGTTCAACCGGGCGCACACCGCGGGCTACGGCCTGGTGGCCTACTGGACGGCATACCTCAAGGCCAACTACCCGGCCGAATACATGGCCGCGCTGCTCACCTCGGTCAAGGACGACAAGGACAAGAGCGCGGTCTACCTGAACGAGTGCCGGAAGATGGGGATCAAGGTCCTCCCGCCGGACGTCAACTCCTCCGACGCCAACTTCACCACCGTCGGCACCGACATCCGGTTCGGGCTCACCGCGGTCCGCAACGTCGGGGCCAACGTGGTCGCCTCGATCGTCGCCACCCGCAAGGCCAAGGGCGCGTTCGCGGACTTCTCCGACTTCCTCAAGAAGGTCGACCCGGTCGCCTGCAACAAGAAGGTCGTCGAGTCGCTGATCAAGGCCGGCGCGTTCGACTCGCTCGGGCACACCCGGCGCGGGCTCATGGCCGTGTTCGACCAGGCCGTCGAGAGCTTCCTGGCCGCGAAGAAGGTCGAGGCGACCGGGCAGTTCGACCTGTTCGGCGACTCCTCGTCCGGCGGGGACGAGGTGCTCGACGCCGTGTTCGCGGTGGCCGTGCCGGACGGCGAGTGGGACAAGATGGGCAAGCTCGCCTTCGAGCGGGAGATGCTCGGGCTCTACGTGTCCGACCACCCGCTGCTCGGCGTCGAGCACGTGCTGGCCGCGCACGCGGAGAGCACCGTCGGCGCGTTGCACACCGAGCAGGTTGGCGACGGGCAGCAGATCGTGCTGGCCGGGATCCTGTCCTCGGTGCTGCGCCGGGTCAACAAGGCCGGCGTGCCGTGGGCGTCCGCGGTGCTGGAAGACCTCGAAGGCTCGGTCGAGGTGCTGTTCTTCCCGCAGACCTACGCGCAGGTGGCGGTCAACGTCGCCGAGGACGCGATCGTCGTGGTCAAGGGGCGGGTCGACCGGCGGGAGGACGTGGCCAAGCTGATCGCGTCCGACCTGTCGGTGCCGGACCTGTCCGAGGGGCCGCGCGGGCCGGTCGTGGTGTCGCTGCAGGCGGCCCGGTGCACGCCGCCGGTGGTGGAGCGGCTCAAGGAGGTGCTGGCCACCCATCCCGGGACGACCGAGGTGCAGCTGCAACTGGTCAACGGCGACCGGCGGACCGCGCTTCGGGTGGCGGACGGCTTCCGGGTCGCCGCGACACCGGCCCTGATGGGCGATTTGAAGGCGCTGCTGGGGCCCACCTGCCTGGCCGGTTGATGATCGCCCGGCAGACAGGGGAATGATGCGTCCGTGACGACGCGGCGCGACGAGGACCCGGCGACCGGGCGGCCCGACCACCCCCGGTGGTCGCCCGACGGCGAGGGCGACGACGCTCCGCAGCCGCTGCCGCCGGCGCCCGGCGCGACCCGGGCCGAGCGGAGGCGGGCGCAGGAGGCGGCCGAGGCGGCCGCCCGCCGGCCGTTCGCCGACGCGTTCACCGAGTCCCCGTCCGGCACCAGCTGGCCGCGCCCGTCCTTCGACGGTCCGCCGCCCACGACGCACGGCCAGGATCCCGACTCCGCCCGGCCCGGCGCCACCCGTCCAGACACCGACGGACCCGCTCCCGCCGGTGGCGTCGGCGGCGACTCGGACGGGCCGCGGACCGATGCGTACGGGATCCGGATCGACGCGTACGGAGCGGGGACCGGCGCGGGCGGGCCGACGAGCGCCCGTGCGCCGGGTGAACCGGAGCGTGGTCCGGTGCCGCTGCCGCGGGACGGGTGGGTGCCCCTTCCGGATCGGCAGCCGGGG
>Ga0207650_10002558_pt1 | contig 12608 bp, 10 predicted proteins | sample KBSS63metaG_FD_184325 | JGI IMG/M metagenome (GOLD analysis project Ga0207650, IMG submission 184325) | Switchgrass rhizosphere microbial communities from Kellogg Biological Station, Michigan, USA - KBS S6-3 metaG (SPAdes) (version 2) | ecosystem: Host-associated > Plants > Roots > Rhizosphere...
AGCTCCGACGAGGAGTTGTCCATCTCGACGTTGAAGTAATCGAGGCGGCCGGTGAGGTAGTTGTAGAACCACACCGCCGGGATGGCCACGATGAGGCCGAGCGCGGTCTCGACGAGCGCTTCCGCGATGCCGGCCGACACGGCGCCGATGCCGCCCGACCCGGTGGCCGCGATGCCGACGAAGGCGTTGATGACGCCGACGACCGTGCCGAGCAGACCGACGAACGGAGCCGTCGTGCCGATGGTCGCGAGCGTGTTGACGCCCTTCTTCAGATCGGACTGCGTCAACGCGGTCGCGCGCTGAATGGAGCGGCGCACGCTGTCCACGAGGTCTTCACGGCTCAGGGTGCCACCGGATTCCTGCTGGAACTGGAATTCCTGCAGGCCCGCCAGGACCACCTTCGCGAGATGGCTGTAGCGGAAGTTCTTCGACGCCGACAGCGCGATGGCGTCCTTCAGCCGTCCGTCCTTGAGGTGCTTGGCCACTTGCGGCGCGTAGGCCTTCGACTGGTTGCGCGCCTGCGTGAACGTGTAGATCCGTTCAATCGCGACACCGAAGGAGATCATCGACATGATGACCAGGATCACGCCGATGCCCTTGGCAATCGGCCCCATCGTTCCCCACATCTCAATTAGATTCATTCGCGTCGTTCCTCTGTGAGTTAAAAAAGGAAAGCCTCCGGTTACCGCCCGCTTTACTGCAACGTGAAGTTCACCGTGACGGTCATGATGACCGGCACCGGCACGCCGTTGAGCAGCGTGGGCGTGAACTGCCACTGCTTCACCGCGTCGAGCGCCGCCTGATCGAGCAGCGGGATCGAGCGGAGAACCTTCGCGTCCTTGACGCGGCCGTCAGGACCGATGGTCGCCTCGATGATGACAACGCCCTGCACACGCGCCGACTGAGCGATCGGCGGGTAGACCGGCTTGACGTCCTTCGTCTTCGTCGGGGTCTTGATGTTGCCGCCAACGCGGACCGGCGCGGTGGGTGGCGGAGGCGGTGGCGGCGGCGCCTGCGGCAGGCCACCGACGACGCCGCCGACGACGCCACCCGGGACGCCGCCTTCGACACCGCCCGGCACGCCCTCACCGACGCTCGGGACCGCTACTTCCGGTTTGATTTCTTTCGGCGCTTCGATTGGCGCCGCGTTGGGATTGACCGTCACCGGTTGGATCTTGGGCTGCGGCGCGGCAGGCGCCGGCGGCGGCGGTGGCGGTGGCGGTGGCGGCGGCGGTGCCGCCACGAACGCCATCATCGACGGTGGCGACGGCAGCACGTCCGTGGCCATCAGCGGGATGATGATGATCGCCGCGAAGATCGCGATGTGCGCGAGGATCGACAGCGGGACCGTATACCACTTCTGCGAGCCGACCTTGACGCTCGACTCGACCACGTCCCCGAACATGTCACGCGGCACGGCTCACCCTCCTCAACATCCTCTTTACGCGTCCCCGTCGCGGCTCGGCCGGATAGCGCAAGACCGCGAATTATAGTCAGTTGCAAAAACGAGTGTCAACGAACTCCTGGAAACCTTAGACACCGTTTTTCCGTATATGGCTGACCATTTCTCGCCGCCGCGTCATGCGTTTTTCACATCAACGACGTCACACACCCGACCGGATCCGCATCCCGTAGAACGAACGGTAGACGAAGACCGCAGACCCTAAGAGGAAAGCGGCGGACAGGATATGACTCATTGCCATTCCGTAGTCGCGCGCCAGCTGAACACCGAGTTCCACCGCTAGTAATCCGAACAGGGTCGTGAATTTGATCACGGGGTTCAGCGCCACCGAGGACGTGTCCTTGAAAGGGTCGCCCACAGTGTCGCCAACGACCGTCGCCGCATGCAGCGGTGTACCCTTTTGCTTCAGCTCAACCTCGACAATCTTCTTGGCGTTGTCCCATGCCCCGCCGGCGTTGGCCATGAAAATCGCCTGGTAGAGCCCGAACAGCGCGATCGAGATGAGATAGCCGATGAAGAAGTACGGCTCGAGGAACGCAAACCCGAGCGTCCCGAAGAACACTGCGAGGAAGATGTTGAACATCCCCTTCTGCGCGTACTGCGTGCAGATCTGCACGACCTTCTTCGAGTCCTCGACCGAGGCCTTTTCAATGCCCTCGAGCTTGATGTTGGCTTTGATGAACTCGACCGCGCGATACGCGCCGGTTGTGACCGCCTGCGTCGACGCGCCGGTGAACCAGTAGATCATGGCGCCTCCCGTGATCAGGCCCAGCAAAAACGGCGGGTGCAGGATCGACAGCAGTTCGGTGTTCTCCGTCAGGCGGTTCGTCAGCACCACGATGATCGAGAAGATCATCGTCGTCGCCCCGACCACCGCGGTGCCGATGAGCACCGGTTTCGCGGTCGCCTTGAAGGTGTTGCCGGCGCCGTCGTTCTCCTCGAGAAGGTGCTTGGCTCGTTCGAAGTTCACGTCGAAGCCGTAGTCCTTCTTGATCTCCTGCTTGATGTTGGGCAGGGACTCGATCACCGACAGCTCGAAGACCGACTGCGCGTTGTCCGTGACCGGGCCGTACGAGTCCACGGCGATCGTCACCGGGCCCATGCCGAGGAAGCCGAACGCCACGAGGCCGAACGCGAACACCGCCGGCGCGATCATCAGCTGCGCCAGCCCATAGCCGCTGACGATGTAAGAGATCGACATCAGCGCGACGATGCTCATGCCCAGCCAGTAGGCGCTGAAGTTGCCGGCCACCAGGCCCGAGAGAATGTTGAGCGACGCGCCACCTTCGCGTGACGAGGTGACGACTTCGCGGACGTGGCTCGATTCCACCGAGGTGAACACCTTGACGAACTCAGGGATGATGGCGCCGGCCAGCGTGCCGCAGGTGATGATCGTCGACAGCTTCCACCACAGCGAGCTGTCGCCGCCAATGTTCGGGATCAACAGGTAGGAGATGATGTAGGTCATCGCCACCGAGACCACCGACGTCAGCCACACCAGCCGCGTCAGCGGCGCTTCGAAATTCATCTTCGGCGAGTTGCCGTATTGCGCCTTCGAGATCGCTTCATTGAGCAGGTACGAGACGCCGCTCGCCACGATCATGAACACGCGCATGATGAAGATCCAGACCAGCAGCTGGACCTGCACCGCCGGCGTGGTGACCGCGACCAGGATGAAGGAGATCAGCGCGACGCCGGTGACGCCATAGGTCTCGAAACCGTCCGCGCTCGGGCCGACCGAGTCGCCGGCGTTGTCGCCCGTGCAGTCGGCGATGACGCCGGGGTTCCGCGCGTCGTCTTCCTTGATGTTGAAGACGATCTTCATCAGGTCGGCGCCGATGTCCGCGATCTTGGTGAAGATGCCGCCGGCGATCCGGAGCGCCGCGGCGCCGAGCGATTCGCCGATGGCGAATCCGATGAAGCACGAGCCGGCGTAGTCCCCCGGAATGAACAGCAGGATGCACAGCATCATGAACAGTTCGACGCTGATGAGCAGCATGCCAATGCTCATGCCCGCCTGCAGCGGGATGGCGTAAATCGGATACGGCATCCCCCTGAGACCGGCGAACGCCGCGCGCGAGTTGGCAAAGGTGTTCACCCGGATGCCGAACCAGGCCACGCCGTAGCTGCCGGCGATGCCGATCAGGCTGAACAGCAGGATGACCGTGACCTTTACCGGGCTGAAGTGCTGCAGCACCCCGAAGTAGAACAGCATGATGACGCCGATGAAGACCTCGAGCAGCAGGATGAACTTGCCCTGCGTGATCAGATAGGTCTTACAGGTCTCGTAAATCAGCTCCGAGACCTCCAGCATGGAGCGATGCACCGGCATGTTCTTCAGGCGCATGAAGATGGTCATGCCGAAGGCCAGTCCCAGGACGCAGACCACGAGACCGCCGAGCAGCAGCGTCCGGCCGTTGATGCCCTGGAAAGTTTCGGTGCTCAGGTCCGGCAGTACGAGGTTGGCTTCACCGCCCCCGCGAGGCTCGGTCTGAACGGCGGGCGCGTCCGGCGCCGCCTGCGCGAACGCGGGAGTGGCCGACAGCGCCAGCGGGAAGGTCATCGCGGCCAGCAGGAGGAGAATGCGAAACGCTCGGTCGGATCTGATGCTCATAGTTGAAAAGTTGTGGCTGGACAAAACACCGAATTATACCCGTTATACCCGGAAATCCCCCACCCGATCGTCACCGCGCCGGAGGCGGATCCTGGCGCCGAGCGCCATGCCGCCGGTCAGGAATATGCGGATCCCCTGCTCGACGGTGATGTCGGGATACGACGCGCGATCCCGCGGCACGACGATGATGTCTCCCAGGTAGAGATGGTTGGTCGGCACGTAGACCGCCACCATGGCCTCAGGTCCTGGACTGCCGCGGTCGATGGTGAACTCCTTCGTCAGAAAGCCCAGCAGCAGTCCGCGCGATGCGTCCTCGATGAGCACCACGCGTTTGAAGCCGTACTCGTTGTCGGGCGAGAACGCCACCACGAGCTGCTTGATCGGCGCGTAGATACTGCGAAAGAGCGGCACGTGCAGCAGCAGCCATTCCGCGCGCTGCAGCAGGCGCTTCCCGACGACGTTGGAGGCCACGGCGCCGACGAGGAGAATGGCCAGCGCGGTAATGGCAATGCCGAGGCCAGGAATCTCGCGTCCCAGCATCTGCACCACCGCCGGACTGACGAAACCGTCGATGACGCGAAACAGCCACAGGATCGCCGCCAGCGAGATGAACAACGGCACCGTGACGAAGAATCCCGCGATGAAACTGCGCCGGAGCCACTGGAGCATGTTCTGTCCGTCACTACATCCAGTGCGCCGCCAGGGCGACTAAAATCGCCGCCCCCGCCGCAATCCGGTACCACGCAAAGGGTACGAACCCGCGCCGCCGCACCACGGCGAGGAACGGTTCGATGACGAGCGCCGACGCAATGAACGCCGCCACGAGCCCGACGGCGATCTCCTCCGCCCGCGCCGCGCCCAGATTGTGCCGCGCCTTCAGCAGGTCGTGCGCAAACGCCGCGCCGAGCGTCGGGATGGCGAGGAAGAACGAGAATTCCGCCGCCGCCGGTCGATCGAGCCCGAGCAGCATGGCGCCGACGATGGTCGCGCCGGAACGCGACACACCGGGAACAAGCGCCAGCGTCTGACACGCCCCGATACCGAGCGCGCGCCACAGCGAGGTGTGGTCGGCGTTCAACACGGTAGGACGCGGCCGAAACCGCTCGACGACGAGCATCACGATGCCGCCGGCGATGAACGACACCGCGATCACCGACGGGGTGGTATACAGCACGCGTTTCACGAAGTCGGAGAAGAGCGCCCCGGCGATGGCCGCCGGCACGAACGCCACACCGATCATCAGCACGAAGTGGCGCGCTTCGGGATCCGAGGTCAGACCCGCAAGGACGCGCACGATCTTCGCGCGATACAGCCAGACGATCGCGAGGATCGAACCGAGCTGGATCATCACGGTGAACAGCCCGCCGGGATCGTCGAAACCCAGGAACCGCGCCCCGAGCAGCAGGTGTGCGGTGGATGAAACGGGCAGGAACTCGGTGAGCCCCTGCACGACTCCGAGAAGGACCGCGGCCGTCCAGTTCACGTCGTCCTGGCCGCTCGTTCGCAGTGCACTTAAGAGGCGCGGGCGCGCTTGCCGGTCTTTTTCGCGGACGCGGTGGGCGCGACCGGCGCGGCCGGTGCCACCTTTGCGGGCGTCCGGCCCTGCCAGATCACGACGATGGCCGCGGCGATGAACACGCTCGAATAAGTGCCGGTGATGATGCCGACGATCATCGTGAAAGCAAAACCCCTCAACACTTCGCCGCCGAAGAAATACAGCGCGATGACCGACAGCATCGTGAGCCCGCCCGTGATCATCGTGCGGTCCAGCATCTGGTTGACCGCGGCGTTGACGATGCTGGCGATGTTGTCGCGCCGCATCGAGCGCATGTTCTCGCGGATGCGGTCGAAGATGACGATGGTGTCGTTCATCGAATAGCCGGTGAGCGTCAGCAGCGCCGCGATGACGTTGAGGCTCAGTTCGTGCTTGAAAATCGCCAGCACGGCCAGCGTGATGAGCAGATCGTGAATCGTCGCGACCACGGCGCCGACCGCGAAGCTGAGGCGGAAGCGGAGCGCGATGTAGACCAGGATGCCGGCGAGCGCGAACATCGTCGCCAGGATCCCCCGGCGCTGCAGTTCGGCCCCGACCGTCGGACCGACGATGCGTGTGCCGGCGACGCAATTCGTTTTGCCGGGCGTGCAGGGTCCGCTGATCGGTCCGAGTCCGGCCTGGTTCAAGTGGTTGACGACCGTGTCCGCCGTCTGTCCCAGACCCTGTCCGGCCTCGACACCCGTCGTGTGCAACCGGATCGAGACCTGGTTCGCCGCCGGATCGCCGTAGGTCTGAACAATCGCGTTCGAGCCGCCGCCCGGGAGCACCGTGCGGATGCGGTCGAGATCAGGGACCTGCTGGAACTTGACCAGGACGATCGTGCCGCCGGAGAACTCGACCCCTTTGGGGATGCCGTTCTTCCAGATCACGAACACGCCCGCCAGGATGATGACCCAGGAAATGGCGATGGCATGCCACTTCCAGCGGACGAAGTCGAAATTGGGATTCGTAAAGATGTGCATTGCAGGAACCTAGATGCTGAGCGCCGGAGTCTGGCGCTTCGAGAGCTCGAGTTCAAACAGGGTCTTCGAGACGAAAATCGAGGTAAACAGGTTCACGAACAGACCGACCGACAGCGTGGTGGCGAAGCCGCGGATCGGACCGGTGCCGAACTGGAACAGGAACATCGCCGAGATCAATGACGCGACGTGCGTATCGAGCAGCGTCAGGAAGACCCGGTCGAAGCCCGAGTTGATCGAGGCGCGCACGCCGCGCTGCGCCGCGAGCTCCTCCTTGATCCGTTCGAAGATCAGCACGTTCGAGTCGACGCCCACGCCCATGGTCAGGACGAAGCCGGCGATGCCGGGCAGCGTCATCGTGGCGCCCAGGTAGGCCATCAGACCGAGCAGGATGACGAGGTTGAAGATGAGCGCGACGATTGCGTTCACGCCCGAGAGCTTGTAGTAGATGATCATGAAGCCCAGGATGAGCATCAACCCTACGACCGAAGCGATGACGCCGGAGCGAATCGAGTCGGCGCCGAGCGTGGGGCCGACGACCTCCTCTTCGAGGTAGGTCAGTGACGCAGGCAGCGCGCCCGACTTCAGCGTCAGCGCCAGGTCGTTGGCCGATTCCGCAGTGAAGCCGCCGCTGATGCGCCCCTGGTCGGTGATGCGGCCCTCGAGCCGCGGCGCTGACACGATGCGGTTGTCGAGCACGATCGCCAGGTAGCGGCCGATATTCTCGCCCGACAGCTTGCCGAACTTCTGCGCACCCTGTGACTTGAGCTCGAAGTGCACGGCCGGCTGGTTGTTCTCGTCCAGGCCGGGCTTCGCGACCCGCAGATCCTGGCCGTTGACGGGAGCGATTTTCTTGACCACGTAGTAGACGGCGCTCTCGTTCCCGGAGCCGGGCACCATTTCCAGGTCGCCTGGAATGTTGCCGTTGTACTGCTTGAGCAGGTCTTCCTTCGAGGCCGGGCCCGCCTCAACCAGCTTGAACTCGAGGACCGCGGTCTTCCCCATGATCTCCTTGGCGCGCGCGACGTCGCTGACGCCAGGCATCTGCACGAGGATCTGATCCGCCTGCTGCCGCGAGATGCTCGGCTCGGTGACGCCCAGCGCGTTGACGCGGCGGTCGATCGTCTGCAGCGTCTGCTCGATGGTCTGCTCGCGCAGGTCACGCTCGACGGTCGGCTTCATCCTGAACTCGTAATTGCCGCCCGTCTGGATGTTCCGATCGTAGTTGGCGCTCGCGATCTCGTCCGCGCTGGTGCGGAACTGCGCCTCGCGGTCCTGCGGAACGCCCTCGACGCGGAATACCGTTGGCGAGGGAACGCTGATGTTGCCGTAAGGGATGGTCGCCGTCTTCAGCGAATCGCGCAGCTGCTCGCTGGTGGCGACGCTGGTGGCGCGCAGCGCGTCATCGGTATTCACCTTCAGCGTCAGCTGCACGCCTCCCTTGAGGTCGAGCCCGAGCTTGAGCGCCTTGGACTGCAGCCAGCCCGGCGACGGCCAGTGATACTTCGCGGCCAGCATCGGGTAGACGCCGACGCCGAAGAAGATCACGAACACCGCGGTGATCGTCAGAAGTTTCCACCGAAGGTTCTTGTACATGAGTTATGCGTTCCCGTTATCCGGCGCGACCACGGGCTCCTGCCCCTGGTAGCCGCCGATGGCGGCCCGCGCCACTTCTATCCGCACCTTGTCGGCGATCTGAACCTGCACCGACTTTTCGTTCAGCTTCGTTATCTGCCCGTAGATGCCACTGGTGGTGACGACTTTGTCCCCCACCTTGAGCGCGGTCTGGAATTCTTGCACCTTCTTCTGCCGCCGCTTCATCGGCAGGAGTATCAAAAAATAGAAGATGCCGAGGATGAGGGCAAATGGCAGAAATTGCCACAATCCTCCCGGGCTCTGGCCCGGAGCCGCCATTGCTATTAAATATGTCATCTTCGGGAGAAGGTTTGATGAAACTCCTGGCGGAGCTTTCCAAACGAACCGAAACCGATAGCATCTCTGATGCTTCGCATTAAGTCAAGGTAGAAGTAGAGGTTATGGACGGTCATCAGGGTTGCCCCAGTCATCTCCCCGCTCATGAAAAGGTGGCGCAGGTAGGCCCGGCTGAAGGTGCGGCAGGTGTAGCAGCCGCATGACGGATCGGGGGGCTCGCGGTCCTCGGCGTACTGGGCATTTTTGATGACCAGGACCCCGTGTCGCGTCAGCAGCTGGCCGTTGCGCGCATTGCGTGTTGGCAGGACGCAGTCGAACATGTCCACGCCGCGCGCAACGCACTCGACGAGGTCGTCCGGCATGCCCGTTCCCATCAGGTAGCGCGGCGCCAACGCCGGTAGCTGGCGCGCCGTGTGGCCGACGACGTCGTACATGACGTCCACCGGCTCCCCCACGCTCAGGCCGCCGATCGAGTAGGACTCGAAGCCGATCTCGACGGTCCGCTGGACGCTCTCGGTGCGGAGCGCGAAGTCGGTACCACCCTGGATGATGCCGAACTGCGCCTGGCCCGGATTGGTGACAATGACATCAGGCGCCGACGTCGGATCATCTCGCAGCTGCAGTAACCGCGTCCGTGCGCGGGTCGCCCACCGGATCGACCGTTCCATGGCTCGTCCGAGGTCCGAGGTCCGAGGTCCGAGGTCCGCAGGATCCGGATTCCGGACGTCGGACGCCGGACTCCGGGCCTCGGCACCGACAAGTTCATCCAGCACCATCGCGATGTCCGAGCCGAGCTGCGCCTGGATGTCCGTCGCCTTCTCGGGGGTCAGCACGCAAAGCGCACCGTCGAGATGCGAACGGAAGGTCACCGAGTCCTCGGTCACCTTCCGGCGCGCCGCCAGGCTGAACACCTGGTAACCGCCGCTGTCGGTGAGAATCGGCTTCTTCCAGCCGATGAACGCGTGCAAGCCGCCGGCGCGTGCGATCAGATCGTCGCCGGGACGAAGGTGCAGATGATAGGTATTGCCCAGGATGATTTCGGCGCCGGCGTCGTCGAGGTCGCGGTGCGTGATGCCCTTCACCGCGCCGCGGGTGCCGACCGGCATGAAACACGGCGTCTCCACGGCGCCGTGCGGCGTCGTCAGGACCCCGCGGCGCGCCTCGCCATCAGTGTGCGTTACGGTGAAGTCGAATGTGGGCACCTCCTGTATTCTAGAAGCCAATGAGACGGCTGCGCGTCGGCGTGTTGTATGGAGGACGATCGGGCGAGCACGAGGTGTCGCTCGCATCGGCGGCGTCCGTGTTCGCGAACCTCGATCGCACGCGCTACGAACCGGTGCCGATCCGCATCGACAAGGACGGCCGCTGGGTACTGGCCGACAAGCCGCCGGCGACGATGGTCGCGGGCGAGGTGATCGAGCAGGCCCGCCTCGACGCGGCACGCCCGGTTCGGGAAGGCCGCGAGGTGCACTTCGTGGCCCGGCCGAGCGAAGAGACCATCCTCTCGATCGACCGCTCGCGCGGCCGCGACGCCGACGTTCCAGCCGCGGTCGTGACCGGGCTGTCGCTCGACGTCATCATCCCCATGCTGCACGGGCCCAACGGCGAGGACGGCACGATGCAGGGGCTGCTCGAGCTCGCCAACATTCCTTACGTCGGGTCTGGCGTGCTCGCCTCCGCGGTCGGCATGGACAAGGCCGCGATGAAGGTCCATTTCGCCGCGCACGGCCTTCCGGTCTGCCCCTACCGCGTCGTCCTCAGCCACGGCTGGCGGACGAACGCGGCGGCGATCGCGGCCGATTTGGAAACGACCCTGAAATACCCGATGTTCGTGAAGCCGGCCAACCTCGGCTCGAGTGTCGGCATCTCGAAGGTGAAGACGGCAGCGGACCTGGCGCCGGCGATGGAGCTGGCCGCGAGCTTCGACCGCAAGATCGTGATCGAGGCGGCGGTTCCGGACGCGCGCGAGATCGAGTGCGCCGTGCTCGGCAATGACGCCGCCGAGGCTTCGATTCCGGGCGAAATCATCCCGTCGCGCGAATTCTACGACTACGAGTCCAAGTACCTCGACGACGGATCGCGCGCCGAGATTCCGGCCGACCTGCCCGCCGCCATCATCGAACAGGTGCGGCGTCTGTCGATCGAGGCCTTCAAGGCGATCGACGGCGCCGGTATGGCGCGGGTCGACTTCCTGCTCTCGCGCGCCGACGGCTCGCTCTGGCTCAACGAGATCAACACGATTCCGGGCTTCACTACCATCAGCATGTTCGCCAAGCTCTGGGCCGCGTCGGGTGTGGAGTACCCCACGCTCATCGACCGGCTGATCACGCTCGCGCGCGAGCGCCACGCCGAAAAGCAGCAGCTGCGCAACAGCGTCACATGAGGCTGGCGCGCCGAAGCGGCGTCGCCGCGAAGGCGGGCTCTGTGCTGAGTGCTCTGTGCTGGATTGTCGCGGTCACGGTCGCGAGTGCGGCCCCATCGGACGATCTGACCGGAATCGAGGGGCTGGTCAAGGTCTACGACGCCATCCTCGACGCGCGGTTCGATGCCGCTGACGCGGAACTGGCGAACGCCTGTCCCCCGGCGCCGAAGGAAGCGTGCGACGTCCTCGCCGCGACCGCGACATGGTGGCGAATCCTGATCGATCCCAACAGCCGCGCGCTCGACGCGCGCTTCACGGCGCAAACCGAGCGCGCCATCGCCTCGACCGAAGCGTGGGTCGCGCGCGAGCCCGACAGCGCGGAAGCGCAGTTCTACGCCGGCGGCGCTTATGCCGCCCGCGTGCAGTGGCGCGTGCTGCGTGACGAGAAGCTGGCGGCGGCGCGGGATGGCAAGCGCATCAAACAAGCACTGGAGCGCGCGATCGAGCTGGATCCAGGCCTGGATGACGCGTATTTCGGCATCGGCCTGTATCAGTACTACGCGGACGTGGCACCCGCGGCGGCGAAGATGCTGCGGTTCCTCCTCATGCTCCCGGGCGGCGACAAGGCGGAAGGACTTGCGCGCATGCGTCGCGCGCGCGCCGAGGGGCAACTGTTGCGTGGCGAAGCGGACTATCAGCTGCAGATCATTTACCTGTGGTACGAGAAGCGGGCGGACCTGGCGGTCGAGCTCCTGGAATCGCTGCGCGCTCACCATCCAACCAACCCAATCTTCGTCGCCGAACTGGCCGATGTGCGCGACCGCTACCAGCACGACATCACCGCAAGCCTCGCGACCTGGCGATCGCTGCTGGGAGCGGCGCAGGCCGGCCGAGTGCACGAGGCGGCCGTCGCCGAAACGCGCGCCCGCCTTGGCATCGCCCGTCAGCTCGAGCGGCTGCATCAGTCCGACGCCGCCCTTGAAGAGCTCCGCGCCGTGCTGGCGCTGAAGCCCGTACGACCCGCAGGTTCGATGGCGGCCGCGTATCTCGCACTGGGTGAAGCAGAGGACCGCCTCGGCCACCACGACGCCGCGGTCGCGGCCTATCGTCTCGCCGTCACGCACAGTGCGGCTGACGATCCCGACGAAATCCGAAAACAGGCTTCGGATCGGATGAAGAAAACGCCGGACGCGCGGGCGGCCGAAGCCTACCGTCTGTCATTGGAAGGACTGCGCCGGTTTGAGAAGGGAGACATCACCGGGGCCGAGTCGGCGCTGGCGCGTAGTCTCACCCTCGACGCGCGCCAGGTGGTTGCGCGCTATCGCTACGCGCACGTGCTGCTCGCAAAGAAGAACGATACGGGCGCGCTCACGCAGCTCGACGCCGTGATCCGCGGCGCGCGCGAATGCCCCGCGCCGATTGCCGCGTCGGCGTACTACGAAGCGGCGCGCATTCACGAGCGGCTCGCGCATCGCGACAAGGCAATCGAGTACTACCGCGCGGCCGCCGCGTGGTTCGGCGGCGCCGCGGAGACGCGATCGAGCGCCGAACGCGCACTGCTGCGGCTTCACGCGTCGCAGTAACTACAGTTCCGTCGCCGAACGACCGAAACGGTGGTTCGAGGACGCAACTTTTTGACATTCACACCTACTTTGTGCTTGACAGTACGAAGTTCTCATCCATAATCTACATCTTGTATGAGGGTGGATCGCTCAGCCCACCTG
>Ga0207650_10002560_pt1 | contig 12600 bp, 10 predicted proteins | sample KBSS63metaG_FD_184325 | JGI IMG/M metagenome (GOLD analysis project Ga0207650, IMG submission 184325) | Switchgrass rhizosphere microbial communities from Kellogg Biological Station, Michigan, USA - KBS S6-3 metaG (SPAdes) (version 2) | ecosystem: Host-associated > Plants > Roots > Rhizosphere...
AGGCAAAATTTCTACGCTCGAAGCACTGGCGGTCGCGGGCGTACTCGCGCTGCTGGCCTTCATGCTTGTGTTGCAGCTCAATGCACTGACCGTCAAGCTGTCGGTGGTGGCGCTCGCGCTCGCGGTCATCTATCCATTCCTGAAGCGTGTCTTCTGGCTTCCTCAGGCGTGGCTCGGGATCGCATTCGGCTTCGGTATTCCTATGACGTTTGCCGCGCAGCAAAATTGGGTGCCGCCGGTCGCGTGGGCGTTGCTTGCTGCCAACGTGTTCTGGGCAATCGCTTACGACACCGAGTATGCGATGGTGGACCGTGAAGACGACGTGAAACTGGGACTCAAGTCGTCCGCAATTCTCTTCGGACGCCGTGACGTCCTGGCAGTGATGGTATGTCACGCCATATTCTTATCGTTCCTGACTTATCTGGGCGTGTGGGGACGTCTTGGCGTGTGCTTCTTCGCGGGACTCGTTGCCGCAGCCGGGCTGGTCGTCTATCAATACGTGCTGATTCGCGAACGCCAACGCGATCTTTGCTTCAAGGCTTTTCTAAACAATAACTGGCTCGGTGCCGCGATCTGGCTTGGCATTGCGGCGGATTTCATCGTCCGCATACCGGTGTTCCGCGGTTTTATTGCGCGCTAACGGTTGCATGAAGTACCGCGATCTCAGGGATTTCATTGCCCAGCTGGAAATGCGCGGTGAACTCAAGCGCATCGCGGTTGAAGTCGACCCGAAGCTCGAGATGACCGAAGTGTGCGACCGCGTACTGAAGGCCGGCGGACCGGCGTTGCTCTTCGAGAAACCGAAGGGTCATGACATTCCCGTGCTCGCAAACCTCTTCGGCACGCCGCTGCGGGTCGCGTTGGGCATGGGCGAAGACAATGTCGGCGCGCTTCGCGAGATCGGCAAGCTCCTTGCCTTCCTTAAAGAACCGGCGCCTCCAACTGGTTTCACCGATGCAGTGAGCCGCTTTGCACCGATTGTCAAACAGGTGCTTACGATGGCGCCGAAAGAAGTGCGCACTGCGCCTTGCCAGGAGATCGTATGGGACGGCAAGGATGTCGATCTGGCGCGCCTGCCTGTTCAGACGTGCTGGCCGGGAGATGCGGCGCCACTCATTACGTGGGGCCTTGTTGTCACGCGCGGCCCGCAGAAAGCCCGGCAAAACCTCGGTATCTATCGCCAGCAGGTCATCGCAACGAACAAAGTCATCATGCGTTGGCTCGCCCATCGCGGCGGCGCGCTCGACTTTCGCGACCATTGTCTCGCCAACCCGCGTGCGCCTTTTCCCATAGCCGTAGCGCTGGGCGCCGACCCTGCAACGATGCTCGCTGCAGTGACCCCTGTGCCGGACACTTTGTCGGAATATCAGTTTGCCGGCCTCTTACGTGGCGCCAAGACGGAGACCGTCAAATGCGTCGGCAGCGACTTGCGCGTGCCCGCAGGCGCCGAAATCATCCTGGAAGGTGTGATCCACGCCGGTGAGACAGCGCTTGAAGGGCCATTCGGTGATCATACCGGCTATTACAACGAGCGCGAGCGCTTTCCGGTGTTTACGATCGAGCGCATTACATCGCGTCGCGACCCGATTTACCACAGCACATACACGGGCAAGCCGCCCGATGAGCCTGCCGTCCTCGGTATGGCCTTGAACGAAGTGTTCGTCCCGTTGCTGCAGAAACAATTTCCGGAGATCGTCGATTTCTATCTGCCGCCAGAAGGGTGCTCGTATCGACTGGCAGTGGTCAGCATGAAAAAGCAGTACGCGGGACACGCCAGGCGCGTGATGTTCGGGATATGGTCGTTCCTGCGTCAATTCATGTACACGAAATTCATCATCGTCACTGACGACGATGTGAACGTCCGTGACTGGAAAGAAGTTATCTGGGCTATGACAACCCGCGTCGACCCGCAACGCGATACGCTGATTGCGGCCAATACGCCGATTGATTACCTCGACTTCGCGAGCCCCGTCGCTGGTCTCGGTTCGAAGATGGGCATAGACGCCACGAATAAGTGGAGTGGTGAAACGGCGCGGCAGTGGGGCGAGCCGATTTCGATGGATGACGCGACGCGACACAGAATCGACGGCATCTGGGACGAACTCCACCTGCAAAAAAAATAGCCGGGAGCTACCCGGCTATGAGATTTTGACGCAGCTTTGTGTTTAGATCATTAGTACCGCGCCAATTTGAACCCTTTTAGTGCTGTTTTTCTTGGTACTCCAGTCTCCCCCGTCCCTTCCCCTTTTCTGGGAACTTCCGCTAGAAGTTGTACTGCAGTTTCACCCCGTAGATGTCCATCTTGCTTTGCGGTTGAAATACGTTTATTGACTGGCCCGGAAAACTCGCATTCGCAGTAACGACCGCGGTGTTCGATTGGCCGAATCTCCAGCCGTCGTAGTAACCGATGAGATCCCAGTTCGCATTGAAACGATAGCCAAGCTCGGCCGAACCGGCGACTTCTCCCTTCGGATGCAGCCGAGGATTCTGATCAAAGCCGATCTCCATCAGGTTCGCGTTTTCGTTGACATGGATCGGATACTTGATACCGGCGGTGCCGAAAAAACCGCGCTTTGTTCGGGTATTGACGTTGACGCCGACGCGAAGGTAATAGACGTCATAGTCTTCGTCCTGCTGCGGCGACAGATGTCGCTGCCACGAATCCCAACCGAATCCGCCGACGAATTCAAGCGGATTGTTCGGTGTCCGGTAGATCGCCTGTATTTCGTTGGTGTAGCCCCAGTAATGGGTCGAGCCGTTCACCGGTACGCCGGTTAGCAGATTGGCGCCGTCGTAGTCCACGTTGCCGGTGTAAAACTTCAAATGGTAGGCGGCCAGCCAGCCGGCTTCCTTGTTCTGTATCCAGTTCAAGCCCAAAACGCCGCGCACGCCGGTTTCGCTCACGCTGGGTGTGGTGCTCTCGCGCCAGCTCATATGTTCAGCGCCAGCGCTCGCGGACCATTCCGCCAGCGCATTCCCAGCGCTCCCTGTAAGCGTCCCGATGGCTAAGACAGCTGCTAAAGCGTGCTTCATCCGACCCCCGTATTTTTGTGAGCTAGACATGTCCGTTCACGCTAGCTTGTTTTATGGTTTAGTCGAGACCAGTCTAGAGAAAGGACTTTAAGTTGTCTATTTAACTACCTTGTTTTCTCCGTGAAATAATGCCTCATTTCAGCGTTTTGTTGCATATTGGCAACAAAGTAATGGAAGCTCTTGCTGTCCTCATTCGCGAGGACGGCCTATCGAGCGTGAGTCCATTTAATTAGCGCGTCCATCGCCGCTTGCGCACTTGACGCGCGTGCATGATTGACCATGAAGACGACCACAACGGATCGGCCACGCGCGTCAAGCACGTATCCGGCGATAGCACGCACGCTCGTGAGTGATCCCGTTTTGATGTGCGCCTGTCCCGCGACGTCGGAGCCGCCCAGCCGTTTCTTCATAGTGCCGTCGACTGCCACAAGCGGCAGCGACGAGACGAATTCCGGCATGAGCGGACTACGATAAGCGGCGACCAACAAGCGGGCCAGGCTGCGCGCGCTGATGCGCTCGACACGCGAAAGCCCTGACCCGTTTTCGAGCACGAGCTCCGGGAAGTTGAGGCGCTGCGAGGGCAGCCATTGCCTGATCGCCTGCGCAGATTTGTCGGCGCTTGCCGGTGCTCCGTAGCTGAGGCCGCCCAACGAAAGGAACAGTTGACGCGCCATGACGTTGTTACTATATTTATTGATGTCCCGAACTACCTCAGCGAGGCTCTGCGTCCGATTCGACAACAGCGGGCGCCCACTAACTAAACTCGGGTTATCACGGACCGTTCCGCCGAACGTCCCACCCAACTGGCGCCATAGCAGGGTAAAGAGGGCGTACACGTAATCGCTATGCCCGAGCACGCTGTAGTTGCGCTCTTTGTCGCCACATGCGAGGCCGTAGTTGCCGCCGAACAGTAGTCGCGCACTCGAACTGTCACCAATCGCCGTGAGCTTCAATCGGCTAACCCAATCCCCGCATGGTTCGTTGTCCAGAGTGATGTTGTTGAGTACCTGCACCTGCGGCAGCGGGGGCTCGGTGATTATCGTTAGCGTGCGACGCTCGGCGTCGGGCACGAACTGCAAACGCACCGCTTTAAAATTTACCAGCAGCGCGTCCGGCGGCGTGTTGTACGGACGAGTCGGTTCGTTATCGAACTCAGCAGGATCGATATCGATCGGCGCGAAGTAAGTGCGGTCAAGCAAGAGATCGCCTTTGATCTCTCGTACCCCGCGCGCCCGCAAATTCCTCAGCATCAACCAGAAATTTTCGAGCGTCAGCCGGGGGTCGCCGTAGCCCTTGATGATCAGATTGCCATTCAGCGTATCGCCTTGGAACTGCCCGTCGGTATAGATTTCGGTCGTCCATTGATATGCCGGACCCAGCTGATCGAGTGCCGCGAACGTTGTCAGCAGCTTGATGGTCGATGCGGGATTAAGCGGACGGTCATCACCCAGCGCGAGCACCGGACGCTCCGACTGGACGTCCTGAACATAAATTCCCACGCTGGATTCGGGGATACCCGCCTGCGCGAGCGCTTGCAGCACCCCTGGCGGCATGCGGCCTGTGGATTCCTGAGCGCTAGCGCCCAGCGTCCAGTAGAGAGCGACGACGAGCAGAAGACGCAAGAACTTCATCCCGATAAAGAGCCCGAATCTTTCATCTACGGCGCGCTCAGTGCCTGCTCGAGAGTGCGTTTTGTCTGCGTCACCAGAAAATCGATCTGCCCTTCGTCAATGACATAGGGGGGCATGAAATAAACGGTGTTGCCAATCGGCCGCAATATCACTTGATGCTCGAGCGCTGCTTCATAAAACCAGCGGCCGAACATCGCATCATCGGTATCCACATCGAATGCCCAAATCATACCTGTGGTTCGAAAGTTTTTTACGCGCGGATGTTGAGCAATTTCCTGCGCCGCGCGGGTTAGATATTGTGCTTTTGCCGCGTTACCAGCGAGAACATCGTCGCGTTCAAACATGTCAAGTGTCGCGAGCGCCGCCCGGCACGCGAGCGCATTTCCGGTATAAGAATGCGAATGCAGAAATCCCCGGGCAGAGCTGTCATCGTAGAACGCCGCATACACGTCGTCAGTTGTCATCACAAGGGATAGCGGCAGGTAACCGCCGGTAATGCCTTTTGATAAGCACATGAAGTCCGGGCGGATGCCCGCACGCTCATGGGCAAAGAACGTCCCGGTGCGACCGCAGCCCGTCATCACTTCATCAGCGACGAGATGCACCTTGTATCGTTCGCACAAGTCGCGAGTACGGGTGAGATAGACGGCGTCATACATGGCCATACCCGCAGCACCCTGCACCAGCGGCTCGACAATAACTGCGGCCGTTTCAGCATGGTGACTTTCAAGATATGTCTCAAGCTCATGCGCGCAGCGCACCGCATACGCATGCGCGCTTTCACCCGGCTCGGCGAGCCGCCAGTCGGGACTTCGCACTTGAGTGCTCGCATGAAGCAGCGGCGAGTAGGTGTCTTTGAACAACGCAACGTCCGTCACCGACAGCGCGCCGAGTGTTTCGCCGTGATAGCTATTGGCAAGGCTGACGAACCGGGTCTTCGTGTGCGAGCCGCAGTTGCGCCAATAGTGAAAGCTCATTTTCAGTGCGATTTCGACCGCCGATGCACCATCGCTGCCATAAAAGCAGTGACCGAGACGTCCAGCGGTAAGCGCACTCAGCCGTTCGGATAGCTCCACGACAGGCTCGTGTGTGAAGCCTGCGAGCATCACATGCTCGAGCTCGTGTAACTGCGAAATGAGTGCGTCGTTGATGTGGCGATTCGCGTGACCGAAGAGATTCACCCACCACGAGCTGATCGCATCCAGATAACGGCGCCCGTCGAAATCGTAGAGCCATACGCCTGCGCCGCGCGCAATCGGCAGTAGCGGCAGCGATTCCAGTTGTTTCATCTGCGTGCACGGATGCCACACAGAAGCAGCGCTGCGTGTCAGCAGTTGAGCGCTGCGAGTGCTAACGCCCATCGAGGAAAATATCAAACCGCGCAGTGCGAAAATGCGATTTACAGCGCACGCAAGTCATGCACAATGCGCTGTGTAGGCATTACAACGAGAGGAGGAAACATCTTCATAGCGATGACACTTTGACCGCACTTCTCACTCATTCAATGCGTCGCGAGAATGCGTCAACGTAACAAGCAGCGTTGACGTTGATCTGAATGAGTGGCATCAAATTTGCTCGATGTGAGTGTAGCACCCCTGTGGAGGTTAGATCGCCATGGAGTTACTCGATCGCATTGAAGACCAGGTCGCATCAACAGGCCTGCCGTTGTTTGCAATCACTCTCGCCGCTGTTCCCTGTCCCGACACTCCGATAATTCTTACCCTGCATTGGCACGGCTTCGTCAAAGAGAAACTCGCTGACGTCGATGAAGCGCGGGCGGTTTCATATTCGCCGATTCCGAGTTCGGCGCTCCAATTGAATGAACGCTGGAAAGATCTCATCGCGATCGATCGTGCGGCCATGGATGCTGCGTGGGAGCTCGGTGCGTGGGACGTTCAACGCGCCGAACGTCAGGCTTGCATGCGGGGCGGCGCGGAATCGCGGGAAGCGCTCGAATGTCTACAGGCCTTCGGCGCGTTTCCGTTCGGCATCAACGGCAACAACGTTGTCGTCGCCGACGCGCCCGATGCGGACGACCTCGTGGAAGTTGCAGCGCATCGCGGCTACCTGATGTGGCTCTTTCGTCCGGTGCGTGGCGGCATTTGGGGCGAATATGCTGACGATGCGACCCTCATCGAAGATGGCCGACGCAATCCCCCATGTCCCTTGTTGCCGATACCGCCGACGTGTGAGGGCACCCGCCAAACGGTGTACAGATTCGGCGTGCCGACAAGCATCCAGATCTGTTGAGTGAGCTCGCGATGACGCCGTCATCGCTCGAGTGTTTAGGTGCTTCGATCAGCAGACTAGGCGTTCGACTCGTCCTGCCGGGATTTGCCTGACCAGGCAGCGCACATACGACTGATCGCCGCCCTGTCCTACAGGGATTGGTCCCCTCCTGCGACCGCGTACAATTTCGGTTCGGTTAGCGATTCCCTCGGTTCGCCAGCCGGGTTTGTGGCCGAACGCCCCAGATTAGAGCAGCCGATGCGCCCTTTTCTCTTACGCGGGGCTTGAAAAATCCCACACGACCCTATATTATTAGCACTCGCTCATTCTGAGTGCTAACAAAACTCGTTGGTCCATTTTCCAGCTTTAGCAAAGAGGAGAAGTATCTTATGAAAATTCGTCCCTTACATGACCGCTTGATCGTCAAGCGCGTGGAAGAAGAGCGCAAAACCGCCTCCGGTATCGTAATCCCGGATACCGCAGCCGAGAAGCCCGATCAGGGCGAAGTCAAAGCCATCGGCAAAGGCAAAGTGCTCGAAGACGGCAAGATTCGCGCGATCGACCTCAAAGTCGGTGACCGCGTCCTGTTTGGCAAGTACTCCGGCCAGACCGTCAAAGTCGAAGGTGAAGAGCTGCTCGTGATGCGCGAAGAAGACATCATGGGCGTCATCGAGTAACTCGAAGCAGATAAGGAGAATTTCACATGGCAGCAAAAGACGTCAAATTTCATGATTCAGCCCGCTCGAAGATCGTTGCGGGTGTAAACGTTCTGGCCGACGCGGTCAAAGTGACCCTGGGCCCGAAAGGCCGCAACGTCGTGCTGGAGCGCTCGTTCGGCGCCCCGACGATCACCAAGGACGGTGTCTCGGTCGCGAAAGAAATCGAGTTGAAGGACAAGTTCGAAAACATGGGCGCGCAGATGGTGAAGGAAGTAGCGAGCAAGACTTCCGATATCGCCGGCGACGGCACTACCACTGCAACCGTGCTGGCTCAATCGATCGTGCAGGAAGGCATGAAGTTCGTGGCCGCCGGCATGAACCCGATGGATCTGAAGCGCGGCATCGACAAAGCGGTTACTTCCGTCGTCGATGAATTGAAGAAATTGTCGAAGCCCTGCACCACCAACAAGGAAATTGCGCAGGTCGGCTCGATCTCCGCGAACTCCGATCCGTCCATCGGCGACAAAATCGCCGAAGCGATGGAAAAAGTCGGCAAAGAAGGCGTGATTACCGTTGAAGACGGCTCATCGCTCGAAATGGAACTGGACGTGGTTGAAGGTATGCAGTTTGACCGCGGATACCTGTCGCCGTATTTCATCAACAATGCCGACAAGCAGATGTCGATTCTCGACAATCCCTATGTGCTGCTGCACGATAAGAAGGTCTCGAACATTCGTGACCTGCTGCCCGTGCTCGAGCAGGTAGCGAAAGCCGGCAAACCGCTGCTCATCATCGCCGAAGAAGTCGACGGTGAAGCGCTCGCGACGCTGGTCGTCAACAACATCCGCGGCATCCTGAAAACCTGTGCGGTCAAAGCCCCGGGCTTCGGCGATCGTCGCAAAGCAATGCTCGAAGACATCGCCATCCTCACGGGCGGCACGGTCATCGCTGAAGAAGTTGGTCTGTCGCTCGAGAAAGTAACCTTGAACGATTTGGGCCAGGCGAAGCGCATTGAAGTCGGCAAAGAAGAAACCACCATCATCGACGGCAATGGTGATGCAAAAGGAATCGAAGGCCGCGTCAAGAACATCCGCAAGCAGATCGAAGAAGCGACCAGCGACTACGACAAAGAGAAGCTCCAGGAACGCGTCGCGAAGCTCGCGGGCGGTGTTGCGCTGATCAAAGTCGGCGCCGCAACTGAAGTCGAAATGAAAGAGAAGAAAGCCCGTGTGGAAGATGCACTGCACGCAACCCGCGCCGCTGTCGAAGAAGGCATCGTCGCAGGTGGTGGCGTAGCGCTGATCCGCGCCCGCGCATCGCTGGCGAAGCTCAAAGGCGACAACCACGACCAGGAAGCCGGCATCAAGATCGTTCTGCGCGCGCTCGAAGAGCCGTTGCGCTGGATCGTCGCGAATGCAGGTGAAGAGCCCTCAGTCGTGTTGAACAAAGTAGCCGAAGGCAAAGGTAATTTCGGTTACAACGCCGCGAGCGGCCAGTATGGCGACATGGTTGAGATGGGCGTGCTGGACCCGACCAAAGTTACGCGCTGCGCACTGCAGAACGCCGCTTCGGTTGCCGGCTTGATCCTGACGACTGATGCGATGGTTGCCGAAACGCCGAAGGAAGATGCAGGCCACGGCGGTCATGGCCATGGTGGCGGTGGAATGGGCGGCATGGGCGGTATGGATATGTAATAGCGCCGCAAGGTGCGTGTCCCGGCGCAAGCCTGGACATGAAATACAAAAAAGCCCCGCGCGAGCGGGGCTTTTTTTTACTGCACGCCTTCTGCGGGAAGTGTTGTCGACGTGCTTCTCGCTTGATTTTTGAATGTTGCATCAAGCTGCGAATCAGCGGCGCCAAGCTGCGCGATTATTGCAGCCGCTTCAGGTAAAATCGCGGGCGGCGCTTGCTTGACGCACTTGTAGTTATAAGGTTTTAATAGCGCCCTTTTGTCGCCCTGTCCGCGGTTCCGCAGGCAGTCCCGATAGGCCAAGTAGCTCAGTTGGTAGAGCAGAGGACTGAAAATCCTTGTGTCGGTGGTTCGATTCCGCCCTTGGCCACCAACACTTTTTCCAACATTCTCGGGTCGCGCGGTGTTGCGCCGCCAGGCCAGGCGCCGGACATTGCCTAGGCGCGAAGATTCCTCCGCTAGTCCATGCTGATGTTGCCGAGCTCTTTCAAGAGTGTCGACCAGCGCGCGAGGTCGGTGCGCACGATCTGCGCAAACTCGGCCGGTGTCGTACCGGTGGGCTCGGCGTTCGCTGCCTCGACGCGCTTGCGAATCGCGGGATCGCGCAGCGCCTCGTTCAGCGCCGCGGAAATCTGTTCGATGGTTGCGGGCGGTGTGCCCGCTGGTGCGAATGCACCCCACCATCCCGTGAAGCGGTCGAGCGCCGGATAACCCAGCTCGCTGAATAGCGGCACGTCGGGCACGGCGGGCCAGCGCTTTTGACCGCTGATCGCCAGCGCGCGTAGCGTGCCGGCTTCGATGTGCGGGCGCGTGGCGACGAGATCCGAAAATGCCATCGTCACCTGGCGTGCTAACACATCGGTGATCGCCGGTACCGTTCCTTTATACGGAACATGAATGATATCGATTCCGGCGACCTTCTTTAGCGTCTCGCCTGCTATGTGCAGCAGAGAACCGTTGCCGATCGACGCATAAGAAAGCTTGCCCGGTTGCGCTCTCGCCTGCTCAACCAGTTCCTTCAGCGATGCCGCGGTCTGCGTGTGAACGACCAAGATCATTATGTTGTATGCAACTTGCGCCACCGGCTGCAAATCTTTTTGTGGATCGAACGGCGTCTTCGCAAGAAGCGGCACAATGACGAGCGGTCCCGAATTGCAAAAAAGCAGCGTGTGCCCGTCGGCGGGGGACTGCGCGACGGCATTGACACCGATGATGCCGCCGGCGCCCGGACGATTCTCGACAATCACCGATGTCTGCAGCAAAGCAGCGAGTCGTTCCGAGAAAGCACGCGCCATAACATCGGAACTCGCGCCCGGTGGATAGGGATTGATCAGCCGAACTGGTTTGCCGCTTTGAATTTGCGCGAAAGCCGAGGAAACAGCGAGCGCAAAAAATAAGGCGGCGGCAGTTTTCATTCCGCACGAATGTTGGTGTCGCGTACGATTCGCGCGTTCTTCCGGGACTCCGCGGTAATGAACGCCGCAAACTGCGCCGCCGGATGACCAGTCGGCTCGAAGCCGAGGGAACCCATGCGCTCGCGCACCTCCGCTGACTGCACTGCCTTGATCGCCGCCGCTTCGAGCTTCGAGACGATGACTCGCGGCAGGCGCGCCGGACCCCACATGCCGTACCAGGAATAGAACTCGAGCTCCGGCATGCCCGCCTCAGCGGCCGTCGGAACATCAGGATACTGGGGACTGCGTTGGCCGCTCGTGATGGCAAGCGCGCGCAGCTTGCCGCCCCTGACCTGCGGGCCCGACGAGAGTACGGGATCGATCATCGCGCTCACCTGCCCGCCAAGAAGATCGGGCATCGCCTGTCCCGTTCCCTTGTACTGAATGATGGGCACATCGACGCCGGCGCGCGCGCGAACGACTGCAATCGCCAGATGCCCGGCCGAGCCGAAGCCCGAGGTCGCGAGGTTATATCGCTCCGGATTGGCGCGCAGCACTTCGATGAAGTCTTTGATATTTTTTGCCGGCACGCCCGGATGCACTGTGAAGAGCAGCGGTCCGCGCGCGAGCTCGGCGATGGGCGTGAAGTCTTTCACCGCATCGTACGGCAAAGACTTCAGCACATAGGGGTTGATCGAGTGAATCGACGCATTGATGTAGATCGTGTAGCCGTCGGGAGCGCTCTTTGCAGCAGCGTCCGCGCCGAGAGTGGTCGAAGCGCCGGCTCGATTATCGAACACGACCGGGCGGCCGAGATATTCGGAGAGCTTCGTGCCGACCATGCGCGCCACGCCGTCCACCGAGCCGCCGGGCGGCGTCGGGATGATGAGGCGAATCGGCTTGGAAGGATAGTCCTGGGCGTGGGTGAAAGCCGTTACAACAAGTAATACGAAAGCTAAAACACTACGCCGCATTGGCGAGCTTTAACTGGATCTTGTATCCATACTTCTTGTCGAGACCCAGCTCCCGCACGATGTGCACACCTTTCATGAGCGCGTCGCCTTCGAGGTTCCTGAGCGGCCTTCTCAGCGCGCCGACCGGTAACCCGATCGCTCGCATGAGCGACTTCAGCGCAACCGGATTGATCGCTGAATAGTTGAAATGCATGAGCGGCAGCAGCTTGAGATAAGTCCGCTTGAAATTGTCCGCTTCCTCAAAGCTCTTCCACGGCTTCGATAGCATCGCCATTTCCTGCGGTGCGATATTTCCGGTCATGTTTGCCGTCCCGTGGCCGCCGAGACTCATCGTCGGTACGACGAGCCCGAGATTCGGCGAATCGCAGCACATGACGCTTACATCGGGCTTCGCCGCGAGCACTTGCGCGACTTGCGCGACGCGCGTCGTCGATTCCTTGAGGATCACGTAGTTCGGGTGCTTGAGCAGACGCAGCAGGTGTTCCCAGTGCAGATCAGTCTTCACGCGCGGCGGATTGTTATAGATGCCGAGCGGAAAGTCGACGCTGTCGGCGACTTCCTGATAGTGGCTTTCGATGTCGTCTTCCGGTCCGCAAATATAAGGCGGGGCAGCGATGATTGCGCCGTCGGCGCCATTCGCCTTCGCGAAATTGACGTTGTCGATCACCTGTCGCGTCGTATTGCCCGTGCAGCCGTAGAAGAATTTCATCTTCCCGGTCTTCATCTTCGCCGTCTCAACGACGATCTTCTTTTTTTCCTCAGGCTCCAGCAACGAAGGCTCGCCGGTCGAACCCATGATGAGCACCGCGACTGTGCCGTTGTCCTCCTGGAACTTGAACAATGCACGGTAGGCGGCGAAGTCGACGGAACCGTCTTCGTTAAATGGCGTCGGCGGCGCGACGAACGAGCCTTCAATGCGCATCTTGGGCATGCGATTCTCCTGGTTGACAGCCGACTCTAGGCCGGGCCGCAAGGTCAGTCAAGCGGCGT